>Ga0187833_10006155_pt1 | contig 11159 bp, 16 predicted proteins | sample ETNtaG_37_FD_167968 | JGI IMG/M metagenome (GOLD analysis project Ga0187833, IMG submission 167968) | Marine microbial and viral communities from oxygen minimum zone, Eastern Pacific Ocean - ETNP2014_SV_400_PacBio MetaG (Illumina Assembly) | ecosystem: Environmental > Aquatic > Marine > Hypoxic... | reverse complement strand
TCCTACATCACCTTTTGTATATGCTGGAGGTGGGGCTCCTTTTTTCTTTATTGATGCAACTAATGCATTATACTTTTTAGTTCCAAGTTGCTCCCTTAAATATTCTTTGGTATTATCTACATCTTCGTCAGTAATTTCTCCGATCTTTTCTCGTTGTTTATTTGTGATATCATCTAATTTTGTTTGTCTTTCTTCTGGAGATAATTTTAAATAAGTTTTATAGTCCGCTACATCTTTTGGTGACATAGTAAATCTACCAGCACCTTTTCCTTCAGTTGAACTAGTTACAAATAAATCTGCGACTTCATGCATTTTCTCATCTCTTGTTTTATCAGTTTTTAATGAATGTTTTGGGGTTTCTTTCTTCTTTGGTTCTTCTTTATCTTTTTCATCATCTTTAAATGCATCAGGGTCTGCTGCCTTAGCCGTAGTTTTTTTACCACCAATTTTAACTTTAGTAGTTGGTCTCATTTTATGTTGAGAGTTGTAAGCTTTAAATGCACCAGGATTAGAAAATTCTATTTCATTCAACATATCAAGTTCCCATGTAAGATATTCTAATGATAACTCTGGTTCTTTTCTTGTTGATGCTAGACGATACAATTCATCTCCTAATCTATGTCCAAATTCTGTGTCTGATTGATAATGTGCTCCTGCTATCTGTCTACTATGTCCTATTCTTGTTCCAATGTCAAGAATATTTCTTCTATGTTCAAAAGGAACTTCATCAGCTACAAGTTTTGCAACTAATCTACCTTGAGTTGCATGTCCTGATGGATAAGATGGTGTCTCTGCTGTTGTTAATGGAAAAAATGTCAAAGCTAAACCTAACTTCTTGGCTAATACATTCGGTCTTGGTCTGTTATAATATCGTTTAAGTGATAACAATATAGGAGAAGCTTGTTTTAAATAATCATCAATTCTATCTAAATCAACTTCTAACCCTTCTTTATCAAGATATTCTCTAAAGGCCTGTATGACTTTCTTATCATGCATAACCATATCCTTTTCCCATTGATCACGGAATTGACCTAATGAAACTAAATTATGAATTTCGTTTTTTGTAACTTGAGATGAATTTCTCGGTGGTGGGTATCCCTGCCATTGATCTAAATCAATATCTTCATACGCAGAAAAATCTCGGGTCAGTTGTTTCAACCGACTTCCACTTAAAGGTTTATTATGACCAAGTTTGTCTAACTTGTCATTAACTGATAATTCCTGGATTGTTTGACGAAAAGCCTTCATATCCAGTATTTATGTTCTTTTTACTTTTGAATCCGGTGGCTAGAAAGGAACTCATCTATGATTTTTATATCTTCTATCAGTTCCTCTTGTTTTTTCGTGTTTTCGTGTTCTTTTTTTAGCTCAATGAGTTCTTTTCTTAACTCAACTTTTCTGTTAAGAATTTGCATTAAGGGTTTCTTTTTAATAACCCCTTTTTCTTTATTCTCCATGGCCATGATTCACATTAATTATATTATCTAATTGTTCTATAGTATCATCTGCAGTCTTATGTAGAATACCAATTCCACCTGCTTCAACCCATTTATCAATGTTTATTTGTCTATCGTCAATCAAAACAGCTTTTTTATGTGCAAATGCTGCTTTCTGACTGCCTTTAAATGTAGGAATAATAATCCAATGTGGGTGTATATGCCTTCTTATCCAAGCAATTTTGTCTTGAATTACAAGAGTTCTGTTTACTGTTCCTGCTGCTGTTAATATCTCAGTATGAATACCTGAATTCATACAATAATCTACTAACTTCCAAGCATCAGGTAAAGGATCTAGATTTCTGAATAGTCTTTGAGCTGTCAATTTTCGTTTTTCAGCATCATAAACATCTTTCTTGTCTTTTAAATCAACCTTATAACCCAAAGCTTTTGTCAAGCCCGATTCAAAATCGGCCAAAACTCCGTCTTGGTCTAAAAATATTTGTCTTACTTTACTCATTGTGATATTATATCAAAAGTGTACCCGCGGTATCAATACTTAAAATTTTCTGTTTTTTCTGCGGCAATCCTCTCACCTGTAGCTGTCTGATCCATAACTGGTCCAATATCAACTAATTCATCTTGTGCTGTTTGTTCACAATCATACAATCTCATTTTTGGTCTGTCAACACCTACAACAAATCGTCTATGATATGTTGGATCATTATATCTATTCTTTAACTGTTTAACCATCACTTGATCTAATTCTTGTAAATCTTCTGTAGATATTAATGCAAACATAAAGTCAGCTGTGGCAGGTAATCCAAACGACTCAGCTGTATCTTCTAATCCTACATCAGTTGATACAAAACCTGTTCTATTTGTTTGAGTAGCTGACATGATTGGAACATTAAACTCTACTGCTAATCCTCTCATTTCTTCTGCTATACTCTTAACATAAGTATAAGTATTCACATTACTACCAGGTCTAACTCTAAATGATGCACAGATGTTTAAATAATCTATGAATATTATATCTGGTGTAAAACTTCTTTTCAAATCTAATTCTTGTAATAAATGTCTCATGTGTCCTGAATGAGCTGAAGCTGTTGGATATTCTTTAATGATTAATTTCCCTTTAGTCTTTTCTTGAACTCTTTTAATCTTTTTCTTATACATTGCCTTAGGTAAATCTTGTAAATCATTTAATGATATGTCTAATAGATTAGCGTCTATTCTTTCCGCTATCTTCTCCTCAGCCATTTCTAATGTAATGTATAATACATTCTTACCTTGAACTAAACAACTAGCGGCAACATGACACATAAACAGAGATTTACCAACACCTGTTCCAGCCATACAAATATTCAAAGTTTTATTTGGCAATCCACCTTTTGTGATTTTATTCATTAACTCTAAATCAAAGGGAGTTCTTTCTTCTTCTGTATGATAAAAATCATATCGTGGTTCCCAATCATCTAAAAAATCATGTCCAATATTTGTATCAAAAGATACTGATAAAGCGTCTCTTAAAATGTCAGGAATCTGACCTTTACTACCACCCTTATCTTGAATAATCTCAATAGAACTCATTACTCCATTGTAAACAGCTCTGTCTTTACACCAATTCTCTGTTGAATCAATCAACCATTTCTCTGGTGTCTTTGTCTTATCCGTTTTTATTTCTTGAATAAGATTTGTTGTTTCTGAAAGTAATTGAGCATCAATACCATCTTTTTCATCAATGTCAATGATTAAAGCTTCAGGCGTAGGAACAGCTTTATACTTTAAAAAGTATTCTCTAATTTGTTTGAATAGGAACGATTCGTCCCTTTCTTGAAAGAAATCTGATTTTATGTAAGGTAATACTTTCCGTGTATATTCTTCATTCGTTATCAGATTCTTGAGTATCGTCTGTTCTAGTCTCGTTGCCATATAAAAATTCTTGTTTAGCTGCTTCGTTTAATTTATCTAATACTTCTTTTGTAAAGTATTTTTCTGGATTGTTGTTGATTGTTTTCGCAAATTGAGTAGTGCCACCAGGCAACTCAATTCTTGTAGATGATTTCTTGAAGATACCATATTTAATAGCTAAATCAATTAAGCCATAATATCTATCTAACCCTTTTTTATAAGTTAGCATAACATCTACTACTCTATTCTCAACTGTTAGTCTTGATTTTTCATTCTTACAATGAACAATATTGCCGATAACTTCTGTTCCTTCTTTCTCTTTCTTTCTTGATAAGAATAGAATAGAAGATGCGGCATATTTTAGACCACTTCCACCACCCATAACTCGTTTTGCAAACAGTCCCATTTGATCGTAAGTATGATTTGTCACGACTAATGCGACTCCTGCTTTTGCAAGTTTGAGTGTCAATACACGAAACGCTCCTTTCACTAATTGAGCTCTAGTCATGTCTCTTGTTTCAGCACCAGCTGTCGTATCTTCTATCTCTTTTGTTGTAGATAACATACCAAGAGAATCTAAAACAAATAACATTTTCATATCTGTTTTATCTTGCATGTATTGATCTAAAATACGAATTGCTTGAGTTCTGAATTCTTGAACTGTTGTAACAGGAACCATCATAATTCTTGAAGAATCAATTCCTCGTTCTTCAATCATTTTCTTTGATGTTGCACTTTCTGATTCAAAATAGATAACTGCTGCATCAGCGTTATCCTCTAAGAATTGTTTACACATTCCAAGTGCGAAGAATGTTTTACCCGTTGCAGATTCACCTGCTAATGCTGTAATTTTATTGTCGGGTAATCCATCATATATTGAACCAGATAATAAAGCGTTAAATATATACGAACCTGTGTCAATATATCCACTGACATCAGCGGCCGCTACACCTTCTTCTACAATAGAAGCGAACTCATTACCTGTAGTTCTAATCAGATTTTTCAAATAACTCATAATCAATCTCCGTTTCTTAATTCTCTCCTTTTCTTTTTGAGAGTAGTTTCATAATCTATAATTTGTCGAACCCATTTTTTAAAAGAATGTAGTTCAACATAAGTTATGATTAATAAAACCCATGTAATCATATGAAGTGTTAAAAAAATATAACTTATTTCAGTATTCATATATCTATTATAACACAAAACCCGATTCTGTCAATCGCTTTCTGTTCTCTAAATGAGCTTCTTTAATGTCATCTTTACTTTGTCCATGATAGGCCACTGCATGATGTGCTTCAACAGCCATGTCATTCCAACATTCTGTCTTATCAGGATTATATAGATTTCCTAAGATTCTACCAAACTTTCCTTTCTTACCACTTTCTACTAAAATATATGGATACTTTTCAACCCAATCTACTAAGAATTGTTTAGCAGCTAATCCATATTTCTTTTCTACTTTATCGCGAGTGCGTGATTCTGGTGTGTCTATTCCTAGAAGTCTAACTCTACCTTTTTGAAAAGAGTTAAATCCCATATCTAACATTACATCAATGGTATCACCATCAACTATTTTTATTACTTTTGCTTTATATATAAAGGGATTCATGTTCACCCAAAAAATTCATTAAGAGTGGATACTGGTTCAGTAGTCCACCCAATCTTATTTAAAATTACTCCTAAAGGCTCGACAAAAGATTTATTGAATTGTGTTTCATAATCAATATAAGGTTCTAATTCAAACTCTTTAGGTAACGCATTGACAAAAGATATCACATTTTCATTAATTACATTAGGCATTTTCAAATAACAAAACTTGACTTTCTCACCATTTGTAATAACAGGATATTTCTTGTCTATATTGTATTTAGACAAATAGTTATTGTAAAGAAGTGATCCTCTTACATGAATTGGCGTTCCTTTCCTATATATTGACGCAGCATTAGAATAATTAGTTACATTTTGGCAACCTCTTGGAAAAGATATTTCTTCAATCGGTAATTTTGAAAATTCATTCCTAGCATTTGTAATAAATTCCCAAACATCATGTTCTGTTTCATTCATTACAACTTTAATACCTTGTGCTAATTTCTTTCTACACCACATTGGAGTAGAAGATTTAGCTGTTTCAATTCCCATCAATTTAAGGCGTGGACTTTTATATCTAACACCTTCTGAATCATGTACATTAAGAATATATCTTTTCTTTGCAGTCCAAATTGCCTTATCAGCTATAACTTCTCTACCCATATGCATTCTATTGTCATAAGCATTCATATAAGAAGCTAATTCTTCATACGATTCGTTAATCATAGGTTCAAGTTTTTCTTTAGCAATTGTATCTAAAAAATCTACTGGATTTTTAGGATTTACTTTACTAACTAATGCATCAAAAGTTACATAGATTGAATCAGTATCAATAGCTATTACATAATCTTCATCAGTTTCTAATAATTTATTCATGTATGTATTAACAGCTTTTTCAACCCACTTAATACTTAACTGACCTGCTGTTGTAATTCCTTCAGCTATATCTCTGTTAAAGTATCTAAAATACTGATTACCTAAAGCTCCATAACATGAGTTAAGAGCAATCTTTGCAGCCATCTGATTATTATTTTCAGCAGTGATTGCATATTCTAATTTTCTTTTTGTGGTTGTATCATCTTTAGCTGTCTTTTCTAATTCTTTTCTGTGTTGTATCATTTTATTTTTAGTCAACACTCTTTCATCATACATTTCTTCTAATAGCTCAGGTAAAAAACCTTGTCGTTTTGTACTAAACATGGCACCATTCGGTGTAACTGTTGAAGTAGTCAATGAAGTTATATCAACTTCACCTTCAAGTAGTTTATTAACTGAAATATCTTGATTAAATTTATTTGGTAAATGAGTATCAGGACTCATATTATATTGCATGATTAAATGTGGATACAGACTATTTAAATCAAATGACATTACCCATTTGTGTTGTCCTACTTGTGGTTCTTTAACATATGCTCCAACAATTCTAGAATCTTGTTTCCCTTTCTTTGGTGGTGGAATCATTCCTTTCTTTTTCAAGAAATTATAGATTAATAAATCCCAATATCTTACTGAACCAAATACATCTGTAAAATTACACTTAGCACTATAAGCCATAGTAACTAATAAATCCATTAACTGAAGCTTATCATCTAAAGCTTCTACTAATTCACAATCTCTAATATTATATTCTAAAAATTTCTGATAATCATTTCTATAAAACAAATGCATAGCACCAAATTCTGAATAATCAATTTTCTTTTTACCAAGTTCTACTTCTGCAATATGATCTAACCTATATGTTTCTCTTGTAATGTATGTAAACTTTTTATACATCTGTAAGTAATCAAGTGTTGCAACTCCAGAAATGTTATAAGCTATCTGTTTCTTTTGACCCATATAAAACCACTCTCTAGAAGTAAGTAGATTGTGTGGTGATAATTTAGTAGCTGTATCCCAATTAAATAATTTCCAAATACGATTGATAAGATATGCCATATCAAATGATTCAACATTCCAACCAGTTACTATATCAGGCTCAAGTTCATCCCAAACTTCCATAAAAGTTTTCAACAACTGTTTTTCATGTTGACATTTATGATATTTTATATTTGGATTGTCTGTTTTAAAATCAAAATTATCTGTTCCTATGACATGAATAGTATCATGTCCAAATAATTTCATTGTAATCGCATTGACCTTTTCTTCTGCATCAATAGGTTCTGGAAATCCATTTTCACATTCACACTCTATATCAATACAAAGAATATTTAATTGTTTAATATCAAAATTTATATCACTAGGAAAACTCTCATTGATGTAAGTATATTCCCATGAATCTAAACCATGAATATCAACATTCGTGCCTTTGAATTTCTTTTTCCAATTACGAGCATGATTAATCGAGCCGAACTTCTTAGCTTGTAAGAATTCACCTTTAACAGATTTAAAAGCTGATTGTTTGTTTGTTGGAATATAAAGTGTCGGTTCGTATTGTAATCTTTTAATATATCGTTTACCGTTCTTTATTCCACGAGCTAATATGAAGTCTCTATACTTCTGTACATTGGTGTAAAAATGCACTTACACTACTCTTTCCATAATATATTTCCTATTTTTAATCAGTTACGTCAATATCGCGTAACCTATCCATTAATCGCCTTGCACGATTATAAACTTGTTTTGCCCACCTAGAATCTAAACCTTCTTTTGATGCAGTTTTATAATCTTCTGCATTTATAGCTGTGAGCATCAGTTGAAATTTCTTTAGTTTAGTTATACCTAAATTGAATGCCATGTTTGCAATAATCAATTTAACTTCTTCTGGCCAAAGTTCCCAATTCTGATGAAAATGATCTTCACATTCTTTAAGAATATTATTTAGATCATAAAAGAAAAGTTCATCTGCTCTTGTTTGTGTAATTGGTGTTCCTATATCAACTCCCCATTCTTCATCTTTTGGAGTAATAAGATGTCCAACACCAACTGTATAATATCCTAAATGATCTCTATATACTTTTAATACAGATCCTTCATCTGCAATGAGTTCTTCTTTAAGTCTTATTCTAAATTCGTTACTATATTCCATGTGGGCTCCAATTGCGTTTGTTTGAAAGAATAAACTACCAATAATTATTTTTTTAACTAACTCCACGATTAAGTTCTTCAATACCTTGATTAGCTAATAATTCTATGAGTATATTACCCATAAGTTGATTAAATTCTTTATCTTCCGATATAGTATTTAGTAATTCTTCTGGACAGACACGAACTGCTCTGTCAAAATTAATTTTAGGTATTTCAGATTCTGCTCTAGGAACAAGTTCAATCTTACCGTATTGATATACAATACCCTTATATTCACCTTTAAGAATTTTAACAGCTCTTTCACCATTTTGGTGAACTACTTCTGTATAAAGTCCATCATCAAATAATGGATAATAATTTTCTAAAGTTTCATTGACCATATATAAATGCAACGACAAACTACAAATACAAATATTGCACCTGCAATTACTGTGGCTGCATATTCAATCATTTCTTTTTGTTCTTAGAACCTTTAGGTCGGCCGCGGCCTCTTTTGGCTGCAGTCTTTCTAGCTTTAGATTGTGGTTTTTTTCCACCTTTATAAGCTTCGTTACGACGCTTAGTGGATTTATCATCGGCTTTGTATTTGCCTTTTTTAGTTCTAGCTCTTTTGTTCCTATCGGCTGGAGTTTTACCATCTTCATAGGCTTCGTTTTTTTCAGCTGTAGATTTATCATCAGCAATAAAACGGCCCCTAGAATCTTTGGCTCTAACACCAGAACCTGTTGAACCAACGAAAGTTTTTCTAAACCAACCGCTTAGTCCTGTATACCAATAATTTCTTTTCATTTATTTTTCCTCATAATTAAAGTCATACTATTATTATAACAGCATTTGCTGTTTTGTCAAGTAAAAAAGGGAGCCGAAACGACTCCCTTCAAATTTACTCTGCTAAGAATTGTTTCTTAGTAGTTTTTGACACTTTACCAATCTCAACAGTTCGGGCTTTCTTTTCCTCTGGAATAATTCTTTCAGCAAATACTGTAAGAATTCCATTAGAAAGGTCTGCACCTTTTACAAGCACATCTTCTGCTAGAACAAAGTTCCTTGAGAATCTACGTTGTGAAATGCCTTGATGGACAAACCCATTATCCTTGTCGCCAAGTTCACCAGTGATTGTCAAATTGTTTTCTTTAACTTCAACATTGACATCTTCTTCTGAAAAACCTGCAACTGCCAATTCGATAAGGTAAGTATCTTCACTTGACCCTTTACGAATATTGTAAGGCGGATAATTAGTTGTTGGTAAAGAACGGACTCGATCTAATTCATTAAAAATCGAATTGAATCCAATTGTGAATGGGGTAAAATCGCCCCATGTCGATAACATATTTCTAGTCATCTTCTTTCCTCCTAATTAAGCAAGGTTAATAAAATAGAAACCCCATAATTGGGCGTCTCTACATTTTATTTATAACAGTTTAATGTTATAAATTCTTTAAAAGTTCTTCTTTTTTCCTTTTCCAGAGAGCTTTCCATTCTGGATTTTTGGCTCTTTCCATAGCCCTATTTAAAAAGAACAACCTTCTTTCTGTTTCTGTAATATATTTATTCTTCATTGTATGATTTATATCCATCAGTTCTACCGATGAACGATTTTAATTTAATTCTATTTAATACAGTTTGTTTGTGTTTACTATCTGGTCCACCATATTTGTAATTTGCTATATCATGTCTATTGACTGTTGCTTTACAAGTAAAACAATCTCCTTTCTGTAATTTATGATCGCCAGTATAATTACCTTCATGTTCTGGGTGTGTGCCTGATTTCGTTTCTGGAAGATGCCAATTTTCTCTACCATCAAAAGCAATAAATAAATTACCAAATTTATCTGTCAAACGATAAACCCAATAACCTCTTGTTGTTGATTTTTGTTCTAAAAGTTTAAGAGTAAAATCATATCTTGATTTTTCTTGTCCGACCCAATGGCCTTCTATTTCTTCTACTGCTTCAGGCGGCATTTAATAGTTCCATTATTTCTGGTTGTTTGTCAAAACCAATACCTGTAGAGAAGATATAACCTTCTACAATTTGATCTTGAACACCATAGTCTTTAATGCTCCAAATAGGATCATGTGCGTCTATGTCAATTTTGATTGCCTCTGCTTTTGAACAGGAGCAAAGTCCCATGATTTTACGAATGTTTACTTTCCATTCACCGAAAGCGATACTTTCTCGTCGCTTTTCTTCTTTAATTAATGTAACAACCCTTGCGCTTAGAATATCGCAAGCTTCTCTGTATTCTTCTACAGTTTCTGGATGTCCAACGCCGTGTGGCCTGAAGCCATTAACGTCTTTGTATTGATCGGAATAAATCTGAGCTAGTTGCTCAAGTTCCGATAGTTCGTCCCAATTTCTCATAATCTCTCATTTTGTTTGTTATACAAACATTATAACATTAGTGTACCTGCGGTGTCAAGTTTTTGGCGGCCTCTAAGGGTATTGATCCCTTGACTCCACTTCGACAGAGTGGCATGATACCATTTCACCAAGAAGCCTGCATAATTCTATTATCTAGTATTATACTAAAAGTGTACCTGCGGTATCAAATTTAATTTAATAAGGGGTTAGAATTATCGTCTTCAAGATCATCAATGTCATCTTTAATATCATCAATAGCTTTTTCTAAACCTTCAAACATTGATTGTAAACCTGATACATCTACTGCAATAGTAGTTACATCATTTTTATTTTCTCTTACTTCTAAGATAAGTTGCTTATCTAAAGTATCATTAATAGCACTAACAGAAACTTGTAACATTGTAATAGATTCTTCCATATCTTGAACTTGAGTTTTACTAGTAGATAGAAGATTAACTGATGCTTCTATCCCTGCAAATCTTTCTTCAATATTTTGAAGATTCTCTTTACCAGCTGCTATGCCACCGATCTTAGCTTCTAGATTTTCTAATCTATTAACATAACCGGCTCCCGTGTAACCAAATCCGGCTAATGTACTTACAATAGCTGCTAAAGCGATTAATTCTTTTGTCTTTCCTTTAAACCATTCCATTATAATGTTCCTCCATATAAAACTGGTTGTTGACTTATCATAGTATTTAGGGTATTTATATTACTACTAGCTAAGCCGTAAAACGCTTGTATATTATCAGAAATATACGCTGTTGTGTAAATGTCTTTTGAAGCATACCAACTAGTCGCTTGTGGAAGCTGTAGTTGGGTATATGCTGTAAAGC
>Ga0187833_10006154_pt1 | contig 11160 bp, 13 predicted proteins | sample ETNtaG_37_FD_167968 | JGI IMG/M metagenome (GOLD analysis project Ga0187833, IMG submission 167968) | Marine microbial and viral communities from oxygen minimum zone, Eastern Pacific Ocean - ETNP2014_SV_400_PacBio MetaG (Illumina Assembly) | ecosystem: Environmental > Aquatic > Marine > Hypoxic... | reverse complement strand
GTCAAGGCCAAAGCCTATAGTGTTATTACAACACAGTAACAAAACGACCTACAAGATGGACGAAGTCCTTGCGGCTCAAGGCATCTGGGCAGTTTTTTACGATGGTAAACCAATCAACCTAAAATCATCAAGTTTAGTGGCAAATTATCCAGGTCCAAAGTACAAAAAAGTCTCATTTTCTAATCCAGGTCATGCAGAAAACTTGGTTAAAAAACTAAACACACAATACAACACAGACAAGTTTGCAGTATATCTTTTAAAAACTGGTGAAAAATTTAACAGATAATTAATTTAAGTTCTCGTTTTATATGTAAAAAGAACAATTGCTTCTTTTGTTGAAAAATTTACAAAATGGCCCGAAGTATGCCAATCATTCCAATGATGCCAAATTAAACTACCTCTTTTCCATTTACAAACTTTTTCTATGTAATAATTTTCTAAGTCTTTTTTATCCACATGACTTAGGTAATTTTTCCAATCTTTTTCAACATTTGAATTTTTTCCTTTTTTTAGTTCAATAGTATATGCTTTTTCTACTTGATTAACATCACCATCTACACAATAAGGTATTAGAAAAGTTTTATAATATACAGCATTCTCTGGTATTGTTCGACCACTCTCTGGAATATCGATACCCCACGTATCAGTATGAATACCTAATGGTCTTGTAGAAATAGCATATTTGGCATGATATGGTTGGAAATTTTCCTTATCACCAATTATTTTCTTTATTTTTTTAACTAATACTTTCATCATTAAATCAAAAGCCACTTTGTTCTTTTGATCAATTGTATAAACATAACCATTTAAATGGTAGCCTTCATGTCTACCTTTTAATCCAACATTTGTTAAAGGTCCTGATTTAACGAGTTTTTCAAACAAGTTCAGGTCTTGTGATGAGAATACATTTTCTGCCATTCCAGACATATTGTATACTTATTCTGCTATATATTTTTAAATATCCAACATGGATATTCTTAAATATCTAACATGGACGTAAAAACAGCATATACAAAAACTTTTCTAATGCTTAAAGAACAGCCTTTGCATGAAGAGAGTATTAAAACTGCATACTTTACTTGGTGGCAAAATGTCCGAGAATCTTATCAAGCACGTTCATTAAGACTTACTAAAATAGGTTACGAATGGATAAAAGATTTAGATATTAAAGTTTACGAAATTAAATTTCCAGCAAAAATTATATTCACTCCACAAACTTTCCTTTGGTTAGACGAGTTTGTTGATTGCCCTTATTATGTAGATAAAAAACAAATAGTTGTAACCATGGAAAAAATGGCATTACAGCTCATGATGTTCTCTGGAGATGTGACAAAATACGGTTTAGCACGGGCAATGAGCAAGGCTGACGAGCAAAAAGACCAGTAAAATAGCAACTTTTTAGCCATAATTACCAGGTTGACGCATTATAATAGTATGTTATTATAGTATTATAAACATTAAACGAGGAGTGTACAAATGCCAAGAGCGAAAACAGAAAAAGCAACAGTAGGCAGTCAAAATAGAACAGTTACGCCAAATGAAGCGAAACTGGCACTAGAACACTGCATTAAAAAACAAAGACCAATAATGATGTGGGGAGCACCAGGTATTGGTAAATCAGACATAGTTAAACAAATTGCAGATAAGCAAAAAAGAGAAGTTATTGATATAAGACTTCCTTTATGGGAACCTACAGATATTAAAGGTATTCCTTATTACAACGCAAAAGAAAATAATATGGTATGGGCCGCACCGGCTGAATTACCAACAGATGAGAAATCAACATCAGTTATTTTCTTAGACGAATTAAATTCAGCGGCACCGGCAGTACAAGCGGCGGCTTACCAACTTATATTAAACAGAAGAGTTGGACAATACAAATTACCAAACGGTGTTTCAATTGTAGCGGCTGGTAACAGAGATGTTGACAGAGGTGTCACTTACAGAATGCCGGCTCCTTTAGCCAACAGATTTGTTCACATAGAATTAAGAGTAGACTACGATGACTGGATGGAATGGGCAACATTTAATCATATCCATGCAGATGTTGTAGGTTATGTGACATTCGCAAAACAAGATTTATATGATTTTGATCCTAGAGGATCTTCAAGATCATTCGCAACTCCGAGATCATGGAGTTTCGTAAGCCAACTTCTATCAGATGACCTGCCAGAAAGTACGCTCACTGACCTCGTTGCAGGTTGTGTAGGAGAAGGACTGGCCGTTAAGTTTATGAATCACCGTAAGGTGAGCGGCCAGTTACCTAATCCATCTGATATATTGAGCGGTAAAGTCAAAGATTTAAAATGCAAAGAAATATCAGCGATGTATTCTTTGACTGTTTCATTGTGTTATGAATTACAACAAGCACATGATAAGAAGGTTAGAAACTGGAACGAACAAGCAGATAGATTCTTTCACTACATGATGGACAACTTTGAAACAGAGTTGGTTGTTATGGGTGCGAAGATTGCCTTAACAAACTATAAACTTCCGTTCGATCCTAGCAAACTTAAATCCTTTGATAGGTTCCATAAGAAGTTTGGCAAGTATGTCATAACTGCTATGGAGTCTAAATAATGGGTACGACTGACCAACAAATTTTAGACAAACTAGTTACTGCAAGGATTGCCTTACTATTAAAGCATCCGTTCTTTGGCAATCTTGCAACAAGATTAAAATTAGTAAATGCAGATGATTGGATACCAACTGCTGGTACTGATGGTAGACATTTCTTTTACAATACAAAATTTATAGATTCACTTACACCAAAAGAAGCAGAGTTCCTATTTGGTCATGAAGTTCTACATAATGTATTTGAACATATGTTAATGAGAATAGGTGACAGACAACCAATGCTTTGGAATATTGCGGCAGACTATGCCGTCAATCAAATTCTTGTAGAACAAAAAATTGGTGATATGCCACAAGGTAAAAAAGGTGAAAGCAAAGGTTTCCAAGATGACAAATATAAAGACTGGAATGCAGAAAGAATTTATGATGAATTATTTAAAACTGCAAAAAAGAATGGTAAAAAATATTTAAAGAAATTAGGTAAACTTATTGATGAACATATTGATTGGGGCAAAGGTAATAAACCAGGAAAAAATAAAAAAGATAAAAACGGAAAAGGACAACCAGTTTATACAAAAGACGAATTAAAAAAAATTAGAGATGAAGTAAAAGAAGCAATGATAAGTGCCGCACAAAGTACAGGTGCAGGTAACTTGCCAGGTGCAATCCAAAGAATGGTTAAGGAACTTACAGAACCAAAAATGGATTGGAGAGAAATTATACAACAACAAATTATGAGTACATTAAAAGCAGATTATACTTGGATGAGACCAAGTAGAAAAGCATGGCACACTACGGCTATATTGCCAGGACAAAACAATGATGAAATGATTGATATATGTTTGGCTTTAGATGCATCTGGTTCAATATCAGATAAACAATGTAAAGAATTTTTAACTGAAGTTAAAAACATAATGGATCAATACAAAGACTTTAGAATACATCTTTGGGCATTTGATACCAAAGTATTCAATCCAAAAGTGTTTACACCTGACAATGCAAACGAATTATTAGACTATAAATTAGGTTCAGGTGGTGGTACAGAGTTTGAATGTAATTGGGACTATATGAAAAACGAAGGTATTATACCTAAAAAATTTATAATGTTTACAGATGGCTGGCCATTTAGTACTTGGGGAGATTCGGAATACTGTGATACTATATTTCTAATTAATAACACATACGACAGAGACATAGAAGCACCATTTGGAATGACCGTACAATATGAGGATTAATCCAAAAAACTTTTACCAAAGAGAATTAGATATATTACCACCACATTTTACTAATACTGTTGTAAGAACAACCGAACCTAACATTGAAAAAATACGTCAATGGATATACGAAAACTGTCGTGGTAGATATTCAATTACCAATGATGTGGTAATTCGAAACAATCAACCAAGGCCTATTACCGTGCTTGGTTTTGAAGAACCAGGCGATTTGATACTATTTGCTCTTTCTGGTCTTGCTCAAAACTCTGAAAAATAATTCTTGTAAGCCATAATTAATTGTAGTATAATATACGTATATTATAAACTAATTGCAATTAGGAGATACAAATAAATGGCAACTAAGAAAAAAACATTAAAGAAGCCAACTAGAGCAACTGGACAACCTACTACGGTGGCGCAACCGAGAAAACCTACTACGGCGGCACAACCGGGAACAGGCCAACCAGTGGGACAACCAGATCCTAATGCTTTATCAATTGGTGATCTTAGAAATCTTTCTACTATACTAGATGTTGCATCAACAAGAGGTGCATTTAAGGCCGCTGAAATGGCAGGCGTAGGATTTTTATATAACAAACTTCAGGCATTTTTAGCTAAAGTGGCTCCACCTGAAGATAAAAAAATTGGAGAAGGAGCAAAAGAAACTGCTCCAATTGGAGGAGTAGCAAAAGAAAATGCTCCTACAACAATAAACACTGGAGGAAAATAAATGGCACTAATGAATGTATACGACAAACTAGTAATGGGGCCGGATTCTGGAAACCAAGAAGGAGCAATTCAAAAAAAATGGTTTAAACACGTTGGAGAACTTGCAGACACAAGTAAAGCAAAGGTTATAATTGTGTACAGAACTGTACCAGATGAACCAAACAATTGTTTGGTTGTAGGAACAAAGTTTTTACCTGATATGTATCATGATGCTTTAATGAGGGCGATAGAATCAGAAGGTGGTCAATCAGAAAGCGAACTTGGTCCATATCTTGGAAGACAATCATTTCCGGATGGTACCAATATGTTAGCAATACTGCATAATGACAATTATATTAAAAAATTTCCAACAAAAGATATAACTGTAACATACGGTCCACTAGCTGAAGGTAGAATTGCTTTAAACAAGCTAAATCAAATGATTGCTAGAGACCAAGGAGTAAAAGTTTCAGAATTAGCTATTAAAGACGATACACCAAAAGCACCGGAAAAGGTTGAAACAACAACCAAAAAGTCCGATGCCAAAAAAACTACCAAAAAATAGTAATTGGGTACAACTTACTAAAAATTTCGTAAAAGAATGGCCAGAAATTCTTGAGGGATTACACCTTAGGAGTATGCCAATCAGGTACTTGCTTTATTGCAATATTATTCTAAAAAATAATGCCACAATACATTATGACATTAGAAAAGAACTAAAACATAAAAAACAAGTAGCAATAGCACGATTTCTTAAAAAAATAATTGAATCAAACTATCTAAAAATTAGAAGTGTAGATTTGAAATTTGATATTCCAGCATTAAAAAGAGATATGGAGAAAAAAACAAGTAATATTTTATCAAAAACATTCAAATGATTGCACTATCGGCTTTTGACTACGAAAAAAAATTAAAAAACCCATCCAAATTATTTACAAATACATGGAAATCTAAAAGTTTTATTAATGGTCCAGCAGTAAAAGAATTTGAGAATAAATTTGCAAATTATTGTAGAACAAATACTTGTGTTAGTGTAGGATCATGTACATCAGCATTACAACTGTCATTGATAGCATTATCTATTGGAACAAATGATGAAGTAATAACTGTACCTTACACTTGGGTTAGTACTGCAGAATGTATTAAACAAGTTGGTGCCAACCCTATATTTGTAGATATTGATCCAAGGACATATTGTATCGATCCAAAAAAAGTTGCAGAAAAAATAACATCAAACACAAAAGCAATAATTTCTGTAGACTTATTTGGACATGTCAGTGATATTGATGCATTAAAAAAATTTAATGTACCTATAATACAAGATGCCGCTCAATCTACTGGTGCAATATATAAGGGTAAACGAGTCGGAAGTCTAGCACATTTAACTTGTTTTAGTTTTTATCCAACAAAAAATTTAAGTTGTTGGGGTGATGCTGGAGCAGTAACAGGACTTCCTGAATACGTTGATGAAATTAAAAAATTACGTAACCATGGACAATCAAAAAGATTTCAAATTGAGAGAATTGGTTGGAATTCTAGATTAGATTCAATACAAGCAGAAGTATTAATACACAAACTTCCTTATTTAGATAAATGGAATAAAAGACGAAGAGAAATTGCAAGTTATTATAATTCTGAACTTGAAGGAATTGTAACGATCCCATATGTAGATAGAAATTGTATTCATGTGTATCATCAATATATTATTAATCACGTATCAATTGACAGAATACAAGATGCTCTAACAAAAAATAATATACAATCAAGAGTATATTATCCTACACCATTGAACAAAAATAAAAATTATAGTGACAATCAGACATATCCAAATGCAGAAATGGCAAGTTTATCTAACCTTGCTATTCCAGTACATCAATATTTGACAGATAAACAAGCAGAAACTATAATAAAAGTAATTAAGAAATCAATATGAGATTAGCAGTAATAGGCACAGGATATTGGGGCAGTAAAATTGTAGATACAATTAAAAAAATGAATCTATCTGTATCTCAATATGATAATAATGATTCTACAGATTCAATTGTTCCTAGTTTAATTGATGGCGTAATAATTGCCACGCCAGCATCAACACATATGAACCTTGCAAAAAACATTTTAAGGAAAGGTATTCATTGTTTAGTTGAAAAACCTGTGTTCATGAATATGGCAGAATACAATGAATTAGAACCTTATACTACTGAAGCAAAAATAATGGGAGGACATATTTTATTATACAGTGAACATTACGAGTTTTTAAAACAAACAATAGTTGATAAAGAAATATTACATATAGAACACCGTAGATTAAATTGGGGCCGAATGCAAAATGATATTTCACCAATACTTCACTATGCACCCCACGATATTGCAATATTAGATAATCTATTAGGATGTATGCCAGACTCAATACAATGTAAAGGAATACATATAACAAGACAAAAACAACCCGACTTTGTTACTTGTGATTTAAAATATAAAAATACTACTGTACAAATGCAACTAGGGTGGTATCATCATGAAAAGGTTAGAGATATATCTGTTATAACAGACAAAGGCACACTTATTTGGCAAGACGATATTAATAAGAGCAAATTTATAAGTCAATTAATCGAAGATGGAAGACAAATACAACACATGGAACGGAACAAAGTATATAACGAAACAAACACATCTTTAGAAAGACAAATATCGGCATTTATAAATTATTGCGAGAAAAATAAATTACCAGATTCAGCCCTGCAACATATAAAAAGAGTTACATACATTGTAGAGTGTATGGAGAAAAGTTTAAAACAAAACGAGATTATATGTCCTTCAAAAGAATATTAGCCGTCGGAGCTCATCCAGACGATGTTGAACTAGGCTGTTCTGGCACACTCCTACGGTTTATGCAAGATGGCGCGGAAATCGATATTGTTATTTGCCGAGATGACAACGTACCCAAACCTAGTGTATGGAGAGACCGTGATAAAATGATTGCTGAATATAAAAAGTCAGAAGAATTACTTGGTTTAAAATTTAACATACTAAAAAATCCAACTACAGACGATGGTCGACCTATGTTTCAATGGAATAGTACTTTTGTAAAAATGATGGATGATATAATACATTCTACCAATTACGATCTTATAATAACACATAGTCCAGGAGATCTTCACCAAGACCATGTTAATACTTTTAGAGTTGTCAATTCAGCACTACGAAGGTGGCAAGGAGAATTTTGGGTAATGGAAGGTGGTCCGTCATATAGTAATAAAAATTTAGAATTTAAACCAAATATATTTGTAGATATATCCAAATATATTAATAAAAAAATTGAACTTGTCAGTTGTTACGACAGTTATTTTTCAGATACACTATTACATAATATTAAAGGTTTGGCCGCATATCGAGGACAAATGCTTAATGTAAAATATGCTGAAGCTTTTGAATGCCGATGGAGAACAATATGAGAATATTAGTATTAGGTGGCTATGGATTTATAGGCAGTCACATATGTCAAAAATTAAAAGCACAAGGACATTATATAGGTATAGTAGATTGCTATCACCAATATTATACATTTCCCAATTGGGAATACCAGCCTGTACTGTCACAAAGAAAAGAAATTACACAAACAGACAAAGAATATATTGGACAAATTGAAAATTTACAGTTTTTAGAACAAACATTTGAAGACTTTAAACCAGAAAGAGTTATTCACGTTGCAACTTATCCAAACGCAAAAATGGTTAGAAGAAATGTAGCAGATGCAACTAATAATATGGTTACTGCTACTGCATATATTTTAGACTTATGTGTAAAACACAAAGTTGATAAAATTGTATACGCTTCTAGCAGTATGGTATATGGAGATTTTAATAATCAAATCCCTGATGAAAATATAGTACCAAAACCAAATACAGTTTATGGTTCATATAAAAGACAAGGCGAAATTATGTGTAAAATTTGGCATAGAGAACACAACTTGAATTATGTTATTATGAGACCTTCAGCATTATATGGAACAAGAGATACAATTACTAGAGTTATTAGTCAATTATTAAAAAGTGTATTAACAACTGACAAAATGACTGTGCAAGGACCAGATAACAAACTTGATTTTTCTAATGTACTTGATGTTGCAGATTACTTTTCACTTGCTACTACAAATGAAGTGGTAAATGAAACTTTTAATTGTACACGAGGAAATGGAAGAAAAATTATAGAAACGGCTGAACTAATAAAAGAAAATTTAGGAACTGGAACAATTATTACTAAACCACATGATGCTTTTTATCCAAACAGAGATACACTTAATAGTGATAAAGCAAAAACCATGTTAAATTTTAATCCAAATATTGATATTGAAGAAGGTATTCCAAAGTATATTAATTGGTTTTTAGGACAACCTTTTTATTTTAATAACTTAGATATTAATCCAAAGTTTGCTCTGGGTACAAAGATTTAAAATAATCTTTTAACCATACAAAATCATAAGAATACATTAATTTGTTTTGATCGTCTTTGTGCTTATTAAAATAATCGGTGCCATCAATTGCTCCACAATGCACCCATTCTGCATTTTTTCCCTTGCCTAAAGTATTCCATTTCTTTAATCTATATCCTGATTCTACTGTAGGTTTCATTTGTAATAATTTAATTACTTCTCTAAAAGATGTTCTCCAACCTAATAACGGTGTTTCATTACAATTACTAATAGTAGATAAAATCGATACAACATCATGAGATTGAGACAATGTAAAGTCTAATCCAGGTTGAAATGTTGTTAATACTAATTGTTTATTATAAAGTATTGTACCACCGTGTCCATAAGTTAAATCTACAACAGGATTATAACAATCAAAAATATAATGACAAGGATTTTTCATTCTATCAGGTTGAAAATCAAATTTAAAACTATCTACAATATCTGTTTTAGGAAATACTGCAAAAAAATAATCTGTTTCACTCATTTGTGCCGCAGTATGATATGCTAATGTTTGGCCTTTAATATTTTTACTCCATTTTGCTCTTGGAAATTTTTCTTTTAAAATATTAAATCTTTTTTCAGCACTTGGTTCATCATAAGATATAAAAATTATATCCATTGGTTGTGGCTTGTAATCGTAATCATAATGCACACTTCTTTCAATATCATAAAATTGTTCAATATCATTTCTCCATGGTACCAACATAATATCTTTTGTTTTTCCAAATGTATAAATTTTTTCATCTTCCCAATAACTTGGATAAAAGTTAGGTTTATCTATATCTATTAAATCTTTATTAATCATCCATTGATAAAAACTTAATCCTGTTTTATATGATTTGAACGGATTATTTAAATCAAAATATGTTACTCCAACTATAGACTGCTCTAAAAACGGATGTGCATGATAGTTAATATCTTTATAATCTCGCAAATATCTAACATCATACATTTGTTTTTTAAATGCTTTAGTTGGTATTAAAAATACATTACCTTCTTTGTTTAATCCGCCTTTAGGGTGAGTTGTATACCAAACGTGTATTTGATCTTTTTCGTGTTGTTCTGGAATATAATCTAAAATATCTGGAGTTGAATCTAACTTTATAAAAGAAGCAAATACCCAAAAATATTCTGTACTAATATCTTCAACACAACTTTTTATTACTGAAAAATAACTTTCAACAAATGGTACTGTTCTTGTATTTGCTAAAAACGATAATTGCTCTTTAACATTTTTAAACCTTACGCATATACTATCAAAGGCCATAATATTCTTCAATACATTTACAAATATATTCAACTTCTTCTTTTGTAAGATGAGGATAAATTGGTAATGAAATAACTTGCTTACAAAATCCTTCCGCTCTCAAATATCCATTAGCTAAAGGATCTTTTTTAAAGAAATGCATTTCTGACATAGGCTTTTTGTAATGTATCTGCGTTTCAATACCTTTATTAGCCAAAAATATTTGCAATTCATCTCTATTTGTAACTTTAATTACTAATTTGTGATTATTACTAATTGTATTTTTTGCTGAACTTATTGTTTGGATATATGTATTTTCAAGATTTTTATCATACCATTTTCTTACTCTGGCTCTTTTTTTAAGCAATCTTTTATACTTTGAAAGTAAAAAATTCAACATAATGGCACGATCTTCAGATAACAATGAAAGATACCCATGACTAACACGTACTGGTCCTGTTCCATGATAACGATATGCTCTAATTTCGTTTGCTTCTTCTAACGTATCACATAATACCATTCCTCCACTTCCAAATGATGGCAAAGGTTTGGTTGGTGCAAAACTTAATATACTAATGTCACCTAATTTTCCTGATGGAATTTTTTTATAAAATGATCCTAATGATTGAGCGGCATCTTCAATCAATGGAACTTTTCTTTCTTCACAAAAACGTTTAAGTTGATCGTAATTTGCCAAATTGCCAAACAAGTTTACATAGACTACTGCATCAACTTTATTAATTGGTGTTAATGCACCAATTTGTCCATTATCATCTACATCAATAAACTCAACATTTGCTCCTGTTCTTTTAATTGCTTCTGCCGTAGCTATAAAAGATATTGCTGGACATAAAACATTTTTGCCTGGACCAATTCCTTTTGTTTTAAGAGCAAAATATAAAGCATCTGTTCCACTGCCTACTGCAACACCATATTCTCTTTTTGTA
>Ga0187833_10006152_pt1 | contig 11161 bp, 9 predicted proteins | sample ETNtaG_37_FD_167968 | JGI IMG/M metagenome (GOLD analysis project Ga0187833, IMG submission 167968) | Marine microbial and viral communities from oxygen minimum zone, Eastern Pacific Ocean - ETNP2014_SV_400_PacBio MetaG (Illumina Assembly) | ecosystem: Environmental > Aquatic > Marine > Hypoxic... | reverse complement strand
TGCAATAGAAGCATTTGATTATGAGACTAAAAAAGAAGAATATTTTAAGCATTTTAATATTGATTCATCGTCAATTCCAGATAATTTGAACATATATGTAGATGATACTCAATTTCGAAGTATTGTTTTACTGCAAGCAATGATAAATTCTATTAAGCACGCATTTGATGATGATCATAAAGTAATAACATTAAAAATAAAAGCTACTCCAGATTATCAATTTGATAACAATCAATTTATAATGATAGAACTAACGGATAACGGCAAAGGCATGCCTGATGAAGAAAACCCAGATAACCTTTTCTTGCCATTTTCTAAGAAAACACAGAGTAGACCAGGAAGGGGATTGCCACTATTAAAGGAAAGCGTTATTAATCACGGAGGTAAAGTATTTATTTCGGCTGAGGATGGGTTTAAGATTACAATATTAATACCGCAAACAAATAAAGGGAGCACATGAAATGACTTACGTAATAATGCATGTTGAGGATAGTCCCCTTCAACATGAAAGTTTAGTTGATCAGATAAAAGAAAATGTTGACAATAAAAATGGTGATAATAAAACACTAATAGTGCATGCTGAAAATGGTGAGGAAGCAATTAAGAAATTTAAAGAACAAATATATAATTTGTTGATACTTGATCTTCATATTCCCATGAAAATAGGTGGTGATGCGATAGAGGGTGGGGGATTAGAAACAGAACGCAAGCTAATAAATACTGAATCTTATAAATTGAATCCCTGTAAAATATTATACCTTAGTGGAGATAAAGAATCACTTACACAGGCGACTGGTGCAGTAAAAGCGGGGGGAATTATAGAAGAAGATATTTTTGATAAAAATATAAGTGGATATAAACTAATAACGGCTAGAATAAAGAACTATATAGATGAACCAGAGTCTTTAGAACAAGAAGAAATAATGCATGAATATGAAAAGGAAATTAAAGTTTTATTGGAGAATAATGGTAAGACTATAGCTACAGAATTTATTAAATGTGCGGTTGTACTTGAGAAAGATGTTGAATTATTAACAGGAGAACTTTATCAAAAATTATACGGGTTAACAGAGTCTCTTATAAATTTCATAGCAGAAAATTATTTTTTCCCAACTAAAACCCTCTTTATTGATTTTAGAGATAAAAAATATTGTGTATATAAAATAAATAGGGATGGAGATCCAACAGAAGTCTTGAACATCAACAATTATTTAATGTATTTGTTTAAGGAAAAAAAAGCATTTGATATGCAAGAATATCATTTGATTCGAACAACATATTTAAATCTGAATATATTAAAACATAAAAGATATGAATCGTATGATGACCCCCAATTCTCCATTAATATGGCGAAGAGCAATTATTATTCAATATTAGTTCTCCTACAAAAAATAGCTTCTTATGATGAATATGAAAAGGAATTGGGTTTGGATGATCCTGAAGATGAAATTCCCGCAGATGATGAATTTGGTGGTGAAGAAAATGAAATCAGCGAAGAAGAAGGCGATGTTGGAAAAAACAACTGACTCTGATTTCACAAACTTATTGAACTATTAACTAATAAATGAGTATTAATGCCTTAGAACGTTATTTCGCGTATGACTCAATTCTTCTTGGCTTTAAAAGAACTGAAGTTTGGACGGAAAAGGAATGTAAGGATTATATGGGTTTACATTTTTTCGGTATGAACCTAGAGGAAAACTGTCAGAGACTATCAGAGAAGATAATTGATGGTGATTATAAACCAGTTCGGCCGCCTAAATTCACCATGCCCAAAAAAACTGGAATGCAACGGGTCAAGACAAGGTTGCATATCGAAGATGCTATCGTATATCAGACAATAGCAAACCAAGTAGCCGTAAGTGCTTACGATGACTTGGTAAAGAACAGTGATTTTTCGTTTGGCAGTGTACTTTCTTTGCAAGTGAAAAGAGGTAAAGAGATACTTGGAGAACCCGAGCCATCCTATTTCTTCTATAAATGGTGGCCACCGCTATACAAGAAGTTCAAAGATTCAGTAGAGGATACAGTTAATGAAGATCCGGAGATTACTCACAGACTTGAAACGGACATCACAGGATTTTTTGACAGTATAACTCACTACAGTTTACTTGAACTTATTGAAAAAAAATACAGAGTCGAATCGGAGATTCTAGACTTCTTTGCAATATGCTTGAATACTTGGTCGGGGCCTGAAGAGGGTCCAACCATTGGAGTTGGAATTCCTCAAGGACCTGCTCCGTCACACTTCTTCGCTAATTTAATACTTAATGATTTGGATGAGTATTTGATCAGCAAGGAGTACAAATACTATCGTTATGTAGACGATATGCGAATGTATGGTTATTCTGAAATAGAGCTTCGTAGAGCACTGATTGAAATCGACACGTACTTGAAGAGATTCGCCTTGTCATTGAATGCAAAGAAAACTGCAATAGAAAAATTGGACAGAAAACCTGGTGAAAAGGTGACCATTATTGATTTTAGAGATCCAAGTCCTGTTGCTGATGAGGAATACTCGGAGGACGTGGATGAGTTTTTTGACAAGGGTTTAGAACAGCATGGAGAGGATTTGGAGCTTGATGGAAAAAGTATAATAGATGATGTGGATCAGATAATGGACTTCTGTCGTATGGAGTTAGAGAATGTTGAGTCAGACCTTAGAAAGGCGATTTCATCTGATGCAAATATACCATATATCAAAAAGGAATTCCAAGAAAGGGACCGTTATTTTTTGCATATTGCCTATCGATTTAGGAAAGTACTCTCACTTGCAAAAGAATGGTCTGTAAATGCAGATTCTTATAATATAGAGAAATGTAAATTATTATGGTTTGTACTTTTCGATCAATTCTTCTGGAGAGCTAACAATTGGTGTTGGACCCTATCCATGTATCAGAATGATAAGCAAGTAAAGAATGGATTGCTAGATCGAATTGAACAATACAAGGAATATACATGGATAAAACATCATATATATAGTGCATTACAAGTTCAGACACTTTCCGGTAGGGAAATTAAAAATCTGTTTGAACAATTTGATGAATCTGGTAGTTGGTTCGACCGCCTAAGCCTGTATAAGTTATTGATTGTAAAGAGTGAGAAAAAACCTCAGTTACGTCGTTCTATTCTGAAAAAGGCGGAGCAGGAAAAGCATTATTATCTTAGGAAAATGCTAGGCTATTGGGTGCAAAATAATGAATTAATAGAATTGAACACGGAAGAACTTACGTCATTTATGCAATGAGTTATAAGGAACAGAGTAAAGAACTTAGTGAAATTGAAGAACAGAGCAACTTTTTCGATTTTGAGTTATTATCCAAGACTAAAAAAAGAATAGAAGATTGCTTGGATAATGACTATGCGGTAGAAGTTTTTTCTGATATTGTAACAGACACTGAATGTAATTTTAGATACAAAATCCCACTAAAAAATAATTTTCAGGAGGCTAAAGATACCGCGCTTAATTGTATGGAAATGGGTCCCTTCCATCGAATCAAAGCAAGAAATGTACGTGATTTCATAAAGAGTTGTCAGGTATGTCTTAATCAACTTGTATTCAGACTTTCGGTTGATTTCTATAAACTTGATGAGGAAATAACAAACGTTGAATTTAAAGTGCTTTATGACAAACTTATAGAAATAGGTCTACGACCTATTGGTGTAGCAATGAATAGTTTTTACTACTTTGAAACGACTTGGGTAAGACACACATTAAGAAAGGACGAAGAAACTGGTGAATCTTACGTCTATACACCTTCAACAAGCCAATGGTTAAAGCGAAAAGACAAGGCGCTTGTAGATGCTAAGATTGTGTTTATGGAGATCTTGCCAATTTTTAAATCGAATTATCCCAAATATTGTGAAAAATAATGCTTAATACCATATCCCTAAAAAACTGTCCTCCGAAGAAATTATTTCTATGATTTATTTCACTATCATCGGCACACGCGATTCCTTTGTTGACATCAAAGATCCTTTCAAAACTTGCGGTGCCGCTCTAACAATTTTCATGAATTACCGAGAGGATATTGATACAGTTTACCTGTTTACCACAAAGACAGGTGTAGAAAGAGATCAACTATATAAGGAAGCCGCAGATATCACTGAAAAATTGATGAAGCGCCAAAATAAAAAACTTAAGTTTAGTCAGGTGGAACTTGATTTTGTGCCAAGCCCAATTGATTACATGACTGTTTTTCATGAAATGATGGCCAAGATTAAAACTATTATGGAAGAAGATAATGTCCTGAATATAGAGAAGATCATAAATATAACTTCTGGGACGCCTACGATGACTGCATGTTGGATACTTCTAAAGCAAGCAGGTATACTCCCCAATTCAACACTGGTACAATCGTTTTCCAAGGAGATCCAGCGAAGGCGAGGGAAAGCCGTTGAAGAAGTAAATCTTGATATAGAGAACCTCCCGAAGATAGAGTCTCGGGAGTCGATTGTCCACCACCTAAAGAGGGAGACACTGAAGACCGAAAGACTGCAAGAGGAAATACATATTCAGGATATCCACAATAAGTTTTCGAACTTGGTAGGTAAATCACCTTGTATGACTTCTTTGAAAAAAGAAATTTTGCGGTTAGCACCCACAGACCAGCGTGTTCTCATTCTTGGTGGTTCGGGTACAGGTAAAGAACTCGTGGCACTCTCCCTCCATCAACACAGCAATAGAAAAGATAACACCTTTCTCAAGTGGAATGCCGGGGGAAAGAGCTCAAGTGCTATCGAGAGTGAGCTGTTTGGGCATATAGAGGGCGCATATACCGGTGCCCACAAGGATCGACTCGGTTATTTTCAAACTTGTGACGGTGGCACACTGTTCATCAATGAGATTGGTGATATGCCTTTAGATGTTCAACAGAAATTACTCGATGCTGTCGAATACGGCCACATAATACCCCTTGGTCAGGACGAAGCCGTGGAAGTAGATGTTCGAATCGTGGCAGCAACTAATAGAGACATTAGTTCAATGGTACAAAAAGAAGAATTCAGATTGGATCTGTTAACGCGTTTTCAAGGCAAAATATCTATTGAGCCATTGCGAAATCGAGTTGAGGACATCCCGGATCTTGTGATGCGTTTTGCACCTGAGGTGATTTTTAGCAAAGAGTGCGTTGAGGCATTTAAGAAAGAGGATTGGAATAGTGGCAACGTTAGAGATTTGAAAAATACGTGTGATCAGGCGAAAACCATACATAAAGAAACGCCTATTGAACGCGGTGATATTCCCCCTATTGCTACAGATGCCCTCAAATCTCAAGTGTCAGATACAATGCCTCAATTACCATTACCTGAAGGTGTGTCGTTGGATGATCTCTTGAATAATATTCGCTGTAAATATGAAGATCGGGCTATAAGACGAAATAATAATAATATGGCTGAAGCTGCTCGAAAGGATTTAAATATTAAACCTGCTACCCTCCAACGAAGTATACAAAGGCGAAAAAAGTAACAACTCTTACCCCTTAACATAACAATCGTTACTCTCCGATTCATCAAATAACTCCTTTTTTAGACGGAAGTCTCATGAGCAATATGTTTGGCACGGTTTTCGCACAATTGTGGTTATATGAAAATTTCACAAGCAAAGGAGATTTCGAAATAAACTCAGATAATAAGATATTGGCGATTGGTTTGGCTCGGTGTGAATCGGAGACGGATATAATGCATCTCCTAATAAAAGGCGGTTATTGGGATAAAACCAATGATTGGCAATATTTTGGTGACAATGAGAACAACTTCGGGACCATCGGTACCCAACAGAGTAAGCCTGACTCAGCGCTGGTGGAGAAAATAACCAACGCCATTGATGCGGTACTGATGGCTCAATGCCTGCAAAAAGGGGTAAACCCTGAAGGAAACAACGCTCCGGCGAGTACACGTCAGGCTCTTGTCGATTTCTTCGGTATTTATGACGGGAGGCTCTCTAATCTTTCCGCCCGTGAGCGGACAAAACTTGCTGACAACATTCTGTTTGTAGCATCCGGGAAGAAACGCAGACCGTGCTACACTATTATTGATAAAGGGGAAGGTCAGTCCCCCGGTTCCATGCCCTCAACACTCCTTTCTTTGAGTAGATCAAACAAGCTCCGTATTCCATTTGTACAAGGAAAATTCAACATGGGCGGTACAGGCGTTCTTCAGTTCTGCGGTGAGCACAACCTTCAGCTTATTATATCACGGCGGCACCCAGAAATTGCTGCACAGGAAGATGATGAAAGTGGCGATCTTTGGAGTGTCACTGTCGTACGTCGGGTAAACCCCACAGGCAATATGCGTAACTCGTGCTACATGTATCTGGTGCCGGGAGGCCGCCTGCTTACATTTGAGGCAGAAAGCCTGCCTCTCCTTCCAAGCCAATATCCAGATCCTTACGGTGCGGATATGGAGTGGGGTACATTTATCAAACTATATGACTACAAGATCAGCAATGGCCTGCAGACGAACATCAAGTTCGACTTGTTCTATCGCTTGTCACTTTTGCTACCAGAGATGGCTCTCCCGGTCAAATTGTATGAGCGGCGCAAGGGGTTTTCCGGTAAAACGATGCACAGAACTCTTTCCGGTCTTTCAGTACGTCTTGCTGATCGCGGACGCGACAATCTTGAAGAAGGATTCCCATCCTCAGCACCGCTTACAGTTAGAGGGAAAAAGATCGATGTGACTATCTATGCCTTTAAGCGGAAAAGAGAAACAAGTTATAAGAAAAATGAAGGTATTATCCTGACTGTAAATGGTCAAACCCATGGGACCATACCTGCTTCCTTCTTTAAGAGTGATGCAGTTGGCCTGGGCTATATTGCCGGGTCACTGCTTGTAGAGCTGGATTGCACTGGGTTCGATGCCAGGACAATTGAAGATCTTTTCATGAACAGTCGAGATAGGCTTAGAGACATGCCCCTAAGACGAGCCATTAAAAGTGCGCTAGGTGAATTGCTGAAGAATCATCCCGGGTTGAGAGAGCTGATGGAACAGCGTCGCCGCGATGATATTGAGGACAAACTCAGTGATTCTAAACCTCTTGCGGCGGTTGTGGAAGACATATTGCGTAAGTCGCCCACACTGTCCCGTCTGTTTATTGACGGAGTAAGATTGCCTAACCCATTTAAGCTTCGTAGTGTAAAAAAAGCTGTTCAATTCGAAGGCCGTCGTTTCCCTAATTACTTCAAAATGAATAAAGAGTATACTTCCACTGAGCCGAAGGAAGCTGCAATCAACAGGCGTTTTCGCCTTCAGTATCAGACAGATGCAGTAAACAACTACTTCACGAGAGACAGTGAGCCGGGTAGTTTCACTCTCACAGTTGATGGACATCCTCTGGAGAATTTCGCGCTTAACCTATGGAACGGTGTTGCAACGCTCAACCTTGAAATCCCTCGTGGAACAACGACAGGCAGCATCCTGCATTTCACAAGCATTGTGGAAGATTCTTCGAAAGTTGATCCGTTCACGGACGAGTTCTATGTTCGTATAATGGAAGCGGCTGTGAATAAGACAGGTTCAACAAATGGTGTGCGTAAACCGCCGTCTTCCAACAAAAAGGGTAAAGACCTTGAAAAGGAGTGTCAATTGGCTCTGCCGGAAGTTTGGGAAATTCGAAGAGATGAATGGTATAAGTACGATTTTAATGCAGAAAGTGCTCTCTTAGTAGTTCGCGTGAAAGAAGCTTATGACTTTTATGTAAACATAGATAACATACATCTGCTAACAGAGCTCAAGTTTCGGCCCAGGATTGATCCTAAGCTCTTAGAGGCTCAATATAAGTTCGGCCTGACTCTACTCGGGTTGGCACTTCTAAAGGAAAACAATAAAAAGAATGGTGACAACAACGATCATGAAGAAGATGTGTATGATCTTATCGTAAAAGTGACAAAACGTATCTCACCCGTTCTTTTGCCTATGATTTCCTCGTTGAGTGAATTAGATATTGAGGGAATGTTTTCTACATCTCCTCAAAACAGGAAAAAAGAAATAAGTCAGCCAAACCCTCTGGAGGTAGCGCAATAATGATCAGGTTTGAGATAGTGGAAAAATCCGTCATGGTTGGCGCCCAAATTGATCTTTTCTGGTTGTGTACCTTTACTTTTCTCTACACTTCTCTCCACGGTAATCATATCAGTATTGGTTTCGGTCTGTGGAAGGCTGAGACGTCTCTTCATTTGAGTATCTGGGGAAAGAATTGAGCTTCTTGCCGGAACTGTATTTTGTTTGTCCAAACTGCGGACCTTTCGTGAGAGTCTTTGCAGAAGTGTTGGGTGAAAAAGCGGAGAATCCTTATGCTGTTGAACTGATTGAACAAGGGGAGCACGGTTTAACGGTTTGTGACAAACTCCAGTTAAAACCAGAGAAGGAAGAGGAGTTGAGCAAGATTTACCACTGTGGGAACTGTGGATATCTTGTCCATTCTCGTATCCTTGAACTTGACCCGGTCGATCAGATAGAAGAGTATCTCCACCATATCTATAGAGAAAATGAGAGTAACTGACGTGGATCAATTTTCGCTAACAAAAATAAGTAGTGAAGTTGCCCTGATAGGTTACTTGGTGGAGTCACCCCAAATGTTGATAGATTTAATGCACTGGGGACGATCATGAATAATATTCGTAGTGATGAAATTTTCCTCGTGAAAGAAACCCATAAATACGTCTTAAGAAACGATCCAAGCATAGAATTCAATAGTGCTACCGAACTTGTCGGTATGCATTTCAGTCCTTTTGATGCTGATGCCATAGCCAATGATCTTGTCAATAATAACCCTAATTACATTGGTATGACGGCAGATGATTTGATGGCAAGTTGGAATGCTGCCGCTCAGCATGGAACCGAAGTGCATGAAGATATAGAACTTTATCTTAATCAGGGGAAAACACCGGTTCACACAAAATCTATGCATGGTATAGAATGGCTAGAGAAGTATAGGATGAAAAGCCAAATTGAAATAATGCCAGAGGTAATCATATTTAGTAAGGAGTTAAAGATAGCCGGGACAGTTGATATTATTTCTAAGGATGTTGCGACTGATAAATATGAGATCATCGATTGGAAGACAGGTAAGCTTGAATGGGTATCATATAGAGGTAAAATGGGTGTACACCCAATTACAAATGACCTAATGGACTGCAAATTTGAGAAATATTCCCTTCAGTTATCTTTTTATAGATATTTATTGGAGGAATATTATGGGTTAGAAATCCAGAACCAACTGATTGCTCACATTACTAATGAAGGTTGTATTGGTTATGTTACACCATACTACAAAGAACACATAATTAAAATCATTAATGAAATAAAACAATAAGGAAAGTATATGTCATTCATTGATTCATTGATAAGCGAAAATGGTAAAATTACTTTACAAAAATACGATGGTAGTGTTTTAAGACCCGGTACATCCCTCGGTAAAAGTCAATTTACATCTCAAGTCAATCACTTAAGTGTCACATTTTTAGATGTTGAAACTACTGGTAAAAATAAGGATGAAGATAAAATAATCGAAATAGCATTGCAAACTGTAGACATTGACAAAACCAGTGGTTTTGTTATTTCAGTATTAAATGAATATGGTTCTCTTGAGGATCCTGGTATTCCGATTAGCCCTGAAGCAACTGCTGTAAATGGTATTACAGATGAAATGGTGAGAGATAAGTCAATTGATTGGTCAAATGTTGAGCAGATTTTTTCTAGCACTGATCTAATAGTAGCTCATAATTCTGCGTTTGATCGAAGATTTATTGATAGATACTCTAATGTATCACATGATAAAGTCTGGGGATGTACTATGGTTGACATCGATTGGTTAAAGAATGGATTTCCATCAAAGGGTCTCGAGATACTCTCGATGTGGCATGGATTTTATTACGATTCCCATAGAGGAATGAATGATGTTGCTGCAATGATTCATTTAGTCACACACGAATTTGAATCTGGTCGCTCTTATTCTAGTGAGCTATTGGAAAACTCCTTTAAACATTATTATTTATTGGATGCTCAATTTAAATATGATGTGACAAAGATAGAAAAGTGCAAAGCTGAAGGCTTTTTTTGGAATAATCCATCAAAAACTTGGTGTAAGAAAATTAGCAGCGAAGAAATTGATTCAACTAGAGAATGGGTAACAGAGAATCTTCAGGATGGGTACTTTACAGGCACAATTGTAGAAGTGCCATTATATGACAGGTTCAAAAAAGGGTAAAGTAAATAGCTACTACCCTGCTGTGTCATTCCCATATTGCCTTTAACCACCAAAGACGTTACATTCATCCTTAAGCGTGTAATGTGAAGCAGGCACTACTAATCATTACAGCACTGATGCTGGTTGTTGGGTGTACTAAGACTATGCCATTTGAGAAAGAATGAATCATAAAACCGTATTTGATAAAGACTTCAAAATTTTAGATAGCGATTATGAATACGAATATCAATTAGAACTAACTAAAAAACTGGATTCCGACACTACTGATTATAGTCAAAGCAGACTTAATGAAATTGTGTTATGGAAAGTAAATCGGTATGCAAAGTTTGATGACAAAGTGATTTCGGAGCTTAATTCCATAAGTTCTAACCAAGAACAAATAGATTTGGGAAAAACCAGACGAAGTTTAAAAATGTTGCTTAAAACAAAAGGTGTTCGATTGGCTATGGCGTCTACGATTTTGAGATTCAGGAATGCAAAAATTTATCAAATAATTGACCAAAGAGTTTACAGGATAATCAATGGAGGAAAAGAACTGAATTTGAGTAGTTCTCCAAGTGAAAAAAACATCGAAAATCAAATTGAAGTATATCTACAATATTTGACAGACTTAAAACAAGTTTGCTCGGATTTGAATATTGAATTCGAGAAAGCAGACAGAATATTGTACAAGGCAGACAAACGAATAAATCCAACACATAATCTGAAGAATTATTAATAAAATGCTAAAATGAGCGAGAGTTTCAATAAAAGTGTATTTATATTGCATACTCTCTTTCCTTCTTAATCCCTAACAATTGTAGAAGAGTGGGGCGAAGACGGGGATTTGGTGGACCTATGCCACTTTGGATGATAATTATTGGATTTATCTTGTTGTGTTTTATGTTTGGAGGAGAATGATGAAGGAAGAAGGAACTTGCAAGGATGGTAAATTAAACGGTAAATCGACTGTTT
>Ga0187833_10006150_pt1 | contig 11164 bp, 7 predicted proteins | sample ETNtaG_37_FD_167968 | JGI IMG/M metagenome (GOLD analysis project Ga0187833, IMG submission 167968) | Marine microbial and viral communities from oxygen minimum zone, Eastern Pacific Ocean - ETNP2014_SV_400_PacBio MetaG (Illumina Assembly) | ecosystem: Environmental > Aquatic > Marine > Hypoxic... | reverse complement strand
ACGTGCTTCTCGCCGAGGACCGCCGCGCCGCCGCCGCCCTGATCGCGGTGGAGTAACCCCAACCGCCAGCGGCTTTCAGAACATCTTCCAGGCGCCATCCGGTTGCCGGCAGGCGGTCCCGAAAGCTGTTTGATTTTGTCCATCGACGGTGATGGTGGTCTGGTATTCGCGGCAGTAGGCGCCACTTGCCCTGTTTGTGCCTTCGCGTGTGGCGACGACGGCACCGGAATTGCCGCTGTCGGGATTGCGCCAGGAAATGGGCTGGCCGATCGGGGCGGCAAGTGCCTGGTTCTGCGCCCGTTTGGCGTGAAGTTTATCCACCTTGTCCAGGGATTCGCCAATGGCGCCGCCGATGAAGGCGCCACCCAGGGCACCGACCGCCGTCGCCGCTAATTGGCCCCTGCCTTTGCCGATTTTTGAGCCGGCATAGGCACCGAGACCGGCGCCCAGAAGCTTGCCCGCCATCTGCTTTTGCTCACCGTCCGTGGCGCAAGCGGCAAGCATCAGGGCGATCAGCAAGGTTGAAATGGCACGGACAAGGTTCGTTTTCGCCGTCATCGTTTTCATGGCTGATTCCTTCGCATCCTGGTTTATTGGGGCACATAAGAAGATTATACTAAAGAATATATGTATATGTACAATTAAAATTAATGTCAATAATAATTTTAAATCCTCCAAAATTAAAGATATTAAAATTTTGTAGTATTATGATAAAATTAAATTTATAGGCCTATTTTTTTGATTAAGCTCAGATTGGACTATGAAGGATTCTGCGTATAAAAGAATAATGATTGAATTTATAATTGTAATTTCAGTTGCAAGTCCGTGCCAAAAGCGCCACGGTTGGGTTCCTTGATAATGCCGCTTTCGGTCAAACCGGATGGAAATGACATGCCGCTCAAATACAATGACGAGCAACGCCGGGAATATCTCAATATGACCGACCGCATCGGCATCAATTGGGTTGGCCTGTTCCATGGCAACACCGAATTCTATTCCGCTGTTTATTGGGACTTGCTGACCGGCATCTGGCGGCAGGAGGAAGCTGTCAGGAAAACCGACGCGATGAATTTCATGAAATCCGTCAAAAGCGCTCATACGGCGGGAAAATATATCGACAACGCGCTGAAACAAGGAATCCTTGTGGAAGAGGGAAATCCGGAGGATGCCCGTTCGAAACTGGTAATGTTGTCGCCGCGGACAAGGGAAAATCTGGATACGTTTTTCGATCTGGCGGTCAGCGAGCTGAGGCGTTCGAACCATTCCGTCAACGTCAAGGGCCCGTCCCCGGAAGAACCGTAAACGAAGCCGAACTTCCCGCTTGGAGCAAACACACTCCCGGGCTTATCCCTGTCTTTCCAGTAACATCAGTTCGATCATCGACACATGTGGAAAGATGGGTGACGACCATTGCTGGTAAAGCATGACGACGCCGTGTTTGGTGTCCGGGAAGCCGCCCCGGCCGTCGTCGAATTTGCGAACTTCCAGGGTGCTGATTTGTCTGGTGTCGGTATCGATACTTTGCCACATGGCGATGGGGTTTTCCCGGCGCGGCGTGGCCAGGGGGGCGATGCTGCGCATCAATGTTTTCGTCGGCCGGCCGTAACGATTGGTAAAATACTGGATGATGGCATCGTAAGATCCGGTTGGGAAAAGGGCATGAAAGTTGGTCGCCGTTCCATTGTCATAGCGCGCGACGGCTTTGCTCCCCTGGAACACGATATTGCCGACCTGGAAATAAGGATCGATGCTGGATGGCCAATCGATGGGGATGACGCAAAATAGCAGCGCTCCCCCGCGCTTTTTGATACAGGCTTTGCGGCCGCTTGCCTTGACCCAGCTGGGAGGGGAGCCCAGCCGTACCGATTGACCGATAGCCAAGAGCTTTCCAGACAGATATCGGGTAATTTGCGGCGCGGGACTGGCCTTGACCGTTCGGCGGGACGGAGGAACCCTCGTCGTTTGCACGTCACTCACCGACCACTTGTCGCCAAAAACATCAACATCGGGTTCCGCCTTCGATGCTTGGCGCGGGGTCTTGTCCTTCTCTTCCGGGCGGAAAAACTTAGCCATTCTCTCGAGGAAACCAGGAGGCCTAGCGGTTTCCTCGGCGGGCGGGGCCGGTTTTTGGACCGTCTTTGCCTCGGTGGCGGTTTTGACGGGTTGGGATTCCGTGGCCGCTGGTTTGGTGGCCGATTCTTGCGCCGCCTTGTCGGCGGCCTTGGCCGGGCTCTTTGCAGCTGTGGGCGTCTCTGGTTTTGCGGTATCAGCGTCAACGGCGGCCAGAGACGGCGGCTGTTGTGGCGCGCTCAGGGTAGTCGTCTCGACGGGTGCCGAAGGCGCCAGTGAAGAGAATTGCGTTTCCTTGGCCTGCTGTTCCACCGTAATTCCGGCGCTTTCACCGGTAGCGGTTTTGCCGGTCGCCTGGGGGGTTGGTTCGGCCTCACTTTCGAAACGCTGCCATTCGAGATTCGCCTCCGATTGGGAAGCGGGGAAGGCCGTTTCCGCTTTCCCCTTGGTTGAAAACAAACTCGTTACCCGCTCGAAAATGTTGGCCAACAAAAAGTCTTCCTTGGGTTCTCCGTCAATCGGGACGGCTTCCTCATAATCCAAAATTCTTTCCTGGGCGCGAGCCGAATCTTCCGTTTTGGCCTGAGGAACGGGACCCTCCGGTATCGCCGAAGAAGGTCCAGCCCGGCCTGTGTTCTCGCCTTTGGCAATGGCCTGGGTGGTAGGAGCGGAGGTGTCATTCGGCCCCTCTTCGGGGCCCGCCTCGGGAGCCGCCGCCGGGGGCGGAAGTTCATGTTGGTCGGTGTGGGTTACGGTTTCGGGGATTGGCTGGTCATCGACCGGGGCGGTTTTGCCGGTTTCTTTCTTGCCAAGAAAAAAACCGCTGACGATATTGCTAAAACGGCTCAACGCGGACGGTTTCACGGCTTTGCTGGCGCCGGGGACGGGGCTCTCGGATATGCTAGCTTCTAGCGCCGCGTCAACTTGCGGTTCCGTTAGGTTCGCGGTTGGCGGCTGGAAATCTTTTGGGGCCGGCGGCGGGGATGGCGACGTGGCCTCCGGAATGTCCGGGCGGCGGCGGATTTTGCCGATGATGGGCAGATCGCCGGCGGGCAGGGCCGTGGATGGATCGAAGGGATTGGGCTTTCCGTCCGGCTGGCTTTGCGTTGCCGCCGTGACTGACGCTTTTGTCTCTGCCGGCGTGGTTTGGGCACTAACTTTCGGCCTCGCCTCGACCGTTGGCGCCCATGATTTTACCGGTGGCAAGACCGGCTGTGGTTTGGTTGCCGTGCTTGCCGCCGGCGGGAGGGAGGGAGGCTTCGGCTTTTCCTCCAAGTGGCGCAAGTTGCGTACGGAAAGAAGAAAATGGGCAATGTTGAAATAACCTTTGTCGACAGCCAAATCGACGGCGGTTACTCCCCACTCATTGGTCGCCGTAATATCCGCTCCCGCAGCAATGCTGGATTGCACGGCGGCCATGTTGTTGCCGTGAACAGCTTCGAACAGGTGACGGGTAGCCGCCGCCTTGTCGACTCCCGGCGCCACCTGTGCCCAGGCGCCGCCGGCCGCCAGGACCATGAACGCCACGATCAGGCTGGCCACCGGCCAAGCCGCAAGTTTCCTTTTCGGCTTCGGCGGTTTTACAGAACCCGTCAAATGGGGGTAGAAATATCGCATTGATGGAATACCTGCTCCGGCCATTATAATGACCCTTTTCCAGCTCTGCGACAACGGTTACGAGCGGAAAACGGGCATCGGCTGATAGTCGTTTCGCTCCCTGCTGTATACTTGAGGGCCGTAGCTCATTGAAGCCAGCAAAGGAACCTAGCCATGCATCGGCTGGTTTTGTTTCTTATTTTTTGCTTTTGTCTCGGTTCGGCCACCGCCCTGGGCTCGGGGGTTACGATCAGCCACCAATGGATTACTCTCAACGGTAACCTTGAATTGGCCGAGGGCAAGAGCCTTAAGGATGGGGCGGTTCTCATCACTCACGGCACCCTTACTGGAGCGGGCCAGGAAATTGACCATGTCCGGCAAGGGCGGCGCCATGCTTGATGACTTCGATTTTCTTTTCTGAGCCAAGACCAGTGTTGCCGCGATGAGCATCGTCAGTTACTACGGCGGCGACGAGTGGCGGGACACGCCGACAACCGCCGGCGCCGACCGCATCTTTCCTGACTTGGCAAAAAAAAGTACGCGGCAAACGCATCGACAATGTCCGCCTCCACGTGGTCGATGACGCTGGCCATTTCTTTCACGATCTTTTCGCTGACGAGGCCGCCGATGTCATCGCCGAGTTCGCCGCTGATCCCTAGGCCTTGCCGTCCAGCCACGCCCGCAGATCGGCGAGCGCCCTTTGGGAGAGCGCCTGTTTGCGGTCCCGCCCCTTGAGCCGGCGGCCCCGCCCGTTGGTGCCGCCGATGGCTGGAAAGAGGCCGAAGTTGACGTTCATGGGCTGGAAGGTCTCGGCCTTCGCGCCACCGGTGATATGGTTCAAAAGAGCGCCCATGGCCGTGCTTTTCGGCGGCGCGGCAGTGGCGCGGCCGAGCCGTTCGGCGGCCGCGAAGAGGCCGGCCATGAGCCCGACGGCGGCGCTTTCCAGATAGCCCTCGCAGCCCGTTATCTGGCCTGCGAAGCGCAGCCGCGGCAGCCGTTTCAATTTGAGCGTTTCGTCCAAGAGCTTGGGGCTGTTCATGAAGGTGTTGCGGTGCATGCCGCCCAAGCGCGGGAACTCTGCCCGGGCCAGGCCGGGAATGGTGCGGAAAATGCGTTTCTGTTCGCCATGCGTCAACTTGGTTTGGAAGCCGACCATGTTGTAAAGCGTCGCGTAAGCGTTGTCCTGGCGCAGCTGGACGACGGCGTGGGGTTTCTTTTCGGGGGCGTGGGGATTGGTCAGACCGACCGGCTTCATCGGCCCAAAAGCGAGTGTTTGCCGGCCACGCTCGGCCATGACCTCGATCGGCAGGCAGCCCTCGAAATGGGGCGTTTCCTTCTCCCATTCCTTAAAATTGGTCTTTTCGGCGGCCAGCAAGGCGTCGACGAAAGCCTCGTACTGCTCCTTGCTCAACGGGCAGTTGATGTAATCGGCGCCGGTGCCGCCCGGACCGGCCTTGTCGTAACGGGACTGAAACCAGGCTGTCGAGAAATCGATAGATTTCTTGAGGACGATGGGGGCGATGGAGTCGAAGAAGGCGAGGGCATTCTCGCCGGTCAGCTCGCCTATGGCTTCGGCCATGCCGGGCGAGGTTAGCGGTCCAGTGGCGATGATGACGCTGTCCCATTCGTCCGGTGGCAGGGCGCCGACTTCCTGGCGGCGGATGGTAATCATCGGTTCGGCCTCGAGAGCCTCGCCGACGGCCTGGCTGAAACCCTCGCGGTCGACGGCCAAGGCACCGCCGGCCGGCACCTTGTGGCCATCCGCCGCCGTCATGATCAACGACCGGCAGCGGCGCATTTCCTCGTGCAGCAAGCCGATGGCGCTGGCCTCGGCATCGTCGGAGCGGAAGGAATTGGAACAGACCAGCTCGGCTAAGCCGTCGGTGACATGCGCCTCGGTCATCCGTGCCGGCCGCATCTCGTGCAAGAGCACGGGGACACCGGCGCGGGCAAGCTGCCAGGCTGCCTCGCTGCCGGCGAGGCCGCCGCCGATGACATGGACGGGGATGTTGCTGCAGTTCATGACCAACAGATAAACACGGTGCCGATTCCGTGCAAACGGGAAATGCACCGCTCCACGGGGGGCGGCGGCATGGTTTCCGCCCACTACGGGCGGTGGGGACGGGCAGACGTTACTGGCCCGGCACCTGGATGGTGGGTTGTGAAATGGCTTTCGTTGGTTTTAGGTCCTGGTCGCTCGCTGATGCCTTTCTTGACGGCATTGTGGACAGAAAAAAGGTACAGCATTCAGGCGCGATGCCGCAGATGTGAGAGCACCGATTCTCGAACCAAAAAAAGCAATTGGATCGCTCGCAAGTAGGTTTGGTCATGAATTTGTCTTTATCCCAGTCCCAGGGGGGAAATGCCGTTCGCTCCCCTTTATTCCGACCGTTCATTATGGCAAGGAGGAGGACTTGGTTTCTGTGACGGATGTCACAGTAGGGGGGCGTGGCAAAAAAATTGGCGGCGAAGCATTGGGCGAAAGGGCTCTCATGCCCGTTTTCTCGCTTTCGCCTTGTTGAAATAAGGCGCCAGGTACCGGCCGGTATAGCTGGCGGGCTCCGCCGCTACCTCCTCGGGCGTACCGGTGGCGACGACGCCGCCGCCCGAGTCGCCGCCTTCCGGCCCCAAATCGATGACCCAATCAGCGGTCTTGATGACTTCCAGGTTGTGCTCGATGACGATGACCGTGTTGCCGGTATCGACTAAGGCGTGGAGTACTTCGAGCAGCTTCTCCACATCGGCGAAATGGAGACCCGTGGTCGGTTCGTCAAGGATGTAAAACGTCTTGCCGGTGGCCCTCTTGGACAGTTCCTTGGCCAGCTTGACCCGTTGCGCCTCGCCGCCCGAAAGCGTCGTTGCCTGTTGGCCCAGGTGAATGTAACCAAGCCCCACCTTTTGCAAAGTCAGAAACTTGTTGCGGACGGCCGGCACCGCCTTGAAGAACTCCAGCGCCTCGTCGACGGTCATGTCGAGAACGTCGGCGATGGACTTGCCGCGGAAGTGGACCTCCAGGGTCTCGCGGTTGTAGCGCTTGCCCTTGCAATTATCGCATTGCACGTAGAGATCGGGCAGAAAATGCATCTCGATTTTGATGACGCCGTCGCCCTGGCAGACCTCGCAGCGCCCGCCCTTGACGTTGAAGGAAAAGCGCCCCGGCCTGTAACCCCGCGCCTTGGCTTCGGGGAGGGCGGAAAACCACTCACGGATGGGGGTGAAGGCGCCGGTATAAGTGGCCGGGTTGGAGCGCGGTGTCCGGCCGATGGGCGACTGGTCTATATCGACCACTTTGTCGATCAGTTCCAAGCCGTCGATGCCGTCGTGTCCGCCGGCGTGCATGCGCGCCCCGTGCAGACGCCGGGCCAGGGCTCTGTAAAGGGTATCGACGACAAGCGTCGATTTGCCGCTGCCCGACACGCCGGTGATGCAAGTGAAGGTGGCGAGCGGAAAATCGACGGTGATGCCGGCCAGGTTGTTGGCCCTGGCCCCCTTGACGGTTAATTTCCGACCCCCGCGGCTTTTGCGGCGGCGGGCGGGCATGGGAACCTGGCGTTTTCCGCTCAGGTACTGGCCGGTCAGGCTTTGCGGCGTCGCCAAGATGTCCTTAAGAGTGCCTTTGGCGACGATACGCCCGCCGTGGACGCCGGCGCCGGGCCCCATGTCGAGAAGGTGATCGGCGCTCATGATGGCGTCCTCGTCGTGTTCGACGACGATGACGGTGTTGCCCAGGTCGCGCAGCCGCTTGAGGGTGGTCAGCAGGCGGTTGTTGTCGCGCTGATGCAGGCCGATGGAGGGCTCGTCGAGGACGTAGAGCACGCCGGTCAGCCCCGAACCGATCTGCGAGGCCAGCCGGATGCGTTGGCTTTCGCCGCCGGAAAGGGTGCCGGACGTCCTCGAAAGGGTCAGATATTCGAGGCCGACATTGGCCAGGAATCCCAGCCGTTCGTTGATTTCACGCAAGATCCGCCGGGCAACCCGGCGCTGAAAGACGTTTAAACGCCGCTCCAGGCCGGTGAACCACGAAACGGCGGCGGCGATGGACATGCCGGTGACTTCGGCGATGTTAAGGCCGGCGATCTTTACCGCCAGGGCCTCGGGCTTTAGCCGCTGGCCGGAACAGGTATCGCAGTTGGTGACCGTCTGAAAGCGCCCCAGTTCGTCGCGCACCCAAGATGAATCAGTCTCCCGCCAACGCCGTTCCATGTTGGGAACGACGCCTTCGAAAGGTTTGGTGATGTCGTAGGGACGCTTGCCGTCGTGGTAGCGCATGGTCACCGGCTCGTCTCCGGAGCCGAATAGGAGTATCTCCCTGACGGCGGTGGAAAACTTGCGGAAAGGCGTGCTCAGCCGGAAGCCGAAATGCCCGGCCAAGCTGTCCAGGGTCTGCTGGTAATAGGGCGACGAGGAATTGGCCCAGGGTGCGATGGCGCCTTCTCCAAGCGACAGGCGGTCGTCGGGGACCACCAATTGCGGATCGAAATACATTTCCGTGCCCAGGCCGTCGCAGGCCGGGCAGGCGCCGAAGGGATTGTTGAACGAGAACAGCCGGGGCTCGATCTCGTCAATGGTGAAGCCGGAAACGGGACAGGCAAACTTGGCGGAAAAGGTGGTCCGCTCGCCGGATGAGGCATCTTCCGTAAAGGCCAGGCCGTCGGCCAGCGAAAGCGCGGTCTCAAAACTATCAGCGAGGCGTGGTTGCAAGCCGTCGCTTACAACGATGCGGTCGACCAGCACTTCGATTGAATGCTTGACTTTCTTGTTCAAGGCCGGCACGTCGTCGATCTCGTAGAAGGCGCCGTCCACCTTGAGCCGCTGAAATCCGCGCTTGCTCAGGTTCTGGATTTCGCGCTTATATTCGCCCTTGCGGCCGCGGATGATCGGGGCGAGAAGCAAAAGCCGGGTTCCCTCGGCCATTTCCATGACCCGGTCGACCATCTGGCTGACGGTTTGACTTTCGATCGGCAGACCGGTGGCCGGCGAATGGGGAATGCCGACGCGGGCGAACAAAAGGCGCATGTAATCGTAGATTTCGGTCACCGTGCCGACGGTCGATCGCGGGTTCTTCGATGTCGTCTTCTGCTCGATGGAGATGGCCGGGGAGAGCCCCTCGATAAGGTCGACGTCCGGTTTTTGCATCAGTTCCAGGAACTGCCGGGCATAGGCCGAAAGCGACTCCACGTAACGGCGCTGGCCCTCGGCGTAGATGGTGTCGAAGGCCAAGGACGACTTGCCCGAGCCCGACAGGCCGGTGATGACGGTGAGCGTGTCGCGCGGAATCTCCACGTCTATGTTCCGGAGATTGTGCTGGCGCGCGCCGCGGACGCTGATTTTGTCCATGTTTTTTTCTACCGGTGAGCCTAACCCTCAGATATATGGGGCCGGGGCGGAAGTGTAAAGGAAGGCCGCGTTTTTGATAAATGTTCGCTAAATGTTCTTGCTCTGGAAAGGGCAAACTGCTATCACTAGCGCAAAAGCGGCGGCAATCCATTTTATCCCCAGCTATCTCCGGGAGCGGGATGGCATCGAATCCTGGTTTGCGGGTAAAATCCCGGCCACTCGGGGGAGTGGGCTGGTGCCGATAAAACTTAGAAATGCTCTAGCCCGTGTGTCGAGCGGACTTTGTCGAGGTTTTCAAGAGTTTGGTTTTGAGGGGTTCAAGAAATGGCTGGTTCCGTTAACAAGGTTATTCTCGTCGGTAACCTCGGGCGCGATCCCGAGGTTCGTCGTTCCCAGGCCGGCGCTAAGATCGTCAATTTTTCCCTCGCCACGTCGGATTCCTGGAAAGACAAGCAAACCGGCGAGAAGCGCGAAAAGACCGAATGGCACAGGGTGGTGATTTTCAGCGAGGGCCTTGCCAATATCGCTGAGCAATATCTCCGCAAGGGCTCCAAGGTTTACATTGAAGGGTCGCTGCAGACCAGCGAGTACGAAAAAGACGGCATCAAGCGCTACTCCACAGAGGTCGTCCTGCAAGGTTTTAATAGCGCCATGACCATGTTGGATACCAAGGGCGGTGGCGATCACACGCCTCCCAGTGAGCATTCTGGGAACGATTTCGAGTCCGGCGGCGGCAAGTCCACCGGCGGCGGTGCGCCCCTCGACGATCTCGACGATGAAATCCCGTTCTGAGAGCCCAGACGGGCTCTGAACCTCAGGGAAGGCGGAAAAAGGTGCCGCCTTCTTTAATTTTCGGGGCCGGAACCGGTCCCCCAATCGTCCCGTCATTCGGTTGTCCGCGGATGCCGGACATGCTAGTTTCTTGCGGCTTGGACCCCGTTCCGAAGCAGGCCCCTCCGGGTCCGTTTATGTTATTGATCAATAGAGATAAATACACTTGACAACTCCTTCCGATACGGCGCCGGCCCCGCCAGAGCCTCCTAGCTTCGACACCGCTCCGGTCGTCCTCGAAGAGGAGATGAGAAGCTCCTATCTCGATTACGCGATGAGCGTGATCGTCAGCCGGGCCCTGCCGGACGTGCGCGATGGGTTGAAACCCGTGCACCGGCGTATCCTCCATGCCATGAACGAAGGCGGCTACGTGGCTGGCAAGCCGTATCGCAAATCGGCGCGCATCGTCGGCGATGTCATGGGCAAGTACCATCCCCACGGCGATCAGGCCATCTATGACGCCATGGTGCGCATGGCCCAGGACTTCGCCTTGCGGTTGCCGTTGATCGACGGACAGGGCAATTTCGGCTCCATGGACGGCGACCGGGCGGCGGCCATGCGTTACACCGAGGCCCGCCTGGCCCGTTCGGCGCATGCGTTGATCGAGGATATCGACAAGGACACCGTCGATTTCCAGCCCAACTACGATGATACGGCGATGGAACCGTCGGTCTTGCCGGCGCGCTTTCCCAACTTGTTGGTCAACGGCGCCGGCGGCATCGCCGTCGGCATGGCCACCAACATCCCGCCGCACAACCTGGGCGAGCTCATCGACGCCTGCCTGGCCCTGATCGATAACCCCGATATCACCATCGAGCAATTGATCGAATACGTCCAGGGACCGGACTTTCCCACCGGCGCCCTCATTTTGGGCCGCCAGGGAATCGTTCAGGCATACCAGACCGGGCGCGGCTCGGTGATCATGCGCGGGCGCACCAGCATCGAGGAAAGGGGCAAGGATCGCCAAGCCATCATCGTCCACGAAATCCCCTATCAGGTGAACAAGGCGCGGATGATCGAGATCATGGCCGAGACCGTGCGCGACAAAAAAATCGAGGGCATCTCCGACCTGCGCGACGAATCCGACCGTGACGGCGTCCGCGTGGTCATTGAAATCAAACGTGACGCTGTTGCCGAAGTAGTGCTCAACCAGCTTTACCGGTACTCACCCTTGCAGACCAGCTTCGGCGTCAACATGCTGGCTATCAACGGCGGCCGGCCGGGGACGATGAACCTGAAGGAAATCCTCGTCGCCTTTGTCGCTTTTCGTGAAGAGGTCATCCGCCGGCGGACTATTTTCGAGCTCGCGAAGGCGCGGACAGGCCCATGT
>Ga0187833_10006148_pt1 | contig 11166 bp, 10 predicted proteins | sample ETNtaG_37_FD_167968 | JGI IMG/M metagenome (GOLD analysis project Ga0187833, IMG submission 167968) | Marine microbial and viral communities from oxygen minimum zone, Eastern Pacific Ocean - ETNP2014_SV_400_PacBio MetaG (Illumina Assembly) | ecosystem: Environmental > Aquatic > Marine > Hypoxic... | reverse complement strand
CGTGTCCGCCAATCCATAAATTGATGCAGATGAAGGATATATGAGTTTCCCAACATTCTTCTGTTCCATTGCATGGAGTATATTATGAGTTCCTACTAACATGACCTGTATTGCAGCCATTGGATCAGCGGCACAGGCAGTAATCCTCAAAGCGGCCATGTGGAAAATACCGTGCATACCCTTCGCTAGTTCCATAAGAAGATTGAGATCGCAAATGTCTCCCTTTACAATCCTGACCCGTGAATCACTTAGTACTCCCTCAATGTTGTACATACTTCCACGGACAAAATTATCAAGGAGTATTATTTCCGTTGCTTCTTCAGCTAATAGCCTTTCTGTTATATGGGAGCCCATTAAACCGGCACCACCTGTAATTAAGAATTTCTTACCTTTCAATTTCACTAATTATACCGTAATGTGCTTGTTTTTATTTATCTACAGTAAGGTTTCTAAGCTTTTTTGCAGGATTGCCCGCCCATATTTGACGAGGAGGAATATCTTTGGTTACAACACTTCCGGCTCCTATCATTGAGCCGTCTTCAATCGTAATTCCACATAAAATTGTCGCATTGCTTCCAATCGACACATTATTTCCTATATGTGTTTTGGTAAATCTCTGAGCCCAATTCTCTCCAGTCTGCAAACTGCCGTCAGGATTCGCGGATTTCGGATAAATATCATTGGTGAACATAACTCCATGTCCAATAAAACAATTATCACCAATATTCACTCCTTCACATATAAAAGTATGAGAAGAAATCTTACATCTTTTACCGATCATGGAATTTTTTTGCACTTCCACAAAGGCGCCTATTTTGCAGTTATCTCCAATTATACAGCCATAAAGATTAATAAATTTAGATAGCTTCACATCCTTTCCCAGTTTTACATCATCGGAAATACATAAATACTCATTCATAGCTCAACCAGTTTCCCTTTTTTCTTTAATGATTCATTCGAGGCCTCAAGTATTTTCACAACTCTTAAACCTGAACAACCATCATTAATCGGATCTTTATTACTCAATATGCAATCAACAAAATATTCTGACTCGGCTTTCAGGGCCTCTGTCCTATCTACTAATGGAGACCACATATCACCAGAGCGATAATCTATTAATAAATTGTATAATCCTCCCTTAGTTTTGACTTTGACCCCTTTGTCATATACCTTGATTTTTTCATCCTGTTCGAGATCATTCCAAACAAGCATCTTTTTTTCCCCGCCAATAAGAGTAGACCTTATCTTAACCGGCGAGAGCCAGTTAACATTAAAATGAGATATCAAATTATTGTCGAAATAAACTGTCAGATAAGCCACATCTTCAAGCCCTCTTTCAAAATGCTCTGAACCTGTTGCTACTATAGCAGCAGGTTCTTCTTCTAGAAGATAATCCATTATAGACAAATCATGAGGCACAAGATCCCATAACACATTAACATCATGCTGAAAAAGCCCCAAATTCACTCTAGTTGAATCATAATAATAAATTTGACCTAATAAATTATCATCTATTATTTCCTTTATTTTCTTCACAGCCCCAGTGAAAAGGAAAGTATGGTCAACCATGATCTTTAAATTGTTTCTTTCGGACAACTCTATCAGCTCTTCCGCTTCACTAACCTTAGAAGTAAATGGCTTTCCAACAAATATATGCTTCCCATTCTCAAGAGCCTTTTTAGCTAGCTCAAAATGTGTAAATACAGGTGTGATGATAGCTACAGCATCAATTATTGGGGAAGTCAATACTTCGTTTGGATCTGATACCGTCTTTACATCAGAGTAAGCTTTATGAACACGTTTTATAGCCTCTCGATCTATATCACAGACCATGGAGACCTTTGCTTTTTCTATCGTATTGAAATTTCTTACAATATTCGGCCCCCAGTACCCATAACCAATTACACCAATGTTAACCATTTATATCCTTAATTATAGAAATGTCCATATTATATTCAGTTTGACTTTATTATAAGTTTACAAATCCAGTCATACCTAAACGTATATTTAAAAAGTCAAAAACTCCCATCTCCATCAAAAAGACATGGATCCCAAGAATCAGTGTTATACAATTCTTCTTCAAGGTCTTTGCTTTTCGTTTTATATAATGGCCATACTGTTAATTTTCGCTTGTGTGTTAAAAGTTTCTCTACAATTTTTCTTTTTTCAGAATTAAAACCAATCGACTCCAACATATGTATGCCTTCTAAACGGCATTGTTTAATTGCTTGATAAATCATCGGTAATATTGTTTTATGATCATCGTCTAAAGTCTGTAAATCGACAAGGGTGGCTCTCCTCAGACCAATATCATCTTTATTGTCCTTTATAAAAACCGAGTAACCTATTATTTTGCATTCTCTTTCTACAGTAAATATCCATAACCTTTGCCTTAATATCAAGTATTTAAAATGCCAGTTAAGAGCCCTGCTATTACGCGTACATAATAGTTTTTTGTTTCTTCCTCTTAATTCATCCCAAAACATATCAAACCTTGAATCAAAAGTTTCATAACGCTTAACATTAGCATCAAACATCGCTTTTGTACCGGCCCTGATCTTTTTTAACCCGTCAATAACGCGCATTACATATGACACAGGGTAACTAATAAAATTATACCGTTGTAGGCATTTGTTAGCCAGAAACCCGGAAACAACTCTTTGATAATTTAAAATAAGAAAACTAGATATGTCATATGATACAGCAGGAACTCTTATAGCTCCAAATTCCGTGAAGATTCTTACCGAACTTCTATGCCCGCCAGTAGTATTTAAAAGCATATCCGCTCCATTTTGTTCGAAATATCTCTTTACTAATGATTTCGAATACTTTCTAAACGGTTTGTCAACAACCCAGGTATGGGCCGCTGCAGCTATTAATTTTCTACCGCGAAATTCATATAACAAAGGAATATTTCCCAGAAATCCCACTACTTTATTTTTATCATCTTTAAGAGTCCATCCTATAGGCCAAGGTCGATCATACTCCAACAGAGCAGGATTATTGTTCCATAAATGGAGCCACTCTTCATGGCTTTTATACGGCAATCCGTATTGGGTTGACAACGACATAACGTCATTATAATCGCTAAAAGAGGCTTCATAGATTTTAGCCATAAATATTACATCAGGTTTAAATTGAATCGCTTTAGTCATTTTATCATGTCCCAGAGATACAGCAAGGGATTTCGTGCATTAACCGGTGGTATATTTTAAGTCCTTCCCAAAACACGATCAAACAACTCAAAGGCCCCTCCTGCAGTTCCAAGGACATATTTCTTGTCCGCAGAATTAAACAAGAACGACCTTCCTATTGCGTGCGGGATAGTGCTTGCAACACTATTGTTTGCAAGAGCTGTAAAAGCATACTTAACACCTTTTCCCTCTAAAACCTTTTGGGTAGCACTATTAAATGAACCCTTATTACCATATGGGTATGAAAAGATTGCTCCATCCCCTCCCCAGTCTTTAATATAATCAATAGATTGCTCTATTTCCCACCTGAGCCATTTATCCGGCAACAAGGCAAGACGGACATGACTCATTGAGTGTGAAGCCAGTGTTACTAATTCATGTCTCGATATTTTCATGAGATCATTCACATTTAATAACTTTCTTTCTGTTAGCGGCTCTCGGTTAGAGTCGGTTTCAATTAACAATTTATCCAACAAATCTTTTAACTGGTCAATGTTCAGGTTCATTACTTCATGAAAACAATTCTCTAAATAGTATTGCACGTGATCTTCAACTTTGTTAAGCAAGTTAAAAGCCCCAAAATGGAGACAGCGACTCCTCAGACCATCAAGAGATTCATCGTCTAGACAAAAACCAACCGGAACAAAAAGTGCTATAGGAACCTGATATTTCTCTAAAATTGGCACAAGTTGTAAAATATTACAGTCAGCATCATCTATTGTCAGAATAGCAACAGGCGTCTTCAACTCTCTCCCTTGCTGCACAAATAAAGAATCTAGTCCTGGAACGCAAGGCAGGAGGCTATACTCATCTTTTAATATCCGTATTTGTTGCTCTATTGTTTGAAACGAGACTTCGAGAACATCACCTTCTGTCGGTTTGTTTGAAAAATAATGATAGTTTACAATAGAGATGAAATCATCATTCTGTCGCCAGAAAACAGGAACCAGCCTAAAGATATAAACTGATTTTGCAAATAAGTGACGAAATTTTAACCGATTGAACATATATAAAGTGGTAAGATAGCTATAATAACCTTTATGCTGAAAAGGCCACAAACTCACCTTGACCAACAGCAGCTTCAAAAGGGCTGTGTTCCAGTACCGTTTGATCACCCTCAATCAAATTGATGAATGATGGGTTCGCAATCATAAAACCGCCACTTATCCAACTTTCTTGACTGATGGTCTTTAGTTAAAGCCAACAACACGGCCTTTACTGCAATCTCAAATTCTCCAAAGCATGAATGGGTGTGAACTACGGACACAGTAATCAATTTATTGTGACTTAACTGATACTTTTCAAGTTACTGAATGATAACAAAAAATGGCTTGAGGTCGTTGTCGCCATAACCGGAAGAAGATTAAAGGAATGTCCATATTATATCCATTTTAACTTTATTATAAATTTACGAACCCAATCATACCTAAAAGGCCATTTAAGCAACCCAATAAACAAATAATATATTCCTTTTGTAATATTTTTTCTTCTTAGAAACATCAGGCCTACAGTTGAGTATATCCTTCCTTCAAACCTTGTTCTTTCTATTTTAGGAACTTTACTTACTATCTTTAATTTAACATAATACTTCCGGCTTATTTCTAACATGCATCGAAGCCTTCTTTCGACATTAGAACTTATATTCCCCTCTCTACAAATATGTGTTGCCAGGGAATCTTTCATAAAACCTATTTTAATTTTATTAATCATTCCTAAACGGAGCCATAGGTCATAATCCTGTGCGGAGGGTAGTGTGTTATCAAATAAACCAGCTTGATATAAAATGCTCTTTTTAACAGTTAGTGCAGGAGTATAAAGACAGTTTTCCCTATATATGGATAAGAATGGATCTGTTTTATTGTTAAAATATTTTGAAGGATCCATAAGAGTCTCCTTCGATCCATCCTTGACTATCAGGCTATGACAAAGCAAATCAATATCTTCATTTTCGAGAATGTATCCAACAACACGTTCCAGCTTGTTATCATTCCAAAGATCATCTGAATCTAAAAATGAAATCCAGCCCCCACTTGCATTTTCGATTCCTTTATTCCTTGCCGCTCCAGGACCTTCATGTTTATTTATCAGTAATGTTTTCTTTCCAGAAGGACTTTTAAAGAAAAAAGACCTAACTACACCAACAGTATTATCTGTTGAACCATCATCAGAAACAATCACTTCATAATTGTTGTATGTCTGTGAGAGTACCGTCTCTAATGTTTTAATAATAAAGTTTTCAGAGTTGTAGGTGGGTACTACAACTGAAATAAAAGGCCCTTGCATTTTGTCTCTAATATAGAAAGATGATGTTTTAATTTAATAGGATACAGATTTTCACAGAAATCCGCAACAGGAACACTGTAACAAAACTCAACAACCCTGTGATCAAGCATGGGAACTCTTCTCTCCAATGAAACAGCCATTGTCATCTTATCAAGAAGGGCGAACACATCTCCCACAACTCTTTGAACCCTTTTATCAAAAGAACCATGAGAGTTTGTTATTGTGGTAACGGGTCCTCCAATAGTGAATCCAACACATTTTAAGGCATTTTTTTTAGTACTTCAAATTTTCTTGAGCAACATACACCATAGGCTTCAGCACAAAGGGTGCATTCATCCGGGATTTCTTTACTTTTTAATTTTGCGCGAAACTGAACACTGTTTTCACTTCTCCATATTGCCAAAGGATCTTCATCAAATACGTTACCCCAAACAACGGGATCAGACACCTTTGATTCTGAAAACAGTTCAAAAGGTGTTTTGCGAGCTAAATAAATACAAGGAACGATATTACCTTTATCATCAATAATCATCGTTTGATGCATACTGCAACCTGAGGGTTCAGCAACAAGTGAAGGAAATTCAATATTAATGTTATTGTATTTTGCCTTATCATAAGCACGTTGAAATATTTCTTGTACTTCTGGATTTCCTTGTTTTGAATATAAGTACAAATGAGAAGAATCAGGAAGGAAGCTTAGAAACCCATTTACTAGAATACGGTCAATATTTAAACTTTTGCAAAAACTAACATATTCTACCAGCTCACTGATATTTGCCCTAGTTGCCACGAAAACAACATTTACTTCAATTTTATTCTTACATATTTTTGTTAACAACCGAATATTACTAATCAATCTATCAAAGTTTACATTAGTCTTAAATGTCTCTACTGTTTCTTTCCTACAGCCGTCTAGCGAAATTGCTATTGATGAGACATTTCTTCTCATCAATTCATTAATTATTGTTTCATTCAAAAGCATTCCATTTGATAAAATTCCCAGATCAATGTTTTTATTATATTTGGATACGTAGTCCATCATTCTAAAAATATCTTTATGATAAAGCGGCTCAACTGTAGAAAACTGAAATCTATACGCTTTTCTTATGAGTGGGGAAATACGATCAGCAATTTTTGTAAAATATTCAAATGTCATGAATGTTGGATTTACATCATCCATGACATTTCCATAATAAGATACTCTACAATGTTTGCATTTTAAATTGCATTTATTCATAATTTCAACAACTATTGCTTCAGGATATAAAGGCCTCATTGTTCTAAGATATCCTAACCTTAGAACTTTTCTTATACCTTGTCTCCTTATCCTTTTTATAGTGTAATTGATTGTTTTCACATGACCTACCCTAGTTCTTTGTACCACGCTCATGGTTAGATTTTAGTATTAAATAGATATCTGGAGCGTAGCGTAAACTGTCTGTTTCGCTTCGAGCGAACCACACCAGCGTACAAACATTATGACATTATAGCAGTTGCCTTGTATAATCAATAGTTTATAAGCTCAAAAAACACCTAGCATATATCAATCAAGGGGTGACTCTTGATAAAACACGAAGAATATTCAAAATCACACACCTGAATAATTTAAGAAAAAGCAGTACAATATCACGTACTATAATTTTCCTGCTTGATAAAATGGGTGAATTTTGTTAATTGTTATACTACCTTTACAAAAGCACTATAAAACGATTCCAAATCATCTTATCGATAAAAGAAGTAATGTTCCAATTAAAAGTAAAGGGATTTAGAATAAAGAAATACATTAACAGAGGAAGCCAAAAAGAAAGTTTGACAAATCATTTTTGATTAGATAGTTAAGAAATCTTAATAATATTATTTCTATAATAGTTGCACAAAACAGCTTGTTATAACTTTTACTTGATACATATGTCTAAGGAGAATACTATGTGGAAAATAATATTTCAATTAATACTAAGTATATTTACAAAAACAAAGGAAACCTCGGATCCTGATAATATAAGAAACAACATGAAAGACAGAAGCCATGATGATGATGATGATGACAGCCCTCCTGATACAATTTATCCGATGTGGTAAATGTTGACTAATATGAATTCCCATAAATATTCATATTAGTCTTTTCAACCTGTACCAAATGCTTTCAAAGAAAACAGACAGTAGGAGCATAGCGGATACTGTCTGTTTTAACTTAAGCCAAAACCTTGAAGGAGGTGCAAACAGCGGGGACAAATCATATGGTAACATTATATTATTTCTTACGGAAAGGCACACGGATTAAAGACGAAACTCATGACCTATTGTGGCTTATAGATCATATCTCTTGCCCTTATGAGACCCTCAACACACCTTGTTAGAAATTTGTGGATTGGTAAAAGAACCTGGCCTTGGTCTTTTACAAACCAATAAGAACCGGCTTAAATTGTGTAATAGATTGTAAGACCTTTTTGCTACTTTAGAACTCATTTGAAGATTTGTCTTATCAAAGAAATTTCGTTAAATAAATGCATTGTCCCGTTTATTTTCTATACTCGTCCGAAAACATTCATAAAGACCAATTATGCATAAGCTGACAAAATATTCATTTTATCTACTTTGTTTGTTTTTTACTTCTGTTTTATTTCTCCCCTGGTTTTTCTTTGAGTCTATTAATAGGTCACTGTTTTTTTCGATTGGATTGCTTCTAGTATCCATATTTGTTGCTGAAATAGCATTCAGACTGTTATATAAAATAAAGTTTAAGGCCTCTTATCAAATGATTCCAAAAGTTCCATTCAAGAAAATATATGTGGAACCTCACCCATATCTTCCTTATGTGAAAAAAAAGCATTTTATTTCACCAAAAATGATGCCTGTCACATATCCGCTTAACAAGGATAAAGGATTCTTGTTTGGGCAGTATAGAACAAATAATTTCGGGAATAATAACGGCCCAAATGGAGACAGACATATTGCGATTCCAAAGCCAGAGAGCCTTATAAGAGTAAATTGTATTGGTGGATCGACAACGGGAAATTATATTGTTTATAAGTACAAAAGTTTTAGCTACCCGATGGAACTTGAAAATATTTTAAAAAAGCAATTTCCGGATAAAAAAATTGAAGTGAATAATTTCGGACAAGGTGGATATACTTCCGCTGAACTATTTATAAGGTTTTTATTGGAAATAATGGATACTAAGCCTGATATAGTGATAATCTACCATGCTTACAATGATTTACCTGTTTCACTGACATCAGGGTTTCAAAGCGACTATTCTCATGCAAAAAAAAATCTTGGAGAAACATTATATTGGTATAGGTTGGCTTCAGTTATTCCACACCTTCCTCTTGCCTTTTATAATTTTTTTATTACGAAGCTTTTTTATCAACACATAAAATATTCATTGCTTGAATCAATTTCAAAGGGAAGAGTTTGCCTTGATGGTGAATTCAAAGGAACCACCACTTATAAGAGAAATATTGAATATATTATTAATATCTGTAATGCGCAGGGGATCTATGTTATTTTGTCAACATTTTCGCATTATTTATATGATGAAATAAAAGATACCAAATTGCACAAAAAGTATCGTGAAGGTATAATTCTAGAAAACAGTGCGATAAAAGAACTTGCTGATAAATATAGCATCCCTTTAGTTGATAACTTTTCTCTCATTCCGTGCGAGGATAAATATTTTGTTGATAGTATCCACTTTTCTCCAGAGGGAATGAGCCTTTTGGCAAGAAACATCTCACATCCGGTGATGGAATTTATAAAAAGAATATGAATCCATTTATGAAAAACTTATTTTGCCTAGACCCGATAATAGCAGTAAAAAAACCACTCCCCGAGCCCAATTCAAATTGCATTATCAGGTTACTAACGTTAATCGGAGTCAGTCCCTTAAAAATCTTTTCCTTTGAATCTTAGTTCTCCAGAATTTGATTATACCAAGTTTCCAGCATATCCATCCAAATTTACCTGGCAATTCAGAAAAATTCATATGCAATAACCCAATAAACCCTCGCTTGAATAGCCAGAGTCCCCTGAAAATGAACAATAGAAAATAATGCTTGGTTTGTTCTACATTATAAGGTTGTGCATATTTTAGTAGAATTTCAAATATCCATTTGGGAGGTCTAAACACCGTTATCATATAAACCATTGCGTTGGCAAGTGTTGGTTCAACAATTAAAATACCTTTACTAATATCCTGAATGGTAACATTTCGCTTTGCTAGTTCTTCGGCTAGTTTTGTGTTTGGTATAACTCTTAGTCCATAAATTTGCAGTACAAAAGGACGAGGCATATCGTAAAGCAACTGTAGCGTATCGATGATATCCTGCCTGTTTTCAATTGGATTATCCAGGATAATATCGTAAGTTGGTGTTATGCGATCAGAAAATTCTGATATAATAGAAACCGATTTCATAACAAGTCCTGGCCTGTTTGGCCTTTCATAAAAGCGTAAAATCCTATCACTGCCACTCTGAATTCCCATCCTGAGATCGGTCATTCCTGCGAAAACCAAGATTTCCATTTTCTTTCTATTTACATATCCTGGAATCACACCCGAAAGACTGAATGGGAGCTTCACTTCTTTTCTCCATTTTTCAGCAAATTCCTGTAAAAACTCTAAAGGGAGCGCAATGAAACCGTCGTCCATGAACACTACATTGGAAAGATATGGTCGTTTCTTTAACACGGTCTTAATTTCTGCAATTATATAGTCAACCGATGGATATCGGAGTTTACTGTAATTTTTATCATTTTCTGTAAACTTGGAATTATCACAATAAATGCACTTAAAAGGACAACCAATTGCCAATATTGTATGATACACAATACCCAACTGAGAAATATACTCAGACATTCCTAATGGAACGAATCCAACCTTTCTTTTATATATCAATTCGTTATCTGCATATAATGGAAAGGGGAAGCTTTCCATATCTTCCGGTTTATTGAGCGGCAAAAAACCATTTTTGATAATTTTGCCATTTTTATTAAACCAAAAGTTTTTAGTTTTATAATAATCGGTTCCGTTATTGTAGGCTACTAAAAATTGTTTAAAGGAGTATTCCCCTTCACCTACACAAATAGCATCCGCATATTTAATAGCGTCTTCTGGATAGACTATGCAATGAACTCCACCCCAAATGATAAATGTATTAGATTTAATCACACGAATAGCTCGTACAATTTTCTTTGTTAAATCTGCTAATGGAGTCATTGATGAAAAACATACCATATCCGCATTAGCCAAATATTCGGCTATTTGCTTAATATCCTTTGTTGGTAAATCGGTATTAATGTTCCCAAAATTTACGATTGCTTTAATAGGAGAATAAAAATGAGTGGGTGTAATATAACACACCTCAATGTCAGGATAAAAACCTCTGGCATAAGATGTCACTTTTCTAAAACCAATGGATATTATTCCATTTTCAACAGACACAAAAATGATTTTGATTAACAAGCCCTCCTAATCCAATAACAGCAATACTCAGTTGGAATATCCGAAAAGTAATTGGGGGTCAAAATCTAATCAGGCTGTACTCTGATCTCCGACTTCAGATCTCGACACTTGAATTCTTTCCACTATAATCTGTGTTCATCCTGTCTAATTATAAAGAAACTTCCTGGCCTTCTATATGTTTCCTGTACCAAAGATTAAAAATATACAGAGAGAAGAGGGTCGGTAATA
>Ga0187833_10006145_pt1 | contig 11171 bp, 6 predicted proteins | sample ETNtaG_37_FD_167968 | JGI IMG/M metagenome (GOLD analysis project Ga0187833, IMG submission 167968) | Marine microbial and viral communities from oxygen minimum zone, Eastern Pacific Ocean - ETNP2014_SV_400_PacBio MetaG (Illumina Assembly) | ecosystem: Environmental > Aquatic > Marine > Hypoxic... | reverse complement strand
CAGTGGCTACTTCCATAATCCTCGCATCTATGCGCATCATGGGGTCAATTGAGAGAAATGCACCAGTTAATATGTAGTCTGCCCCTAAACCCTTACCCAGCTTTTGTGCCGTATTGGGGTCAATGAAATTGCCCTCACCAAGGTCAATTTCTTTCAGCAGGTTCTCAAGCTTCTCCCGCTCCACAATCTGGATGGATTTTACATTGGATAGGTCTGTGATCAGCATATCCGCCAGACCCTTGGAAAGCGGATTGTATTGCTCTAATCCAGAAGTATTATCAAAATAAGAGATGGCAATGGTTTTGGTTTCTGCCAAAAGACTACTACAGGTAGCAAAAAGAAGTACCAATAAAGAGAAAAAGTTTTGATTCTTCATTTTATTCCCAACAATTCTTTCTTCTTTTGCTGGAATTCTTCTTCAGTGATGATACCAAGATCTCTCAACTCAGCTAATTTTTTAAGTTCCTCAATATAATCTGTTGCGGGAGTTATTTTACTTTTGTTCTCGTGTTCATCAATCAACTTTTTATTCTTTTTTACCCATCGTTTTGCATCTTTATTATTAAGTTCAGCAGCCTTTAAATAATATTCAAAAAATAAGTCATTCTCCCTCTCTTCATAAATCTGACCAAGATTATAGTGTGAGATTGCATATGTTGAATCTATTTCAATGCTCGAATCAAAATAATCAATGGCTTTATCATATTCTCCCATCTGTTGGTAAAAATCTCCCATACTATGGTAGACATTGGGGATATTGGGAGCACGCTGAATATTGGCTTTAAACATATCCTCAGCAGTTTTTAGATCTCCCTGTTTTTGATAGAAATATGCATAATTGTTATAGGCATTCCAATTATTCGGGTCTAGTTTTATTGCTTTTTTATAATATTTTTTGGCTTTTTTTTGGCTGTCAAGCTTTTGGTAAGCAGATGCTAAATTTGTGGCTAATTGTGATGGGGATTTATGACTTCCAACTTTATTAATAGACTTTTTATATATTTCTATTGCTTTATTATAATCACCTATTCTCTCATAAGAATCTGCAAGATAGTCAAAAATCCTAGGTAATAGTTCTTTGTGAGTATTATCCTTAGATGTATCAAGCGCACCTTCAGGTCCGTAGGACTCAATTACTTCAATTGCTTTTTCTAAATAATCAATTGCATTGGGATATTGATTAAGTTTAAAATAGCAAAATCCAGTGTAAGTAATCCCTTCTGCAGTGTAAGTAATCGATTCTGCTTTGTCCATACCTAGTTGCGGAAATTTAATAAAGTACTCTAATGCAGTTGCATACTCACCTATCATATAATTTGCGTTTGCTAAATTTCTTAATACATTGAAATTATTTGCCTCTGGCTCTAATTGTAGCCATTTTTCATTTATTTCTATGACCTTTTCCCAATTTTCAAGTTCTTGAAAAATGATGCTCATGGTCTGTAATATAATTGTATCATCAGGGGAGCGCTTATGAAGTTGACCAAAAGCAATTATTGACTTCTGATAATCTTTTACTAAATAGTTTAATCTTGCATATTGATGCAATATTCGATCATTTTCAGGAAATTGCTTTGTGCCACGTAAAGCAATTTCTAATGCTCTGGTTTTATTATTAAAACTTTGAAAATACGAGTCACTTATTTTTACATATAGCGCCTGAAGTGACGCTTTCAAAAAAATATTTTGGTCATCTTTCAGTCCAGTTGTATAGTTAATTAAATATTGACAATATTCAAAATAATCTATAATGATTTGTTTGTCTTCTAATGAACCTGAAAAAGGTTTTGTACTAAAAATTTCCATTTTTAAATCCGGATAACGTGAGGTCAATAAACTTATATATGTAGTAAATTTATTATTTTTTGGTCTGTCAAATTGAGGATCGATTTCAAGACTCTTCTCATAATAGATCATCGCCGAATCATATTGTTCTTCAAAAAAATGTCCATTACCTACCCTCCAATTATAATATGCATCATAAGACCTCGTGCCGTATTCTTCCATAAAAGATAAAGTCTTTTTGCTAACACTCAACTCAAGTTTTGAAATGATTTCCTTAGCCAGTTCTTTCTCTATATCAAAAAAAGTTTCCTTATTCCCATCTACTGCCTTAGAAAATACTATTTCACCGTTCTCCACGTTGATCAGCCTGGCGTCAACGCGGAAAGCATCACCCATCACAATAAAACTGCCGGTCAGGATATATTGAGCCCCTAATCCCTTTCCCATATTTTGGGCGGTCTCATTATCAATAAACTTGGATCCACCCAGATCGATCTCTTTAAGCAGTGCGTCCAGCTTTTCACGTTCCACCATCTTAATCGATTCAATATTGGAAAGATCCGAGATAAGCATGTCAGCCAGCCCCTTGATCAATGGGTCATATAATTGATCTCCACTCGTATTATCAAAATAGGATATGGCAATGATTTTCTTAGATATTTCAATTGGTATAAAACTCTCATAAATAGATTTTTCATAATTGTTGATAAAATGATTCTCAATCTCTTCAACTGTTTTTAATTCTCTCCATTCTTCATCGATTACAATTCCTGACTTATATGTTCCATCTGCATAAATCACTACTAAATGAGCCTCTTCAAACCCGGCTAATTCACCAATTCTGGTTTCTCCAGTCACTTCAAATTTACCAACTCTTTTTTTAACACTAGGATCATCATCCCATAACCAAATCAAGTTTCCATAATCACCATCTGCAAATTTTAGCTCTCCCTTTTTAGTAGTGCCATCAAGCATAACTCCATTGAACTCATAAAAGGCTTCTCTTTTTTTATAAAGTATCAGGGTTCCTTCACCATGTACTTTCCCATCTTTACAGTCTCCGTCCCAAGTGACCTTTTCAGCATCGGTATGTACTGTCCAGAATTCGCAGCCAGCTTCCGTCTTGACCCAGCCTCTATCTTCAGATTGAGCGAGACTAAGGCTCATAAAAAAGCTAAGAATTAAAATGTGCTTAATAGTCTTGTAAATGTGCATTTGTGCTTGCTGGTTATGAGTTGGAAACTTTTATGGTTTCTCCAAGCAGAAATGATGTAAGAAGTAGTATTGGAAATATTTTTTTCATGGATCGATAAAAAGGTCACCCATTCATCACCTAGGAATCGGGGTGGCCTGTTTCCTTAAGTTATCTACCGAACTTTTTACCGTAATTCGTAATTTTAATTCCCGGGAGATTTTCTTGCATAAGTTTGTATAGATCTTTGTCTATGGAATCAACAAAAAGTAATTCTGTAATACAACCCGGTTCGGGCGAATTCATACATGGTATAAGCAATATGCCATTCAAAGCTTCCTTTGAAATAGTAGTTAATCCACCACCATGATTAAAGAATATACTGCCGCTAAAATACCAATCTATGTATTCGGGTTTATCCCGATGATTCCTACTTATCCATCGATAAGCGGAATAAATATCAGGGTTTTGTTTTCTAAAAATAGCTCGATCGACCCTCCCCTTGACTCTCTGATCATTAGGTTGATAAGGAAATGCATTCAGGAATTTATTCCCGTGATCTATAATGAGGTCATCCAAAACCTGATAGGCCGGCTTTTCATCCCCATTAGAATCTTTAATGATTAAATCATCCGCACCAAACCATTCTTCCAAAGTAATAAAAAAGGAAATATAGCGTTCGTTCATATCAAGAGGTGTCCCCCATAGCATTTTAAATGGATTCATCATGCCGCCCAAGTTGGAATCAAATCCTTTGGACTCAAGGTACCGTACTGCAGAAATATATTCATCAATTTTCTTGACAAAAACATGCTTAAAATCATCCACCGTTCTTACTGTTGAATCATCCAACGTGGATCTGAATTTTTCTGATAAATGGTTAAGATTCTCTTCCGAATCAACTGCAAATTGAGTCATCATAGTATAACATTCCATTCGCCTGGCATTTAACATATTAGACATCATTTCCACATCCGCTTGATTACGGGTGTTAAATGCTTTATCAATCGTCTCTATCGTCGCTGCTGTCAGTTTCAGGCTGCGAGCCTTCACTAATTTATCTAACTTTTCCTGAAGATCATCCAATCTGTCCCAGGCAATTTCAAAATCTTCATCGTACTCAACAGCTTTCTTTAAGTGTCCTACTGATTCCTCATACCTGCCATTATCAAGGGCATCCAGACTTGAAGAATAAGCACTGAAAGATTCAAAAGATTCTGTCTGTACTTTGTTAATCCTTCTTTCTTCTGATTTTGATAGTCCAAGATTCAGGGTAGCTACCAACTTATTAACCAAATCTTTTTCCAGTTCAAAGAAAGTATTTTTCTCACCCGTTATCTCTTCCGCCATTGATATTTCTCCTGTGCCTACATCCACCAGCCGGGCATCAATACGCATGGTTTCTCCCATGATAAGGTAACTGCCGGTAAGCATATAGCCTGCCCCTAAACCTCTACCCAGCTTTTGTGCCGTATTAGGATCAATGAATTTGCCCTCACCAAGGTCAATCTCTTTCAGCAGGCTCTCCAGCTTCTCTCGCTCAACGATCTGAATAGATTTTACATTGGAAAGGTCAGTGATAAGCATGTCCGCCAGGCCCTTGGAAAGGGGATTGTATTGCTCTAAGCCAGATGTATTATCAAAATAAGAAATGGCAACGGTTTTGGTTTCTGCCAAAAGACTACTACAGATAGCAAAAAGAAGTACCAATAGAGAGAAAAATTTATGATTCTTCATTTTATTCCCAACAATTCCTTCTTCTTTTGCTGGAATTCTTCTTCAGTAATGATACCAAGATCTCTCAACTCAGCTAATTTTTTAAGTTCCTCAATATAATCTGCTGAAGGAGATTTTTTGCTTTTGTTATTATGTTCATCAATCAACTTTTTATTCTTTTTTACCCATAGTTTTGCATCCTTATTCCCCATTTTCACTTTCCGGTCCAGCCCGGCGAGGTCCAGGCTGAAAAAACCGAGCGTCAAGCCTGAGAATATTCCAAAAAAAAGTACAAGAACGGATACAATTATATAATTCATATATATTTATCTAAAGTGCGCTATCCAAGATTGATTTATTTTGGATAAATGTTTAGCATAGCTTGCATAACACCTATCGTTGGGGAGCTATATCCGTTCGATGAAATTTCAGAATCCCACTGTTGATATACATTTCTAGCTTTGTCAAATTTTCCAAGATTATAGAACACCGTCATTAAAAAATAATAATATTGATCTCTTTCAGCAATTTTTATATTTTTATACTTCATAATTTTTAATAAAGCAATAGCCTCTTCTTCGTACAGTTCAATGTCTCTATAATATTCACTTTTATCTTTTAATAATAAATAATCTCTATTATTTAGAAGATTCTTTATCACTTCATTTTCAGCAATTATTGCATCATTGGTTTTTTTCACTTTTGCATATGTTGATCTAAAGTTTTTCATTGATTTAATAACTGGATTGGACTTGTATTCCTTCAGGTGAACCCGATAATTATCATAATCTCCATTCTGAATAGTTGATAACATTTTTGCTCTAAAAATCTGATCATAAAGTTCGATATATTCTCCCTTTTTTCTTTGATCTGTTGAATCTTCATCAATGCCTTTTAACTGATTTAAATTGTCTATAAATATTCCACAGGATTGGACATTTATTATGTATACCCGCTTCTCAGGTAAACTATTATAGCGGTTTGAAAATTTTAGATTTATAGATTTCCATATTTTTTGAATCTCATATATCTCATCTATAGATGTGTACATCTTTAGAGATGAATCAATTTCTGAATATGTCGGGACAGCAGCTATTTTATTGGAAAGATCATCAAACTGTTTTTCATACTTCACAATCTTCTTTTTCATGTCCTCTATATCATCGAGAGTATCGAAATCATCTTTATCAAATGCAATATCTGAATGCTCTTCAATATATTTATGAATCCATCGAATTTCCTCATCATCATCATAGATCAAAGCACCAATAAAATATAAATTTAACATATCATAAAAATTATTATAGAGTTTTCCATACGGGGGGTGATTGTAGAGTTTCCAATCTTCGCTAAAAATATCCTCTTTCCACTTTGAATGACCATATTCAATTTTTTCATACATCGGAATAATTCTTTCATGTAGTGCCATTTTTGCCCAGGCATAGATGTTCATATTATGCATATTTCTAATAATTCCCCCAAAAATCTCTATATCCCTATAATAATTAATAATAGGAATATACTTTTCAATAAGCTTCCTATTTTTCTGATTTTTTTCCTCAATATTAATCGCGCTTTCTAATCCTAATTTTACACTAGGAAAATACATATTTGTAGGATGATTTAATAAAAAGTTCGTGGCAGCTTCAATGTATTTAGTATTATTTTTCATTGTTAAAAAATATAATACATCATAGTAGTCACGATAGGATCTCAAAGAATTATTGTTGATATCTTTAGACAAAAATTCATCTCCATACGAATCTAAATATCTGTTGAGCTTATATATTTGAGAGTAATTTTGTTCCATTAAATAAGTGTTCCAAAGATTATGTATCTCTGCTGTGCTAGACTCTGAATTTGGATCAAGCGATGACAGGGTTTCCTTAATTAATTTTTCCATTTTGATTTCTCTATCATTTGCCAATTTGTTAATTAATTTTTTTATTGCATCCAGTTTTTCTTGGGCTAGAATAAATTCTGGAAAATCATCAATGGTTTCTTGGAGAAGATTGGTCGCTTCTTCTTTAAATCCTTTGTCACTAAGGTCTATTGCTTCCGAATAATTCAAAATAGCATCTATATCGATATCTTTCTTTACTGGTTTTGTTATAGATGCTTTAATATTTAAATGTTTTATCAATGATTCTGCCAGTTTTTTCTCTAAATCAAAAAAATTATTTGATTGCCCTGTCACTTCTTCTGCTCCAATAATTTTTCCGGTGCCTACTTCCATAATCCTCGCATCTATGCGCATCATGGGGTCAATTGAGAGAAATGCACCAGTTAATATGTAGTCTGCCCCTAACCCCTTACCCAGTTTCTGGGCAGTATTGGGATCCATGAACTTGCTTTCCCCAAGGTCAATTTCCTTTAGCAGGCTTTCCAGCTTTTCCCGCTCCACGATCTGGATGGATTTTACATTGGATAGGTCGGTGATGAGCATATCTGCCAGACCCTTGGAAAGCGGATTGAACTGCTCTAGGCCGGAAGTATTGTCAAAATAGGATATGGCGACGGTCTTGGTGTCTCCAAACAGAAACGATGTGAGAACTAATATTGGAATTAGCCTGCTCATTGAAATTGTCTTATTTGTTGCAATCATCATCTTCCCAATAATCTAACTCAATTTTAATTCCCGGGAGATTTTCTTGTATAAAGACATAAATTTTAATTCTTAAGGATCGATTTTACTCTTTTCACGGTCAATGGCAGCTTGTACCATAGGTTCAACCGAACTTACATAAAAAGAATAGGGGAAACGCCTGATATAATCACTACCATATTTAATAAGTAGTTTATCATATTGATCACTGGGAATTAATACTTTACCATCTTTATCAAGCACATCGGGTGATTTATCTAATTCTCCAAAAGTATTAGATAAAGAACTAAGTAAAAAACAAATTGCGGCCAGTGCGCTCTCATTTGGGCTGAAAACTCCGCAAGGATCATCACTGAGATTTTTACTAAAAAGATACTCCCAAGAAGCAAAAGCCTGATTTAGCATTTTACCAAATTCAACACAAAATTCTTCATATGTAACGGGTGCTTTTTTAAAACCGAAATTAGTCCAAAGGGTATTTTTCGAAAGCTCTAACTTGACATCCTCATACAATGATTCATCAAGCAGATGGATGCCCCACCCAGCTGCACCAACAAGATTGCCATAAATCTGCCAATTCTTACTATTATAGCTGTCACAATAAGATTTATCCCCTTTTGAAAGTTTGTCAATCTCATCAATCACTTCCATAGATAGACCCAAGGACCTGGTTTTCATAAAATCAGCAAGATTTTTTTCGAGCTCATCCAGTTTATCCCACGCTATATCAAATCCTTCATCAATCTCCACAGCTTCTTCCAGAGATTTCATCGCCTTATCGTATTCACCATTATCGAATGCATCTAACCCCGAAGAATATGCACTGAAAGATTCAAATGATTCCGTTTGAACTTTTTTAATTTTTCTTGTTTCTGCCCTTGAAAGTTCCAGGTTTAATGTGACAATCAACTTATTAACCAAATCTTTCTCCAGTTCAAAGAACGTATTTTTCTCACCCGTTATTTCTTCCGCCATTGCTATTTCTCCTGTGCCTACATCCACCAGCCGGGCATCAATACGCATGGTTTCTCCCATGATAAGGTAACTGCCGGTAAGCATATAGCCTGCCCCAAGGCCCTTACCCAGCTTTTGTGCCGTATTGGGGTCAATGAATTTGCCTTCACCAAGGTCAATCTCTTTCAGCAGGCTCTCCAGCTTTTCCCGCTCCACGATCTGAATGGATTTTACATTGGATAGGTCTGTGATCAGCATGTCCGCCAGACCCTTGGAAAGCGGATTGTACTGCTCTAGGCCGGAAGTATTGTCAAAATAGGATATGGCGACGGTTTTGGTTTCGGCCCAAACTAAGCCTATAAACAAAAGTAGAGGTGTAATGTGGTTAATCATTAAATAAATATATCTCATCATCCTTACGAACAAAAACCCCCACGAATATGGTGCTTATATTGATAATACCAGTAATCCACTTTATTCGTGCTCAATTCCTTCTAAATTGAGTTTTAATCATCCATATGCGCATCCTTTCTTCTTCTGTAAAATCCACATGGTGAATTTTGGTATTTGGCAATGATTTTTTTAGACTTTCAATATCTTCATATGGATTATTTCTAAGATCAATGGAGTCAAGATGTTTCATTTGTTTAATTTCATCAGGAAGTGTTCTTATGTCATTCATTGACAAATCTAATACTTTCAGATTCTTTAGGTATGTTATCTGGGGAATAATACTATCCAAACTTCGGCGAGAACTAATAGTACCCGTTTCATTAAACCATTCGTATTCCCTAAGTCCCATATCTAAGGTATCAATTTCCATCAGTTGCTGCTGAGTATAATTTACCCCGTGCTTATTAACCCATTTCTGTACGGCCCAAAGAGTATCATTCTGCACTCCTATTTCAGTACAATATTGAATTGTTTGTGCCACATTGGTAACATTATCACTATAGGGAAAACGCTGGATATATTGGGTACCATATTTTATTAATAGATTTTTATAGTCCCATTTATCTATAACTTTTTTTCCATTTTGGGAATACATATCAGGAATACGCTTGTTTTGCGAATAATAATAATTATCTAAATATGATATAATTGTAATACACCACATACTGAAGTAGCTCAAGGCTGCTTCATTTGGGTTAACACTTCCGCAACGAGAATCCTTTAGATCCTTGGATAATAAAAGTTCTAGCAGCTGGTAAATTGTGTAATACTTTTTCCCTAACTCAAGGATAACTACATCATAGTTTTCAGGTTTTTCGGCAAAACCTAAAGACATCCAATTATTTTCATATGAAAAAGAACCGACTGAGTCAGGTATTTCCGCCGATCCATAAACCATGTTTTGATACTTTTGTGCGAAATCATCGCATACTTTATCATCATAAGTTGATAATTGATTAATGAGATTGACCAATTCGGAAGGTAGCCCTGTTTTTCTTACTTCCAGGGCTGTTTGAATAAGTGACAAAACCTCTTCCAGTTTGTATGCAGCTAATTCAAATTCTTCATCATATTCCAAAGCTTTTTCAAGGTAAACTTGTGCTTCATCAAGATTGCCCGTATCCGTCATATCCAAACCATTTGAATATGCCATCATAGCATCAAATGATTTTGTAGTTGTACGTTTTAAAGCGATTTTTTCAGTTCGAGAAATAGAAATTTTTAATGTACTGATAAGTTTATTTGCAAGTTCTTTCTCAAGTGTAAAGAACGTATTCTTTTTACCAGTGATTTCTTCCGCCATTGCTATTTCTCCTGTGCCAACATCCACCAGCCGGGCATCAATACGCATGGTTTCTCCCATGATAAGGTAACTGCCGGTAAGCATATAGCCTGCCCCAAGGCCCTTACCCAGCTTTTGTGCCGTATTGGGGTCAATGAATTTGCCTTCACCAAGGTCAATCTCTTTCAGCAGGCTCTCCAGCTTTTCCCGCTCCACGATCTGAATGGATTTTACATTAGAAAGGTCGGTGATGAGCATATCCGCCAGACCCTTGGAAAGCGGATTGTACACTTCTAAGCCGGACGTATTATCAAAATAGGATATGGCGACGGTCTTAGTGTCAGCAAGAAGAAAAGATGTAAAAAGTAATATGGGAAGTATCGTTTTCATAACCTTTCGTTTCTCAAAATCAAACGTGAAGAGTCCAAATCTACATTTACCTATTATTGTACTCATTATTGCCTCTTTTTTTGTTTTTCAAATTCAACTTTGGGATAATTTCCCTATCATTTGTTTCGCACGATTGAAGTCGGGTGCCAGTGCCACAGCTTCTTTAAATTTTTCAAGTGCTCCCGGCTTATCACCATTATCGTACAATTCTAATCCATCCGCATAGGCCAATGTAGCTTCGTAACTGACCGCCTCTGATGCCATAACCGCCGCTTCTTCCTTTTCGTCAAAACGTACGTCCAGCCCCCGAGCAATCTTCCACACCAGCTGTTTTTCCATCTTCATAAAGTCGGCAGTAACACCACTTACGCCTTCAGATTTCAGAATTTCACCGGTTTCAGTCTTCACAATTCTGGCATCTATGCGAAACTGGCCCATCATATCGAAATAACTTCCGAAAAGAATGGTTTCAGCGCCCAATAGTTTGCCCAGTTTTTGGCGTGTAGCGGCATCAAATTCCCTTCCACTGCTTAGCTTCAGCTCCGCCATCACTTGTTCCAGCTTTTCCCTTTCTACCACACGCAGCATCTGCAAATTGGAAAGATCCGAGATGAGCATGTCCGCCAGCCCTTTTTTTAAGGCATCCAGTTGTGCATTACCGCTGCTGTTGTCAAAATACAGAATAGCAATGGTTTTCTGGTCAGAAATGTCCGTCCTCACATTTACATCCTCGAACGTGCTGTAATCCTCAGTACTGGCCAGCTGCTTGATTTCTGCCTCGCCGGTTACGATCT
>Ga0187833_10006143_pt1 | contig 11172 bp, 12 predicted proteins | sample ETNtaG_37_FD_167968 | JGI IMG/M metagenome (GOLD analysis project Ga0187833, IMG submission 167968) | Marine microbial and viral communities from oxygen minimum zone, Eastern Pacific Ocean - ETNP2014_SV_400_PacBio MetaG (Illumina Assembly) | ecosystem: Environmental > Aquatic > Marine > Hypoxic... | reverse complement strand
AAAAGTGAGCTAAAGCATTTTATGACTTGTTCAACAACTTTTTCCTCACCACGAATATTGAGATAGGTATCTTGCTGCCCTGCAAAACTAGCCTCAGGAAGATCTTCTGCAGTTGCACTGCTCCTTACAGCTACAAACTCATTCTCTCCTAATTTTTTATAAGCCTCAATCACAGCCTGTTGCATCTCAGAGCTCATATCCTCATGCAAAATTAGCTCTCTAATCTCAGAACTTACCTTATCAAGCTGCTCATTATTTTCAACATCCAGCTCTTTTAATTTTTCAACAATTTTGGATTGAACATTCTTTACAAACTCCTTATAGGCATCCGCAGTAACAACAAATCCATCAGGAACAGGTATTCCCACATTAAACATCTCTCCCAAAGAAGCACCTTTTCCTCCAGCTACTGCTACATCTGATTTTCCCAAATCTTTAAAGCCTCTAATCATCTCCATTACTTACACCAGTAGAAGGAAAGCTCATCTCCCTTTTAATCTTTGTTGTTAGTATGCCTTGTGATGGTGTTACACTAGGGAAAAATAAGTTCCTTGCCATTTTTTTATAACGAGGATCATAGATACTCAATTTCTCAATATCAGGCTCCTCATAGGGAAAATCCTGCTTCTCTTTGGTTTCAACTTTCTCTACCTTATTTTCTAGCATTGTAATCCTCCAAATACTTTTTCAGTGCATATTCAACTATATGGCTTTTATTCCTAAACAAACCATGCTCTAACTGAGCTTCAGCTTTCTTCACAAGTTCTCTATCCATGGATATGCTTAGTTTTACTTTCATTATGCTGCCTCCGCATTTGCTTCTCCACTTTCTGCAGTTCCATCAGATTCGTTATCATCACTTTCACTAATGTCTTCTTCAGCTTCCATAGACTCAATCTCTTCTTCGAACTCTACAGGAATGCTTTCTGCTTTGCCATCTTTGATTTTGAAAACGTTAAAATGCAGATGAGGTTCACTCATCACTCCTGATAATCCTGAATAACCAAGCAAATCCCCCTGCTCTACTTCTTGCCCTTCCTTTACATCAACCTTATCCTTTCCAAGGTGTATGTATTCTGCTATTGTGCCATCGTCGTGCTCAATAGCCACATAGTTGGTATAGGTCTCTGCTATTTTTATTATCTCCTCAATAGTTTTTCCTTCCAAATCTTTAGGCGTGAAATAGGTATCACTATCATCCTTAACTTTGATGACTTTACCGCTTCTAGCAGCCAAAATAGGTGTGTCAATATCCAATCGGAAATCAATAGCATACCTTGACTCGGGAAAGTTCTCATGGGCAAACTTTCCTGTAGGCTTTCCTATCCTCTTCTCAACAGTCTCTGGGAAGGGAAGCCTAAAGGTTGTACTCTTATCTGTTATGGTCTCTAAGTCTTTTAGAACATAAAGGCTTCTAACAACATCAATATTATTAGGATTCCTTACATTATAAAGGCCAGTTACAGACTCTTTTATGGGATATACCTTCATTCTTCTCCTCCATCACTATCTCCATCACCATCACTATCGCTTTCTGAATCATCATTTTCTCCATAATCTTCACCTTCAACCAATCCTTCGAGACCCTCAATAGTTGCTCCGTCCTCCACATCTTCGAGAGCTTCTGAATCATCAATACCAAGAGCCTCAGGACTAATGTTCCAACTCCTACCCTTATACTTCAAACTGATCTTGGGTTTTCCTCTTGATTTATTATTAACAGTAATTTCGAAATTATCCAATTCATTCATGGCTCCACCAATATCCTCAATGCTACCTATATCTTCTCCATTTCTCCGGAGTACTTCTACCAAAGCCGCATCCAATGCAACTCCATGGGATATACTCTCTACCCGCTTTTTCTGCCCTTTCTTAGAATGCCATGCATGATTTTTTACAGCATCCCTGATGTAATGCAGGATAGGATTCGCTACAGTGTTGTACATCTGTTCGTAATCACTATCTGAATGACCGATTAAATTTTTCAGGTATTGGGACTTTCCACCAGCCTTCTTGATATCTTTCTCCAATTGACGCTCTGTCCTATCCGAAATACTATAAAGTCGTTTATCAGTAGCTATCCTTCGATGTTTTAATCCAGCGCCCTTCGCAAGCTGCTCTGCTGTCTGATAGGTTCTTGCAAGAGGTGATCGAACAAAGCTTACATCCTCTTCATTATGCCCTTTAATTCTATTCTTTCCAGTTTTACGAGCTTGCTTTTTACCATATTTTGATACCAAAACGCCATCTTTGTAACTATGTCTACCCATGCTCAGTACCAACTTGCTCCCTTTGGCCATATAGTCTCCTAGCTTAGTAAAAATAGTGGCAGCTCTTGGAGCATTATCTACATAATGCGTGCCGCCTCCATACATTCTCTTAGCTTGAGCAGCTGATACTAGTTCCATCATGCAGCCTCCGTATTTCCAGTATCATTACCTGAATCTCCTTCAGTATCAGATCCATTATCAGATTCACTCTCTCTATCATTCTCTCCTTCACACAACTCGCAGTCAAATTCTTCTCCTAAGTTTATCTCTTCACTTTGATCAAGAACTTCTACTTCCTTATTTTTCTTCCCGGAACTAAATCGTACCTTTTCCTTATTCTCAACACACTTAAGTATTCCTTCAAAAGAGTTAACAGTAGTATAGATATTTCCCTCTGTGCTCTCTTGTTGAGATGATCTGTCTAAAAAATAAACCATGCCTACTCCTCCACCTGCAGCTGCTGCGCACTCTCTCTCTCATCCTCACTCACATAAATCATATCACCAATAGAAACTCCAAGATCATGAGCAATCTTCTGATAAGATCCAGGCTCATATTTTCCTCCCACATCTTCTGAGGAAAAAAACCGATTGATAAATCCATGAATAGTAGAAGCCTTAAAAGCACTCTTCAATCCATCTACACTTGCACTAGAAAAAAGAGCAATCTTATGCCCACTCTGTCTAATTCTCTGAACTACACCATGAACATCTTGATACAGATCAAATTTCAGCATTCCCTTTCCATAAGTTTCTTGAGCTTCAGCATTCCACACTTTTACCATAGCATTAAAATCATCACTTCCCTTTTCAGCATCTTTTCCCTTCATAAGAATGCTATCTAGTTCACTAACACTTACACCCATTCTCTTGGCAACATCTTTCTTAATTAATGGGTTCTCATCAACAAAAGAATACACCTTCTTAATCTGATTACTATCAGCAACAGTCCCAACCATATTAGCTACAAAAGCCCTCGGCCCAAGTTCAGCAGGAGCCACCTGAGAGTCGAGCATGGCATCTATCGTTTTATACTCTCTTTCAAAAGGTAGTAATTTATGCTCCATTTTACTACTAGGTAGTAAGAAAGAATATATAAACTTTACGAATTAATTTATTATTTTCTATATTGAAGTTAATAAAAATATCATAAATCGCAGGAGTCAAGAAATCCATCAAAATCCCCTAAAAACCTAGTCTTTTTCATCCTTAGCTTTAGAAATAATTTTTACAACGCCCTTAGTAGCATCAACTTCAACATAATCCCCATCTTTCAAAACCCTGGTAGCAATCTTTGTACCAATCACACAGGGTTTACCCATCTCTCGAGCAACAATAGCTGCATGAGAAGTAACACCCCCTTGCTCAGTAACAAAAGCAGCTGCCTTTTTCATCGCAGGCACAATATCAGGATCAGTTGCAATAGAAACAAGTATATCCCCATCATTCATTTTTTGCATATCAGCTGGCCTAATTACTATTTTAACCTCTCCAGCTGCTTTTCCAATGCATCCTGTCTGTCCACTAAACTCATCAACATCCTCAACCTCCTTCTGAGCAACCAACTTCTTAAATTCCTCTGCTTTTTGGCCAGTAAAAACCTCATCATTTCCCTTTTCAACATAATAAACACAAGATTCAGTCCTCTTGGTGAGCTCATCCCGATCAATCTTATCCTTCAAAAGAGCATCCCCAAACTCTCGAGTAAGCATAAACCTTGACTGCATAAGAGAAATCTTCAATCTCTTACAAATCTCTTCCAATATCGGTTGCATCCTATACAAAGCATAGACCTGTGCATACCTCCGATAGATCTTAGTAACCATAAAATCACCAAACGCATCACAGATAGCTAACCACTTTCCCTCAATTTTATATTGTAGAAGGGCAGCCTTTCGCTTTGGAATGATATCCTTAAGATCCTTCCTCTTCTCACGGAGCAACTTCTCTGCATCAGCTCCCTGGCCAATAAATTTAACCAATTCTTTCAGATAATAATCAAAACTATTCACACCCTCTTTACCAATCCACAGAAATTTGACATAAAAATATTTTTCATAATGATCTTGAATAATCCTCAAAATCTTTGGCTCCATCTTATCCCTAATAAGATCCATCTTCCTCTCTAACAAATCTTCATACTCCTTGGTATGAGTCTTCAATCCATAAGGTGCAGCTTCCTTTTCTTCAAAAACTCTGAAAAACTCCTTAAAGACAGCACTCTGCTTCTTATCTTTCTGAATCTGAGATGCTACTTCTAAAAACTCTTCCTGTTCATCCTGTATAAGCGAATTCCTTGTTGGCTGCGTTAACAACCCAAACACCTCACTCACATTCTTTATCCCAATCTCTTCCAAATACTTCATAAGCTTGTCAGTGAGGTTATTATGAAACATATCAGCTGCAACTGGAATCCAACACCAAGTATAGTATTCTGTATGAACCTCATCATGCTTCTTAATAAAATACCAAAGCTCCTTATTAGTAAGTTTCTCAACTCCCTCCTCTGGCACCTCCAGAGCAAATTTCCTCAATTTATCTGCTTCTTTCACAATCTCTTCGTTGACTTTAAGAGCAAAGCCCTCCTCATCAAACAATTTATTGACAATATGTTCACCTAACTCATATGAATCCTTTTCACCGAAATAAAACCAAACATGATATCCCTCATACACAGTCAGTATTTTCTTATTTCCTATTCCAATGTGCTTGGCAAATTCATTTGCAAACCCACTCAACCAATGCTCAGAAAAAAACATATCACAATCAGGTATATCCTCTGCCAGCATCCACGGATCCTTATCCTGTAAAGTCTTAAATTCCATTAGGTTTAGGTTCTTAACCAATTATATAAACTTTTTGTGATGTACGCCGAAAAATTAATGACCTCACAGCAAACTTTATAAATGAAAACCTTCTTATGTAATGTATGAGTTGGTGGCACAAATCATTTGAAGATAAAATTGTAAATCCTCTTAAAGAGTTATTAGATAAGCATGGTGTTATTACCAAAAAGCTATTAGATAGAACTCTGGAAGCCTTAGAGGATAAAGAAGAGGATGGAACAATTTCTACTCCAGAAGCTGCTCAATTGGAGCAGAAAAGAGAAGAAATAAAGAAACTTGAAGATTCTCTACTACATGAGGTTGATCCAGAAATCGTAAAAGTCGTAGCTGCTCTGCACAAAGTATCTACCACAGAATTAGATTTTAGGAAGGAACTCGAAGAATTGTTACCACAAGTAAAACAACTTATGCCTGATCATCACGACAATCTAGATACTGTTATGATGGCTATATATGGAGCAGTAGGTCATATCGATAAAAATATCCTTGAGCGATTAAATGGAGTCTTAGAGGCAAAGGCGTTGGATAAAAAATTCAAGGAGCTAGAGTCTGCACGCCAATCCGTATATGATTCCAGAAATGAATTAGCCAGAATCAAAGAGTATTCAGAGAAATTAAAGCCAAATCTGGAGACATTAAAGAATACTGCAGGGAAGATTCTAGATATCCTCTCGAAATTGGAAAAATTTACCGATTAGGTAATTCCATTTCCCATACATTGCTTGCGAGATAGAAATCCTTAAATAATCCCAAAATTACATTATTTCTATGTCAAAACTATCAATTGAAGACATGGCTCGCTTTTGCAAACGCAAGGGTATCATCTATCCCAATAGTGAGATCTATGGAGGCTTAGCAGGATTCTTTGATTATGGTCCTTATGGCGTTGATATTAAAAACAACATAAAGCAGGAATGGTGGAAATACCATGTGACAACTAGAGATGATATTGTAGGCATTGACGGCTCAATAATCACTAATCCTAAAGTGTGGGAAGCCTCTGGCCACGTCGCAAGTTTTGCAGACATCATGATTACCTGCACAAAATGCAAAACCAAAATCAGAGCAGACCATTTTATTGAAGATACCCTTAAAATTCCGGCAGATGGAATGAAAGCAGAGGAAATTAACACACTCATCGAAAAAAGCAATCTTCAATGCCCAAAATGTAAAGGCCCATTTCAAAAAGTAGAGAATTTTAACCTAATGTTTACTACTAATATTGGACCAACCTCCTCACCTGACTCCTTAGCCTACCTCAGACCAGAAACAGCACAGGTAATTTTCGCTAATTTCAAACTGATAGTCGAAAACGCAAGGCTGAAGCTTCCATTTGGCATTGCTCAAATAGGTAAAGCCTTTCGCAACGAAATCTCTCCAAGAGATTTTATCTTTCGAACCCGAGAATTTGAACAAATGGAGATTGAATACTTTATCCACCCAGAAAAACAAGACGACTGTCCGTGGATAAAATCGGTCTTAAAACAAAAACTCTTAGTCTACTCTGCAGAGATGCAGCAAAAAAAGCAAGAACCAAAAGTAATGACAATGGATGAGTGCTTAAAAAAATGCATTATCAAAACTCCCTGGCACGCATATTTCCTAGCCTTAGAGCATCAATGGTTTATCTCCCTCGGAGCAAACAAAGAAAATTTTCGCATTCGTCAACACATTGATACTGAAAAATCCCACTATGCCCTAGACACATGGGATTTAGAGTACAATTTTCCTTTTGGATGGAAAGAACTCCAAGGCATAGCTAACAGAACAGACTATGACCTCCAACAACACATAAAACATTCAAAACAAGACCTTTCCTTATTCGATGAAGAATCAAAAAAGAAGATCGTACCCCATGTTGTTTGTGAGCCTTCAATGGGGGTGGGTAGAGCATTCCTTGTTTTCCTGTTCGATGCATACGAAGACGATAAAAAGAGAGGCAATGTTGTCTTGAAGCTCCACCCAAAGATAGCACCCATTAAAATTGCAATACTTCCATTAGTCAATAAGCTTGAAAAACCAAGCAAGCTTTTGTTTGACCAATTAAAAAGTTTCTATCCCTCAATCTATGACAAATCAGGCTCTGTTGGCAAGAGATACGCAAGAGCAGATGAAATTGGCATACCGTATTGTATAACAGTTGATTTCGACACTGAGAAAACTAAATCAGTAACAATCAGAGACAGAAACACAACAAAGCAAATCCGAGTGAAGATCGCAGATCTGGAAGATACCTTATTTGCATTATTATATCAAGATCTAAAATTTGAGAAAGCCGGAAAATCTTTAAAATAAAACCCAAAATCTTATAAACAATCTATATCTACCTTATTCTAGGTGATACCAATGCAAATAAAAGATTTACAAGCAAACCAAGGAAAGTGTGATATTACTGCAGATGTCATTGACAAAGGAGACATTAGAGAGTTTCAAAAATTTGGAAAGCCAGGACGTGTATGTTCCGCTAAAATTAAGGATGAATCTGGCCAATCTTCCCTCACTTTGTGGAATGAGCAAATCGAGCAAGTAGAAGCTGGAGACAAAGTCAAGATAACAAATGGTTGGTGTTCTGAATTCCAGGGAGAGCTACAATTATCCACAGGTAAGTTTGGTAATATGGAAATCGAGAAAGGCGCAGGTTCTGCTCCAAGTGATTCCGCAGCTCCAGCTGAGGCACCAGCTCCTGAAGCCGCAGCTCCAGCTGAGGCACCAGCTCCTGAAGCCGCAGCTCCAGAGCCAAAACCAGAAGACTCTGTTGATGTAACTGAGGAAAAGGTTGAGTAATTCTTTTTAGTAATGTTTATAAAGCATTCCTAAAACCTAGTTAATGTCTGAGCTCAATGGGAATTCTAGAAGTTAATCCTTCTGGGACCAATAGCGTAGCTCAGACTGGGAGAGCGCAACGCTGAAGACGTTGAAGTCCTGGGTTCAAATCCCAGCGCTCCCATTTTTTTCTTTAATATCGTTTTTTTTTAGCTTGAGGGGTTGAGCTTTGCGAGATCCCTCTACTACTCCGTAGCCTACAGCCGGAACTGTAGGTTCCGAATCTCGGCGTCCCCATTGTACTTTTATTCTTTTATTTTTCTAGAGTCAGATAAACTAATCCACATCAACCAACAGTAGCTACCAATATAGAATTCGCAATAAAGTTAAACAACAGCATCACAATAAAAGCAACACAGCAATAAACAATAGTGCTCCTAACCATGTTCCTGCCAAGAGTATACTCCTCATTCATCTTATCCTTTCCATTCTCAATCCCATTGGTTAAGATAGTCAAAATATAAATAATCTGGACAACATAGACTCCTACAACTATCTGAAAATAATAAGTAGGAATCCCAGTCCCAAAAAGATTCGCTAGTGAAGCTGCCTGCGCTCCAGCACCCTCTGATGATACTGTTTTTATCTGGCTTGACAGCTTTCCAAGAATATTCGTAATCATCGAGGTAATTCCAATAACAATTCCAGCTATAACTGGTGTCAAAAAGTTAATCTGGCTCTTCATACTACTAATAATATCACTCATTAAATCCTTAAGGCGCTCATTTACCTTGTGCAATTCCTTAATATATCTTGAAATATTAACTAATGCCTGAGCAGCTACCTTAGGGCCCTTAGCAATAGCCTGAATTAAGACCTTCATACTGCTACTAATGATATCAGAAGGAAAGTACACTAAAGCCCCACTACGAGAATTAAAAATAGCATCATTGATGCCCATTCCCAATTTTCTAATATTCATCGTAATAATCTTGAAAAAGTTCCCACTTGCAGTGCCTTCCATCACATCAGATACCTTTCCAACCGCTAACTCAACAGGCAATCCATCCCCTAATCGATTACCCAGCTGAAAAAGGGCAGAGGCAAATTCCTGTTCAAGCTTTTTTGATTTTTCCCTTACAGCCATATGCTTTCCTGATCTTATCTTGTAATACATTCCAATCCCTATCCCAAAGGAAAGCGGAATAAACAAACTCAAAATGCCAGCTCCAAAACCAAAGGGTCCAATCATCTCTCCTGTTGCATCACTTACTTTATACTCCAAAAACGTAAATCCTCCAAGTGGAGGAAGATCCCACTGAGGAGCCATCAGATGAATGAGTAAAGGACTTATAGCTATGAAAAACAAAACACAGCCAACAATAACCGAAAGTTTCAAAGGAGAAACCTCCACAGTATTGCCTGCTAAATTTATCTTAATTTTCTTATCTGCCTTTTTATGACTTCCAGTTTTGCTTACCTCTCCCCCTCCAGACGGTCTGTTAACGAGAATATTCTTGCCCATGAAATAAACTCCTATCGGTAAAACCACATTGTAGATCGTTGCAATATGATACCAAGCAACACCCTCCATAAAACTCACCATGAGAGGCAGTATCACTAATCCAAGGATAGGCAAGATAATTCCCATCATGTGCAGCATAGTAACTGGACTTCTCAAATTCTGAGCATAATGAAGCATCTTCTCATATGTCTCATCGAGAATAACATCAAGAGCTTTATCCAATAAACTGAGCCTTCTATCCTCAGAGGACTCAAAAAGAGAAGACTCTATCAAATGAAATGCTTCCAAAAACTCCATATTTGTTTTTCGCCAGGTTTCCAGATACACATCAATGCTCTCTTTGATATTCTCATATTTCTCTGTCTCAACATCCCAGAGCACTTTTTTGAAGTCCAGAGAAAGAGGAGGACTTAAGTGCTCTCCAGCAAAACCTATTGCCTTTTCCAGATTCGAGGTATGTCTCATGTAGGTTACTACATAAAAAACCGACAAAACCATTTGGTTTGATGCAGCCATGCGCCACTCTGCCGCAAAGAAATAAGGCATCTTTTGCAAAGGAGCAATCATTATCCCACCCACAATAAGACAAAAGACTCCAAAAAAACTGCTTCCTAATAATATGAAGCTTAAAAAGCTACCAACCAACATAAATGCCATTGGAAGTAAAATACTAAAGCTCATCACTCCAACAGGAGTAATCTCTAAATGGCACAGATCAATAGCCTCTTGCAACTTAGCAGCTTTTTTTGGATCAGGCTTCATCTTAACCATCTTCTCAGAATAATTACAAGCTTTTTCATACCAGCTAAGATGCTTAGACATCATCTCTTTTTTGAATGTAAGATACTCCCTGCTTCTTACCTCTCCATCCTCATCATTCTCAGGACTCCCAGAAGTAGTGGAACTTTCTTTATCATTCAATTTTCCCTCATACTTGTGCATGAGATCATATATCTCTTTCTTACCTATTTCCATCTTCAGGTTTCTTCATTTTCCTAGCAGCTCTTTTTAGCCAACTCTCCCACTCAATGTAGAGCCTTTTTGTATCTAAACTACCTACCTCTTGTGTTATCTGATCTGTTAGATTATGAAATTCATCCTTTGCTCTAATAACAAACTCAGCCTCTAAAATATCGTTCTTACCTGAGCTCTCTGCAATATCAACAATCGCTTGTTTTAATTTAGCACGTAACAAAATATTATCCCAGACAGCATCCCAATTGCCAGCCCATTCTTTTACATTTCCTGCTATGGATTTAAGAATCTCGCTCTCGCCATTGATCAAATCATTACTCGGCACAAGCTCATCCTTAGTAGCATCATACTTCATCAAATCTACGAAGCCACCTTCCTTAAGAGGATCTGATTCCCATTCCTTTCTAATCTCTGTTATTTGCGTTACCCTCCTCCATCTATGCAAGCCATCTGCACTTTTTACAGGATTGGCAACAACAATAACATCTGTTGCCTTAAAACTGGTTCTTGGAACTTTCAAGTCATTAACAACCCTATCAAAAACACCATAAGGACTATCCCCATGAATAGTTCCAGCCACCACATTTGCAAGAGCACCTACCCTCATAGCTTCATACAAAGCAGCTGCCTCCTCGCTTCTCACCTCTCCAACAATTAATGCACTATCTCCCAGACGCAAAGTAGTTCTAATGCCATCTGCAGCACTTACCTCAGATCCTCCCTTAGTCATTGCAGCAGCTACCTTCATGGGTTGAACATTATACCCTAACTTTCGGAGCGATACAGTAGGTAAT
>Ga0187833_10006135_pt1 | contig 11179 bp, 10 predicted proteins | sample ETNtaG_37_FD_167968 | JGI IMG/M metagenome (GOLD analysis project Ga0187833, IMG submission 167968) | Marine microbial and viral communities from oxygen minimum zone, Eastern Pacific Ocean - ETNP2014_SV_400_PacBio MetaG (Illumina Assembly) | ecosystem: Environmental > Aquatic > Marine > Hypoxic... | reverse complement strand
ATAGAAGAGCCGGTCGTATATCCACCCAGAACTCCGCCGAACTGTGCCGCTTATTGGATGGGCAGGTCATAAACGGGGTTGAAGTGCTCGTTCGTCCCGTCAAAGACCACCGCTTCATAGCCGTTTTCCGGGGAGAAGGTCTTTCTGCTGAAGTCGGTGATTCCGACCCCCAGCAGATTGGGGTAGCTCCATTGACCGTTAACGGCTCCAGTCCCGAATCCGGGCGGATAGCCTCTGTTGCCAATCAATTCATAGCCAGAGCGAAGACAGCTTTGGCCGGACACCATCCGGCCAACATGCTTCTCCTTCGTGGCTTTTCCAAACGACCTGAGTATCCTTCTATGAGTGATATTTATAGACTTAAGCCGGCCGCCATCGCCGGTTATCCGATGTATCGCGGGCTGGCCAGGCTGGTTGGCATGGAGATTCTGGAGACAGGGGCCGAAATTGAGGATGAAATCAAGACGCTGACTCAAAACTTTGCTAAATATGACTTCTTCTTTTTGCACGTAAAGGCAGCCGATGCGGCCGGTGAGGATGGTGACTTTGGGAGAAAGGTTGCCGTTTTAGAGGAGCTTGATAGTTTGCTGCCTGGACTGACGGTTTTACAGCCTGATGTCATTGCGGTTGCTGGTGACCATTCTACTCCGGCCTTGTTGGAAGGTCATAGCTGGCACCCTGTGCCGTTTCTTCTGTCTTCCCCATATTGCCGACCCGATAAAGTGGATAAGTTTTCTGAATCGGCCTGCCTTTCCGGAGGACTGGGCCGGTTTTCGGCTACCCAAATCATGACTTTGGCTATGGCTAACGCTCTCAAGCTGAATAAATTTGGTGCCTAGAAACGATTATTGGAGACAACATAAAAAAGGCCGTCTTCCCGTCCAGCCGGTTGAAATAACCGCTGCTGACAGGACTCTCACCAAGATAAATCTTCCTCGAAATGCTGTTTTTGTCGATGGTTTGGTGAAATTTGATTCTGAACGACCTTTTTGGAGGTTCAAATGAGAATACCGATGATTGCCGGTAACTGGAAAATGAATACCACTGTGAGTGAGGCGATAGCCCTTGTTAATGAAATGCGCCAGCCACTTGATGAAATAGATGGCGTTGATAAGGTAGTATGCCCTCCCTTCGTCTCCCTGGCTGCGGTATACGGTGCGGTCAAAGGGAGTTCGGTAAGGCTGGGAGCTCAGAACCTCTACTTTAAAGAGAAGGGGGCCTACACGGGTGAGATTTCTCCGCTGATGCTAGCTGACCTGTGTGAAATTGTCATTATCGGGCATTCCGAGCGCCGCCAATTCTTCGATGATACGGATGAGGTGGTCAATAATAAGATTAAAGCCGCCCTTAAAGTCGGCCTGAAGCCTATCTTGTGCGTTGGGGAGAAGCTGGAGGACAACGAGGCCGGAAAGACCGAGGAGGTGGTAACAGGGCAGTTAGGTTCATCCCTGGCCGGAATAGATTATTCAACCAGCCTGATAGTAGCCTACGAGCCTATCTGGGCCATCGGCACCGGTAAAGCCGCTACTAGCCAGCAGGCCAATGATATCATCGGCCTTATCCGCCGTAATATCTCTCAACTATATGGCGGTGAAGCAGCCGGAGAACTGCGTATTTTATACGGCGGCAGCGTCAATGGCGCCAATGCCACTGAACTTATGCAACAGCCTGAGATAGACGGGGCCCTCGTCGGCGGGGCAAGCCTGAAAGCCGAAGAATTCTTGAGCATTGTCAGGCAAACCTCGGCCATTAGATGAACCCTCTGATAGCTGTAGTCGGTCCTACCGCCACTGGTAAAAGCCGGCTGGCCGTTCGCCTGGCTCAAGAATTTGATGGTGAAATAATCGGCGCCGACAGCCGCCAGGTATATCGTCACCTGGATATCGGCACCGCCAAGCCCGACGGGCAAGAACTAGCCGGTGTCCCCCACCATCTGATTGACATAATCAATCCTAATGAAGATTTCGGACTGGCTCAATATCAACATCTGGCTTATCGGGTCCTTGAAGATATCAGCCAGCGTGATAAATTGGCCTTGCTCGCCGGTGGCAGTGGACTGTACCTCTGGGCTGTACTGGAGGGCTGGGTAATACCAAAAGTCGCCCCTGACCCGGAATTAAGGCATGAATTGGAACAGAGAGCGGAGAATGGTGAAGGGCTGGAGCTTTATCGAGAATTGATGGAGATTGACCCGGCAGCCGCCCGGAAGATCGACCCTCGCAATCTGCGCCGCCTGATAAGGGCTCTTGAGGTATCCAAATACTCGGATGTTCTTTTTTCTCAACAGCAACGCAAAGACGGTTCTCCTTTTGACGCTCTGATAATAGGGTTAACCGCGGAGAGGCCGGAACTGTATCGTCGCATAGACTCAAGGGTCGACAGTATGATAGAGCAGGGTCTGGTTGAGGAAGTGAGAAAGTTGGCGGATTTAGGCTTAAGCAGGGATTTGCCGGCCCTCTCCGGTATTGGCTACAAGCAGATTGGCGCTTTCCTTGAAGGCGGGCTGACATTGGCTGAGGCTATTCAGCAGATAAAGACAGAAACCCACCGACTTGTCCGCCGCCAGTATAACTGGTTTCGCCTGACGGATGACAGAATAAACTGGTTTGACATAACAGACGATTTTGAGCCGGAAGTTTTCGCCCTGGCACGTAGATTTATATCAAAATAGTTATTCCAGCACCACATTATCCAGCAGTCTGGGCTTACCTATTTTGACTGCTAGTGATACCAGTGCCGGGGGCTTGACCTGATCCAGTTCCTCCAGGGTCTCGGTATCGGCTATGCTGACGTAATCGATGGCCGCCAGAGGCTGTTGTCTTATCAGGTCTGTCATTCCCTGCCGTATCTTGTCGGCGTCCTTTTCTCCTTCTGACCATAACTGGCTGGCCAGGTTAAGTGCCTGGGGGACGATTGTCGCAGCCTGACGCTCTTCAGAGGTGAGATAGCTGTTACGGCTGCTCATCGCCAGTCCGTCCGGTTCTCGCACCGTTGGGCAGGTAATCACATCCAGGTTCATATTCAAGTCGGCCACCATTTTCTTGATGACCAACGTCTGCTGCGCGTCTTTTTGTCCAAAATAGGCTCTGTTCGGCTGAACAATATTGAACAACTTAGCTACCACTGTGGTAACTCCTCTGAAATGACCGGGACGGGAAACACCCTCCAACCTCGCAGTGATTTTATCCACTTCTACCCAACTATTAAAGTTCGGGGGATACATTTCGGCTACCGATGGCATAAAAACGAGGTCGGTCTTTTCTTTTTCCAGCATCGTAAGGTCATGCGAGTAGTCTCGCGGGTAACGTTCGAAGTCCTCATTCGGGCCGAACTGGGTGGGGTTAACGAAGATGCTGGCCAATACGGTCAGGTTTTCAGTCCTGGCCTGTTTGATCAGTGACAAATGGCCTTCGTGCAGGTATCCCATCGTAGGGACAAGGCCGACCTTCCCGTTGAGCTCAGACCTTGCCCGTTTCATCTCGGCTATTGACTCGACAATTTTCATCTCAGCCTCTGTGCCATATTATGCAACAGGAGGTGACCAAACTCAACTGTTGTCCGCCATGACCGCCATTTCAGGGTCAAGCGGGTCTTAGGGAGCAGAATACTCCTCACCACAATAAATAGGATGAGTATTTCCTGAAAGTCAAATTGATAAACGTTCTTCGACAGTATAGAATATCAATGGTGAGGCGGGAACACAGTACCGCATACAGCCTGGATGCCTGGCTCCGGCTTGAGTCCCGCCGGTTGTTTAATTGGGAACACTTGTCGGGCTAACCACATCCGGGGAGCTCGTCTCCCAGGCATGCAGCCAGGTAAACCTGTGACAACAGCGAATAATAACCTAGCACCACAGGATGACTATTCAAAGGAGAATTTTATGGAATTCCTGGAACTCGTCAGAAACCGCAGTAGTGTCAGGGCTTACAAATCTACTCCCGTCGAAGATGATAAGCTGGATCTGATACTTGAGGCAGCTCGCTTGGCTCCTACCGGGTCAAACCGGCAGGCATTTCGACTGATCGTCATCCATACCGCAGGTAGGGAGGAAGAGCTAAAATCCATCTACAATCGAGACTGGTTTGTTCAGGCGCCCGTGCTGATCTGCGCCTGTGCCGTCTCAGAGGAAGGGCAGCCCTATAGAGAAACCGGGCATTATCGTAACATAGGCATAGTAATGGACCATCTGATATTAGCGGCGGCCAGCCTTGGATTGGGCAGTTGCTGGATTGGAGCCTACGATGCGGAAGCCGCCCGTAGAATCCTGGGACTTCCGGAAGAAATCCATCCCGTTGTCTTCGCGACTCTGGGTTACGCGGATGGCGAACCCAGACCTAAAGTCAGGAAGCCCATCGAAGAACTGGTTCGATACGAACGCTGGTAGGCCGGCAGCCCTTGAAGCCTCGGCAGTTTGATTGTTGGAGTAAGATCACCCCGCTATTAACTTCTACCGATTGGCCGTAAGAGTTCAACATGCCCAATTTTATTGTCCGGTTCCAGAGCTAGGATTGTCAGGAGCGACCAAAGAAACACAATGTTTGATATACTTAACATAATCCTACCGACTTTCATCGTCATTGTTGTCGGTTACGTTTTCGGTAAGATAACCAGGATGAACATGTCAGCGGTGGTTGATGTGGTTTTCTACCTGGGTTTGCCCGCCCTGGCCTTCGTTTCCATGCAGAGCAAGAAGATTGTGTTGCTTGATGCGGCCAAAGTCTGGACATCGGCGGTAATAATCGTGCTCGGTTGCGGACTCGTAGCCTGGATTGTCTTCAAGCTGCTTAGACAAAGGCACTCCGGTTTATTTCTACCCATATCATTGATGAACTCGGTGAATATCCCGTTCCCAATAATATTTTTTGTTTACGGTGAGCAGGGTTTGTTTGCCGCCATATTGTTTTATATTCCTACCTCACTGATGGTCTATACCCTGGGAATCTACGTAATCTCCGCGACTCACTGGAAAGAAAGTCTGAAAGAGGTCCTCAAGATCCCCGCCATGTATGCCGCCATCGGGGGGCTTCTGCTCAATCTTCTGGATGTATCGGTACCGGAACTGGTGCTCGGGCCCTTGAGTTTTATCAGCACGATGGTCATACCCCTGGTGTTGCTGGTATTGGGCAGCAATCTTTCACGGGTAAAACTCACTTCGCTTCCTACCACTTTTTTGGCCTCATTCTTAAGGGTAGGCGTGGGCTTGGTACTTGGTTTTCTGGTTGTCAACTTGTTTGATCTGACCGGGGTGCTGAGGTCGGTGGTAATCCTGAATTCGGCCATGCCGGCGGCCGCGATGACATCTATGCTGGCTACGAAATATGACAACGAGGCCGAACTTGTTTCAAGCGTCGTGCTGGTCACGACGCTGGGCAGCCTGATCGTAATACCCTTCTTACTTCGGATGCTTACTTAGTTTTGTCAGGTAACGTAGCTTAAGCAAAGCCTCCGTGTCCCCCTCGGTATCTATCCTGCGAGGTCCACCCTTCAGCCCAGCGCTCTTTTACTTTTGTCCAGGAAACCGGAATTGCAATCCTGCTACTCAACCTCAAGCTTGGCAAACACGTCCTTGTCGATAATAAAACTGTGTTTCTCGGTGGGGAAAGCCCCGTTCTTGACCTCTTCATCGTATGAAGTGATGGCATCCTTTATGATCTCGGCCAGGTTCGCATAACGCTTGGCGTGCTTTGGGATAAAGTCGGTAAATGATCCCAGGATGTCGTTGACTATCTGTACCTGTCCGTCGCAGCCGGGGCCGGCCCCTATGCCAATGGTGGGGACACCTACTTTTTGGGTAACCAATGCCCCCAGTTTGTAGGGAATAGCCTCCAGTACTATAGCGAATACTCCGGCTTGCTCCAGGGCCTTGGCATCGTCGATCAACTTGCTGGCTGCCTCAGGGGATTTCGCCTGCACCTTGAGACCACCCATCTGATGAACGGATTGTGGCGTGAGTCCGATATGACCCATGACCGGAATGCCACAATCAACAACCTTTCTTACTTTATCGGCAACCGTTACCCCTCCTTCAAGTTTGATTGCCTGGGCGCCGGCTTCCTGGATAAAACGGGCTGCATTCCGCATCGCATCGTCAGCGCTGACAGTGTAGGTCATAAAAGGCATATCACCAACTATCAGTGCCCGGCTGGCGCCCCTGACAACGGCCTTGGTGTGGTGCAGCATTACCTCCATAGTTACCGGTATGGGAGTTTCATAGCCCAGAACTACCATACCCAGACTGTCGCCAACCAGAATCATGGGTATTCCCACCTCATCGACTACCTTGGCCGTAGAGTAGTCGTAGGCAGTCAGCATGGTGATTTTCTCACCTTTTTCCTTCATTTCCCTTATCTGGCTGATGGTAATACGCATTATCTCCTCCTATACGATTGTAGTGTTAACCTCGTTCTTAATCTCGGTGATAGCGTTCTTCTCGTCTACAGATACCAGTTTGGGCAAGAAGTTGGGGGCTTCATCCTCTTCGACGGGAGAATAAGTCAGAATTAGAACGATATCTCCCTTAATGGCTAGTCTGGCTGCCGCCCCGTTGATGCAGATTTCGGCCTTTTCATCCTCGATGGCGTAAGTAGTAAAGCGAGCCCCATTATTGACGTTCAGTACGTCCACCTGTTCGTAGGGAAGGATGTCAGCGGCTTCCATAAGTCGCTTGTCAATAGTAATGCTACCTTCGTAGTCAATATTGGCCGCGGTAACACGGGCTCGATGAATTTTACTCTTAAGCATAACTCTCAATGGTTTTACCTCTTTCGCTAGTCAGTAATTTAGCTGGGTTTCATCAGCAGGCGTTGCAACTCCTGTGCCTGTTGCTCGTCTATCTTCCCCTTGGCCAGGGCAACCGGGATTGTCTGCCGGCCAAGCTCGCGGTAGGTGGAGAGCACTTCGGGGGCTACCTTTCCCAGAGCATCGATGTGCTTGTTAATAGTGCCGCTGTCACCCCGGGCAATCGGTCCGGTGAGGCATTGTGGTATTCCGACGTTGTCAATGTTATTAAGAGTGCCGCGCAATAACGGCATCAGAGCTCGTGTTGCTTCGTCCGTTGGAACGCCAAAGGTCTGCCACAGGTCAGTAGCCAGTTTAACCAGCGTCACCAGGTAGTTGCAGGCGATGACGGCGGCGGCATGGTAAATCACTTTATCCTCGGCCTTCAGCTCAATCCAATGCCCCTCAAGCGCGGTAGCCATATCCTTAAGCGTTATCAGCAGAGGTTCCTCAGCTTCTATGGCGAAGGTCGAGCCTGATATGTTATCAATGGCCTGTTTGACACTGGCGAAAGTCTGAAGAGGATGGAAAGCCCCGACGCGAACGCCTGATTGTCTGGCTGGTTCTAGTGTAGCTGTTGAATCGGCCCCGCTACAGTGAATTACAGCCTGTCCGGCCTGCCATTTTATCTCGGATACCACCGAAGCGATGGCTCCATCGGGGGTAGTGATGAAAACAAGCTCGGCGGCATCGGCTACGGCCTGGTTGTTGTTGATGGCCTCACAACCGTCGATTTCCCTTGCCAGCTTCTCTGCCGAGGCTTGGCTGCGGCTGGATACGGCCACTACCTGGAAGCCCCGTTCACTCAATCTGATGGCCAGAGCAGTGCCTACCGTTCCGGCCCCAATAAATCCTACCTTAGTCATTCCACTTCCTTCTGAGCAAAACTGGAATAAAAAAAACCCTCTCAGACACAGCCGGAGAAGGCGCCATATTGACCCATATCCTGCCGTCTCGGTCCTGTCCGATCCAAGCGACTAATCCTGTTAACGTTCCTACCTGAAAACTCACCGCCGGTCTGGTCGATGATTCTTCAATGCCAATATATCAAGGCAATGATAGTTTGTCAATAGGTCGGAGGATTTATTTCAAGCTAAGGCTCTATCTATTTCACGTTCGAGTTGACCTGGTGGGATACCTGAGTCCAGCATTGACCAAGGTAGTCTTTCATTAACTTCCCGGTTACGGTGAAGAAGAGAATCAATCTCCGGGTGGTATTGGGTTACGGCTTTGCGCCAGTTAGCCAATGATAATTCATCTATGTTTGCCAGTACTTCGGCCAGCCTGGAGTCCCCCCGGGCCAGTATCCCCTGGATCTGACTCCAGGCCAGACTTTCCGCTTTTATCTGTATTCCGCGAGGTGAAAGTCTTTTTCTGAGTACTGCCAAACGGTCCTTCAAGGTTGAGATTTCCCCCATCGCCAGCCATTGGAACGGAGTGCCCGCCTTGGGTACAAACGAGGCGATACTTAGAGCGATACGGCAGCCGGATCGACGGCCGTCAAGGATTGATTTGCACTTGAGGGTTAGTTCAGCTATTTCCTCTATATCAGCCTCGGTTTCAGTGGGCAGGCCGATCATAAAGTAGAGTTTGAGTCGTTGTATGCCTTGCTCGGCCACCGACTGCATCGCTTTTAGAATATCATCTTCGGAAAGGTCCTTTCTTATTACCTGGCGCAGGCGCTGGGATCCCGCCTCGGGGGCCAGGGCAATGGTTTTGGCCCTCCCCTTGACTATTTCTCCCAGTGCCAGCGGTGAAAGAGATTTCATGCGCAGTGAGCTGATGGAAAGCTCTGCTCCCATCTGCTGTAGTCTCGTTAATAACTCCTCGAAGTGGGGGTGAGCGGACACGGCCGGACCGACTAACCCCAGGCGCTTGCGGTATTGCAGCCCCTCTTCAGCCTGGGCTATTATATTGTCTACCGAACGGAAGCGCATCGGGCTGAAGGCAGCGCCGACCAGACAAAAGCGGCAGCCCCAAGCGCATCCCCGTTCCACTTCGATCAGATAAAGGTTGCCCAGCTCGGTATCCGGGGTCAATACAACAGAATGGGTTGGGTAGTCGGCCAGGTTTGTCGTCCATTGGCGGACTATCTGAGAACCATCATAGTGTTGGGGTAGGTAGAGACCGGGCAGTGACGCCAGCGATTTCAGCAACTCATCCCGCCTGCCGGCTATACCCTCGGACAGTAGCGGCACCATCGAAGTCAGGATTGGTTCCGCCTCCCCGATGCAGAGGCAGTCAAAAAACGGTGACAATGGCAAAGGATTAGCAGTAAGGCAGACACCACCGCCGATAACCAGGGGATGGCACTCGTCGCGTTCGGCGGCATATGTTGGTATCCCGCTGGCTTTCAGTATCTTTACAACGTTGAAATAATCGAGCTCGTAGGTCACGGAAAAAGCGATAACGGCGAAATCGGAAAGAGGTCGCTGGGATTCTACCGATAAGGGGCGTATCTGTTGAGATCCGTCTCCCTTTTCCAGAAAGACTCTTTCGCAGACGATATCCGGGTAGCCGTTTAGCAGGCTGTAGATAGTCTGGACCCCCAGGTTGGACATCCCCAGGTAGTAGGAGTTCGGGTAGACGATGGCTACGGGCAGCCTGCCTCCCCAGTCCTTGATAATGGTCCCCGTTTCCCGGGCCAGCCTTTGCCTGGTATCCTTAACCCTGTCCGGACTCATAGATTAATATTGACCCCATCCCCCCTGATACACTACCTTGATATGATTACGATGTCTCCGTTCACTATTCACCCAAACGGCCTTATTCCCAAAGGCTTCTTAGGAATGATGAACAGAAAAATCCTAATTTAGCGGCTCTATCTCTGGTAAATCCTGACTCTTCTCCGGGGTTCTCGCCCAGCGCTTTGGGATGACAGCTCGTTTCTCTCGGCAATGAGGTGTTGCAAGCGGCGGATGTAGGCGCTCTGGGGGCTCAGTTCCACCTCTCCCTGTCCGTTATTTACCAGGTTGACTGCTTCCTGCGCCTCGCCGAGGGCCACCTGGAAGGAGTCCACACTATCGCTGCTTTCCTGGCTGCTCGGAGGCGAAGGGGAAAGGGTATGCAGAAACTGCCGTATCTGGCCTGGTGTGTTGCTGCGCAGTACATACACGGGCAGGTTTGCCGCTTCTGCCTCCTTGACCTTCTGCGGTTTGCGGCGGTAGTGATGCTTTGAAGTGACAAACAGGTTAGCATCCTTGATGTTGTCCACCATTTGCAGGACAGATGGCATCTCTTTTGCCATTTGCTCAAATCTTCCCCGGTTTACTCCGAAAAGATAGAGCTTTTGTTGGTTCCTTTCTTCTGCCGCCGGTCTGGTCCAGGATGTTTCCCGAGATGGAGCGTGCGCTGCCACTTTTTCGGTCTGCACATCCCCTTTTTCATCCAACCATCGGGTCTCTGTGGCAAGAGGTCGGCCCCTCAGGGTATCATCGACCGCCTGAGCGACATCCGGATGAATGGCCACCTTATCCCAGTCCTGAATTTCAACGATAATATTAAAGGTGGGCGGTGACATTCGCTCCAGTATGGATTTCTGGGTGCCCCGCCGTTTGGCTTCTTCATCACCCAATGTTACGCTCTGAATACCGCCGACAAGGTCAGCCAGGGTGGGGTTCATGATTAGGTTCTCCAGGGCGTTCCCGTGAGCGGTGCCGACAAGCTGGACCCCGCGCTCGGCAATGGTTCGGGCCGCCTGGGATTCAAGCTCGGTCCCTATCTCATCAATAACGATTACCTCTGGCATATGGTTTTCTACTGCTTCAATCATTACGGCGTGCTGTTTGTTGGGAGTGCTTACCTGCATCCTCCGGGCGTGACCGATGGCGGGGTGGGGAATATCTCCGTCACCGGCAATCTCGTTTGAGGTATCGACAATAATGACTCTTTTATTGAAATTATCGGCCAGTACTCTGGCTACTTCCCGTAACATAGTGGTCTTGCCCACTCCCGGTCGCCCCAGTAGCATCACGCTTTTGCCCGATTCAATCAGGTCTTCAATCACTTTTATCGTACCGAAGATAGCCCTGCCCACCCGGCAAGTGAGCCCGACAATACGTTCTTGTCGATTGCGGATAGCTGATATGCGGTGCAAGGTACGTTCTATCCCGGCCCGATTATCATCTCCAAAACCGCCGATTCGGGATACGACATGCTCGATGTCCTGTTCGGAGACCTCTTCGGGGCTGAGCACCATCTCCCGGTGAGGAAAGCGGGCTTCCGGCGGTCTCCCCAGATCCAGGATGACCTCCAATAGCTCGTGGACGTCGTCTTGTTGACCTAAAGACTCACGAAATTGGGGGGGTAATATATCTAGCAGGGTATCAAGGTCGTCAGTAATTTCTTTCTGCAAAATCTCTCCCCTTGATTTGGACTCCTTGAATCTTTTTCACGGAAT
>Ga0187833_10006131_pt1 | contig 11183 bp, 10 predicted proteins | sample ETNtaG_37_FD_167968 | JGI IMG/M metagenome (GOLD analysis project Ga0187833, IMG submission 167968) | Marine microbial and viral communities from oxygen minimum zone, Eastern Pacific Ocean - ETNP2014_SV_400_PacBio MetaG (Illumina Assembly) | ecosystem: Environmental > Aquatic > Marine > Hypoxic... | reverse complement strand
GACATCATCGGCCGGTCAGGCGCCCGCCTGCTGGTCTTCTGGCCGGGCTACCGCGGCATCGCTTTCAGCGACATCCTGGCGCAAGTCGATCCGGCCGTGATCGCCGGGCTCGACGCCGTGGTCAGCAGCTATGCCACAAGGGACGATGACAACGGGGACGATGACAGCGACGACGATGACAGCGAGGCCGCCCCGCCGCCGCTGCCCGATGGCGTGCGCCATCTGGCCTACGACGAACTGGCGGCGGCACCGCCAATGGCGGAAGACCACGGTGGCCGCGATGTGGACTTCGCCATCTTCACCACCTCGGGCACCACCAGCGCGCCCAAATTCGTGCTCCACCGCCAGGCCTCGATCATCGATCACGCCCTCGATGTGGCACCGGTCTTCGGCTACGACCAGCCCGACGCTTCGATCCTGTTGATGATGCCGCTGTGTGGCGTTTTCGGTTTCAGCCAGGTCATGGCGGTGCTGCTGTCGGGGGCCCCGCTGGTCATGCTGCCGTCTTTCGATGAGCTGGCGGCGGCCCGGGCCATCCGCCGCTACCAGGTGACGCAATGCAACGCCGGCGACGACATGATCGAGCGCCTGCTGGCCGTCTACGACGACCCCGTGCCCTTCCCCAGCCTGCGCTTCATGTGCTTCGGCGCCTTCAACTCGCCGCCCGAGGTGACGGCCGCCCGGGGCGCCGAACGCGGCCTGACGCTTTGTAGCGTTTACGGCATGAGCGAGGTCCAGGCGCTCTATGCCCTGCCGCCGCCCGAGTGGCCGCTGGCCGAGCGCTCGAAGGCCGGCGGCCGGCTGATCTCGCCCCGGGCCGAGGTGCGGGTGCGTGACACCGAGAGCGGCGCCCTGTTGCCAGCGGGCGAGACCGGCGAGCTCGAGCTCAAGGGCCCCAGCCTGATGCACGAATACTTCAACAACCCCGAGGCCACGAAAAAGGGCCTGACCGAGGACGGCTTCGTGCGCACCGGCGATCTTGGTTACCTGCTCGAGGGCGGCGGCTTCGTCTTCCTCACCCGCATGGGCGACATCATCCGGCTGGGCGGCTTTCTCGTCAGCCCGCTGGAGATCGAAGCCGTGGTCGAAGCCCACCCTAGCGTTTCGGCCGTGCAGGTGGTGGCGGTCGAGCACGAGGGCCGCAACCGGCCCATCGCTTTCGTCATCGCCAAGGCGGGCTCGGGCGAGTCCTTCGACGAAGAAACGGTCTACGGCTTCTGCCGCGGCCGCATCGCCAAGTTCAAGGTGCCCGAACGTTTCTTCCCGATCGGCGAATTCCCCGCCACCACCGGCCCCAACGGCACCAAGATCCAGAAAGGCAAGCTGCGCCAGATGGCGCTCGAACGCTTGCAGGGAGGCGCGGTGTGAACCTGGTGGACCGCTTCGAGTTCCTGCCCGATCTGGTCAACGGCGATAGCGATTTGCTGCGCCGCGGTCAATTCCTGAGGCTCGATTTCCTGGTCGAGATTGGCGCCGAACCGTTCCGGATCTCGGTCGAGGCTGGCCACATCACGCTCATCCGCGGCCCGGCGCTGTTACGTTCGCACTGCTTCTCCATCGCCGCCGGCGAAGATGCCTGGTTGGCCCACTGGAGCGAGCCACCGGCGCCCGGCTGGCATGACCTGTTTGCCATGACCAAATCGGGCGCCGCCCATATCAAAGGCAACCTGCAGCCCTTGATGGCCAACCTGCAATACTTCAAAGACGTGTTGGCGGCGCCAAGGTTTAGCGGCTGATGGCCCAGATCGAAGCCATCACCGGGCGCTACCTCAACATCAAGATCGAAGGCCGGGCCCAGCGCCTCTATTTCGAGGAAGCCGGCCAGGGAATTCCGCTGGTCTGCCTGCACACCGCCGGGGCCGACGGCCGCCAGTTCCGCCACCTGATGTGCGACGCTGCCGTCACCGAGCATTACCGGGTGCTGGCTTTCGATCTCCCTTGGCACGGCAAGTCGAACCCGCCGGCCGGCCACCAGCGCGAGGAATACCAGCTCACCTCGGCCGGCTTCATGGCCATCATCCGGGCCTTTATCGCGGCCCTGGAGCTCGACCGCCCGGTGGTGCTGGGCTGTTCCATCGGCGGCCGCATCGTGCTGCACCTGGCGCTCGAACATGGCGCCGAGTTCCGCGCCCTGATCGGCCTGGAGGCGGCGGCGGCGCAACAGCCCTGGTACGACACCAGCTGGCTCAACCGCCCCGACGTGCACGGCGGCGAGGTCTGCGCCGCCCTGATCTCGGGCCTCATCGCCCCCCAGGCACCGGACGAGAGCCGCCATGAGACGCTGTGGCAATACAAGATCTCGGGGCCCGGCATCTTCAAGGGCGATCTTTATTTCTATCGCGTCGAGCCGGACCTCTCGGACCGGATCGGCGATATCGACACGGCCGTCTGTCCGCTCTATCTGCTGACCGGCGAATACGATTTTTCCTGCGAGCCCGGCGACACCTTGGCCACGGCCGAGCGCATCCCGGGCGCCCGGGTCGAGATCATGAAGGAGCTCGGCCACTTCCCCATGAGCGAGCACCCGGTTCAGTTCCGCCGCTACATTCTGCCCGTGCTCGACGAGATCCGCGGCTAGGGACATCACGGATGGACATATCGAACTGGATAAACCGCTGGGCGGCCTTTGCCCCCGAACGACCGGCGCTGCGCTACCAGGGCCGGGAAATCTCCTACGCCGCGCTGGCCGGGCGAATAGAAAAACTGGCCGGCGCCCTGGCCGAACTGGGGATCGGTCCAGGCGACCGTGTCGCCCAGCTCGGCTACAACAGCCCCGAGATCGTCGATCTCTTGTTCGCCTGCGCCCGTCTGGGGGCCATCATGGTGCCGCTCAATTGGCGCCTGGCCGGCCCCGAAATCGCCTACATTCTCGACGACAGCGAACCCAAAGCGGTGCTGGCCGAGCCCGATTTCATCGCCCTGCTCGACGAGCTGCGAAAGGGCCGCCAAGCGGCCTGGATCGCCTACGAAGGCGCCGACGGCTGGCTCGATTATCGGCAGCTAATAAAGGGCGCCGAGGCGCCGCCGCCGCCGCGGGCCGGCGGGCCCATTGATGCCGTGCTGATCGTCTACACCTCGGGCACCACGGGCCGGCCCAAGGGGGCGGTGCTGGACCAGAACGCGATCTTCCACAACGCCGTCAACGGCGCGGCGGCGTTCGACCTCGGCAGCACGGACCAGGTGCTGACCGCCATCCCCATGTTCCACGTCGGCGGCCTCAACATCCAAACCACGCCGGCCCTGCATGCCGGCGCCACGGTGACGATCCTGCAGAAGTTCGATCCCGCCGAGATGCTGGCCACCATCGCGGCCGAGCGCATCACGCTGGCCATCGCCGTGCCGGCCATGCTGGTGGCGTTGATCGGCCACCCCGACTGGGCCGGAGCCGACTTGTCGAGCTTGCGCTGCCTGACGTCGGGATCGTCCACCGTTCCCGACGCCCTGATCGCCGCCGTGCTGGCCCGCGACGTGGCCATGAGCCAGGTCTACGGCAGCACCGAGACGGCACCCACGGTCATCGTCGGCCTGCCCAGCAAGGACGCTCGCGTCGCTGGTTCTTGCGGCCATGCGGCGCTGCATTGCGAGGCCCGGATCAATGACGACGAGGGCAACGAGGTGCCGGCTGGCAGGGCCGGCGAGATCGTGGTGCGCGGTGCCAACATCATGCGCGAGTACTGGCGCCAGCCCGAGGCCACCGCGGAGGCGCTTCGTGACGGCTGGTTCCACACCGGCGACATCGGCCACCGCGGACCCGACGGCGCCTTTTACGTCGACGACCGCAAGAAGGACATGATCATTTCCGGCAGCGAGAACATCTATTCGGCCGAGCTCGAATTCGTCCTGGCCGAATGCGCGGACCTTGCCGAATCCACCGTCGTGGCCCGGCCCGACGAGCGCTGGGGCGAAGTGCCGGTCGCGGTCGTCGTCAAACTCCCCGACAGCGAGATTACGAAAGCCGAGGTCCTCGACCTCTTCGCCGACCGGCTGGCCCGTTACAAGCACCCCAAGGATGTGCTCTTCACCGACGCCCTGCCTCGAAATGCCATGGGCAAGGTGCTAAAATTCGAGGTTCGGGAAATGCTGCGGAAAGGCTGAAGGCCTTGGACGCCGAGACCACAGAGACGACCGAAACCATCGACTTCGCCGCCGCCAGGGAGGCCATAAAGGCCTATTCGCTGAAGCGCGGCGCCGTGGCCGTGGGCATCGCTGATGCCGACCTCGTTGAACGCATCGCGCCCCAAGGCTTTGGGCCCAAGGCCCTTTTGCCGGGCGCGCGTTCGGTGATCTCGATCGGCGTCACGGGCTGCACCCGTGGCACCTGGAAATCCAACGCCAAGGTCATGACCTTCATCGGCAACAGCGTCGGGCCCATCTACCGCGCCTCGTTCGGGTTGTCGTTCTTTATCGAGAAGACGTTCGCTTACCCCTCGATCTTCGTGCCGCCGCATGTTGATCCCGAATACGGTGCTCGCGTGCCCATCCAGAGCCTCAAGCTGCATGCGGAACTGGCCGGCATCGGCGCGCGCTCGATGGCCGGGGATATTCTGCTGCACCCGGAATATGGGCTTTTGTATTACGGCTCCGTCATCACCGAAATGCCCCTGCCCACGGACACGCCGATGGCCGCCAACCCCTGTCCGGCTCCGGCTTGCGTCGAGATGTACAAACGTCAAGCCCGCACGCCGTGCCAGAAATTCTGCCCCGTCGACTGCCTCTCGGGCTCCATCGCCGATGGTGGCGAGATCGACGAGATGGTCTGCGACATGGCGCGCTGCGCCGAGATGTGCCAGCAGTACGAAAACATGCCCAACATCATCTCCGACGCCATCACGGCGGAGGCCGAACTCGACCGCGAAGAAGCGCTCTACGGCGCCGAAAGCCAGGCCTTCTTTTACAAAGTCACGTCGGCCGTGGGTGCCACCCACGCCCAGTGCTTCGAATGCATGCGCGTCTGCCCCGTGGTCACCGCCGCCCCCCAGGCCGACCCCATCCGTATGGGCGAAGCGGCGCGAGGGGCCTGAGCCATGCCCTACGGTGTCAGCGAGCGCATGGTCGAGAGCTACGGCGAGGTGATCTGGGATCTCAGTTTGAATATCCAGCGGCGAAGGGGCGACGCCGTGCGAAAACTCGACTTTGCCGCCATCGCCGCCCAGCGCGAAGGTACGGGCTTGAGCGACTCCGAGATCGCCAACCGCATCGGCCTGGCACCCGAACAGGTCACCTTCATCCGGGTCATCAGCGAACGTCGGCGCTTTCGCCGCGACCAGTACCGCAAGCTCTATGGCCTGGGCGGCGGCAAGCGCTACCGCGAAGGTGAATGGCGCGATCCCGACCGCGATCTGGCGCTCAGGCCCGAGGCCGTGCCGCTGCGCGACGCCATGGCGCCGGCGCCCGAACGCCTCGCCGAATACACCGCCAAGGGTCTGTGGGACGGCGAGACGCTGGGGTCGCTGTTGCAACGCCAAGCCGCCGAGGCGGGCGAACGCCCGGCTTTTGTGGGCAATGAGACGATCAGCTACGGAGAACTCGCCGAGCGCGTGGCCAGGGCCGCCGGCGCCCTGGCGGCGGCCGGCCTGGGACGCGGCGAGGTGGTGGGCGTGGTTAGCGACGATCTCGTGTTCGGCAGCCTCGCGCTCTTGGCCTGCGCCTGGTTCGGTGCCGTGGCGCTGCCGCTCTCGCCCGCCCTCGAGGGCCGCCAGCGTGCCGCCTTCCTCAGCCTGGCCCGGGCCCGCCTGGCGCTGGAGGACGAGAGCGACCTGGCCGGCGGCACGCCGTGTCCGCCGCAAGTCCCAAGAGCTCACGGCGGCGATCCCGTGGTGCTGCTGGCAAGCGGCGACTACCTCGTGCCGCACAGCCACCAGACCCTGCTGGCCGCGGCCCGCGGCCTGGCCGCGCTGGAGCCCGCAAGCGTTGCCGCGCCGCCGCTGCCCCACCACTTGGCCGTCCTGGGCCACGCAGTGGCTCTGTTAGTCGGCGGATCACTCGGCGGCGAGGCCGACCTGGTGCTCGACGAGGGCGAATACACCATCGCCGGCCAGCGCCATCCCCTGCTGTCGTGCCCCGAGGCTCCCGCCCTAGCCTGGGGCGAGGTGCGCCCCGGGGACGACGGTTGCCTTGAGACCCGAGGCCCGGGCGTAGCAATCGGCTACTACGAGAATCCCGTGGCCAGCGCTCGTGCTTTCGCTGCCGAGGGCTGGTTCAAGACACCGTTCAAGGGAGGCCCGGATGGCCCAGACGCCGCGTGAACGTTTCCTCAACGCCCTCGCCGGCCGGCCCGTCGACCGGGTGCCGGTGGCCAACCCCACCTCGATCATCACCCGCGGCCTGCAGGAAAAAGCCGGCGTCTTCTTTCCCGAGGCCAATTACGAAGCCGGACCCATGGCCGAGCTGGCCCTGGCCGGCCACACCATCTGCGGCTACGACGCCGTCAGCCCGGCCTTTGGCGCCGGTACCCACGAATCGGCGGCGCTCGGCGTGCCCACGCGCTGGGGCGACCGCGACAGCCTGCCGGCCCAGGAGAAGGCCATCTGGTCGCACCCCGACGAGATCGAGATCCCCGACGATTTCCTCGAGCGCCCCTCGGTCAAGTCGGTAATCGACGCCATTAGGCTCCTGAAGGACGAAGTGGGCGACCGTGTCGCCGTCATCGGCAAGGTTTTCGGCCCCTGGAGCCTGGCCTACCACACCATCGGCCTGCAGAAATTCCTCATCCAGACCATGAAGGACCCAAGCTTCGTGCACGCCGTGCTGGAGCGCCTGAAACCGATCCCCAAGATGTATGCCCAGGCCCAGATCGAAGCCGGGGCCGATGCGCTGACCTACGCCTGCCACATCACCGCCGACCTCATCCGGCCCAGCGCCGTCCCCGATTTCGTGCTGCCCATCCACCAGGAGATGGCGGCCGAGATCGATTGTCCGCTGATCCTGCATTGCTGCGGCCGCACCATCGACAGGATCGAGCACTTCAACAAAAACGGCATGGCCGCCTTCCACTTCGAATCGGCCAACGACGCCAAGGAAATGCGCGACCAGGCGGATATGGTGCTGATCGGCAACATCAACAACACGAATACGCTGGTGGCCGGAGAACGCGAGGACGTGCGCCGCGAAGTGCACTACGCCATAGCGGCCGGCGTCGACATGATCGCCCCGGAATGCGCGGTTCCAGTGACGGCCAAGCTGGAAAACGTCATCGCGGTGCGCGAGGCGGTGGACGAGTATTACGAGGGGGCAGATTAACTGAGAGGGCTATTCTGCCCCTAGGTGACGCCGCACATCCCTGCGGGCGTGCAGGATGCGGACCACCAATATCCCGTCACCGCTCTGCCGATAGAAGATCAAATGCCGTCCCTGGAGAAAGCTCGTAAGCGTCGTCCTCACTCAACGGCACTGGCCCCTGAAGGGCTATGCGGATTTGGCGGAGGCTTTGGCGTGTTACCACGGCAGGAGTTGGTTGAGGTGTTTTATGGGCGGCCTCAGGTCCAAGCGTTTGAGATCAAGCACCTCAAAAGATGCACCTCTTAACAAACCTCGAGAAAATACAAGTGTTCACTTTGGGAAAGGTTTGGATCAGAGTCAAATTACTATTTCTCATTGCTGCTGATGAGATTCATGCATGAAAATCATTTGACGACGCACTCAGTGTAAAACCTTGGTTGCCGAAACCTAGACCAACCCACTCCCACCGAAAGCGCTCAAAACAATTGACCGTCCAGCCGCGACGTAGAGTTCATTTCTATCGTCAATCCGTCTGGTTTTGTTGTTGAAATTGGAATTGCCCTCGCATGGGGGGCCGGCGATGAACAAATCGACTGACCCAGTATAATTTTTGACATCTGGATGAATAATTTTCGGCTGATAGCAAGAAAACTCATTCTCCTCTACCTGCACGCCGATGTTCTTGCATGAGATGGCCCAGTTGCCATCCCTCGTCCCCGGCCTCGACGAGGCCGGCTTGCACGTCGCCGGTTTCAATTGGTTCGTCGACTACCTGGTACTGCCGTTCTCTCTGGCCGCCTTCAAGATTTGGCCCGCTTCCCGACGGATCGAGCGTGCCCTCGGCGCGCTCCTGCACTGGGGCCTAAGGGCCTTCGCCAGACCGCCTTTCGCCATGATCGTGCTGCTCGAGGCCAGCGGCCGCCGCGGCGGACGGCCGGCATCGCTGCGCCTCGAAATCCGCCACGAAGACGCCTACGTCTTGACCGCCGCGGCAGCTACCTCGTGCCTGCTACAGAGACTCGACGGCAGCCTCTCCCGGCCCGGCCTCTGGTGTCAGGCCACCATCGTGAACAGCGATCGCCTGTTGCAGGACCTGCGGGACATGGGCGCCACAGTCGTGCTCACGCCTGACCCCGATCACCCGGCGTCAGCGACTTGATGGCAGCCTTTCGCGCCCCCCATCCACGCGCACCACCTCCACCCACGCCCCCTCTTCGTTTGACTCGGTCCGGCCGGCGCGGGTAGATTCGGGGCCTGATATATTAGTCGTGCAGAGGTGTGTTGGCGGCCTGGATCGGAGGGGGAAACCGGGTCTTGCCGGGTGGAATACAGGGCGGAAAAAGGGAGAATCCGATGTCAGTTTCGGAGATTTACGAGGCGGTTTCAGATTATGATGACGCCAAGGTGACGGAGCTCGTGAACGCCGAGGTGGCGGCCGGCACCGAGGTGCAGGTCATCCTCAACGAGGGCATGATCGCGGCGCTCGACGAGATCGGCCGCAAGTTCAGCGAGGGCACGCTTTTCGTGCCCGAGATGCTGATGGCCGCCGAGGCCGTGCAGGCCGGCCTGGAGATCGTCCGGCCGCTCTTGATCGACACCGGCATCAAGCCCGTCGGCTGCGTCGTCATCGGCACCGTCAAGGGCGATCTGCATGACATCGGCAAGAACCTGGTGGCCATGATGCTGGAAGGCGCGGGCTTCAAGATCGTCGATCTCGGCACCGACGTCGACGCCGCCCAGTTCATCGACGCGGCCCAGGAGAACGAGGCCGACCTGATCGCCATGTCGGGCCTCTTGACCACCTCGATGCCGGAGATGGAAAAGGCCGTGGTGGTCATCGACGAGGCCAACTCGACGCGCAACATGAACGTCAAGGTGATGGTCGGCGGGCCCCCCGTGTCGCAGGATTTCGCCGAGCGCATCGGTGCCTCGGGCTACGGCATCGACGCCCCCGGGGCCGTCGATCTGGCCCGCGGGTTAGTCCACTAAGCCGCACGGCGGCCGGGTAACCGGCCCGGATTTGGAGTGATCACGACATGACCTGGAGCCACCGGGAGCGCCTTCGCGCGGCGCTGCACCACGAGCAGGGCGACCGCATTCCCATCGATTTCGGCGGTGCCGAGTTCACCTCGATCACGCTGCTGGCCTATGAACGCCTGAAGGCGCACATGGGCGTGGACGCCGAAACCCGGGTCATGTCGATCATCCACTCGGCGGCCCATCCCGACGAGAGCATCCTCGAGCAATTCGGCGTTGACACGCGCAACATCCAGCCCGGGCCCTATGATGGCGGCCACCAGGAGTGGATCGACCCCAACCACTACATCGACATGTTCGGCGTCCATTGGAAGCGCACCGAAAAGGACATGGACCAGCATTTCCTGCATGTCGACGGGCCCTTCTACGAGGGCGATCTGACCATCGACCGCATCGACGCCTTCGACTGGCCCGACGGCAAGAATCCGGGCCTGGCGGCCGGCGTCGGCGAACGGGTGCAGGAAATCATGGCGGCCGGCTCCTATGCTCGCGTGCTTTATCTGCCCGGTGGCGTGATACACCGCGGCTATGCCATGCGCGGCTTCGAGAATTACCTGCGCGATCTCTACCGGCGGCCCGAGGCGCTGACCCATCTGATGGACAAGCTTTGCGATTTCTGGGTCGACACCGCCGTCAGCGTGCTCGAGGCGGCCGGGCCCGAGAACATCGACGTGGTCTATTTCGGCGAGGACCTGGGCACCCAGGAAGGCTGCATGTTCGACCCCGAGGGCATCTACGCCCGCTACTTCAAGCCGCGCCACCGGCGCATGGTCGAAACCGTCAAGTCGCGGGCCGACATCAAGATCTGCTTTCATTGCTGTGGCTCGGCCTACCACTTCATCGACCACCTGATCGACATCGGCGTCGATGCCCTCAACCCGGTCCAGGTGCGGGCCAAGAACATGGAACCGAAACGCCTGAAGGCCGAGTTCGGCGACCGGCTCTGCTTCTGGGGCGGCATCGACACCCAGCGCACGCTGCCCTTCGGAACCCCCGAGGAGGTGCGCCAGGAAGTGCGCCACATCATCGAGGTGCTGGGCAAGGGCGGCGGCTACGTCCTCAACAGCGTGCACAACATCCAGTCCGAAGTGCCGCCCGAGAACATCGTCGCCATGTTCGACGAGGGCCACAAACACAGCTACGCCCCGGCCGCCTGAGATGGCTACAAAAAGGGACGCCAAAGAAAGGGACGAAGCCCCCCCGCAAACGCTGCTCATCTGCTGCGGCGCCCTGGCCCGCGAGGTGGTGGCCCTGGTGCGCGAACAGGGCTGGGAGCGGCGCCTGCGTGTGGAATGCCTGCCGGCCAAGCTGCACATGGACCCGGAAAGCATCCCCGAACAGGTGCGCCAGAAGATCCGCGCGGAGCGCGACAACTACGACGACATACTGGTGTTCTACGGCGATTGCGGCACCGGCGGGCGGCTCGACGATATGCTGGAAGAGGAAGGCGTCGAACGCATCGAGGGCGCGCACTGTTACGAGATCTATGCCGGTTCCAGCCAGTTCAAGGAGATGATGCAGAACGAACCGGGCTCGTTCTTCCTTTCCGACTTCCTGGCCCGGCATTTCGAACGCCTGGTCTGGCAGGGCCTGGCGCTGGACCGCTTTCCGCAACTGCGCGACACCTACTTCGGCAACTACCGAAAAGTCGTCTACCTGGCCCAGAGCGAGGACAGCGAGATGGTCGACTACGCCCGCAAGGCGGCCGACATGCTGGGGCTGGAGTTCGAAATGCGCTACACCGGCATCGGCGGCTATCGGGACTTCCTCGAAGCCCGCATCGCCTGAGACGTACCAACCTAAGGGCCGAGTATGCGAAGCGCGCGACGTTGGGCGACGCGCAAGGCGCGATTGCTGGAGGGGCTGTTCGACCTGGTCGATCCCCTGGCCCGGGCGCTCCACCCGCTGTGGCGGCTAGTCGGCTATGG
>Ga0187833_10006130_pt1 | contig 11183 bp, 4 predicted proteins | sample ETNtaG_37_FD_167968 | JGI IMG/M metagenome (GOLD analysis project Ga0187833, IMG submission 167968) | Marine microbial and viral communities from oxygen minimum zone, Eastern Pacific Ocean - ETNP2014_SV_400_PacBio MetaG (Illumina Assembly) | ecosystem: Environmental > Aquatic > Marine > Hypoxic... | reverse complement strand
AAGAGATGAGGGGGTTAAATGACGGTTAGGGATGACAGGGGTGATGTGAAACAGACAACGACAGGGTTTCGAGGGCCGCTGATGGTGCAATCCCTCACCTCTGCTAAAAGCAAATTCCTATCCCTTGAAGTATTGCTCGATCTCCTTCGGGAATCGAAGCATGCTCCTACATCATCGGAGTTGCGAACGCGACTTCGCGCTAGGCGTATACGTTTAACCGACTATGAAGTCATCCGCCTTCTCAGGGATTTGAGAAATGAAGGGCTAGTGTCCCTAGATCGGCGTCGGTGGTCTGCACACAAGGCGCTACCGAAAGTGACGCCCGATTCTTCGCCATTAGACGGAGAACCGCCCACCGTATCCGTACCGATTCCTGGACGCCCACTTCCGCAACTAGACCAGGATTGGACACCTAGAAAAAGTTGGATTTTTGAGGGGAGTACCGCCTCAGTTGAGCAGCCCACGGTTGAACATATAGACAATGAACTGTTCACCGGTCCATGGGGGACATTTCGTAGGTTGCTCGGCTATTACACCGATTGTGTGCGCAAGGATGGCGGATGCGAGGCTTCGGCAAACATTCCAGATCTGGGCAACAAGTTCACAGTTATACAGTCTGCAGGTTCATGGTATCCCCGAGCTGGTCAAAAGTGGCGATACACATTGCCTGCAAGTGAGCATTTACAGGGATTATTCCAGACCCTTACTTCAAGCGGCGAAGCTGGAGCCTTGATATTGGGTTACCCGATCTGGATTTATCTAGATTCTGATACAGCTGAAAACGATCCCTTTATGAAGCCAATATTCACATATCAACTTGATTACGAATTGATCGAGAACGGTGTCCGAATATGGTCCGATGATCCACTGCCAGACATTAACTACGACTGGCTTCGTTACTCTCTAAAAACTCCAGAACAACAGCGCTCGTTCCTTACCGTAGCCGGACTGATGCGCCGAGTTAGCGATGAGGAGGCTGCGGATGATGGGTCGGGAACAAATCTCAGACCAGACTTCAGCGCCCTTGGTAATGCCGTAATGACGTTTTTTGGAACTCAAGTGCGTCAGCCTCTAAATCCTGAATCGCTAAGCAGATTGTCAAGCACTGACCGACCACAAACTGGTATTTATAACCATGCGGTCATTATGGCTGCCAATCGCACGAGATATACCCAGTCACTGCTGAAAGATCTGTCGAGAATACAGAAGAGCCCCGACGAAGAGCTTGACTCAACTGCATTAAAACGGGTGTTTAGGGAGTCTTCAGATATCACTAAAGAAAATGATCAGACCCTAGAAGAAAAAGACAAAAAAACACCTCAAGATCCTGCATCAGTAGTTGTAGATAATTTGGAGTTAAATTCTGAGCAGCGAGATGCAGTTGCATCACTAATAACCAACGATATTACCGTTGTAACTGGACCTCCAGGAACAGGGAAAAGTCAGGTTGTTGTTAGCGCAGTAGCGAATGCCCGTCTGAGAAACCAGAAAGTTTTGTTCGCCAGTCGAAACCACAAAGCAATAGATTCTGTAGTTTTGCGTCCTGAGATGATGACCACGGATGAAGTTCCAATAATTGTTCGGGCCAATAACAAGGCCAATGATATTTCCTTTAATTTTTCAAACGCGATCGGCCAGCTACTCACTGCGCCTCATGATGCGTCGGCCGCGGAGCGGGCAGAACTACTAAAACAGCAGACACGAGATCATCTAAAAACCCGAGGCGAGCTTACAGTCAAAGCCAACATAGCAGTAGACCTGCGCGAAAAGATCGCATACATTGAAGAAGAACTTTCACGACTAAGTGACGACTGGTCAGAGGGCGAGATTCAAGCTTTAGATAATTGCTCTGAGATATTTCCATCAGAGGAAGTTATCCAGTTAGAAAAGAGTTTGGCAAGGCTTCCACGATTCAAGGAGCCCCTCAGGTTCTGGCAACACGTCTTGTTGTGGTTTTTAAGCAGGCCCGTATGGAGATTGACGGGAAAGATAAATCGTCGCCTAGATAAAAAGATACCCGATTGGTCAGAGCGCCTCCCGGGTAAGGGTGTGTCAGAACTTCTTTATCTAAATGAACGAACTCCAAAATTGCGGGCAGCGGCCACTTATTGCCGCGGGCGGATCGAGCAGAAGCCTTTAGAGACATTAGCCAGCGAAGCAACGGCTGTAGAAGATTTGTTTGCTGGAGTAGAAAGAGAAACTAAAGAAATTACAAGTCTTGGTGGACGGGCACTTTCGAGCGACACAGCTGCGCGTGTAGGGTTTCCGCCAGATGAGGATCGTGAAAGCATGGCTTCTTTGCGAACCGCGTTGAGCAATTATTCCAATCCTCTTTTGGATGATGGGATACGGCAGCAAACATATCAGGCTCTTACGCAGAATCTACCCAAGCTGTTGTGGCATTACCCCGCCTGGGCGGTTACCAATCTTTCTATTGCCAGTCGAATCCCATTAGTGCCGGGGATGTTTGACATCGCAATCATTGATGAAGCAAGCCAGTGTGATATTCCGTCTGCAATCCCAATCCTATTTCGGGCGAAACGAGCGGGGGTAGTGGGTGATCGTTACCAATTGTCCCATACGACTAATCTAAGTCGATCTCGGGATAATATGATCTGCCGCGCACATAAAATCGTGTCGCTTCGGGAACAAAGATTTTCTTATATAGATACCTCTCTATTTGATCTTTTTGCGGAGACGAACGGTGTAAATCCGATCTGGTTACTCGATCACTATAGATGCGCCTTTGGGATTGCTGAATACGCAAATCAAACATTCTATGGATCTCGCTTACGAATCGTAACGGCAGCAGATCGTTTGCGGATTCCTGCTGGGCAGGAACCGGGCATTCATTGGTCGGAAATCAATTCGACTATAGAAGGAAGGACGAATGGTTGTGTAGCGCCAGAAGAGGCTGAGCAAATTGCGACATCCTTGCGTAAGTTACTGGTGGACGATCAATTTGAGGGGACAGTTGGGGTAGTAACGCCGTTTCAACAACAAAAACAACTTATATACCAGTGTATTTCTTTGGACCCAGAAATAGTCAATGCTGGTGTTCGAGCAAATTTAATTGTTGATACCGCTCACGGATTTCAAGCCGATGAGCGGGATGTGATGTTTATGAGCCTCTGTGGCGGGCCAGATATGCCAGCTGGTAGTTTGGCGTTTCTAAGGAAGACTGCCAACTTGTTAAATGTTGCCGCTACCCGAGCGAGAGCTGTCCTACATATCATTGGAAATAAGACATGGGCAGTGCACTGTGGAATCTCTCATATCTCGGCTCTTACACGACCACCGCGGGCCCGACCCGAGGTCAATAGTCCAATTGATAATCGATTTGAATCTCCGTGGGAACGTAAGTTGTATCACGCACTCGTGGAGCGCGGCCTTAATCCAATACCACAATATCCCCTACTAGGGCGTCGACTAGATTTCGCTCTAATTGCGGAAGGCAAAGACCCGATTGACCTTGAGGTCGATGGTGCTCGGTTCCACTTAGAACCCGATGGGAGTCGACGACGAGATGATATTTGGCGGGATATAACGGTTCGTGGCGCAGGCTGGACGGTCATGCGGTTCTGGGTTCATGATCTGCGGGATCGGATGGACCATTGTGTTGATCAAATTGAAAAGAAGTGGGGTGCCTAAATGACTGACAACATAGATAAAACTCCTGATACCCCGGGGACTCCACAGAAAGACAAACAGTTTAAGCGTTCGTCGTACTCCGATCGTTTCTTTCCCGGGGGCATCCTCATCGCTGCGCTTGCGATCTTGGTTGTCGCGGCTGTTTTGTATGTGAGCTACAACGTATTCCAATTAGAGACCCAACGGCGTGAGCTCAATGAGGCTCGCTCCCTTCTTGATAACCGACAACAGGACATTGCCGAAGCAAGAAAAAAGAGAGCTGAACTTAATCAACTAAAAAATGATTTGTCGGCTATCGAGCGAGAACTCGACAAACGAAAAGGTGATGTAGCCGATGCACAGCGAGAAAAAGACTTTCTAGACAATAAGATCGACTCGATCAATAACGAAATAACAGATCTACAAAATCGACTGATAAGTAGAAACACCCGTATCCTCGAGTTGAAAAACGAGCAGGCAGATCTTAAAGAAACCATTGCGGATCTGAAGTCCGATACTGAGCTGGCTCGCCGTTCAGAGTCTCGCGCGAAGTCACGAGTTGAAGAGATTATGGCGGTCGTTGAATCAACTGCGATTCAGCGGAATGACCTGCTTGCTGAAGTGGCAAGATTGGAAGCACAAAAAGCAACGCTAGAAGAGGTCACGGCAGACCAAGAATTGATCAGAGAGGTGCGCAATGATCTAGACCTTGTTCTCAGTGCTTTAAATGAAAAAGCATCAAATATTGACGGAATCACTAACTCATTAAAGACAGTAACAGAGTCGTTTTCAACATCTGCTGGTAGCACGCTTGGCGGACTGACGAGACAAGTAACAACTAGCGCAGACCTTCTTGAAAAAGAGATGGCGGCTCTTTCGACTTCGGTCAATTTAATTAGCACCGAAACAGAGACGATAACGGATTCCCGTACTCGCTTTGAGAAGTCGTCTTCTGAATTAGGTCAACTTGTGCAGCGTGCGAACGACAGTATCTCAACGTCGCTTGAAGAAATATCGAGTATCCGTTCGTCATTTACAGAGAAAACAGATGAAGAACTTTTGAAGATCTCTATGAGCATCGCGACAACAATAGGATCGATTTCTGAGGAAACAGCGAGGTTAGCCGAAATTGCAGAACTAATGTCTGCAGTCGTCAACGATGTTTCAATTTCTAAATCTGAGCTCAGTTCAAAAGTCGATCTATTCGACCTTGAGATTCAAAAGGCTGTTGGCAGTGTGACTTCATCTGCTCTAAGTCTTAAAGACGCGGTCATAGGGGTTCAGTCTGCGACAACTGCGGTATCAGAGAATTCAGATGCGCTCGATCAACAAATTTCAAATGTCGACGTTGCCGCAAAGTCCCTCACATCGAGCTCGAGTCCGGTGATGTCGTCTACAGAAGAAATAAAGGATGCGGCTTACAAGCTCACACTAGCAGTAGTCAATTTTTCTGATCGTATTGAAGGAATGCAGAAGCGGATTGAGGGGATAAATGAAGAACTTCCATCTGCTGATGCCGCGTCTAACCGTCTCCAGCAACTTTTGAATGAAATTGACTTTGCTAAAACCGAATCTGCTGCATCGTCTAACGCGCTCCGGACACTAACCGAACAGTTGAAAAACGCTGTGGGTAGTTATATCGCTGAAATGGATGACGCTCAGGTTCGACTAGACGCTGCAGCGACATATCTGGAATCTGTCGCAAGCACTATTAGTGAATCTAGTTCGTCTACGCCGGATCCTTCGAATAATTCCACCGTTTCACCAGAGGCACCGGAAAATGATGAGAAGGGCGAATAAAGAGAGGACGTAAACATGGAAATATTTGGTTTTGATCAGAGCCTCGGCCCGTTGTTTGTATTCTCGGCAGCAGTTGGAATAATTATTTTTCTTATCGTTCTGCTCGTAGCAATCTACTCTTTCCAACAAAGACGATTGCGGGCTGCGGTCAAAGATGCTGAGGATTTGGAAGACCTGGCTGCAACTCGAAATCGTTATGTTGCAGAGATCGAACAAGCCCGGACTTGGCACAATGATGCGAGAGAGGAACTGCTCAAACTGGACGCAGAAAGGGAAGCACAAGAACGTGTGAGGCTTGAATTACAAGAAATAGAACTAAAAACCGGTGAAGCTGAACAAGCAGCAGACGCTGCACGGAAAGAGGTCACTGAGCTTCAGTATGCAGTGACTGCCTTATCAGAAGACCGTGACCGCTTAACTAAGGAAATCGAAGGAGTCAAAGAAGATCACGACAAAATTTCCGAACTGTCTTCAGAAAAACAAGTCGCAGAAGAGTCTGCCAGGAAGGCGAAGGAAGAGGTAGAAGAGTTACAAAATAGGCTGAACGATTTAACCGAAGAATTAGATGAGGCTCAGCAGAGAAAGAATTCACTGGAAACACAGGCTCAGGCGCTCGAGGCACGACAAACAAGCCTTCAAAACGAGATCATCCGTTTAGAAACAGAGGTTGCAAGTGGTCGCGAGCAACTGATCACTGTAGAAGCGGAAGTAGCACCGATACGAGAACAACGTAGAGAAGAAATGCGACTTGAAACGCGGATGAAAGAGATCCGGTCAGAGATCGCTGAATTGGAGCAAGAAAAATTAGAGCTACAAACATCTCGAGGATCTGAAGCTGCCCTTGCTCAATACGCTGATCTCATTGAGGTAGAGCCTCGTTGTCTGATCGGCGATGTATTCCCAAGTGGAGATCTAGGTCAGATCTCAGAAGAGGAAGCCCTAAAACAAGTGGCGCTGCATCTTGAAAGCCAAGGTCTTATTTTTTCACAAAGAGTCCTTAATGCCTTCCATACCTGTATGAAGGTGAGCGACATCAGCCCCATAACAGTGCTTGCCGGTATATCAGGTACCGGAAAAAGTGAGCTGCCTCTTCGCTACGCTGAGGCGATGGGCATGCATGCTCTCTCGATCGCAGTGCAACCAAGTTGGTCATCTCCCCAAGACCTTTTCGGTTTCTACAACTACTTAGAGAAGCGATATAAAGCGACAGAGCTTGCCCGATCACTGGTTCGTATGGATCCATATAACTTTTCAAGTGGCGATGAAGCATTTCGACGCGTCAAAGAGGAATCTCGTGCCGACCGGATGCTGCTTGTACTTATTGATGAGATGAATTTGGCTCGAGTGGAGTACTACTTCAGTGAGTTTCTGTCAAAACTTGAAGCCCGTAGAGCGGTTCTAACGCCAGAAAATCACGTCAGTAGGGCGCCAGCCGAAATTGAAATTGAGGGAGCGCGTCAATCATCGGATGAGACTTCGTCTGCATCTTCGGGAATACGACTTTGGGTTGGGAGGAATGTTCTGTTTGTTGGAACGATGAATGAGGATGAGTCAACACAAACACTGTCTGACAAAGTTCTGGATAGGTCGAATGTCCTTCGATTTGGAAAGCCGCCATCAAGCTCCGGAATCGCGCCCGAACGTAGTGATCAACATAAACGAGACCAATTTTTGACTCAAGATGTTTGGCAGGGATGGGTCAGGCCAGTGCAGGATCATCGGTGGCGAAAAGAGGTAGATGAATGGATTGAAAATCTCAATGACGCGCTTGAGTTGATTGGCAGACCTTTTGGGTGGCGCGTAAGAGAAGCAATACGTCAATACATTGCGAATTACCCCGGCATCGACGGTCAAAATGTGCACAAAATAGCCATGGCTGATCAAGTAGAACAGAAAGTTATTCCGAAGCTACGTGGATCAGACATTACTCAGTCACAGGATGCATTAAATGCAGTGGAGCGGGTATTAGATCAACTACAAGATGGCGATCTGTCTGACGCCTTTAGAGAGTGTAAACAAGAAACCATGTATGGCACGTTTAATTGGAGAGGAGTCACCCGCTCGTAAATTGCCGGGCTGACCAGTTTCATGACTCAAAATGAAGTTCATGCGCTGTTTTGGCCATGGGCCATCCTGAGTTCTGACAAAGAAAAAGTTTCACTTGGCTCGGAGAACGCGGTACTTCCTTTTAAAGGATCCGCTTTACTCTCCTCTCCGAGAGAGTCACGAATTATTCCTATCGGTGGCGTAGCAGATTTATCTAAGTTATCAGAGTCTGGTCAACGCGATCTCTATGAACTTCCGCTTGTAGTTGGTAATGAGTCAAAAAAACTATTACAAATCCAGGGGGACGAGACACGTTGGGAGATTTCTCTTAGTGGCGCGAGGACTAGGTACGAAACAGATGAAGCCAATCAAACGCAGGAGACTTCTGAATCAATCGCAATATTTGATTGGTGGGATGCATTTGATGATATTAGTAATCTTGGGCTCGAACCTGATGGTGCCATTGGTTGGAACAAGATAACAGAGTGGTTTAGCAAAGAGAAAAGTTCAAAAGATCCGCGCAGAGCGCTGATTGTCGAAATTGCCGAAACAGTTGGTCCCAAACTGAATGATAGGGTACGGCACCTACGACGAATTCTTTTTCGGCGTCATGATATGGTGCCAGTTCATGAGATCCGGCAGTTTGATGAGCGAAGTCTACGATGGTATGTCCGCCAACCAGGCGAGACACTCGCCGAGAAGGCCGGTAATAAGCAAGAAGTTCTTGCGGTCGTACGGCAAGAAACATTCGATACAGTAGAGAATCGAGTCCTTAAAGATTTCCTCAATCGATGTAATCGAGCCGCCAATAGGTATTTGAGCCGATTTCAGGACGAATATCCAAGATCACAACGGGTAATTACAGTCCGCCGTTACGCCCGCGCCTGCAAAGAGTACCTGGCTCTACCGGAATTTAATTTTGTACGCAATCCAAGAACAGGAGTGCAGCCAAACTATGTCCTACAAACTGATTCCAGATATAGAGATATTTGGTTGTGGTACCAAAAACTCCTAAAAAATCAGGACAGCGAAGAAGAGATTTGGAGTTGGCAAGGTCGATTATGGGCTGATGTGTGCCGTCTTCTGGTTGGGACGGCCTCGCAACTTGCGGCATCGACCGAAACACAGGAGTTAAGCCCACTCGCGTTATCACAATCGTCATTTTTTATCTCGCCTGAAGGAAGATTAGGTTCGAGACTGTTGGGATCGTGGGGGCCTGGTCCTTTGCCCATTGTTTCAAGAAAATCTTTTTCTGCAATGCTTTCGGTAATAGATGCCAGTCAGATTCGGCGACATCCACTGGCAAAAAATTGTGGATCAGCTGGAGGCCATGTTTATTTAGTTAAAGAAAGCGTCAGTGGCAAAGGCAGTCACACTGAAATTCTAGTCATATGGTCAATAAATGCCCTAGCATCAACTCACGTATTTGATTCGGAGAAAGCAAGCCTATCCGCTACCTCGGCTTTAGCCGCTCTTCAAGAGAAATTTGATAGCGCTGGTAATGCGGCGATCTATCTAAATGGCCTAATTCTTGCAAGTCAGAATGGTAGTGAGATCACGACCGAGATCTCCCCAAAAAAATCAACTCGATTCTTTCCCCAAGTTTCAGTTTTAAAGATCGGATCAAGTCCAAATTGTTGGGATGATGCGACTATTGAAATTGCACAACATCTAGAACAATGGCTATAGAGAATAATCAATACGAAATCCTTGGAGCTCACCTTGGGGGTGTGCACGAGGCGTTATGGACAACAAAAGAAGGTTCGAAACGAACAAGCAGAAGTCTGAAGTATGTTGTTTCCCCACATGACAGAGGTGGTTCTATCTTGGCTGGCGGGGCAGCTGAACGTTCACGAGTAGGCCTTGGATTACCGTGGCCTCCAGAGGCCCAAATTATTACGGGAGAATCGATTGGTCGCGTACCAGTACCGATTTTGTGGCGAGGTCTCACGCAAGATCGAAACGGGCGCTCCGAATGGACTGTTGGCCAAATACGCACCCGCTATGCGGATCTTTTGGCTGCCCACATTATGTCGGCGGTTCAAGAATATCCACCTCAGCAAGAATTAATTCTGACAATTCCAGATGCGTTCTCTCAGTATAGTCAACAACGCTTGCTGGAATCACTTGCACGATCTGGCAGACATAATGTCCGACTGCTATGGAATCCCATTGCTCTATCACTTGCATGGCTTGAATCTTTAGGGCAACAGCTCAAGTTAAAAAGTGATAGAGATTCTCTGCTCGTTATTAACGTTGGACCTGGATCGATTGATTGCAACTCTTTTCGACTGCGTGATGTCGATGTAAATGGTGTGAATTATGTTGCGCCTATACGACGTGGTGGTCAGGAAGTCTCGTTGCATGACGGATTTGATTTGGCAGTCAGCCGTGTCGCTCGAGCTTTAGAAGGAACAAAAAATACTTATGATGTTCAAGCCCATTGGTTTTGTTTGAGTTTTATAGATGCTTGGAATCCACTTGCCTCAAGAGCTCATTCGGCCGAAAAGATTTGGAATCAAAATGGAACATGGGAAGTCCTTCCCAAAGATTTCTTCAACGACACTCTTGCGACATCAATCGAAACTCGATCCACGGAGGAAATTGAGAATTTGCTGCGCGCTAGCGAAGGTGCTTCACGAGCCTTGCCAGAGTCCGAGAAGTGGGGGGACCTTGTTACAAGATTGATTGAAAATGAATTGGCGAGATCAGACGACGTTCTTCGGGGGGCAATTGTTTCAGGTTTTCCATTCGGCTTTAGGAATACTGAGTGGGCTCAGCTTATTCAGAAAGCTCTTTCATCAGTCGATAAGCCAGTCTGCGTTACGGAGCCAGAGGTAGACACAATATGGAATGTCGGTGACGGGGCGGAGGCAATCGCATTAGGGGCGGGAACTTTCGGTCAGCGACTCGCAAACAAACTTCCTACTTACTTTGACACACTGCCAAAACTTGAGGTGTTTGCGGAAACTTCAAGAGGAGGTGAATGGGAGCCAGTAGTACGGTCAACAGTAACCCCGGGCGGAGAGGCTTATCGGACTGTTATTCAACGGCAATTTGCCTTACCAAAGGGACAAATCGAACTCAATGCGCATCTTCAGCTTCATGATGGGGAAAATAGATCTAAACGCAAAACCTCGTTCCGATTTCCCCGTGGTCCAAGCCGCCAAATGCCTCTAGATCTTCACGTGGAAGTTCGACCAGCAGGCGGTCTCGCAGTAGTCGAAATTGTTCCCGAAGATCGGGAATTTCTCGGGGGTGTGCAAATCTTCCTTGACTATGAAGATATGGAACCATTTGACGAACTACCTGAGGAAGATCTTGGATGGCCACCAATAAAACCGCCTCACACTGCAGTTACCGAGACTCAATTTAGCTCCAGAAGTTATCACAATCTACTTACTGCGATTAACCAATATCTAGAAATCGATATTGAAGACCAGGCCTATGACACCCATCTGCGCCTTCTGCAAAAAGCGATTTCCCAAGCAATCGGCAGCTTTAACCATGATACAAGAAGATGGACTCAGTATCGAATTGTCGATGTTGATGGAAAGGCAACATCGCCAGTCTTACAAGACTTAGTCAAAAGAGTCTCCGATCGAATTGGTCATGACTTTTCCATTGCTCTCGACGATTCGAGATCTGGAATAAGAAGTAGGCGTTCCCATGACATGGAAAAACACAGGGACCGCTTGATTGTTGTT
>Ga0187833_10006126_pt1 | contig 11190 bp, 6 predicted proteins | sample ETNtaG_37_FD_167968 | JGI IMG/M metagenome (GOLD analysis project Ga0187833, IMG submission 167968) | Marine microbial and viral communities from oxygen minimum zone, Eastern Pacific Ocean - ETNP2014_SV_400_PacBio MetaG (Illumina Assembly) | ecosystem: Environmental > Aquatic > Marine > Hypoxic... | reverse complement strand
TCAAGTAGAACTCCGCATGAGTAAGTCTAATAGACTTATGCTGATTTTAAGCAAAAGTAATACTTTAAGGCAATAGAGAAATCGAGTTATCTAATAGGTGCTTATATGAGAAAAGGATATTAGTTACTTTGAAGTTTTCATATAAAAATAATTGAAAAAAACATTTTTAAGAGAAAAAATATAAACTCTAAAAAAAACAACGAAATTGACCATTTGAATTATCCCGTTTCACTATCTAAAATTTGATGATGAGGACTTCAATAAATTACTCTGTTTGGCTATTGTGCCCTATTTTGGCCTCTTGTTTGTTTGGGAAAACCACAACAATCAAATTTTTCCATGTTTTTAATAGCTTTGGCGTTGAAACACAAGAGCTCAAAAATTCCATCGTTATCAACTATGACAAAAAAGGGTTTATGGTGGATAGCACCGTTTATACTCACACCTTACCTTTAAGTGAAAAATATGTTTATGTCCTTGGGTCCGATGAAGGACTCAAGCTCCAGCGTAAGTATGATAAGGAAATGATTTTATCCTACCGCTTTGAAAATGATAGTGCCGGAAAGCGGATGAGCACTACACTTTTTGGTGCTGGGGATACGCTTTATTGGAAAGAGTTTCAAAAATATGATGATCGGGGGTTACCCCTCAAGCGGATTCGATATAATCCGATGGAAGCTATTAATCCAAAAATGATGGTTTTAAAAACTGATGCGGGAGAAATGGTCTGGGGCGAGAGTTACGACTATGATTCAACAGGAACTGTCCTTGATCACAAAGAATTGTATGATAGTTATATCCTTGAGATTACAACCTATGAATTGGACTCATTGACAATACCTCATATAAAGGCTGAATATTTTGACCCTTCTGTTATGTTTCGATCTAATTATTTTCATAATGAAAATAACCACCTGATCCACGAAACATCAGTAGGACGATTAGGCCAATCTATTGGCTCAAAGGCTTATGAATATGATATTTTGGGGCGGCGTATAAAATCTACAATATATAATTCCAATGGAGTGATCGAAGAAACATTAACTGATATTTTTGATGATGAGAATTTTAAATATTACGAGTATCTTGCTGATTCCACATTAAAACTCATTTCAAAAAAAGAGATGCTTTTGGACCATAGAGGTCGGCCGTACGTAGAGGTAATTTTAGATGGTGAAGAAAGAGTGTTGGAAAAAAATGTATATTCTTATGATGAAAAGGGCCGCATACTCCAAACAAAACAATACGATATGATTCGGCGTTGGCATGATGATCAAAAAATTCCAGTTAAGGTTATGACCTATGAATATGAGTAAATTAGATATTATTATTTCAATGACAAAAATACCGGAGGCTTTTATGAGAGTCATTGATCCAAAAAGTATGATCATTGGTGTTTTAGGAACACTGTTGATTTTTCTGACTTTAGGATTTCGTTCAAAAACGGATGAATTGGGACATTTGGTCGTTCGCAGTTTAACCATTGAAGATGATCGTGGTGTGATCATGGGATATCTAGGCAACGGATACATGCAAACGTATAACCAGTATGGAGAACCAACTTTATTTATTGGTACGGGTAAAGATGGTGGGGGCTATATGCGCTCTTACAATGGCAATGGCGATGAATCAGCCTATGTTGGCACAGGTAGAATGGGTGGTGGATACATCCGAACCTATAATAATTCTGGAAAGGAAACATCATATCTTGGTACAGGATCTGATCATGCCGGGCAACTCCGTATTTATAATAATGAAGGTGAAACATCATCATATCTTGGGGAAGGGTACTATCAGGCTTATAACCAATTTGGTGAAAGAACTTTGTTTTTGGGGACTGGATCCAGTGGTGGCGGATATTTACGGACTTATAATTTTGATGGCCAGGAAACGGTTTACATCGGGACAGGAGCAGATAGTTCCGGTCAATTGCGTGTGTATGATGCTGTCGGAGAAACTGGAAGTTTTCTTGGAAGCGGATATTTCCGTACGTATAACCAATTTGGGAAAATGACCACATATCTTGGCAATGGTCGTGACGGTGGCGGTTACTTGCGGACCAATAATAAATTCGAGACTGAAACTTCATTTTTAGGAACAAACAACTCCAATGAGGGGCTCATTAATCTCAATGATAAGTTTGGTCAAAGCTTTTGGATTCGTCTAAATAAGGGTGATTGATCTTTTTTTGACAATTTTTTGACTTTAATGCTGTGTTGTCTTAACTTTTACGACAAAAGGTATCCGAGAGGGGGATGAATTAACTCTTCATCCAAAAAACCTCCCTTTATTCATATTCTGACAATGAGGAATTGACCATGCGGAAAATACTGGTTATTTTTATCGTCCTGTCGTCGTTGGCTCTTGCCCAAAACGATGGATTAGTAAAAGCAAATTACCCCAGTGGGGCACTTCAAACTGAAGGCAATTACGCCAATGGTGTTCGGGATGGACTCTGGACATTCTGGTATGAGGGCGAAGTATATCAAGATTACGGTGAGGATGATGAGCCCAATACTCAGGACGAAGGTGAAAGCAACGGTGTTTGGGATTCTACCGAAACTGTTATCCTAGATATTGATGGTGATACATTTTATGATCCTCCTCAGAAAAAAATGGAAGGATCTTATTTAGCTGGTAATCGTGAAGGACTCTGGACCACTTGGTATATAAATGGTAATCGAAAAGAAGAGTCCAATTACGTAGGTGGAAAACTAGACGGTAGCATATATCGATGGAATGATAGCGGTAATAAAACCGATGGAGGCGCATACGAAGTCGGCAAACAAGTAGGGCTTTGGATTTGGTATTATAACACAGGGATCAAAAAAGAACAAACACAATTCCATGATGGTCAACAGGAAGGGCTCTGGCTGCAATGGTTTACAGATGGCGCTAAAAAATCCGAACGAAAATTTACCAATGGGGAACGGGACAGCATCTGGACTTCTTGGTATGAAAACGGCAATAAAAAATTCCAGGCTACTTACGGTAATGGAAAGTTGAATGGCAGTTGGACTTCCTGGTATGAAAATGGCATTATCAAGGAAAAATCAGGGCAATATGCCAATAATAAATTAGATAATAAATGGACCTATTGGACGGATGATGGACGAAAAACACAAGAAATCAGTTATGATAAAGGCATCAAACACGGTCCTTTTCTCCAATGGAATGTTGATAATTACAAAGTAACTGATGGTGAGTATAACCAGGGCGAGAAACACAATAAATGGGCCCTTTGGTACGAAGATGGTACTTTGAAACAGCATGAAAGTTATTTTAATGGTGAAAAAGACGGTCAATGGATCTGGTGGCGACCTGATGGGGTGAAAGACCGGGAAGGCAGTTATAAGGATGATGTAAAACATGGCATCTGGACACAATGGAATAATGCAGACCATAAAAATTTAGAAGAAACTTTTGTTAATGGCGTTATTGATGGAAAAATTACAATTTGGTATGATAATGGAAATAAAGACCGGGAAGGTGTCATTAGGAATAATGAACAGGAGGGCATATGGCACTACTTTTATCCGAATGGCGAAACAGATTTTATTTTTGATTATGGAACTGGATTAGATCAAGTTCGCATTGCCGAACTTGAAGAACGCGATGGGTCATTTTATAAAATAGGAAAACATAAATCCTATACTGGAATGGTGAAAGAGACAGGTGGAGTCAAGGATTATTTACTATTGGGTCGCATTGCATCTGGAAAACGTGATGGCCAATGGGTGCAATGGTATGGCAATGGCCAAAAAGAAGTTGAAGGTGTTTATTATCGTGGGAAAAAACATGGTGAGTGGTCACTTTGGTACGAAGACGGTACCTTAAAAGAACAAGGACAATTTGACATGGGTAAAGTGGATGGCAGTTATAAATACTGGTATACAAATGGACACCTGCACATGGAACAAACCTACCATAAGGGAAATTCTCACGGGAAATGGGCTTGGTGGTTTGAACATGATCATAATCTGACATTCACAAATGGGACATGGACCTACAACGGAGGGACTTATCAAGCAGAAAATGATGAAGAACTCTGGAACTGGTGGTGGTATCTCAATGACAATAAAGAGATGGAAGGGCATTATATTGATGGTAGAAAAAATGGTATTTGGACCTGGTGGTACGATACAGGCGTAAAGCAATCAGAGGGAAATTATCTGGATGATGAGCAAGATGGGCTTTGGCTGTATTTTGAATCAGATGGTTCCGTCGCTGAAGAAGTCACATTTTCTGGTGGCGAAAGAGATGGTCGATCTACAGTCTGGTTGACTCCTGAAGAAAAACAGGAAGAAAAATTTTACAAGCATGGAAAATTAGATGGTCCCAGCACATATTGGGAAAATAGTTATCGCAGTACAATGACCAGTTATAAATCAGATAAACCAGAGGGTCCATGGGCTATCTGGTACCCCAATAGTGATCAAATCAAGGAACAGGGTTTTCACCAAGGTGGAATTCGTGAAGGGCTTACCACCTATTATTATAAAGATGGTGTTATGCAGCGGGAAGGGTTTTTTAAAAATGGATTACCCGATGGTGTTTGGACGTATTGGAATACAAAGAGCGTTAAAGATTTTGATTTTGATTTTGGATCTGGGCTAGAACATATCGCATTGGAAGACCTTGTTGAGCGTGAATCCATTTTCTATAAATTAGGGAACGATACACCGTTTACAGGAATCATTACTCAGGAAAATCAAGAAGTGGGCTATCTCTTTCTCGGCCGAACCCAAGAAGGTAAGAAAGATGGTCAATGGGTCAAATGGTTCCCCAGTGGCAAAGATGTTCCAGAGATTATTCTGGTGGATGTTCCTGAGCCGGAACCAGATCTCCCTTGGAGTGGTGGCAAGCAAGAACAAGGTGGATATAAAAATGGTGAAAAACATGGTCAATGGACAGAATGGCATGATAATGAACATGTCAAATCTCATGGGAACTACGACTCAGGTATTATGAATGGCCATTGGACATTTTTCCATCAAAATGGAATAAAAGAAAAAGAGGGGAATCTTGCCAATGGTGCCGCCGATGGGCTTTGGTTATTTTGGGATGAAAATACTAAAAAAGTCCAGGAAGGTACATTTACCGAAGGAACAAAAGAAGGAAAATGGACAGCATGGTTCTCAGATGGTCGCCTTACAGAAGGCTTCTATGCCAACGGAAAAAAAGATGCAACCTGGGCCAGTTGGTGGGATCACGAAAGAACGAGAAAAGAAATGCAAGGTGCCTACCGAAATGGGAAAATGGTAGATAAATGGTTCTTCTATGATAAAAACGGAAACCTAAAAGAAATACGATATTTTTCCCCCGCCTTTTAGTCTACTTTAACTTAAATAACTACATACATATAAAGGAAATTAACTAGTGAAATACGTCTATCTTTTTGGAAACGGCAAAGCCGATGGTACAGCTGAAATGAAGAATCTACTCGGAGGAAAAGGAGCCAATCTTGCTGAAATGAACCACCTGGGAATTCCAGTGCCGCCCGGATTTACTATCACAACTGATGTTTGTACACATTATTACAAAAATGATCTCAATTTTCCTGAGGAATTAGATGCCCAAACCCAAGAATCTCTATCAAAAGTTGAAGCCATTATGGATTCAAATTTTGGTGATGAGACTAATCCACTTTTGCTCTCTGTGCGATCCGGTGCTCGCCAATCCATGCCGGGCATGATGGATACAGTTCTTAATGTTGGGCTGGCCTCATCTACCATTCCCGGGCTCATCAAAAAAACCAATAACCCTAGGTTTGTCTATGATGCCTACCGAAGACTTATTATGATGTATGCAGATGTTGTGATGGAAAAAGCCGCTGGTATTGAACCTCCTGATGGAGAAGGCATTCGCCAAAAACTCGAGAATATTCTAGATAATTATAAAAAAGAAAAAGGATTAGCAGCTGACACAGATCTCTCTGCGGATGATTGGATTACAGTATCAGACTCCTTCAAATCTGAGATACGTACAACACTGGATAGTGATTTTCCCGATGACCCCATGGCACAACTTTGGGGTGGAATCAAGGCTGTTTTCCAAAGTTGGAATGGAAGCCGTGCCATCAGTTATCGCCGGATTGAAAATATTCCAGACCAATGGGGAACGGCAGTGAATGTGCAAGCCATGGTCTTTGGTAATATGGGAGAAAGTTCTGCAACAGGTGTAGCGTTTACCCGAAATCCTGCATCGGGAGAAAATATTTTTTTTGGAGAATGGCTATCCAATGCACAAGGTGAAGATGTTGTTGCTGGGCTCCGAACGCCGAATCCATTAAATGAAGAAACAAAAACATCTGAAACTCAGAACCTCCCTTCACTGGAATCATCTATGCCGGAGCTATATGCGCAACTTGCAGAGATTCGGAACAACTTAGAAGTCCATTATTCTGATATGCAGGATATTGAATTCACCATTCAGGATGGCCGATTATGGATGTTGCAAACCCGTACAGGAAAACGGACAGGTGCTTCGGCTATTAAAATGGCTGTGGATATGTGCAATCAAGGTATGATAGATAAAAAGACTGCCATTATGCGCGTTATGCCAGAACAATTGGATGAGCTTCTTCATCCTATGCTAGATACAGAATCTGAAAAACAGGCCACTTTTTTAGCAAAGGGACTACCTGCTGGACCCGGAGGGGCAACTGGAAGAATCGTGTTTACTGCAGATGATGCGGAAACATGGCATAAAAATGGTGAACAGGTGATCTTGATTCGAGAAGAAACTTCACCAGAAGATGTACATGGTATGCACGCAGCAGAAGCAATCTTAACAGCCAAAGGCGGGATGACATCCCACGCTGCTCTTGTGGCCAGAGGGTGGGGGAAATGCTGTATTGTAGGCTGTAGCGCAATTCATATTGATACAGAAACAAAGGAAGTATCTGTAGGAGACACTGTGTTAAAAGAGGGCGATTGGGTCACCATGAATGGAACCCGGGGGAATCTTTATCAAGGGAAAGTAAATCTTATTCCATCTAATCCAGATACACATCCTGAATATAAAATCCTCATGGAATGGGCAGATGAATTCAGAACCTTAAAAATTCGCACTAATGCTGAAAGCCCGTCAGATGCAGCACAGGCCATTCGCTTTGGGGCGGAAGGAATCGGGCTCTGTCGGACGGAGCATATGTTCTTTGATGAAACCCGTATTCTTGCCATGCGAAAAATGATCCTGGCTGATAATGTATCTGATAGACGAACTGCAGTTATGGGGCTCCTGCCATTCCAGAAAGAAGATTTCAAGGGAATTCTAAAAGCGATGGAAGATAAACCCGTTACCATTCGGCTCTTGGATCCACCTTTACACGAATTTATTACTTTGAACGATAATCAGATTCAGGAATTGGCTGATAACCTCAGTCTAGAAAGATCCAAGGTTGAAAAACGAATCGCAGGGCTCCATGAGTTGAATCCTATGTTGGGCCATCGCGGGTGTCGTCTGGGCGTTGCTTACCCGGAGATCACTGAAATGCAATCCAGGGCTATTTTTGAAGCAACGGCAGAACTTACAAAGGAAGGCGTTTCCGTTTTACCCGAAGTAATGATTCCGCTTGTTGGAACTGTTACGGAATACACAGACCAGGAAGATATTGTGCGGAAAGTTGCCAAAGATGTTCTAAATGAAACGGGTGTAGAATTTAAATATCTTGTGGGAACCATGATTGAACTCCCTCGTGCCTGTCTCACAGCGGATGAGATTGCCCAACATGCCGAATTTTTCAGCTTTGGTACCAACGATCTAACCCAGACTACATTTGGATTCAGCCGCGATGATATTGGGTCATTTCTTCCAGATTATTTAGAAAGAAATATTCTTCCGGGAGATCCATTCCAGAGCTTGGATGTGAGCGGTGTGGGTAAATTAGTATCCATGGCTGTGAAATTAGGTCGTGGAGTGAATAGTAAATTAAAAATCGGGATTTGCGGCGAACACGGCGGAGATCCTTCGTCGATTGAATTTTGTAAAGAGACAGGGTTAGATTATGTGAGTTGTTCTCCTTTCCGAGTTCCCATTGCCAGATTAGCTGCGGCTCAAGCAAGTATACGTGACTATAATGACTAATTATAAACTAACATTGAGTAGTTCTTGCGTAATAAATACTCAGAGAATAACCAGTAAACTTGGAATAGTGTTAATGATTATATTAATATTATAGAACGCTCTGGAAAAGATTTTAATAAATAGGAAAAATATGAAAAAACAATCACTACTTTTTTTTGCATTATTACTGGTTATTAGCTGTTCAAAACCTAATGTCAAAAAAGAGATAAAAATTGTAGAGCAAGAAGCAGCGCCTGTTGTAGAAGAACCTATAATTGTAGAGAAAAAAGCTGAACCTGTTGTAGAAGAACCTAAAATTATAGAGCAAGAAGCTGCACCTGTTATAGAAAAACCTAAAATTGTAGAGAAAAAAGCTGCACCTGTTATAGAAAAACCTAAAATTATAAAACAAAAAACAAAACCTGTTGTACAAGCAAAAAATGAAATACCACAAAATCTTAAAGATAAGTGGGAAAAGAGAATAAAAAAACAACAGATAAAAGACAAATTACAACAAGAGAATAAAAGAGAAGCTGAAATTGTAGAGCAAGAAATTGAGTCTGCCTTGGAAGAAGAAACTGACATTGCAAAAGTAAACGAGGATGGAGCATATAAGGACGGAAAAAGGGATGGAGTTTGGACATTTACGGATGAAGAAGGAGCCAAAGAAAAAGAAGTAGTTTATAATGAAGATGGGCAAGAACTATGGATATTTTTTGATGATGAGGGAAAGAAAACAAGAGAGGGGCAAATGGTAGATGGTAAAGAAGAGGGATTGTGGACATTTTATGATGAAAATGAAATTAAAGAACGGGAGACGGAACACAAGTCTGGTAAAGAAGATGGAATTTATTCTTTATGGTATGACAATGGGCAGAAAAAAGAAGAAGGCCCATATAGAGGAAAAACTAGAATTGAATTATGGACATGGTGGGATGAAAAAGGAAATAAATGGCAGGAAGGTAGCTATCTAGATGGGAAGCGAGATGGAACTTGGATCACTTGGAATCCTAATGGAAAGAGGCGAAATGAAACAGTTTATAAAAATGGTAGTTTTATAAGTAAAAAAGTGTATTAGGCGCCTATGTCTTTCAATTTTGTAAATATTTCCAGCCAACCTAGGCTGGGCTAGTAATACCTTATTCAAACATCTAACAAGGCAAAAACTAGTTTTTAGAAGGGGATTTTTATCCGCTATATTTATAGTAAGGGTTTAGGTTCGTCCCCATCGGGTATGGCGCATGAATCGAAGGACAAGAGCACGGTGTATATCAATAATCTCTTGTTGTAATTCTGTAAATACTTGCTCCCTCTCAAGAATTCCATTTTGCACAATGGAAATAACTGCAAGACGAAAGTCTTCTGCAGAAAGATCACTGGTCCCATCAACATAAGAATCACGAAGATTATCAAGCGCTGTTTTAACACTGCTGTGTGATGTTTCAAGAATCGTAATTTGATCTCCGGTAAGTTTTAGTGCACTTTGCATGGCCCGTTTAAGTTCATCCGGATCTTGGGAGAATCGTCCCCATCTCCCACGCCCTCGACGCCAATTTATTTCTCGTTCATCTCTTTCCGTAAGTAGTGTGTTTTGTTGCTCTTCGGTTAAAAGAATCGCTATTTCTGCTCTAAACCATTCCATAACACTCATAAGTTCTATGTGCATGGTTTTTCGCTCTAGTTCTTCATTTTGATACCGCAAAGTAATTTCATTTATAAGGGTTGATTTTGTATCAATTATTTGTTGATACAATGGCAGTTGCTCTTCTGTCATTATAAACATAAGGCGATCATCCATACGTTGAAAATGCTCCAGTCGTCTGTGATGATGATCATTTTCTTCTGTGAGTATTTGTGAATCTATTTGCTGGTTTCTGGAAAGAAGTAGATCTTTTTGCTCCTGCGTCAATGATTGTTGTAAGGCCACTGCAAGTTCCCAAAGCGTCGCAGGGTCAGGATGGAAATCTCTTCCTAGCTCAAGCGATGACCTGGCGCTACTGCGTTGCTCGGTATCTAAGGTAAGTTCATCATCTAAATCTTGAATGAGATATTCAAATTCAGGTGGATTCATTAATTCCTGATTATTAGAAAAGAATTCACACCCAGTAAAGAATAATACTGTTGCTAGAGTAATATAATATATTGGTTTCATAATTGGTTCCTTTGGGGATTAATTACAGTATCAGACACAAATTCTATTAATAAGTTAAAATATATTCACCCACAAAAATAATATTATTGGTGTTATTCTTTCTAGCCTGATAAATAACTGATATCAATAATGTATGATCGGAAAATATGTAGGAAAGGAAAGGCACTCCATTGTGCCTAGGCTTAAAGCTTTAGAATACCAATTAAAAATTTGCTCGATACTTTAGGCCGACCCATAATTTACTATCTGGCATCCAATGACCTTTCAAATCAGTATTTTTCTTAAGACCCGTTATTGAAACTCCAAAGTCGTCCGACAAATTAAGGTTTAATGTATAAATCATATTCAAACCTGTGATATATTGAAAAGAAAATTCGTAAAAGGGTACCTTAGATATTTGGATAAAATCAAGAAAAGACAATTTTTCTATAAAGTTAGGCTTTTGCCCGATTTGCCCCAGCAAATCAAATCTGATATAAAATGAGTTTAATCTTGTAAAAGAATTTCCATCTTTGAAAGATTGAAAAGAAAAATCTGGTGTAGTACTACCACTACTATCAGAAACTGCCCTATATTTATCATTATAGTATGCTCTCTCATAGAGTTCACCATTGTCGCTAGCCTTTGTTCTAGTATCCTTCAGCCTGTGGGCCACCTTCATGTAATGAAACCCGGGGGCCGCTGTTAAACGACCAATAAATGAAAGCTTTATGGGTACTTGCACTGTAGTGGCCATCAATGCGTAGCTATCCAATATGTTTACATTAATAGTAGAATCGTCTATTGCCTCCCACTTGGTTGCATCATTGGGCTCAAGGTCCTTAGGAGATGAGAGCTTCTCCCATGAACTTGATGGATAAAATGTAAACCCAATTAATCCATGGAAATCCGCTTTTGTTGAGAATAAATTTTCAATATTACCTCTGGCGTACAGCCCTCCATATTCATCACTGAGCACAGAATTTTTATTA
>Ga0187833_10006122_pt1 | contig 11196 bp, 9 predicted proteins | sample ETNtaG_37_FD_167968 | JGI IMG/M metagenome (GOLD analysis project Ga0187833, IMG submission 167968) | Marine microbial and viral communities from oxygen minimum zone, Eastern Pacific Ocean - ETNP2014_SV_400_PacBio MetaG (Illumina Assembly) | ecosystem: Environmental > Aquatic > Marine > Hypoxic... | reverse complement strand
GAGGCCGGCCTGGCCCTGGGTCACCGCCGCCTTTCGATCATCGACCTCTCGCCCCTGGGACAGCAACCCATGGTCTCGGCCGGGGGCCGCTACGTCATCAGCTACAACGGCGAGGTCTACAATTTTGCCCAACTGCGCCGCCAGCTCGAGGAGGCCGGCTATCCCTTCCGCGGCGACAGCGACACCGAGGCCATGCTCGCGGCCATCGAGTCCTGGGGCCTGGACCAGGCCCTGGAGCGCTTCGTCGGCATGTTCGCCTTCGCCCTTTGGGACCGGGCGGAAGGCAAGCTGACGCTGGCCCGTGACCGGCTGGGCATAAAACCACTCTATTGGGGCCGCAGCGGCGAGAGCTTTTTCTTTGCCTCGGAACTCAAGGCGTTGCGCGCCTTTTCCGCCTGGACGCCGGCTATCGACCACGACGCCCTGGCGCACTACATGCGCTGGAACTACGTGCCCGGACCCAAGAGCATCTACCGCGGCGTGGCCAAACTGATGCCGGGACAGATCCTGCAGCACCGGCCCGGCGGAAAGACCGAGCTGCGAAGCTGGTGGAATTTGCAGGAGTGCATCGAGCGCGGCACTGCCGAGCCCCATGCCGTGAGCCCCGAACAGGCGACGCAGGAGCTCGGCGAGTTGCTGTCCACCGCCGTCGGCCAGCGCATGGTTGCCGACGTGCCTCTGGGCGCCTTCCTGTCGGGCGGTATCGATTCGTCGATCGTCGTGGCCCTGATGCAGCAGCACAGCCCGGGCGCCGTCAAGACCTTCACCATCGGCTTTGACGATAGCGACTATAACGAAGCCGAACAGGCCAAGGCGGTGGCCCAGCACCTGGGAACCGATCATACCGAACTCTATGTCACGCCGGAAGACGCGCTGGCCGTCGTCCCCCGCCTGCCGGAGATCTACGACGAACCCTTCGCTGATTCCTCGCAGGTGCCGACCTTCCTGATCTCCGAGCTCACGCGTCGCCACGTCACGGTGGCGCTCTCGGGCGACGGCGGCGACGAGCTGTTCGCCGGCTACACGAGATATTTCTGGGCCGACATGGTGTGGCGACGCTTCGGCTGGATGCCGCGGCCCCTGCGCAACGCCCTGGCCGGCGGCATCGAGAGCGTTCCCGCCGGCTTCTGGGAAAGCGCGGCGCAGCTTGTGCCGCCCTCGCGCCGCCCCCCCAGAGTGGGCGAGAGAGCCCACAAATTCGCCCAGTTCCTGCGCCAGCCCGATGCCCTCTCCATCTACCGCCAGCAGCATACCCATTGGACCGACCCCGCCAGCCTGGTGCTCGACGGCGAAGAACCCGGCGATCCCTTTGGCGCTGCCGCCGCCAACGGAACCTTCCACGACTTCATCCAGCGCATGCAATTCCTCGACGCCGCCAGCTACCTGCCCGACGACATCCTGACCAAGGTCGACCGGGCCAGCATGGCGGTCAGCCTGGAAGCACGGGTGCCGCTGCTCGACCACCGGGTGGTCGAGTACGTCTGGCGCCTGCCCCCGGCATTGCGCGCCAGGGACGGCCGCGGCAAGTGGCTGTTGCGCCATGTGCTGCAGCAATACCTGCCGCGGGCGCTGATCGACCGCCCCAAGAAGGGCTTCTCCATCCCCACCGGCACCTGGCTGCGCGGGCCGCTGCGGGACTGGGCCGAGGATCTGCTGAGCGAGGAGCGGCTGCGCCGCGACGGCCTTTTCGACCCCCAGCCCATCCGCCGCGCCTGGCGCGAGCTGCAGGCCGGCAAGCCCTGGCATGAGCCGATCTGGGGTGCCCTGATGTTCCAGGCCTGGCACGACCTGCAAGCCCGGACGGCGTGAGTCGCCGGCCATTTCGGTAATGTCCAACCAAGGCATCAAGGTGGTTCACGTCATCACCGGCCTTTCCCTAGGCGGGGCCGAGATCATGCTCTACAAGCTGCTCTCGGCCATGGATCGAAGGGCCTTCGCCAACCGGGTGGTATCGCTGACCGGCGAGGGCGAGATGGCAGCCCCGATTCGCGAGCTTGAGATCCCCGTCAAAGCGCTGGGAATGTCGCCGGGACTGCCCAGTCCGGCCGGCTTATGGAGGCTCAGGCAGGCCCTGCGCCGGGATCGGCCCGCCGTGGTGCAGACCTGGCTTTACCATGCCGACCTGATGGGCTTGGTTGCTGCTGGCCTGGCCGGGGTGCCGAAAGTGGCTTGGAACGTGCGCTGTTCGGACATGGGGGAGAGCTATTACCGGGGCCTCAATGGACTGGTGGTGCGGGCGCTGGCCGTCCTCTCGTCCCGGCCCCAGGTCGTGGTAAGCAATTCCCAGGCCGGCCGCACCATGCACGAGGGCCTGGGCTACCACCCCAGGCGCTGGGACATCATCCCCAACGGCTTCGATCTCGAGGCCTTTCGCCCCGACCGGCAACGCCGGGCCGCCGTTCGTGGCGCCCTGGGACTGGCCGAGGAGAGTCCCCTGATCGGCATGGTGGCGCGCTACGATCCAGTCAAGGGCCAGGACATCTTCCTGGCCGCCGCCGCGGTCTTAGCGGCGCAGCGGCCGGAGGTGCATTTCGCCCTGATCGGGCCGGGCTGCGATGGCAACAATGCCGAACTCGCTGAGCTGGCCCGCCCGGTGCCGAGGCAGCGGTTGCATACGCTCGGCCTGCGCCGTGACATCGCCGCCGTGACCGCGGCCCTCGACATCGCCAGTTGCGCCTCGCACGGCGAGGGCTTCCCCAACGCCGTCGGCGAGGCCATGGCCTGCGCGGTTCCCTGCGCCGTCACCAACGTTGGCGATTGTGCCGTGATGGTGGGAGAGACCGGCCGGGTGGTTCCGGCCGGTGATCCCGCTGCCCTGGCCGCGGCCTTGCTGGAGCTCGTCGATCTGGGCCCCGAGGGTCGGCAGCGACTGGGTCAAAGCGCACGCCAACGCCTTAAGGAACATTATTCGCTCGACCGTATCGCCGGCCGCTACGAGGCGCTCTACCGGGAGCTTGCCGATCAACCCACGGCGTCACGGTAGATGGCCAGCGCCTGGCGCACCACCTCGCGGCAGCGGCACCACCGCCGGCATCTCGGCACGCCGCCCCCGCCACTCGACCACACCCTCGTCGTGCCAGGCTTGGAGATCGGCCTGCGGCACGGCGCCTGGGAGTCTCGACCTGGTGTTGGCGATCAGGGCGAAACGTACCCCAACCCCCTTGTCCCAGATCAGGCGGGCCACGGCCAGACGGTGTCAGACGAAGAAATAGGCCTGGTTGACGGCGTAAAGGAGCGTCGGTTGTTGGCTCGTGAATTGCGCATCGGCGCTGGCGATCGCCGCCGCCAGCGCAGGGGACGTATGATGTTATCAGGTCGCTCTGGATCAGCGCGTCGAGCCGCCGATGGCAAACGCCAAATCCCCACACCAAGACGGCGATTTTTTGCCGCGGTCATCGTTATGCTCGAAACAAATCGCCGTAGAATGCCACCGTCACAGGTCATGCCACCTCGAAAAATGGACCACGGGGCCTATCTCATGATCAGGCCGGACGCATGACGGGAAAGCAAGCTTTGACACAATCCAGGGCAGCACAGGATTCGCCGCCGGCCGCCGGGCCAGGGGTCATGCATTGCGCTTTCGTGCATGCCCCCGACCCCTTCTACGCCAATACCCAGAACTACGGCGCCCAGTTCATGCCGGTCTGGGCCTACACCTTGGCCGCCCACATCCCCGACGACGGGCACTTCGAACTCAGCCTCTACGATGCCCGCTTCGACGCAGTGGACGACATTCAGACGGCCGACGTCTATCTGTTCAGCGCCGTCAACCAGGATTACGCCAAGCTGGTGCAAACCCGCGAGCAACTGGCCAGGCGCCATGCCGGGGCCTGCTTCATCGTCGGCGGGCCCATCTGCTGGTCCTTCGAGCAGGCCGGCGACCTGAACAAGCTTGCCGATTTCGACCACGTCTGCATTGGTGACGGCGAGGAGAATCTGCCGGAAATCCTCGAGGCTCTGCGTCTGGGGAAGGACCTGCAGCCGGTCCTGCGGGCCGCCCGCCGCTTTGACCTGGCCCTCGCCCGGCCCATGCACCAGGGCTTGCTGGAGGCCGGTCTGAAGCGCTATTACGGCGCCGTGCTCGAGGTCTCGCGCGGCTGCCCGTTTCTCTGCGAGTTTTGCGACGTTCGCATCCTTCCCGACAACAACCGCGCCCACAACAAACCCCCCGAGTTGATCGTTGCCGAGATCGACCAGCTCTGCCGCAGCGGCGTCGGCGAGGTGCTGTTCGCCTGCGACAACTTCATCGGCGAGCCGCGCTGGGCGGAAGCCGTGGTCGATGCCCTGATCGCCTGGCAGAGCCGCAGCGGCTTTCGCCCCAGCCTCTATACCTGGCTGACCATCAACATACACAAGCACGATCGCCTGTTGCAGAAGATGCGCCGGGCCGGCTTCGATCTCTTGTTCGTCGGCATCGAGAGCTTCAGCGAGAACTCGCTGCTGGAGACCGCCAAGGTTCAGAACGCGGCGCCTGAGATGGTGGCGGCGGTGCGGACCATCCAAAGCTACGGCTTCATCGTCGTGGCCGGTCTGATTTTCGGCTTCGATTCCGATGGCGAAGACTGCTTCGACCTCACCTTGGACGGCCTCCGCGAAGCCGGGCTGTTGTCCGGCGATCCCTCGCTGCTGACGGCGCTGCCCGGCACGCCGCTGTTTCGCCGCATGAAACTCACTGGCCGATTGCGCCGGGTGCGCTATGGGCTGGGCGGATTCAAGTACCAGACCAACATCAAGTACCTCATGCCCCAGGAGCGCATGGTGGCGGGATACCGGTACTTCATCAGCCGCTACAACGGCGGCCGCTACCAATACCAACGCCTTCGCCGGTTTCTCGAACTGCTGGCTCACGGCGGCCGCTTCATCGCCATCGAAGGAGGTGGCTACGGCAATATGGGCCGACTGCTGCGGCTGATTTTCGCCAACCGGGCGGCGACGCGTCAGTTGCTGCAGCGCGCCTGGCGCTTCGCCGCCCACCCGAGCAATCTGGTTTTCGCCTTCAGGGGCCTCTGGCTGCTGCGCCGTTACCCGGGCCTCAGCGGCCGCCTGCGCTTCTATCAGTTCTGGCTGTTCGCCTGGTCCAACGCCGTTCTCAAGTACCAGAACCTGAGCGACGATGATTTCGATCTGGAGAGCGTCGGCCCGGATTTCGACATGCGCGACCTGATTCCCCCCGACTACGCCGAGACGGCCGACGAGGCCATTCCCCGCCACAAGATCGCAGCTCAGATCAGGGCCACCGAAAAACAGCTTGCCCGCCTGGTGGCCAACGCCCGGAGCGCCGACTAGCGCATGTCGAGCTCAAATCCGCAGATGACGAGCGAGGCCAACAAATGGTGGGCCCGGGCCCTGATCTGGGCCCTGGTACTGACGGTCGTGCTGCGCCTCGGCGCGGCTGTCGGCACGGCCTATCGGCCGATTATCAACGAGAAGGGATTGCCGGTGTCGCCGTTGCATGTGGCGCCGGGCAGCGATCTGCAATTCTACCTCAATTCGCGTGACCTCTATCTGTCGGGCGCGGTCATCAGTATCGTCGGCGACTTCGCCAGATTCTACAAAGCCGGCAAGGAGCCCCGCGAGGGCCTGATCGTGTCGGCACCGGTGTTGCCCCTGCTGCTGGCGGCCTTCGACTACCGGCCCGGCAATACCCTCCCCCTGACGACAGTGTTCGTGCTGTTGGGCATCGTCCTGAGCGCCGCCTGGCTGCGACATTTCGAGATCCGGGGCATGCCGCCCCTTTGGCTGTGGGCCTTTCCCTTCCTGCCCCACCTCATCTGGTACACCATCAACGTCGGCTCCGATTTCCTGGGCGTCCTATTTTTCGCCGGATTCTACCTTAGCTATTTCGCTGCTGGGCCGGCGCGCCGGCGCCTGGCTTGGGGGTTGGTCTTCCTGATCCTGTTGCTGCTGACGCGGCCCAATGGCGTTTCCCTGCTGATTTTCGTGGTCATTGATCAATTGCTCCTCAAACGGCACTTGTCGTCGAGCCATCGCAATTGGTTGATTGGAGCCAGTCTGGTGGTGGCGGCACCGTTCGTGGTGTTCTATTTTCCCTATCTCTTCGCCTACGTCTCGGGCTCGCTGTATCTGCCCATATTCGGCATTCCCACGCAGCAATACCTTGGCGGAGTCTTCGACGACCTGCCGTTGTGGCTGAACCTGCTGCTGTCCTGGCTCTCGCTGTTCGGTGGAAAGCTCCTCTATCTGGTTGGGTTGCGGCCCTCCTACGCCGATACAAGCCTGCCCGTGGTTCTGGCCCGGGCCGCGCCGGGGCTGATATTCCTTCCTGGAATCATCCACATCTTCGTCGTCGGCGATCGCACGCATCGGCTGTTGACGGCGCTGTTCCTGCTGCCCATATTTCTCGGTACCGCCCAGGACCGCTACATTCTGCCCATTCAGCCCCTCTTGTTTCTGCACGGCACCATGGTCTACACGGGACTGTGGCTGGCCCTGCGCCGGCGCCTGTGGCGGGGCCGCGCCGGGTAGCTCCATGGCCCCCATGCCGCACACTGCGCCAACTTGAAACACCAGGACCCGATGCCCCAGCTTTCGACTGCCGCCAACCCGGTCCTGGTATTCGTGCCGACCTACAACGACGACGAGTTCCTGGCTGCCATCGCGGCTGCGATCGAGGATCTCGGTGGCGATTTCGAATTGCTGATCGTCGACGATGGCTCGGCAGTGGCGATTGATGTCGGCGATCTCGACCCCGCCGTCTCCTATTTTCGCCTGCCTGGGAACTTCGGCCTGGGCATCTGCACCCACATCGCCTTCGACCACGCGCTGCGCAAGAGACACCGAGCCGTCGTCAGGATCGACGCCGACGGCCAGCATCCCGTCGAGCGGATACCCGATCTGCTGGCGGTGCTCGAGACGGGCCAGGCCGATCTGGTGGTGGGAACGCGAAGCAACCGCCATCAGGGCAGCGGCCTGCGGGCGCTGACGGCGCAGTGGGTACGCATCTACCTGTCGTTGGTGACCAAACTGCTAACAGGCGGGCGCTCGCCGCAAGACGTCAACTCGGGCTTCCTGGCCTTCAACCGGAAAGCCGCCGAGGTCCTCAACGGCTACCAACTGGAACGCTACCCGGAGCCGCAGATCTGTGCCCTGGCCTGCCGCCGGGGTCTCAGGGTGGCGGAGGTGACGATCGAACAGGAGCCCAGACGGCACGGTTCATCGACGTTGACGTTGGGGCAGGCCCTGCGCATCCTCTACCGCTTCAACATCTTCGTCCTGGCCGAACTGCTGCAGAAGTCGAGAGTCGAATGAAGCTCGTGGTGATCCTGGTCCTGGCTCTGGTGCTGCTCTTTCTGGTGCGGCGCAACCTGCTACAGGTGGATCTCTCGTTTCCCTTGTTTGCCGGCCTGGTGATCCTCGGCTTCGCTAGCATGAACGAAGCTTTCATCGAGTGGACGGCGGCCAGCCTGGGCATCGTTTACCCGCCGATCGCCATCATCTTCATCGCCATCGCCATCCTGTTGGCGTTGATCACCATCCTGGCCATCGCCTACAGCCGGCTGCGCAGCCGCCAGCAATTGCTGGTCCGCCAACTGGCCCGCATGGAACTCGAGCGCCAGGAAATGGCGCGCCAGACCAGTGTTCATGAATAACGTTGCGCTCGGGGGATGGTGGCGCTACATCAAGGGCTCGACGGACGGCGGATGAAACGGCGAAGCTGGTGATGACGACACACGAAGAATTCTCCCGAGACGAAGCCCCGAAGGGCGGCTCGGATCGCGCCTTCGGGGTCGTCTTTGCCGTGGTTTTCCTGCTGCTGGCGCTCTATCCGCTGCTCGACGGAGGCACCGTGCGGCTCTGGGCGCTGGGGCTGGCAGCCGCCTTCCTGGCCTTGGCCCTGGTGCGGCCGGCGCTGCTGGCGCCGCTGAACGCGCTGTGGACCAGGCTGGGCCTGGTGCTGCACAAGATCGTCAATCCTCTGGTCCTGGGCCTGATGTTCTACGCCGTGCTGACGCCCACGGCATTGCTGCTGCGGCTTTTCGGCAAAGACTTGGTGGGCCGGGATTTCGATCGTCAGCGGACCAGTTATTGGGTCGAACGCCAGCCACCGGGCCCACCACCCGAAACCATGAAAAACCAGTTTTAGGACGTAGATGTTAGCCTTTGTGCGCGAGTTCTGGACGTTCCTGCGGGTACGCAAGAAATTCTGGCTGTTGCCAATATTGTTCGTGATGATCGTCTTTGGCGGGCTTTTGATTCTGGCCCAGGGTAGCGCCGTGGCGCCCTTCATCTACACCATCTTCTGATTCGGCTGGTTCTTGCGCGTTCTCGGCATCTCGGCCTTTTACCACGACAGCGCCGCCGCTCTGGTGACGGACGAGCGCATCGTGGCGGCGGCCCAGGAGGAACGCTTCACGCGCCAGAAGCACGATTCCAGCTTCCCCCGCAATGCCATCACTTATTGCCTGCAAGAGGGCGGTTTGAACCTCGGGGAAGTCGACCTGGTGGCTTTTTACGACAAGCCTTTCCTCAAATTCGAGCGCCTGCTCGAGACCTATCTGGCCTTCGCCCCCCGCGGCTTTCGCTCCTTCCGCATGGCGGCACCTTTGTGGTTGAAGGAGAAGCTCTTTCAAAAGGGCTTGCTGGAGAAGGAGCTCAAGTCCTTCGCACCCGACCACAACTGGTCCGAGCGGCTGCTCTTCGCCGAACACCACCTCAGCCATGCTGCCAGCGCCTTCCTGCCCTCGCCCTTCGAGGAGGCGGCGGTCCTGACCATGGACGGGGTCGGGGAATGGGCCACCACCTCGGCCGGTTTGGGCCGCGGCAACACGGTGGAGATCCAGCGCGAGCTTCACTTCCCCCATTCCCTGGGGCTGCTCTATTCGGCCTTCACCTATTACACCGGCTTCAGAGTCAATTCGGGCGAATACAAAGTCATGGGCCTGGCACCCTACGGCGAGCCGCGCTTCGCCCAGACCATCCTGGATCAGCTTGTGGATCTCAAGGAGGACGGCAGCTTCCGCCTGAACCAGGATTATTTCGACTACTGCACCGGACTGCGCATGACCAACCAGCGCTTCGACCGTCTGTTCGGCGGCCCGGCGCGCGCGCCCGACGAGCTTCTGGACCAACGTCACATGGATCTGGCGGCCTCGATCCAAGCGGTCACCGAGGAAGTGGTGCTGCGCCTGACGCGGTCGCTGGCGCGCGAGAGCAGCTCGCGCAACCTCTGCCTGGCCGGTGGCGTGGCGTTGAATTGCGTGGCCAACGGTAAGATCCTGCGCGACGGCCAGTTCGACAGGCTGTGGGTGCAGCCGGCGGCGGGCGATGCCGGCGGCGCCCTGGGGGCGGCCTTGAGCGCCTATCACGGATATCGGGGCCAGCCGCGGCTGGGCAACGGCGACCGGGATGCCATGCAGGGTTCGTACCTCGGTCCCGAATTCAGCCAGGACGACATCGAAGCCCGCCTGCGGGCGGTGGGCGCCCGCTTCGAGATCCCCGATGACGAGGAACTGATCGCCCGCAGCGCTCAAGCCTTGGAAGAGGGCAAGGCGTTGGGCTGGTTCCAGGGCCGCATGGAGTTCGGGCCGCGGGCTCTGGGCAACCGCTCGATCCTGGGCGATGCCCGTTCGCCGTCCATGCAGTCGGTGCTCAACCTCAAAGTCAAGTACCGCGAGTCCTTCCGCCCCTTCGCGCCCTCGGCGTTGCGCGAGGACGTCGCCGAGTGGTTCGAATTGGACGACGACAGCCCCTACATGCTGCTGGTGGCCGACGTGGTCAAGAGCCGGCGGCGCGAGATGACGGAGAGCGAGCAGGCGCTCTTCGGCATCGAAAAGCTCAACGTGCCACGTTCGCAGATCCCGGCCGTCACCCACGTCGATCACTCGGCCCGCGTCCAGACCGTGCACGCCGACACCAATCCCCGCTACCACGCCCTCATTTCCGCCTTCAAACAACGTACCGGCTGCCCGGTCATCGTCAACACCAGCTTCAACATCCGCGGCGAGCCCATCGTCTGCACACCTGAGGACTCTTTCCGTTGCTTCATGGGCACCGACATCGAAGTGCTGGCGGTGGGCAACTGCTATCTCAGAAAAGAAGACCAGGACCCAGGCCTCAAGCGTGACTACCAAGACGCCTTCGAGTTGGATTGAGTCCTACCATGATGCGCCGGGAAGCGCCCAATCGAATGAAGCGTGGTTTGACGAACGTCGCTCTTGTTGCCGTGTCCCTTGCCATCGCCTTTGCGGGCGCGGAAATCGCCAGCCGTGTCTTCCTGCCTATCTCGCCTGGTGTGAGGTATTACGAAGTCAACAATCCGAGCAACGTTAAAGCGATTAGCGCTAGCCCGCTTCGCCATGTAGCCAGCATGAAAGTACGTCAAGTTTCAACCGAATTCAACGCTGGTATCACCTTCACATCCCAAGGTCATCGTGTGCCGGCCGCACGCGGCAATCCCGATATCATTTTTCTTGGAGATTCTTTTACGTTCGGCCAAGGCCTTGAGGACGAAGAGACTTTTCCTTACATCTACTGCGCCGAAACTGAACTATCATGCGCAAATTTGGCCAGGAGTGGGACCGGTACCGGAGTCCAGGTCGCGATTCTCGAGCACTATCTTAAGACCGAAGGCTGGCGACCGCGGCAAGTCAAGCTTTTCATGATGGCCATGACCGGAGCGCTGACTTCCGGTAACGACATTTTTGACAACATCTTGGAAGAAGCCCGCGCTATCGCGCCCGAGGAGACGATTCCGAGTGCCGACAAAACTAGATCGGAGGACAGTCTCAAGGTCTCCTGGGCGCTCTGGATCTCGCAGGTCATGCGCCGTGTGCGCTATGAGTCGAACCTGATCCGCGTCGCATATTTCCAGGCCGCCCCAGTCATTCGCACATGGTTTTCACCGAAGCCATCGGATACCAACCTCGCGAAGGGCCTGGCGGCAACGAGACGTCAACTCGAATACCTTGAACGGATGAGCCGGCATTATGGATTTACCTACTCCGTCTACGTAATTCACCCTATGCAAGATATCTTGCGCGGCACCCATAACGATACAGTTCGTGCCATCCAGAATCTGGTGCCGGACATTCTGGTCAAAGGCACCGCGCCCCTATTTATTGACAAAACAACGGATTATTACTACCCTTATGATGGGCATTTCAATGCTCTGGGAAGCCGCAAGATCGCTGATTATTTGCTCAGCCAACGCCAGCCCTAACCGCGCGCGCCTCGGGC
>Ga0187833_10006120_pt1 | contig 11198 bp, 8 predicted proteins | sample ETNtaG_37_FD_167968 | JGI IMG/M metagenome (GOLD analysis project Ga0187833, IMG submission 167968) | Marine microbial and viral communities from oxygen minimum zone, Eastern Pacific Ocean - ETNP2014_SV_400_PacBio MetaG (Illumina Assembly) | ecosystem: Environmental > Aquatic > Marine > Hypoxic... | reverse complement strand
TGTGTTTATTGGCTCGGGGAGGCTCGATGTCGACATGAACATTTCGCAATGGAAAAACCGTGTTGCCGGGCGCAAATCCGGTACAGCGAAAGTCTGGATTTTGATGCCAGAAGAAGGGTAGCGTCGGATCGTGACCGAGGTGCCGGGGCGGCACGGAGAAGTTTCCCGATCGAAGCGGATTTGGCTACCAGTGTTAGGTTCAGGAGGCAGGAAAAGCATGGCCAAGACATGAAAGACGGCCGAGGCGTTGGCCGACGCCGGATCAGGCGGCCAGGGCGCGGGCCGGCGTGAAGGCGCCGCCATTCAGCTACCTGCGGCCAGAGGACTTGGACGCCGCCCTCGAGGTCCTGGCGGCCCACAAGGGCGATGCCGTGGTGCTGGCCGGCGGCCAGAGCCTGATGCCGAGCCTGGCGCTGCGCCTGGCCAGGCCCGCTGCCTTGGTGGACATCAACCGGATTTCCCAGCTGACCGGGATCGAGCTTCGCGGCGACCGGGTTCGCATCGGCGCGCTCGCGCGGCATTGTGAGATCGCCCAATCCGACCTGGTGGCCAGCCACCTGCCGCTGCTGCGCACCGCCATCGGCCATGTCGGGCACCGGGGGGTGCGCAACCGGGGCACTTTCGGGGGCAGCTTGGCCAACGGCGATCCGGCCGCCGAGTTGGTGGCCTGTGCGGTGGCGCTCGACGCGACCGTGCAGCTTCGCTCGCTGCGGGACGAGCGCCGGGTGGCGGCCGGGGATTTCTTCCAAAGCCCCCTGGAGACCGACCGCCGGCCCGACGAAATCCTGACCGAGGTGCTGGTCCCGGCGCGGCGTCCGGACGAGGTTTTCGGCTTTCGCGAGCTCAGCCGGCGGACCGGCGACTTCGCCATGGTCGGCGTGGCGGCCCGGGCCAGGTTGCTGGAGGCCGGGTTGCGGGATCTGCGGCTGGTGGTCTTCGGCTGCGAGGCGAGGCCCCTGCTGTCGAAGGCGGCGGCGCGTCTGGTCGAGGGAACACCGATGGACGAGGCTTCGGCGCGGCAAATCGCCGCCGCCGTGGCGCAGGAGATGGACCCCATGGCGGACTTGGCCGGGGACGCCAGCGTGAAACGCCGCCAGGCCCGGGCCCTGGTGGCACGCTTGCTGATGGAGATGGCGCATGGCTGAGCGTATCGAGATCGCGCTGACGGTGAACGGGGCCGCGGTGCGGACCTCGGTGCCGGCGCGCCAGCATCTGAGCGATTTCCTGCGCACCACCCTGGGCCTGACGGGCAGCCATTTGGGCTGCGAGCACGGCGTCTGCGGGGCTTGCTCCGTGCGCCTCGACGGCTGCGTGGTGCGGGGCTGCCTGATCCTCGCTGCCCAGGCCGACGGGGCCGTCGTGGAGACCATCGAAGGGGTTGCCGAGAGCGGCGAAATCGACGATCTGCACGACGCCTTCATCGCCCGCAACGCCTACCAGTGCGGCTTCTGTGCGCCGGGCATGTTGTTGACCGCGGCCGAGGTTCTGGCCGAGAGCGCCGGGGGCGCCGGAACCGCCGGGGGCGGGCTCATGACCCGGGACGAGATCCGCGCCGCGCTCTCGGGCAACCTCTGCCGTTGCACCGGCTACCAAGCCATCCTCGACGCCGTCGAAGCGGTCATGCTGAGCCGCGCCAAGGCCTGAAGCGATGCCGCGGGAAGAACAAAATCCACCCAGCGAGACCCTAATCGGCAAACCCCTGCCTCGGGCCGAGGCGCGGCGCCTGGGCGCGGGGCGGGGCACCTATGTGGATGACATCTCGCTGCCCGGCATGCTGCACATGGCGCTGTTGCGCAGCCCCTACGCCCACGCCCGCATCATCGCCATCGACACCACCGGTGCCGCGGCCGCCCCGGGCGTTCACCGCGTCATCACGGGGGCCGAGATGGCCGGGGTTTGCCAGCCCCTGGTGGCCAAGCTGGACTTCGCGCCGGGCATGATTTCGGCCCCCCAGCACGCCCTGGCCGTCGACGAAGTGGCCTGGCAAGGCGAGGCGGTTTGCGCCGTGCTGGCCGCCAGCCGGGCCCAGGCCGAGGATGCCGCCGAGCTGATCGAGGTGAGCTGGCGGGAGTTGCCGGTGGTGGCCACGCCGGCCGCCGCGTTGGCCCCCGGCGCGCCACCGGTACACAGTGCCTTGGAGAGCAATTTGGCCCTCGAGATGCCGCTCTCGTCGGGCGATGTCGAGGCCGTCTTCGAGGAGGCCGCTGTGGTCGTCGAGCACGACTTCGCCTTCGGCCGGCAGACCGGGGTCAGCCTGGAGACCCGGGCGCTCATCGCCGACTGGGAGCCGCACGGGCGCAGCCTTAAGGTGCATCAGTCCCACCAGGCCCCGTTCCAGATGCAGGACGTCTACGCCCGCCACTTGGACCTCCCCGAACACCGGGTGCGGGTCATCGCCCCGGACGTGGGCGGAGCTTTCGGGGTCAAGCTGCACGCCTACGCGGATGAACTGGCGGCCGTCGCGGCCAGCGTCATGACCGGCCGACCCGTCAAATACGTGGCCGATCGCTGGGAAGCCCTGCTGGCCGACATCCACGCCCGGGAAATGACCGTCGCCGGGCGCCTGGCGCTGGATGCCGAGGGGCGCATCGTGGGCCTCTCGGTCGACGTGCTGTCGGCCGTCGGCGCCTATTCCATCTATCCCCGGACCAGCGTCGGCGAGGGCATCCAGGCGGCCCAGTTCGCCGGCTTGCCCTACCGGGTGCCGGCCTTTTGGGGGCGGGTCCGGGTGGTCTACCAGAACAAGGCGCCGACCGGCGCCTTGCGGGCCGTCGGCATGCCCGTGGGCTGCGCCGTCACCGAGACCCTGCTCGACATGGGCGCGGTGCGGCTGGGCCTGGACGCCGCCGAGATCCGGCGCCGCAACTATCTCGGCAGCGCCGACCTGCCGGCCAAATCGCCGGGTGGACTGGAACTGGGGCCGCTCTCGCTGGACGCCTGCCTGGAAAAACTGCTCGTGCGCATGGATTACGACGGTTTGCGCCGGCAACAGGCGGAGCTGCGCAAAAAGGGTATCTGGCGGGGCATCGGTTTGGCCACTTTCGTCGAACAGACAGGCGTCGGTGCGGGCCTCTATGGGCCGGCCGGGGTGCGCGTCTCGGCCCAGGAGGGATGCACGCTGCGGCTCGACCCCTCCGGCCTCGTGCGCTGCACCACCAGCGTCACCGACCAGGGCCAAGGCACGCTCACCGGCATCGCCCAGGTGGTGGCCGAGACCCTGGGCGTGAGGCTGGAAGAGGTGACGGTCGAGGCCGGCGACGGCGGCGCCACGCCCTATGGTGGCGGCACCTGGGCCTCGCGCGGCCTGGCCCTGGGCGGCGAGGCCGGGCTGTTGGCGGCCCGGGACCTGCGGGCTCGCATCCTGGTGGCGGCGGGCGCCCTGTTGCAGCGCCCGGCCGACAGCCTGGAGCTGGCCGGCGGTGCCATTCGGGCCGCCGACGGGGCCTCGCTGATGGCGCTTTCGGAACTCGCCCGCATCGTCCATTTCCGCCAGGACACCCTGCCCCCGGACGCCGGCTTCGAGATGATGGTCAGCCGCCATTTCGTGCCCCGCCGAACACCATATTTCATGGCCAACGGCATCCAGGCCAGCTATCTGGAGGTGGACGTGGAAACCGGCCAGATCCTTCTTTTGGGCCACTGGGTGGTGGACGATTGCGGCCGGGTGGTGAACCCCTTGCAAGTCGACGAGCAGCTGCGTGGTGGCATCGTGCAGGGGCTGGGGGCCGTACTCTATGAACATTGCATTTACGACGACCAGGGCCAGTTGCTGACCGGTACCCTGGCCGACTATATGGTTCCCTTGGCTTCCGAGATGCCGGACATCGACGTCGCCCACGTCGAAACTCCGGTCGCGGAGACGGAACTCGGCGCCAAGGGCGTCGGCGAGGCCGGGATGCTGGGCGCGCCGGGCGCCGTGTGGACGGCGCTTCATGACGCGCTGGCGCCGCTGGGCGGCGTGCCGCGTGCCCAACCCTTCACTCCGGCAAGGGTTCTGGAAGCCCTGGGCGAATAGCCCGACTTTGGGGTTTACAGCTCTCTTGGGGCGATGCAGTATGAAATTGGTTCCGCCAGAGGAGCATTGCGGAACCCCGAATGGGGCTCGGGAGCTGGCCTTCGGACCTTCATTTTCGGCAATGATAACAATAGCTTCTGCCTCGAAGACAGATGCAGGGCGAGGATTGGGGAGTACGTCATGAAGGCAATTCGTCTAGTCACTGCGGCCGTTGCCGCCACCGCCGCCGCCATGGCCGTCGTCATGGTCTCGGCGCCCCAGGCCAAGGCCGATACGGCCGTTCTCAAGGCCGCCAGTTTTCTGCCGGCAAAGGCCTCCTTCGGCTGGCCTTTCTACAAATGGGTGGGGAACGTCAACAAGGCCTGCTTGGGCAAGGTGAGGATCGACGTCCTGGCGCCCGGGTCCGTAAAGGCCTTCGAGCAGCCCAATGCCCTCAAGACCGGCGTCATCGACATGATGTCGGGCCCCGCCACCTACTACAAGGGCACCATGGTAGAGGGCGACACCATGGTGTTGTCCGACATGACGATCGGCGAGATGCGCCAGAGCGGTGCCTTGAAGATGCTCAACAAGCTGCACAACGAACGCCTGAACGCCCAGTTCCTGACTTATTTTGGTGACGGCGTGCCGTTCCACATCTACACCACCAAGGAAGTCAAGGGCGGTCGCTTCGACGGCTTCACCCTGCGCACGGCGCCGATCTACGACACCATGCTGCAAGAGCGTGGCGCCAAGACCGTGACCATGCCGCCGCCGGCCGTCTACACGGCGCTGGAGCGCGGCGCGGTCGACGGCTACGGTTGGCCCATCTGGGGCATCGCCGACTTCGGCTGGCACAAGCATACCAAGTACCGGGTCGAGCCCGGCTTCTTCAAGGTCGAGGTGGGCATCCTGATCAATCTCGACCGCTGGAAAGGCATGAACGACAGCCAGCGCGCTTGCCTGAACGACATGGCCAGCGAGCTGGAGAAGGTCTGGCCGTCGTGGCGCGACGCCTACACGGCCAACGAGGTCAAGAAACAGGACGACGCCGGCGTCAAGGTCATCAACCTGGGCGCCAAGTTCCGCCAGCGAGCCCACGACCTCTACTGGGCGGCCCTCGAGAAAGCCAGCCCCGACAACGTGCGCAAGTTGAAGAAACTTCTGCTGAAATAGCAGGCGTCGGTACTACGGCGCGGCCGCGTTCCCCGGGCCCGTCTCGGGGAGCGCGGCCTGCTTGGGTGGCATGAGGTCATGTTCCAGCGCGCCATCGAGAAGGCGGTCGTCGGCATGTCGGTTCTGGCGGGCCTGAGCTTCGTCGGCCTGATCCTGCTGATCTGCGTCGACGTTCTGAACCGCAACCTGAAACTGCTGTCCCTGCCCTGGACGCTGAACGCCGCTGAATACCTTTTGTACGGCATGACCTTCCTGGGCGCCCCTTGGGTGCTCTTGCGGGGCGGCCACATCGTCGTCGATCTGCTGCTCCAGGTGGTGTCCGAGGTTTGGGCCCGCCGCCTGCGCCGCTTGGCCAACGGCCTGGGATTGGTGGTCTGCCTGGTGATGTTCGTCTACGCCGGCAAGTCCCTGATCGGCTCGTTTAGCGCCGGCACCCTGGTCTACAAAGCGCTGATCTTTCCCGAGTGGTACCTTTTCGTGCTGGCTCCCATCACCTTCAGCTTCCTGGCGCTGATTTTCTTGGGCTGGGTGGTCGACCCGGACAGCCAACGAGGCGGCGGCGAAGGGCCGGACGGTTTGTGATGGAGTGGTACTACGCGCTGGCCCTGCTGATCGGCATGCTGATCGTCTTCATGTTGATCGGCATGCCGGTGGTGTTCGCCTTCTTCATGGTCAACATTGTCGGCGCCTGGGTTTTTATGCGCGGCGAAGTGGGGCTGTTGCAGTTCACGCGCAACACGGTGGATTCGCTCCAGACCTTCGCGCTGCTGCCCATCCCGCTGTTTATTTTCATGGGCGAGATGATGTTTCGCTCGGGCGTCGCGGCCCGCGCCATCGACGCCGTGGACCGGCTGATCAGCCAGCTTCCCGGCCGGCTCTCGCTGGTCGCCATCTGCGGCGGCACGATCTTTTCCTCGCTGTCGGGCTCGACCATCGCCAACACCGCCATGTTGGGCAGCACGCTGTTGCCCGAGATGTACCGCCGCGGCTACCAGCCCAGCATTTCCATCGGCCCCATCGTCGCCGTCGGCGGCATCGCCATGCTGATCCCGCCCTCGGCCCTGGCCGTTCTGTTGGGCAGCCTGGCGCAGATATCGATCGGCGAATTGCTGGTCGCCTCGATCATCCCGGCGCTCATCCTGGCGGCCATGTTCTTCGCCTACATCATCGTGCGCTGCGCCATCCAGCCCGAGTTGGCCCCAACCTACGACGCCGGGGGGCTCAGCTTCAGGGAACGCATGGTGCCGTTCCTGAAGTACGTGGTGCCCTTGATGGGCATCTTCGTGGTGGTGGTGGGCAGCATCATTTTCGGCATCGCCACGCCCACGGAATCGGCGGCGCTGGGGGCCGCGGCCACGGTCTTCGCGGCGGCCGCCTACCGCAGCCTGAGCTTCGAGAACTTCATCGTCGCCGTGACCCAGACCATGAAGATCACGGTCATGACGCTGTTCATCATTGCCGGTTCGGTGACGTTTTCGCAGATCATGGCCTTTTCCGGGGCCTCGAGCGGCCTCTCGGCACTGGTCCTCGAGAGCAACCTGAGCCCCATGGCGATCCTGGTCGGCATGCTGGCGGTGCTGCTGGTGCTGGGCTGTTTCATGGATCAAGTGAGCATGATGCTGATCACCATTCCGCTCTACATGCCGGTGGTGGCGGAGTTGGGTTTCAACGAGATCTGGTTCGGCGTGCTGATGTTGATGATCCTGGAGATCAGTCTGGCGACGCCGCCCTTTGGCCTGCTGCTGTTCGTCATCAAGGGCGTCGCACCGGCGGGTACCACCATGCGCCTGGTCATCTCGTCGGTGCTGCCCTTCATCGCCATGGCGCTGGCGGTAGTGGTGCTGCTCGTCGCCTTTCCGGGAATCACCCTGGTGCTGCCCAGCCTGATGGTCAAATAAGGCAGAGCCCGCCTTCTCCAGTAGCTTGCGCTTACAGCGTACGAAGGAAACTTCTCTCGCCTCGTTTTTCGTGTCGTTGTCACCGTGACCTGCCCCCCGAAAACTAGTCCAGCCCGGATGTTAGGATCGGGCTGGACTAGTTTTCGGGGGGCAGGCCAACACGGGTTTCCAACGACGGTCAAAGCGCCAAACCAGGACCATCGAATGGCCGCAAAGCAAATTTCTTCCATCAGCGAAGGGATTTGACTACGATTGGCTTCGATCCAACTGTTATCTGGGAAATATCGGCTTATAGTGGCCCGGTCCGGACGAGTCACCAATGCCATTCGACAATCAACTCCGCATGGAGCCGATCGTCGCCGCCATTGAAAATGTGCCTGCTAATCCGGTATCCGGCTGGTTTCGTTGGCGTTGGCGAATATCGCCGCCGCCGCCACTGATAGGACCGCGAGAAAGGCAAAGACCCAGCGATAGGCGATCTCTGGGGCCGGGCCACCGGCGCCATCAAAACCTCCGACAATCAGGCCCGAGGCGGCCTGAATGACCGCGATGCCAAGCATGACCGCAAGATTCTGGAAGGTGAGACCGCGGCCAATCAGATGATCCGGCAATACGGCGCGGGCGAACGCGTGGTTCAACATGACATAGCTGCCAATGGTGGCGAATAGCAGCAATAGTATGGTCGCGGTCCAAAAGTCCGGCTTTTCGAGAAGCGCCAGCAAGGCCAGTATGGCGGCGGTGGCCAGGGCGCCCGCGACGATCAGCCATTTACGCCGGCTGACATGGTGATCAAGCCGGCCGTAAAGGGAAACGCCGATGAGCACGGCGGCGTTCATGCCGAGCAGGACATTGCCCCGTGCCACGCCGTCCAGGCCATGGACATCGGCCAAATAGGGCCCGCCCCATAGCCCGACCACGGTCAGCACCGTTGCATAGCTGACAAACTGGATCGCCGAGATCAGCCAGAGTTCGCGGCTGACAACAACGGCCCGTAGTCCCCCCAGGATATCCCGCCAGGTCTCGCGTTGATCGCCCGCCTCTGTCTGTCCCGGCGGCGCATCGCGGACGACCAGATAAAGCAGCAGGGCAAAGGCCCCCGTCACGCCGGCCATCGCCAGGAAAGCACCGCGCCAGCCGACGACCTCCACGGCCCAAGCAAGCGGCGTCGTGGCCAACAAGGTGCCGCCGCCGCCAACCACGAACAGCATGGCGGAGAGGGCGGCGAAGCGCTCTTCGGGAAACCAGCGCGCGATCACTACCATGGATCCCATCAGCCCAGCGGCACAGCCAAACCCCAACAGCACCCGCCCAATCGCCAGCACCGCGCCACCGTCGGCGGCGGCAAAGGTAATGGCGCCCAGTACCGCGACTAGTAAAAGCCCCGTCATGGTCCGTCTTGCCCCGTAGCGGTCTAACAGGACGCCGGTGGGAATCTGCGCCGCGCCAAAGGCAAGAAAGAAAAGCCCGGTGATGCCGCCCATGGTTTCGGCGGAGAGGGACAGTTCGGTCATCAACTCGGGCGCGATGGCGGCGTTGGCGACGCGGTAAAACTGGCTCGCCACATAGGCCCCGCAGAGCACGAGATAAATCCGCAGGGCTTGGCGTCTTCCTGGATCGGTCATCGCGCCATGCTCCATGTTTTCGCCCCGGCAGGCAATACTGAACGGGCATTGCGCCTGGCGGAGCAGGCAGGGCGGCGATTGAGTTTCGTGAAAACGGGAATGGGCGTATCTTTGACTTATCGTTTTGCACGGGCATAGGTTGAAGAAAGGTGGTTCTTGCCTTTCGGCCTGGCCAGTTCTGGCGATTGTGCTGGAAGAACTTGCTAGGGTCTGTTGACAATTACCGCAAGGCAATGATGGTTGCGGCGAGGTTCAAGTTTGCGGCGTAGCTGGTATCGGTCTTGTCGTAGCGTGTGGCGATGCCCCGGAATTCCTTGATCTTGGAAAAATAATTCTCAACCAGATAGCGCCATTGGTAGATGTCCTTGTCGTAGGCGATCTGCCTTATCCGGTCGGCTTTCGATGGGATGACTGCAGTGATGCCCCGTTAATCCAGTTCCGCCCGCAGCCAATCGACGTCGAACGCTTTGTCGCCCAGCAAGGCGCCGAAGAGAACCTCCCGGATTAAGGGAGCGACGCCTATTCGTCGATCACCGTCAGCATCCGGAAGACCCGACCATCATGAGTGCGGGCCTGGACGAAGTCGTAAGCCCAGACATGGTTGCGCCAGCACGGCCGGAGACGAATGGCGTCCTGGCGCCAGTCCCCCCATGATCCGGCGCTTAGGTAACAGACGGTGCGCACACCCCGGGACTTGAGCTCGGCGACAACACCGGCTTCGGTGTCGAAAAGATCGAGATCGAACATGGCGACGTCGCGGTCGAGGTCGATGGGCTCCGTCAACTGCCAATCCCAGGATATCCGCCCCTCTGGCCGCCACCAGTCGGAAGCCCCGGTAGCGGAGGGAATCGAGAGCGCTAACAGCAATCCTGAAAGGACGGGGATGGCAAGGCGGAGCAGTATCGTTCGTCACCTGGTCTTCATCGAGTGCGCAAAATCCTGCGAAACAACCTGATCTCAAAATCGAGTGTTTGAAGGCCGCTTCTCATTCCTGGCCCAATGGCGGCGGATGACATCGATCAGGGCGCTGGATGTCACGTCGGCACGGTTCTCGGGGTCGGGGCCGAAACGGAAGTTGAAGGCCGTTACTTCCTCGGCGAACTCCCGGTAGGAGACCTGCCAATTCCAGAGCATGTTGTTGAGGCCACGCCGTTCGAACATGTCCAGCTGGTCGGCCAGGAAACGGCTGGCTCCGGGTGCCCAGCGGTGGACACCGAATTCAGCAATGGCCAGGGTGGCGGAGCGCTCGTCAGAGAAATCATCCAACGTCGAGAAAAGGTCCTCCACGGCATTGCGGTCGAAAGTCTCGGCGCTACCGTCGCCGTCGATGTCGAGCTGTCCCGGGTACGAAATGGCGTCGTCGGGATCCTGGTGCGTGTAGTCGAACGGCATGTATTGGTGAACCGTGTACACGGTTCGCGGATCGCCGTTCGACTTGACGAAGGGCAGCCAGTCGATAGCGCTGTATCCGTTGCCGCCAACGAGAATCGGTGTATCGGCATCTACCCGGCGTATGGCTCGCGTGATCTTCGGATGCAGCAGATTCCAATCGTAGGCGCTGCCGCCGTAACGGCGCTCGAACTCCTCCGGGTCCCAGATGTCGAGGCGGTCTTGCAACACGTCGCTGCCGTGTTCGTTGGAGTTGGGTTCGATCATCAGGTAGTAGCCGACGACAATCGAGTTGTCTCTGTAGTGTCGGGCCGTCGTCCGCCACATCTCGGTCCAGGCGTCCCGGGCGGCCGTTTCGGCCCAAACCGTGTCGTTGAGGTAACCGGGATCGGCCCAATCTCCGAGCCCTTCGGCTATCGTGAACTCAGCCCGGCCGGGGCCCGAGCGAAAACCGATGACGGCAAACATGTCCGCCTTTTCGATCATGGCCAGCAGGCGATCCAGGTTGTCCATGATCCCCGCGTCAAGCCGGTGGGACGGTGTTTCCGTGAAAATCCCGGGATGCGAGATCAGCACCACGTTGGCCCCCATGGCGGAAAGGCGATCGAGGTCGATCTGGGCGACCGGTGGTCCGACCGGGCCGGGGCCCAGGAACGTCGAGCCATCCATCTTCGGATAGACCCGTCTTTGGAAGATATTGGCACCGCGAAGCTGAGCTCCAGCCGCCTGATCCCACAAAGAGAACTTGGAGACCGGGGAGAATTTGTCGCTTGCCAGCGCTCCCGGTCCAGCGGGACCGACCGCTGCCGCCACCAACATTGCGAGAATTGCCAGGCGACGCATCGTGCCCCTCTCCGTTGTGCTCCAGAGCGGCTACTCAAACCACGCCATGGTGTTTGTCCGCCAAAGTCGGCTCAGGGTCAATCGCTTCGGTCGGCGTTACGTGACACCAGCGCACGGCCACCCCATATTGTGGTCATGCGGGCAAGCGTATCTCAAGCCGATATTTCCCAGATAGCATTCGTATCGTAGCAAATCGTAGGCGAACCCGACCACCGATGGAAGGAATTTTGCTCTGCGGTCATTCGGCAGCCCCGATTTGATGATTTGGCCGTTGTT
>Ga0187833_10006119_pt1 | contig 11199 bp, 10 predicted proteins | sample ETNtaG_37_FD_167968 | JGI IMG/M metagenome (GOLD analysis project Ga0187833, IMG submission 167968) | Marine microbial and viral communities from oxygen minimum zone, Eastern Pacific Ocean - ETNP2014_SV_400_PacBio MetaG (Illumina Assembly) | ecosystem: Environmental > Aquatic > Marine > Hypoxic... | reverse complement strand
AGTCCATTGATACGGATGGCGACGGAACTGGCGATGCCGCGGATACGGATGATGACAACGATGGCGTCGTTGATGACTCCGACACTAACCCGCTCGATTCCAGCTTGTACGATGATGCAGATGGCGATGGGTTGAATGCAGACGCAGATAACTGCCCCAGCACATCAAATGCCGACCAGGCAGATGCAGATAATAATGGTGTTGGTGATGCTTGTGGTGAATCTGACCAGGACAATGACGGTGTTATAGATTCTCTAGACGCCTTTCCAACGGACCCTACTGAGTCCGTAGATACCGATTCAGATGGTGCCGGTGATAACCTGGAAACGGAATTTGGTACGGACCCAACAGATGCGGCTGACTGCCCGGCATGGGCATGTACGCCGAATTCCTGGTGGCAGTACGAGGAATACAGACAAACGAAATCTACAAATGGAGGATGAGATGAAGAAGCTAGTCATAATATTGTTGATGCTGGGATTTGTGCAGCCTGTATATTCAGATACTGGTTGGGTAGAAAATGCCACGGTTTTGCGAACCCTTGTTCAGGACAAAACTTATGGAAATTGTATGGTCTACCTGGACAAGTTGATTGCTGATACGGGGTTGGATTGCCCGAGTCGGTGGATAGCATTTAGTTGTGATGGTACGTTCAACGCGCGTGATGTTGCGAGCAAAATGCTCGATTCAGCGATGATGGCTTTCGCCCTTGAACGAAAGATTAGTGTCCGGTTAGATGACAATAAGAAGCATAATGGATTCTGTACTGTCTTAAGGATTGATGTGTTGCCAAAATGAACAAACGCAATAAATTGGTGTTGTAGGCACTATTTATGATGTCAGGGCAATGTTAATACTCATTTATCCAACCAAAAACGAACTACTAATGATTTAGAGAGTTGGCCCCAAGAATCTGAACAACGCGATAAGTGGATAAGTGGATAAGTATCTGATCAGGCTGGGTACCAGTAGCCATGGGGAATGTGAGGGAGTTATCGTTAACTAGAAAAGTGAGGCTAGATTTCTCCACTAGGGTTCCTTCGACCGCGCTCAGGACATGCGAAATGACGAGCCGGGGTCGCTCCCATTGCCCAGAACCAGCGTCAATTCCGCCAGTCAGCGACCATAACTGTCTTCAAAGCGAATAATATCGTCTTCACCCAGATAGTCCCCCGACTGAACTTCAATAATCTCCAACGGATCCTCGCCAGAGTTTTCAAGCCGATGGGTTGCACCCACGGGTATATAGGTCGATTCATTTTCACGGAGGTCAAATACTGTCTCATCACGAGTCACCCGGGCAGCACCGCTAACAACAGTCCAGTGTTCCGCACGATACTGATGTTTTTGCAATGAAAGTTTCTCACCAGGTTTGACGCATATTCGCTTCACCTGGAAACGATCACCCGAGTCAAGGCTCTCATAGTAGCCCCAGGGCCTGTGAACCTTGCGGTGGGTGCTACGCTCTTCACGGTCGCTGGATTTCAACCTTGTAACAATATTCTTCACGTTCTGTGAATGATCCTTCGCCACAATCATCACCGCATCGGCGGTTTCTATGACGACGATATTATCGAGCCCAACCACGCTCACCAGTTTGTGTTCAGCCCGAATATAACTTTTATGGACATCATCTACGATAACATCACCAAGCAAAGTGTTTTGATCAGCGTCTTTTCCGGATATCTGCCAGAGAGCATCCCAGGATCCAATGTCGCTCCACCCGGCATCGAGGGGCACCATGGCAGCAGATTCCGCACCTTCCATCACGGCATAATCGATGGAATCAGACGGACAACTGGTAAAAGCCACTTCATCCGGGCGGGTAAAATCTGCGTCTGTTGATTTTTGGGAAAAAGCGTCTCGGACTAACTGGTCGATCTCAGGACGCTGATGTTGCAACTCTGCCAGATAACGCGAAGCCTTGAAGACGAACATGCCGCTGTTCCAGTAGTAATCCCCAGACTCGATATACTCTGTGGCTGTAGCCAGGTCTGGCTTCTCAACAAATTCTTCGACCACGCAGCCCTTTTTTACTACCGCACCGGCTTTGATATAGCCAAAACAGGTTTCCGGACCAGTTGGTTTTACCCCAAATGTAACCAGTTGATCTTCCTGGGCGAGTTCAATTGCAGCGCTGAGGGCCTGTTCAAATGCCTCCCTGCCTGGAATGACATGATCCGATGGCAAAACTACCAGGATTGAGTCCTTACCACTTTCTTCAGCCTGCAGCGCTGCGAGGGCAGCGGCGGGTGCCGTATTCCGCCCGACCGGTTCAAGCATGATCGTCTCTACGTCAATACGCGCATCCCTGAGTTGCTCTGCAATAAGGAATCGATGATTCTCATTGCAAACCAGGATCGGCGGTTTCACATCCTTAATATTCTGGATCCGTTTGGCGGTATTTTGCAGCAGCGAGCTATCATCTACCAGTGACAAGAGCTGCTTGGGAAAGTGCTCACGTGACAAGGGCCACAGTCTGGAGCCAGCTCCGCCGCAAAGAATGACAGGGACTATAATCAACATCACACCTCATTTGAATCTGGCTCGCATTATAGAATAATGCAGCTTATATGTGACAGCAGTGCTGACAGATCAGGAGATCGGATATCTTTCTAGAAAGATTATTCAAGATTGCAAATATTACACTGGGGATGATGATAGCACTCAGTGTCGTCACTTATTTTCTGGCGACAAACGGTAAAATCAACAATTTCCCTACTTACCTGGCAGCTCTTGCCTTCATTCCATTCATCGCTATCCGGCCCGGATATGTTGTTTCACTCAGTCGACCAATCATTCCGCTGATCATTGTTTTTCTTCTTTATCTTGTGCTGTCGGCAACCTGGTCGGAAAATACGAGGCCCATTCTGGTTGCAACATATCTTGGATACGCATTTCTTCTCGCATCCTTCGTGTTGGGCATTGGCGTTATCAGCAACCAGTACCCGGACTTTCTTAAGTGGCTGATGGTGTTAACGGTTTTATCGGCAACCATCTCATGCTGCTTCTCGATCTTCCTTTATTTTTGGCTCCCTGATTACCACCCACTCATCGAGGAAAGGCTCTATTCTCTAGGTCGTCTTCGCAACCCTGTTATCGGCGCCCTATCCTACGGCGTTGCAGCAACCATCTGTGCAAACCTGGCGCTGGTACACGCCCGCTGGATGCGTTTCCTGTGGTCAGCCTGCCTCGCTATCCTACTGCTGGGCATATTGTTCACGGAAACCCGAAGCGCCTGGGTGGGTTTGATTATCTCAATTCCTGCCTGTGTGATGCTCCAAAGAGAGATATCGGTTCGAGCGAAATATTCAATGCTCGTTACTTTCTTTTTAATCCTGACCGTCACGATGATCGCAACCTGGCTGATGGGCTATTGGGATGAAGTGCTGCACAGGGCGTTGAGTTTCAGACCAGAAATCTGGTTGAAGGCAGTGCGGGATACAACCCAGGAAAATCTGATTCTTGGTAAGGGCATAGCAAGCAGCAGCAGGCTTCTAATTGACGGCATCTCCCATCACCACCCGCACAGCATCTATGTTTCAACTTTTTTTTACGGTGGCCTGACGGGGGCACTGTTGTTGGTCACTCTCATTTCGGCGTGTCTCAAGGAACTGATAAAGAAGGACTTCACTCCCCTTGTAATTCTGGCCTTGAGTACACTTCTGTATGCTGTCTCCACGCTGATGATTGATGGAAACAGGCTGTTGGAGAAGATTGACTTTCACTGGCTTGTGTTCTGGTTACCGGTGGCCTTATGCCTGGTGGCAACCGGGGAGGAAAATTCTGATATTAAGTTGTAAGAACGTACATGCTGACTAACCAAGCAACTGTTCGTATTCCTCTAGGTAGGCGTCTGCCATCTGTTTGCTGGTAAAGACTGATTCAAATCGGGCCCTCGCATTCTTGCCCAGCCGTTTAGCCTCTACAGGATCTGCAGCCAATCTGTTCATGGCTTCAGCCAGCAGTTGCGCGTTTTCAGGTGGCACAACAATGCCAGTTTCTGAATCCAGATTGACAAAACTAGTCCCTGTTTCCACTTCCGCTGAAATGAGGGGTTTACCTTTCATGGCACCTTCCAGGAGACACACGCCAAAGGCCTCCGATCTCAGGTTGCATGGCAGGACCAGGGCGCGACACAGTTCAATCAAAGCCATTTTCTGAGAATCTGGCAGGTAGCCAGTAAAATGTACATTGGATAAACCGAGCCTTTTTGCCTTTTGCTTCAATTCTTTCTCGAGCGGTCCCTCACCAACAATCACTATTTGTTGCGAAGTAAGCTTCGCCGCTTCCAGCAATGTGTGCAAACCCTTGTAGTAGCGAAGTAATCCCACAAACAGGAAAAAGTCTTCTTTGTATTGCTGGCGCAACTGCTCCAGTTCAGTTTCAACAACGCTGGGGTAAGATTCACTGTCTAAGCCAATAGGAATAACGCTACAAGGCTTTCCTAGCGCACCCAGGACTTTACTGCTGGCAAGATAGTTCGGAGATGTACAGACTATTTTGGTAGCACTCTTAAGGAAGCGCTTCATAAGTGGTGAATACAGGGACAGAAGTTTTTGCTGTCGTATAACATCAGAATGATAAGTCACCAGCGTAGGCTTCTGGACGTTCGCCAGGAAATGTAACGCATCCGCAAATGGCCAGGGGAAATGATAGTGGACTATGTCAGCCCATTCGACACAGCGCCTGAATTCGGGAATCCCTGTAATACAAAATCCACATGAGGCGATTTCAAAATTGAGTTTAACCCGGTGAACATCACCCTCAGGGTGATTCAGAATTGCTGGGTCCGGTGCAGTACTGGGTGTAAATATTCTGTTGCTGACACCAAGTGCTGAAGTACCCAGGGATATTTGCCTTACAACTTCCTGCGCACCACCCTGGGTATCCGGAAAGTAAGTTCGATAGACATGCAAAACCTTCAAGTCAAATCACCCATGGATGCCAGCTGAAAATTTGTTGTTGTTCATGGGATTGTCTGGTTGAAGTATCAGTTATTGGTCGGGACGGCAGGATTTGTACGGGCGCGCCTAGCGCTACGACCACCCTGCTATCACGATCCGTTACTTGGTCGGGACGGCAGGATTTGAACCTACGACCACCACACCCCCAGTGTGGTGCGCTACCAGACTGCGCTACGCCCCGAAAACGGCCATTGTAAACAATGGCTGGATTTGAATCGAGGCGTCGCACCGCTACGACCACCACACCCCCAGTGTGGTAAGCGAGCAGACCGGCAAACGGTTTGTGCGCTACGCCCCGAAAGCCGCGCATTCTAACTGAATTCATCAGGGTTTTCGACGACTATCATGACCCTGGTGGAAACATCTCAGCAAGCCCCTGTTGCATCGAGTACCTGGGTGTCCATCCTGTGTGCCTTCTTGTTGCCAACATATCCAATTCAAGATCACCGAAAAGTTTTGCAGCCCTGGTTCGACCTAATAGTCTCGAGCCAAGCAGGTCAAATACTAGTTCAGGTACCCAGAAGGACCGTGGTGGATTTCCCATTGCCTCATACAGGCACCTGACCAGACCCGCCAGCGAGACAGAGGGACCATCAGAAACATGAAAAATATGAGTTGGGAGACTCTCCATGGCGATACAATGAGAGAAAAAGTCACAAAGATTCTGGATGCCAAGATAACTTCGCCTGTTATGAACAGAAACAAATGGCAGTGGGGTACCCGAACCCACAAGCTTTACCAGGCTCGCAAAATTTCCCTTGGCACCTTTGCCGTATACCAGGGGCACTCTCAATATCACGGTTTCAATTTCATTCGAAGCTACTAGCAACCTCTCAGCTGCGAGCTTGGTTTTGCCATAGTCATCTTCAGGAATTGGTGTGACGTTCGTTTTCAAAGGCAGGATTGAGCGCTCGGCAATTGCCTTGACGGAGCTAAGGTAAATGATTCTTTTCACCCCTGCCTCAACACAGGAATCAAGTAGGTGTCTGGTCCCCTCTACGTTGACCCGGTAATACTCCGATTTATCGCTTCCAGGCTTGTGCGTAACACCCGCCAGGTGGATGACCATCTCAATTCCTTTCAGGTGTGCTGCAGTAATATCTGATATGTCAGCGAGAGATAGTGTATTGCTCGGCTTTATCTCTCTCAGGTTCCTGATTCCCATATCAGGATGACCTTCGTTGGTTAGTGAGCCTGGTACAGATCGCACAAGTGCCGTTACCTGGTGATCAAACGAAACGAGGTGTCTGGTCAGGTGCTGGCCGATGAAGCCTGATGCGCCTGTGATAAGGATTCTCATGGACCAAGATTTTGTACCAGCTAGTGTTGTTTGTCATCCTGCTTGTTGTGCGCAATTTGGCAGAATGACTCTCTGTATCACTCTGAGCGGATCGGAGTAGCAAACGACTCCCGGAATCGGGCTTTTTTGATAGGATGAGGAGATCTCTCAACTGCGATCACTATGTGACCTCCAGTTCCAACGACTCCCGGGTGATCGCTCAGGACAGGCTAGATGACTGCGAAGGTATTACTTAGGACTTAAGGACGTCCAGTACTTCTTCCAGCTCAACGATCGTCTGATGTATGAGTTGTTTGTACTGGGTGTTGTCTTCTTTTTGATCTTCACCGGATAGCCTTTGCCGGGCACCACCAATAGTAAACCCCTGGTCATAAAGCAATGACCTGATCTGGCGAATCATGAGGACATCCTGGCGCTGGTAGTAGCGGCGGTTGCCACGGCGTTTAACAGGCTTGAGTTGCAGGAACTCCTGCTCCCAGTAACGTAACACATGTGGTTTTACAGCACACAAACCACTTACCTCACCAATGGTAAAGTATCGTTTCCCCGGTATCGGCGGTAATTCGGCGTTATGATCTGGATCCAGCATATGCCTCTACTCTAGCCTTCAACTTCTGGCCTGGTCTAAAAGTTACAACACGTCTGGCGGTTATGGGAATTTCTTCGCCAGTTTTGGGATTGCGTCCAGGTCGCTGGCTCTTGTCCCGAAGGTCAAAATTACCAAAGCCTGACAGCTTAACCTGTTCGTTATCCTCTAATGAGGCGCGCACTTCCTCGAAAAAGAGTCCGACGACTTCTTTGGCTTCTCTCTTATTTAAACCCAGCTCATCAAACAGCTTTTCAGCCATTTCCGCCTTGGTCAACGCACTCATGTTTCAAATCCTTAAGCTGGCTCCAACTTCAGTCTCAAGAGAAGCAATAATCTTGTCCATTGAGGAGCTTATTTCCTCATCTGTAAGAGTGCGGGAAGGATGCTGGAAGGTCAAGCCCAAAGCGAGACTTTTTCTATTTGTTTCAATGCCTTTGCCCTGATATACGTCAAACAACTTTAGGTTCTGCAAGGTATCATCCGCAGCAGATTTGACGCAATCTCTGACCGCCAGGGCACTAATCACCTGATCAACGACAACGGCTATATCCCGCCTGACCACCGGATAGCGGGATAATGGCGCCGATTTTGTGATGCTTTTAGTTATAAGTTCATCGATTTTTAGCTCAAAAAGATATACTTGTGAACGAATATCCAACTTATGCTGAATTTCAGGATCCAGGGGACCCAAATAGCCTACATTCCCGCCATGTCGCAGTATTTCAGCACTTTGCCCTTTCTGCAGCGCGGCATGTTCAGTATTAACAAACTTGAAACTATCCGGTTCTCCTGTGAGTGCAAAAATGCTCTCAAGATCACCCTTAATATCATAAAAATCAATGGCTTGTGATCGATCAGCCCAGTTTTCAGCGTACTGATCACCGCAAACAACGCCTGCCAGCACTTTCTCCTGAGTGATATTTTCCAATGTCAGTTCCTGCTGATTCAGATCCATGCGGAAACGAAGCCCTGTTTCGAACAGACGAACCCTATCCTGCTGACGATTCAGGTTATAAATCAATGACTTAAGCAAGCCAGTCCACAGGGTAGTCCGCATCACGGACATTTCTGAAGACAGGGGGTTTGCAAGCGCCACTGCCTGATATTCAGGGTCCAGGTCAGCCTGCAGCGCAGGGTCGACAAAACTATAGGTAATGGCTTCCTGGTAACCTCTGGTCACCACCTGATCACGCATTCGGTCCAGCGTGAGTTCATCCTCGGGCATTGCAGCCATAGTAAGACTCGTGACCGGTGTTCTTACGGGAAGATTGTTATACCCGAATACACGACTGATCTCTTCAATAAGATCAACTTCGATGTCAATATCAAATCTATGTGAGGGAGCGCTCACTAACCAACCTTTCTGACCATCAAACTCTGCACTATCATGTGCAAAGCCAAGCCTTGATAGCATGTTGTTAATATCAGCCCCAGGGATTTCAACACCAAGCAGCCTTTTTATCCGATCCGCACGCAACATGACCTTTTTACTTTTGGGTAATTGGTCATCCAACACGGTATCCACCAGGGGACCGGCTTCACCGCCTGCGATCTCAAGCAGCAGAGTGGTTGCCCGCTCCATAGCATTTGTCTGACCCTGCCAATCCACCCCGCGCTCAAAGCGGTGCGCCGCATCGGTGTTCATGCCGTAGGATCGGGCGCGTCCAGCGACCGATTTGGGGCTGAAAAAGGCACATTCGAGGAAAATGTCACGACTTCCCTCTGTCACTGCTGTGGACAAACCGCCCATAATGCCGCCCATGCCGATTGGACCTGATTCATCAGTGATCAATACGGTATCCGCATCCAATTCCACCTCTGAACCATCCAGTAAAGTGACCTTTTCACCCTTTATCGATTGTCGAACCACTATCCTTCCCGTTAGCTTCTGGAGGTCATAGGCATGCATCGGGTGGTTCAACTCAAGCATTACAAAGTTGGTCACGTCGACCACTGGATCAATACTGCGAATATCTGAACGGCGCAGTTTTTCCCGCATCCACTGGGGTGTTTGCGCCTTGAGGTCAATGTTGCGTATGACACGACCGACAAATCGTGGGCATGCACTCCCTGATTCAAGCTCCACTGAAAAAACGTCTTCGATGCCAGGCGCAATGGGTTCAATTTTCGGATACTGCACGTCCAGCGAATTAAGCAGGCCGGTTTCTCTTGCGAGACCGGTCATGCCCAGGCAATCACTTCTGTTGGGGGTAAGGTCAAGATCAATAATATAGTCATCCAACTGCAGGTAGTCCCGCATGCTTTCACCAACAGGCGCATCAAGAGGCAACTCCATCAAACCCTCATGGCTGTCGCTGATGCCCAGCTCCCTTTCCGAACAAAGCATGCCACAAGATTCAACCCCACGAAGTTTTGCTTTCTTGAGTTTATGACCAGCAAGTTTCGCACCAACCAGCGCAAATGGAACCTTGATTCCCGCACGGGCATTGGGAGCACCACACACAACCTGGTGGGTCTCATCCCCGCCACTGACTTTACAAACGACAAGTTTGTCTGCATCAGGATGGGGGTTAACCTCAAGGAGTTCACCAACAACAACCTTCGAAAACTCGGAAGCAACGGGTGTGACACCATCAACTTCCAGGCCAGCCATGGTGAGCTGTTCCACCAGTTCGTCAGTCGTCAATTTTGGGTTGACGAATTCTCTAAGCCAGTTTTCGCTTAATTTCATTGTGCGTTCCTAGTTGTTCAGATCTCTCCATTCCGCACTCCGTGCTCCCGTCGAGATGACTTCTGGTTGTTACAAGCTGCTCCAGCCGAGATGATTCCAGTTGACGCAAACTGCTCCAGTCAAGGCGACCTTTCGCTATTTGAATTGTCTCAAAAACCTCAGGTCATTATCCAAGTAGTGGCGAAGGTCATCGACCCCGTAGCGCAGCAGTGCTAACCTGTCAGGACCCATACCAAAAGCAAATCCGGAGAATTTTTCGGAGTCGATACCTGAAGTTTCCAACACATTTGGGTGTACCATCCCCGAACCCATTACTTCAAGCCAGCCAGTATTGCCACACACACGGCAACCCTTACCATCACAATGCACACACTGAACATCAACTTCTGCTGACGGCTCTGTGAAGGGGAAATAGGAGGGCCTAAAGCGAACCTTCAGATCTTCTCTTTCAAAAAAGGCTCGCAGGAATTCAACGATGGTCCCCTTCAACTCAGCAAAGCTGCTTTCATGGTCGATCAGCAACCCTTCTATCTGATGAAACATTGGCAAATGTGATGGGTCCGGCTGATCCATCCGGTAAACCTTCCCTGGGCAAATGATTCGAAATGGAGGTTCACGAGTCTCCATTACCCGCACCTGGACAGGTGACGTATGCGTCCTCAGCAAAAGCTGGGGATTGAAGTAGAAGGTGTCATGCATTGCCCTCGCCGGATGATGCTCTGGCAGGTTTAGCGCCTCGAAATTGTGATAGTCATCTTCAATTTCAGGGCCCTCTACAACTTCATAGCCAACGCCACGGAAAAAGTTTTCGATTCGCTGCAGCACCATGGTAACCGGGTGCAGCCCACCGATTTCAGCATTTCTGCCGGCAAGCGTCACGTCAATAGCTTCTGCTTCAAGCCTGGTTGCGATGGCGCTTTGCTCAAGGATTTTCCGTTTTTCTGTAATTGCCTGTTGTAAGGCACTTTTCACGCGGTTAATTTCTGCACCGGCGCCAGGTCGTTCCTCGGCCGGGAGTTTTCCGAGCCCCTTTAACAGGCCAGTTATCTCACCTTTTTTCCCAAGATACTGCACGCGCGCGGCATCAAGTGCCGCTACGTCTGTGGCAGCAGCCACCGCTTCGAGTGATGTTTGCTGAATGGCGGCTAGATCAGACATGTTCTGTTTCTGAGTTTTGCATCATTCCGGCATATGTCCTGGTGTGAGACAGCAACGTCTCTGACAGTGTCCCCCACCCCTGGTACCGGCCGCTCCGATACATGGTCGGTCAGGCCGCTATGGCTTCTTTTGCTTTGTTTGCCAAAGCTGCAAACGCTTCTTTTTCGTTTACCGCCAGATCGGCTAGAACACGACGATCGATTTCGATATTTTTCTTCTTCAACCCATTGATCAAACGACTGTAGCTGAGGCCGTTTTCCCTGGCAGCGGCATTAATGCGCTGGATCCACAAGCCGCGAAACATTCGCTTGCGAACCTTTCTGTCTCTGTAGGCATATTGACCAGCCTTGGTTACTGCCTGCTTTGCAACCCGGAATACTCGACTACGCGCACCGTAGTATCCCTTTGCTTGCTTTAGAACTTTCTTGTGGCGACGGTGGGCGGTTACGCCCCGTTTTACTCTCGGCATCATTTTCTCCTGACGAAGTTTACT
>Ga0187833_10006116_pt1 | contig 11201 bp, 13 predicted proteins | sample ETNtaG_37_FD_167968 | JGI IMG/M metagenome (GOLD analysis project Ga0187833, IMG submission 167968) | Marine microbial and viral communities from oxygen minimum zone, Eastern Pacific Ocean - ETNP2014_SV_400_PacBio MetaG (Illumina Assembly) | ecosystem: Environmental > Aquatic > Marine > Hypoxic... | reverse complement strand
GAGATCGCCGTTGCCTTCATTGGTGACGATCACCGAGGAGCCGGTCTCGGCGATGAGAAAATTGGTGCCAGTCAAGCCCACATCGGCCTCGAAATAGCGTTCGCGCAGGACCTGGCGCGCCTCGCCCACCATATCAGAAATCTCGACCAGCCGGCGGGCGGGATCGAGCGCGCCGTGGCTGTCGCGGAAAAGGTCGGCAACCTGCTCCTTGGTCTTGTGGATGGCCGGGCCGATAACGTGGCTCGGCGGCTCGTCTGCGAGCTGCAATATGTATTCGCCGAGATCGGTCTCAATGACCTTGATGCCTTCATCTTCTAGGAAGGGATTGAGCGCAATCTCCTCCGAGATCATGGTCTTACTCTTGGCCATGAGCTTAGCGTCGACCGAGCGGCAGAGCCCCAGGATGATGCGCCGTGCCTCCTCGCCGTCACGCGCCCAGTGCACGATGGCACCCTGTTCGGTTGCCTTAGCCTCCCAGGCTTCAAGGTAATGGTCGAGGTTCTCGAGTGTGTGGTTGCGGATATCGCGACCGGCGTCGCGCAGGGCCTCAAACTCGGGCAGGCGCTCCACCGCAGTGGTGCGCGCATCGCCGAAGTTGGTGCGCAGCAGGCCAAGCGCTTCCTGTAGCTGATCGTCGTGCAGCGCCTTGTGAGCGGTCTCTTTAAAAGCGGACGAGTTGACCTGCATCACCCGCGTCCTATGGCCGGACCGCTCTCGCCCGCCAGGACCTCTGCAACATGGCGTACCTCGACGGCGCTGTTCTCGCGCGAGAGCTTACCGGCCATGTTAAGCAAGCAGCCGAGATCGCCCGCGAGCAGAGTCTGCGCGCCGCTGGCTGCGACGGCTTCCGTCTTCTGGCCGACAATCTTGCCCGAGACTTCAGGGTATTTGACGCAGAACGTGCCGCCGAAACCACAGCATTCTTCCGCTCCCTCCAGCTCACTCAGGCTGAGGCCTGCGATCGAGCCGAGCAATTTCCGCGGCTGCTCCTTAATGCCGAGCTCGCGCAGACCCGAACAAGAATCGTGATAGGTGACCCTGCCCTGATGACCGGCGTCGACTGTCTCGACACCGCGGCAATTGACCAGAAACGAGACCAGCTCCCAGGTCTTCTCGGCCAACGCCTCGGCGCGCGCTGACCAGGCGGGATCGCTCGCCAGCAACTCGGGGAAGTAAATTTTGATCTGGGCCGTGCAGGAGCCCGACGGCACCACCACACAATCGAAGTCCTCGAAGGCGGCTATGACGTCACGGGCGATATCCGCCGCGCCCTTGAAATCGCCCGAATTGAAGGCCGGTTGGCCGCAACAGGTCTGGTTCTCAGGCACATACACGCGACAGCCCGCCACCTCCAGCAGCTTGACGGCGGCAAAGCCGACACCGGGTCGGAACAGGTCGACCAGACAGGTCACGAAGAGGCCGACATCGACCGCGTCGCGGCTCATAACGATGGTCCCTTATCAGGTGGCTCGGGTAGGGCGGAACCTAGCGCCGCGCGGACTCTACGTCCAGCCCGCGTGGGAGCAGCAGGTATGCGTGGCCCGCGCTCTTCATGCGCCCGGCGATATCAGCGGCCGCATCGCCGTGACCCCAATAGACGTCGCCACGCACTGGACCGCGGATGGCACCGCCGGTGTCCTGGGCGATCATCAGGGACTGCAACGGCGCCCCATCGGGTGTGGTAGTGTCGAGCCAGACTGGCGTCGACAGCGGCACGAAGCGGCGGTCGACGGCCAGGCTGCGGCCAGCGGTTAGCGCCGCGCCTTGGGCGCCGACCGGGCCATCGCCGTCGAGCACGTCAAAGAAGACATAAGACGCGTTCTCGTTCATCAGCGCTTGAGCCGCGGTGGGATTAGCGTCGAGCCAAGCGCGGATCGTCTGCATCGACATGGCCTCGCGCGTCACCTCGCCGCGGGCGATCAGCAGGCGGCCGACGGCAGTGTAGGGGTGGCCGTTCTGGGCTGCATAGCCAACGCGCAACATGCGCCCGTCGTCAAGCGCGATGCGGCCAGAGCCCTGGATATGCAGAAAGAAGGCGTCCACGGGATCGTCCACCCAGACGATCTCCAAGTCGCGCGCATCGAGAGCGCCAGCGGCGATCGCGGCACGACCGGCGTAAGGCTTGAGGCGACCATCGACGACTTGCCCGGCAATGCGCTCGCCTGCCAGCTCTTTGCGAAAATCACCGAGGTTGACCATGACCAGCTCTCCGGGTCGCCGGTGTAATGGTGTCGCGTAGCGTTCGCTTTGCGTCAGTGAGCCGTTGAGTGAGGCCTCGTAGTAGCCCGTGTACAAACCCTCGCGTTTCGTGCCGGCGGCGGCAGCGTACGGGAGAAACCAGCGTTCGAAAAACACGCGCCCGTCGGCCGGCCCGGCCGCCAGCGCCGTACAGATTGGCCGCCAGTCGGCGACCTGACCAGCAATACCCATGGCGCGCTCGTCGGGCAGGCTCGCCAGCCGATCACAGGAGCGCGCTAAAGCGCTGAGCGCCTGTCCCTGATCGCCAGAGTCCCAGCCGGGAAGCGCGGTGAAAAAAGTGGGAGTGAGCTGTAACGAAGGCTCGGCAGGCGGCAGCTTATCCTCAAGCGCGCAACCGACAAGCAGCGCCGCCAGAGCCAACGCCGCGAGACGCTCAGTCCTCACTGTCGGTGTCGATGAGTTGCCAGTTGGGGTCGCTCGAGCGGGTGTCGCGCACGAAAGTCCAGATGTCGGTAATCTTCGCCACCGTCACCGCATCGCCGTCGAGCACGCCGCCCTCACTGTCGCGCAGCACGTTGACCTGCTCGGTCAAAAACTTAACCGTCAGCTGTGCCTTGCGGCCGGCCATCTCAGCGCCAACAATATCGGCCAGGATAAAGGAGACCAGTGTGGTCTCTAGGTTCTCGCCGGCTTTCTCGCGACGATCAATCTCGTCAGCAAAGCCTTCGTAGACCGATCCAGCCAGCAGCGCCTTAAGGCTGTGTTTGTCGCCGCTGGCGTAAGCTTCCAGTATCGTTTCAAAAGCGTAGCGCGCCCCGTCGAGAAACTGGCCCTCGTTGAAGCCGGGATTGGCAATTTTGATCTGAGTCATACCGGCCGGGCGGCGGCGCGGGGCCGGCGGTGGCGCACCCTCCTCTTCGAGTGTCTCGTCGTCGGCCTCGTCGCGCTGTCCGTTGCGGTCGGGAAGCGGTATCACTTCGCCGGCGTCACTGCGGCGATGCTCGGGCGGCGGATGGTGGCCGGTGCGCCGGCCCAACACGCGATGCAGGCGCAACACCAAGAACGCCGCAATCATCGCGAAGATAAATAGGTCGAAAAACTGAAGTCCCTGCATGCCGCACCTGGCTTCGCCGCCGTCGCCGTGCGCGAAATACGCCTCCCTTAAGACGCTATCGGCCAGCGCAGCTTGACTGTAGTCTTTCCGCCGCCGTCGGTCCAGCCACTGGCGGTGGCGTGTAAAGTATCCCACATGGGGGCTTGTACAGAGGAGAACAAGCGTGGCGTTGGTGCTTTTGGCATTTCTTGTTGGCCTGCCGTTGGTCGAGATCGCAGGATTCGTTTATGTCGGGGAGGAGATCGGCGCCGCAGCCACCGTCGTCGTGACAGTGCTAACGGCTGTGCTCGGCATCGCCATCGTGCGCATCCAGGGTGCCGGCGTGGCCAGACGCGTCCGCGCCGCCTTCGCCCGCAACAAAGAGCCCGTGGCCGAGACAATCGAGGGCTTGGCGCTTGGGCTTGCTGGCATCTTGCTATTCCTGCCCGGCTTTGTCAGCGATGCGGTCGGTGCGCTTCTTTTAGCGCCGCCGTTGCGCTATCTAGTGGTTTGGTTGCTGCTCGGCTATTTGCGCAAGCGTGTCGCCGCATCGCGGCTGCGCAGCGAGCATGTACTTGAAGGCAAGTACCGCGACGTCACGCCAAGCGACAAGGACCGCTCGTCATGATCCTGACGCCGCACGGCGAATCCGAACTCAATGTCGTCGCCGGCACGATGCTGACCGATCCCAGTATCCGCGATCCCAAGCTGACGCAGAAGGGCTGTAGCGCTCGACGTTCCGATCACCATCGAGCCGCTGGCGCGCAGCGCCGTGCCTAGACCTGAGACATCAGCCCTCCGGCCTCACCCTGGCGACCGCCTAGTCCGACTTGCGCTTTTCCCCCATGCCCAAACGCTAGTGGTCTAGGGTCAAGGCTGTTTCCCACTCCTCATCAGGTTGTCTCCCTCCCTCATCCATGATAGCCAGCGCCAACCTCTGTAGAACAGGAAATCAACCATGGCCGACGAGACCAGCGAAGCGGCAGCCGAGCAACAACACGCCGGCGGCACTCAGCCGCAGCTTCTCATCCGCACCCAGTATGTGAAGGATCTATCCTTCGAGAATCCGCGCGCACCAGCCAGCTTGCGCGAGGGTGCGGCCCCTCAGATTGAGCTCTCGGTCTCGGTCAACGGCAAACCTATAGAGGGTGACGACCACGAGATTGAGCTAATCCTCACGGCCAGTGCCAAACGTGGCGACGAGGTCGCCTTCGTTGCTGAGCTGACCTATGCCGGGATATTTCATCTTTCGGGCTTCACGCCTGAGCAGCTGCACCCGCTGGTCATGATCGAGTGCCCGCGCCACCTCTTCCCCTTCGCCCGCCGGGTGCTAGCCGACTGCACGCGCGACGGCGGCTTCCCGCCCCTGATGCTCGACCCGATCGATTTTCTGGCCCTCTACCGCCGCTCCCAGGACGCGGTGGCGACCGAAACCGGTGGCGGCAACGGCCAGCAGAACAATGCCTGAGCTACATCGGCAAGGTCGCAAACACAAAATGAGTGAGGTGTCTCTTTATTAGGATATCGCAAGTCAGTTCCGTCGCCAGACGGGCTTTTTCAGAGCTTCGATAAAGGCGTCGTGGGCGGCGAGCTCGTTAGCGCTGGCGGCGTGGGAGCGAGGCGAGCGCGGCTGCCGGGTGCCGCGGGCTGCTGTGGTGACTAGTTCGGCAGCAGTTGTCTCCGCCAAATTAAGGCCTGCCTGACGGCCGCCGACTAGCTCCACATAGACATCGGCCAGCAGCGCCGCATCAAGCAGGGCACCGTGATGGGTGCGAGCCGAGTTGTCTATGCCGAAATGCTTACACAGAGCATCGAGATTCGCCGGCGCGCCGGGAAATTTACGGCGCGCCATCTGTAGAGTGTCGATCGCACGTGCCGTGTCGATGAGTGGGTGGCCGAGGCGCTCAAACTCGGCATTGAGAAAACCGAGATCAAAGTTCGCATTGTGGATCACCAGCCTATCATCGCCGAAAAACGCTTCCATCTCTGCGACAATCTCGCTGAACAGCGGCTTGCCCGCTAGATGAGCGGTACTGATGCCGTGGATGGCCTCGGCCTCCGCCGGCACCTCGCGCTCGGGATTGATGTAATAGTGAAAGCTCTCACCGGTGACGATCCGGTCAATCAGCTCTAGGCAACCGATCTCGATGATACGGTCGCCGCCACGAGCATCGAGGCCGGTGGTCTCGGTATCGAGAACAATTTCACGCACCGCGCAGTTTCCTTGCCGGACGCCTGAGCAGGCCGGGGTCGGACAGTATCTTGCAGATATGCTTGATCGCACTCAAGGATACTTTGCGCCCGAGCCCGGTAGGAATAACGAAATCCGCGCGGTAGCGCTTCTCAGCATCTGGTGTCTGCCGCGCGAGAATGCCGGCGAGCTTGGCCTCGGTCATGCCAGCCCGACGTAGGGCCCGGTGGCGCTGCACGAAGCTCGGTGCCGAGACCACCGCGACATAGTCGCAGCGGCTATCGCCACCAGTTTCGAACAGCAGCGGCACGTCGAGCACCACGAGTGGTACGCCAAGCGCTCTAGCTCGCCGTAAAAAGCACTCGCGCGCCTTGCTGACCAACGGATGTAAGACGCTTTCGAGGCGTCTGAGGTCTTCTGGTTTGGCGAACACCATGGCGCCCAGACGCTTACGATCGACCCTGCCGTTTTCAGCCACGACACCGGGAAACATCGCCCGCACGGCACCATAGCCCCGTCCGCATGGCGCCGTTATTTCGTGCACCGTCGCATCAGCGTCAAACACCGCTACACCGAGACGGCGGAAGGTCTCCGATGCCTGGCTCTTACCCATAGCGATACCGCCTGTAAGACCAAGCACGACAGGCCGCCGCGCTTTCACGGCACCAGATCCGCCAGCACGAAGTTGCGCAACCCCTCGTCCACCTCGGGCTCACACCCAAACCACGCAGCGAAGCCTGGGCGCGCTTGATGCAGCAACATGCCGAGCCCATCGACACAGCGCAGCCCACGCGCGCGGGCGGTACTCAGCAGGGCGGTCTCGAGGGGCACATAGACGATATCCGCAACAACCGCCTCGTCATCAAGCGCGTCGAGCGACACCTCCAGCGGTTCCTTGCCTACCATGCCGAGGGTGGTAGTATTCACTACCAACCCGCAGCCGCCCACAGCGTCGCTACGCGCGTCCCAAGCTACCACCTCGATGCCCGCAGCGAGCTCGTCCGCTAGAGCTTCCGCGCGACTTCGCGTGCGGTTAGTGAGGCGGAGCGCCGGCACGCCAGCTTCCAATAGTCCAATAAGTATCGCGCGGGCCGCTCCGCCAGCCCCGAGCACCAAAACTGCTTGATCATCCCGCCATTCGCCGACGCAATCCCGAAGGTTCGCCATGAATCCATAAGCGTCGGTGTTACTGCCGGTCAGGCTGCCATCCTGCTCAACCACAATGGTGTTAACGGCGCCGATCCGCCGTGCCATCTCCTCCATATTATCGACGGCGGCAAGAGCCTTCTCTTTGTGCGGCACTGTCACATTGCAGCCAGCAAACCCTAGCGCCGGCAGCGCTCTAATTGCTTGGCCGATTCTCTCCTCCGACACTGCGAGAGGTAGGTACGCACCGTCGATACCATAACGCTCGAGCCAGTAGCCGTGTAAGCGCGGTGAGCGTGAATGGCTTACCGACACGCCCATGATACCGGCAAACTTTGTTTTTCCCGTATATATCATTACTCTACTATCTGCTGATTGCGTAAGTATGATAAGAGCGCCAATAATGGCAATCCGAGAATAGTGAAATAATCGCCATCTGTAGACTCAAAGAGATGCACACCATATTCTTCCAAGCGATAGGCGCCGACAGTCGAGCAGGCCTCCTCGCCCACTGCTACTAAATAGCTTTCGAGAAAAGCATCGGAAAAGGCGTGCATCGTGAGATAGGCACTCTCGCAATGGTGCCACTGTGTCATACCATCCCGCACCACAGCGACGGCCGTTGCCAAGGCGTGCCGGCGACCACGCAAAGCCACTAAGTGAGCCCTAGCCTGGTCTGTAGTCTCAGGTTTGTCGAACCAACGTCCCCCGCAGTGAAGGATCTGATCACCGCCAATGACCAGGGCGCCAGGATGTCGCGGCGAAACAACGACAGCTTTGCGGATGGCTAGAGCCAAAGCAGTATCTGCCGCGCTTCTACCACCTGCCGCCATCGCCATCTTTACAGGATTTTCATCTATGTTGGCCGGATCGATTGTCACACCAAGACCGGCAGCTTTTAGGAGGACGTGGCGGGAGGTACTAGCCGAAGCTAGAACTAGGGCGATCATATCTCTTCCGCTATTGCGCGATAAAGTTGTAGGATCGCTGCTGCCGTCTCTTCAATTGAGCGCCGAGAGACATCGATTGTTGACCAATCATGACGTGCGAAAATGCGCCGTGCATCGCTAATTTCACGTCGCACCATATCAAGATCAGTGTAGTCGCTACTACGCATATCTTTCAGCGCGATAACACGGTTGCGACGAATTTGCACAAGACGACTAGGAGATGTGGTTAAAGCCACAACCAAAGCGGTGCTCGTGGCAAGACGCTCCTCAGGGAAAGTCGCGTTGCTGACAAAAGGTACGTTAGCAGCCTTAATACCACGATTGGCGAGGTAGATGCAGGTTGGTGTCTTCGACGTGCGCGAAACACCAACTAGAATCACGTCCGCCTTATCCAGATTGTCGATAGCATGTCCATCGTCATGAGCAAGCACAAACTGCATGGCCTCAATACGATTATAATATTCACTGTTAAGAGCATGCTGCCGCCCAGGAGTGTGTCGTACTTCAGTACCTAAAGTATTACTTAGCACATCCATAACCCCAGCCAATACATCAACACAGGGTACGTTAAGTTCGTGGCAGCCAGCTTCCAGTACATGACGAAGCTCTGGCTTGACTAAGGTGTAGAGAACAATACCAGGATGGGAACGTACAGATTGCAACACCTTCTCTATCTGCTCTAAGCTACGCACCAGAGCCCAGCTATGCTCCGCAGAATCACCAACTAAAAACTGTGCCATCGATGCACGCGCTACTGTGCTTACAGTCTCACCGGTCGAATCTGAGATTAAATGCAAATGAAAGGGTGCCGCGCTCATGTGTATAACTTCACTGAGATTGGGGATATCCAGATCTCATTAGCGCGACTCGCAATTTCTTCCCATATCATGCACAAACTGTTCATGAATGACTCAAACCATCCCCCTGTTGATAATCCCACCGTTAAGTGGCTCGATAATATCCCTATCCCAACAATTAACGCTCACACATACAGCGACTTCGCGCCACTTGCCAACAGGACCATCCACCGTAGCTATCTCAATTCACCAATCTTTCTCAATATCTGTGGACAAAAGATAATCCCCATGATTTCCGCCCATCTACAAAAACAATATTTCTTACTATTTAAGAATAGATTCTAGAGAGATCATAGGATCGGTGGAAAAATGAGAAAGCCACTGTTATGTGCGTTACAGGGTGAAGTGTTATTGCAGCCACCAGTGTGGCTAATGCGGCAAGCGGGACGTTATCTGCCGGAATATCGAGAGTTGCGAGCTGAGGCGGTAGATTTTCTCAATTTCTGTTATCGGCCTGAGCTAGCCTCTGAAGCAACACTGCAACCGGTGCGGCGCTACGGCATGGATGCGGCAATCGTCTTTTCAGATATTCTCGTAATACCTGATGCCATGGGTGTTGATATAAGTTTTGTGGAAGGTCAGGGACCGGTGCTGAAGCCGATTGATGACTACAGTAGTCTCTCGGTCGATAGTGTTACCGAGTACCTTTCACCAGTCTATGAAACGCTACGTAGGGTTGTTACCGCCTTGCCTGAATCTTGCACACTTATTGGTTTTGCCGGAGCGCCATGGACACTTGCTACGTACATGATTGAAGGTGGTACTAGCCGAGATTTTTCCACTATTAAGCGCCAGGCCCTCAGTGAGCCAGATAATTTTTCCTCTTTACTTATGTTGCTTGTTGAGGCGGTGGCAGAACATCTTATGGCACAGGTTAAAGCTGGTGCTGAAGTACTACAGATTTTTGATAGCTGGGCTGGTGTGGTTCCGGCTGAGGCTTTTGCGCGTTGCTGCCTAGCTCCAGTGGCGGAGATCACGCGACGCATTAAATATCGTTACCCTAATGTGCCAATTATCGCTTTTCCGCGCGGGGCTGGAATTGGCTATCAAGGCTATGCGACGACAACAGGTGTTGACGGGCTGTCTCTGGATTCAAGTATACCGACAAAATGGGGTGCAATGCTTGATGCTACCACCGTGCAGGGAAACCTTGATCCACAATCGCTCGTCGTAGGCGGCGAACAGATGGCCTTGGCGGCGCGTAAAATTCTTGCTGACATGGCCGGGCGCAGCTTTATTTTCAACCTTGGCCATGGCGTGGTGCCGGAGACGCCTGTTGAAAATGTCGCCGAGTTGATCTCGCTAGTGCGGGATAGCCCAACGTGAAGAAGCGAGCGGTTATTCTTTTTAATCTCGGCGGACCAGATTCGCTAGAGGCTATTCAACCCTTTCTTTTTAATCTTTTTTCTGATCCAGCGATTATTTCACTGCCCGGGCCACTGAGACGGTTGCTTGCTAAGCGAATATCGACAAAGCGCGCACCGATCACGCGTGATATTTATACTCATATCGGTGGGCGCTCGCCATTGCTGGAATTGACCCGCGCTCAAGCGAAGGCGCTGGAGCAGACACTGGGCGGCGGTTATCGCGTCTTTGTCTGTATGCGCTACTGGCATCCCATGAGTGAGGTTGTGGCAAAGGAGGTTGCTGCCTGGCGGCCTGATGAGATTGTATTGCTACCGCTTTACCCGCAGTTCTCCACTACCACCACGGAGTCATCGCTGGTGGACTGGCAACGCCACAACCTTGATCAGCCATGCGCCGTTATCGGCTGTTATCCGACCCAGGACGGCTTGGTACGTGCCCACGCAGAGAGGCTTGCGACGGCTCTCGATGGCCTTGAGAGGCCGCGGGTACTGTTTTCCGCCCATGGCTTGCCGGAAGCGGTGATAGCGCGTGGTGATCCCTATCAGTGGCAGGTGGAGCAAACGGTCGCAGCGGTGGTTGAGGCTATTGGTGTCGCTGGTCTTGATTGGGTAATTTGTTATCAGAGCCGAGTCGGCCTACAACGCTGGATTGGCCCCACGACAGAGGATGAAATTCGCCGCGCAGGGAATGACGGTGTGTCGCTCGTCGTAGTGCCGGTCTCTTTTGTCTCTGAGCATTCGGAGACCGTTGTCGAGCTCGATATCAAATACCGAGCTTTAGCAGAGAGCAGTGGTGTAACAGCTTATATACGGGTTGCAGCTTTGGGTACGGATCCTGTCTTTATCAGGGGGTTGGCCAGTCTTGTGCGCACGGCGCGTGTAGATGCGCCGCGCTCGCGAGATGCTGGGCGCCTATGCCCAGAAACATGGTCGCGTTGTATCTGCCGGGCGGGGGGGGCCGGATGAGCGAGTTTCTCGGCGCTGTCTATCCCTGGCTGAAAGCGGTGCACATTATCTCTGTGATTTCCTGGATGGCAGGTATGCTCTATCTGCCGCGCCTCTTCGTCTATCACTGCACGGCGGAGCCGGGTTCAGCACTGTCCGAGACCCTGAAGATAATGGAGTGGCGGTTGCAACGGGTCATCATGACGCCGGCCATGGCTGTGGCGTGGTTATTTGGCTTGTTGTTGCTGGCTTCGCCCATGGTAGATATTAGCGAGCATTGGTTGCAGGTAAAACTTGTGCTGGTTGTGGCCATGTCGGTTATCCATGAGACTATGGCTCGCTGGCGGCGAGACTTTGCTGCCGATGTCAATCAGCGCTCGCAACGTTTCTACCGTATCGCGAACGAGGTCCCGACTTTGTTGATGATCGGGATCGTGATACTCGTTATCACGA
>Ga0187833_10006114_pt1 | contig 11203 bp, 11 predicted proteins | sample ETNtaG_37_FD_167968 | JGI IMG/M metagenome (GOLD analysis project Ga0187833, IMG submission 167968) | Marine microbial and viral communities from oxygen minimum zone, Eastern Pacific Ocean - ETNP2014_SV_400_PacBio MetaG (Illumina Assembly) | ecosystem: Environmental > Aquatic > Marine > Hypoxic... | reverse complement strand
GTGAAAATAAATGAACCAAATCCTTATGACCTATATAATATGGCAGGCAATGTTTGGGAATGGGTTGAAGATTGGTATTCTTCGGATTTTTACAATAATTCTAATAATTCTACAGACCCTGTTAATATTGAGGATACAGGACTTAAAGTCAGGCGAGGCGGATCTTGGAATTATCACCAAGCGCCATTAAAATCATCGGCTAGAGCCGAAGATGAGCAATTTAAAGGGAATGATCATTTTGGATTTAGAATAGCACAATAAACACAATTCAGCAAAGTTTAATAAATAATATCAAGCCCCACATTCGTGGGGTTTATTGTTTGTGGGATCATGGGTAGATTTGGGCAATTATTTAATATAATATTTTAATCATGAGCAACGGATGAAACTTTTAAAAATATTACTATTCCTGTCCATTCTACTTGCGAGCCAAATTCAAAATGACCAAGTCGTTATAGAGTCAGGCAAAATACTACAGATTTTGAGCGAGTGTCCACCTATGAAACTGAATGCTAATTCTAACATCATAATATCAATACCATCGTTGAACGGTTCCTTAAAAAAATTCCGGATGTTTTATTCGCCGGTGATGCCCCCATCATTAATTAAAAAATACCCTGAGATAAGAACATACACTGGCATCGGTTTGGAAAATCCTAGCGAGAGAGTGAGTGTGACCGTGGGCAAGGATAAAATCAAAGGAATGATCTTAGGAAGCGATGGCACCGTTTTTATTGATCCTGTAGAGGATGGCATGGATATATATCGTATCTCCAAAACAGAAATGGGTGCACCTGTTTCTCGCAACTGTTCACAATGCGAAAATGATGACACAATAAAAAGAGAAGAGGGAACAAGCAGTAGAACCACAAGAAACTTCCCATCCTGTGTGGGTGAGGCCGAACCGTGCTATTCAATCGGGGATACATTGGTTACATTTCGATTTGCCGGTATCTTAACGGCTGAAGCTAATAATGAAGTGGGGGGCGGCAATGTTTTTGGAGGTCTTACCTGGATGAATGCCATGGTGAATCAAATAAATCTCCTTTGGGTTAGAGAATTGAGTTTTCGCCTGGAGTTAATTGAAGATAGTGATGCATTGATTTACACCGATGACAGTCCCACGCCGGAAGATTTTACCCAGTCTAATATGTATGACGAGTTACCTCTCGTATTAAATCATCTCAATGAGACTGTTGGCACTGGTGGATATAACGCACCTGTTGGATTGCTGAACTGGGAATACGGAGCTGTATTTAATGTCGGGTATGCCGGCGGGTTGGCATATGTACCTGGCTCGACTTCTGCGAATCTGCCGTATTACGGAATTTTTAATCATGAGATAGGTCATAATTTAGGTTCATCCCATAATTGTACTTCAGAAGGTGGCTGGAGATGTTCGTTTGGCGGTACAATTATGTGTTCTCGGAGTAATACACTCCCAGGTAATAGTGGTGATCAATATTCGTCACATACCATCGATATCGCCATCAAATATCAGCAGGAAATGTTTGGCGGCAATCCATATCTATATCAACGGGGTTTTACAAGAATCCCGACTGATAATTTGCCACCGGAAGTAAACCTGCCTTTTGATATTATCACCATTCCGATGGAAACGCCATTTGTACTGGAAGGTAGTGCCGAAGATGAAAACAACGAAAGTTTAACCTATTCCTGGGAACAGAATGATATTTCTGATGCTGCCTTCAGTCCGCCGGACTTTCCGGAAGATACCGGTCCACTATTTTGCAGCGTGGATGCAAAAGCGAATGGAAATGTTCGATATTTCCCACAAATGGCAAGCCTGTTGGACAACAATTACTCGACAGGAAATATTGAAAAATTACCCTTCGCTGCCAGGGAAATAAATATGCGTCTTCTGGTTCGGGATAATGATCCGATTTCCGGTGGTTTCAACTATGATAATGTATTTTTGAATGTGGTGGAAGATGCAGGGCCGTTTCGGGTCACATCTCAGGCTGATATTGTTACATGGGAGGCAGGTACTACCGAAACTATCACATGGGCTGTAGCCAATACGAACAATGCTAGCGGAGTCAACAGCCCCATCGTTGGAATTTATCTCTCTATTGATGGTGGCGAAAATTTTGATATCATCCTGGATGCAGCAACTTACAATGACGGGAATGAAGACATAACTGTACCCGTTGTTCCTACGATCGATGGTTGCAGGATTATGGTGAAAAGTTTGAATAATGTCTTTTTCGATATAAATAATTCATTTTTTATCATCAATAATCCAGCCATCCCACAGTTGGTCGTTGATACGTCAGTCATTGAACTGACTCTTCCTTTGAATACTGTCATGGTTGTTGAGAGAGAAATTTCAAATTCCGGAGATGAAGGATCTGTCTTGAGTTATGAACTAGATGTAGACTATGAATTGAATGGTGAAGGCTATTTATCCTTTGATGGTGAAGATGATTTTGTTGATCTTGGTGCAAATCTGTTAAGCGGTTCAGGAGATTTTTCCATCACATTGTGGATAAAAACAACAGAAACAAATGAGGTGATTATTCAGCAGCGCAATGGTGGGTTTAATGGTGAATACCAATTAAATGTCAATGGAAATGGCCTATTAAATTTTTGGACATATTCGGATGGGTACCGTTGGTCTGTTTCATCGCCTGGATCGGTCAATGATGGAAATTGGCATCATGTCGTATTGGTGCAGGATGAAACCATTAACGGCGGAAGGATGTGCGTGGATGGCTCCGAAGTTTCCAACAGTTCCGGTGGGCTGGTGAATCTGGATGGTAACATCCATTCATATCTTGGTGCCGATATGCGGGACCATGTGAATTATTTTTCCGGATCCATTGACGCAGTGGGGATTTTATCTGTTGCATTATCGAACATGGATGTAGAAAGCCTATTTTCCGGTGGCCAGAGTTTCAATTTGAATTACAATCATGACGGTTATTCAGGAGCGAATGATTTGGAAGCATTTTATCCAGTCAAGCTCATGAGTGGGGCAACACTTTCTGACGCCAGTGGAAATGGACATGACGGAAACATTTCCGGTGCCGATTGGGATGGAGATTTGATTCCTTCTCCGGATTGGTTAGCAGTTTCTGATTCTTATAGCTGGCTGGAAGCAGGGGAAAGTGATCAAATTAGCATTACAGTCATTACAGATGAATTGGAAAATGATACAACGTATTTTGGTCATGTCTTAGTCTTAACCAATGGTGATGTCACTTCCATTCCTGTACATCTGAATACATTTGATAATTTGAGCGCTGGTGTTTCACAATTACCGAGAAAATTCAAACTTTATCCGGCCTATCCAAACCCATTCAACCCTGTCACAACACTCCATTATGATTTGCCAGAAGATGCCTTGGTCAATATCACTATTTACGATATGATGGGTAGGATTATTAACAATCTGGTTAACAGTACGCAAAATTCAGGCTATAAATCAGTACAATGGAATGCTAATAACAGTGCAGGTCTGCCAGTGAGTGCCGGGATGTACTTTTATTCTATACAGGCAGGTGATTTCAAGCAGATTAAGAAGATAGTACTGCTAAAATAGATTTACCCTTTCTACAAACATCAAGCCCCACATTCGTGGGGTTTTTTGTTTGTGGGATGACGGATATGGGATCAGTTTTATACCAGATACATTTTTCAAGTTTAAAGAATGATTAAACTAATAACTTATTTGATATAGAATAGAATTTTGAAGCAGATTCTATGAGAGAATTCGCTGTTAATTCTTTCACCCCATATATATCCACGATGCATCCATATTTATTTATTACTTTTCGCACAAGTAAATCAAAATCACCATCGCCTGATAGCAGAATTATTTTTTCTACTTCTTCAGCTGATTCTAAAATATCGATGGTTATGCCCACATCCCAATCTCCCTTAGCACTGCCATCTGCTCTGGATATATAGGGCTTTAGTTTCACATTAAATCCAATAGATTTTAAAGCGTATTGAAACTTTTGTTGTTTCTCATCTCCTTTATCTATAGCATAAGCATTAGCTTTAATTATTTCATCTTTAGATTCTATTTGATTCCAAAAACGTCTATAGTTGAAGGAACGTCTAAAAGTATCCCGTGTGGTATAATAAATATTTTGCACGTCAACAAATATTGCAGTTTTCATTATGTTTAATTTATAACCAAAATATCTTGAATTATATCACAGGCGAGAATTACAGTAATACCAGCATTTAACAATCAAGCCCTGCCCAGTAGTGTGTTTTATTTTTATCGAATGATTTGTAGATTATAATATTAAACAACAAACCTAAGGAGAGAGTCTATGAGTTTGAAGCTATTATTTAAAATATTTGCAGGTCTGCAATTAATACAGGGTGTAATGATGCTGTTTGGCGGGAGTATGATTTCAGAACTGAACTTTTGGGAGCACTCAATTGGAATTACTACCATGGCAGAACACCATGGAGCTGGTTGTATTTGTATTGCCATCTTATTTTGGATGCTTCCGATTTGGTTGTCAGACCAACAACTGAAAGAATCAGTGCCTGCTGTAATTGGGATTCAGGGTATTTTAGCAATTATGCCAGTTTATCATTCGGCTGTTGAGGCAATACCCACCAACCCAGCATTCTTTGTATTGATGGCTGTATTAATTGGCTTAATCGTCCTGTTTTACATGGAATCAAAAAAGAATGTCACTAGTTCTGACTAGGAAGAATGAAACTATAATGAATATAAAAAACCCCACATTCGTGGGGTTTTTTGTTTGCAGAATGATGAGTAGATTTTGACATGAATAAAATATTAATAATATTATCTCTACTGATTGCAAATCAAAGCAATACGGAAGAAACCGCCTATATGCATCAGGACGTAATCATTGGGTTATGGGATACTTATATTGATGCGGTTGATAATAAAAAGATCCAGGAAATGTTCAGCTATTTTTATTTACCGGCAACACTGCATTTTGATCAAAGTGATCCAGTGGTGATTGAATCAGAAGAAAACTTTAAGGAAATTTTCAATGTATGGAAAGATTCACCACAGGCTAATTTCCATCATACTGAACGGGAAAGTATTACAGTCAATGAAATTATTGAAGATTTCTCGTGTGTTGCTGATGTTGTGTATAAGCGACTCGACAAAGAGAATAATATAATTTCCAGGACTCGCTCATTATATCATTATATCTATAAGGACGAAAAATGGAAAATATATATGATCACTAATGTGGAGACTGATCAAGATAAACAATAGTAGTAGTTTAACCGAAAATGGCTAAATAGACACTTTCACTATGATCATGTTATTTAAAAGTCAATATCGACAATTGCTTCCTTTCTTCTGCTCGCTTTATCCTTGAATGTAAAATCATCGTAAGGAATGTTTTCTTTGTCCAAGTATTTGATAAGTTCCTTAAGGTATTCATTTTCATAGCCATCCGCATAGCCCGACGAACGGTATAATATATTACCGTTTTTATCAGCAAAGATTATAGTTGGGATTCCTTCAACGGATAATTTATCCGCTAATTTACTCCGTGGATCGATAGACACGTCAAACTTATATTTTCGTTTACTGACATATGGTTTCACCAGGTTTAAAATTTTAGGCTTATTTAGGTTAATGCTGAGCACTTTTAAACCCGTGTTGCTGAAGCTTGTATTTAGCTGGTCGAGATAGGCTAACTGCCTCTCACAGAATGGTCACCAAGTGGTCCAGAAGTTTATAATTACGAGTCCATCATTATTAAAGTCAGATAGCTGGGCATACTCTCCATCAAGCATTTTAAGCCGAGCCTCCGGTATTTTGACAACTTTCGTATTTTCACCCTGTATAAGTTGAAAGTTCATGACTAAGGCCAGTAAATAAATATTTTTCATAGTTAAAACCTTATCTTATAATTATTTAATGTCCCTAAATATTAGGCAATTGGGCTCAATATATGACACCTTTTAATGTGCTAATTATGGATATTCTTTCGTTTGTGTCGGGATTTTTTGTTTGGCGGGATGATGATTGGATTTAATTTACAAAACACATTGTCTATTAAAATGAAACAGAAACTTAAAAATATTGATCATATTCATGTATTTGTACCGGATAGGCAACAAGCCCTTGACTGGTACAGTACTATATTGGGCTTGGAGCCTATAAAATCTTTGCTTTTTTGGGCAAATGGTGGCCCACTCACAATTGGTAATGATGATGACAGTATTCATATTGCTCTTTTTGAAGGCGAGCCAAATAACAATCAGTCTGTTATCGCTTTTAATACAACTGGAGAAGATTTTATTAATTGGCACAAAAGAATCAATAATGCACTAAACTGTAGTATTGAAGTTGATGACCATAGTGTTTCATTCTCGATTTACTTTAATGACCCATATGGAAATCCTTATGAAATCACATCCTATGACTATGAGATTTTATCTAATCACTATAATTAATCTAATTTTTGCAGTTTCAATGCTTTCAACACCCATTTTTGGTGTAACTGGGTATGTTCGTTATTCTGAAGCTTCATTTTGTACGGATAGTTGTTCCATATATTTTCTTGAGGACGAATATGGTGAATTTCTATCATGGATAACCCATTTGGAGGATATGGATATGCTGAATGATTATAATGACAGGTTTGTAGATATTGAAGGAGATACTATACAATGTGTCGAGTGTGAAGCGATTAACGTATCATCTATTTCAATCTCGAATGAATGTCAAATGCCGGTGAATTGTTTTGCAGATCCCTGTATAGTAAGCGAATGCTCATCTTATCCCGATGCTGCATGTGTGGCGAATTATTGCGGAGGGTGTTGGGCAGATTATTATTTAAATGGTGAATTAATATATTGTGATTTATCCACGGATTGTTTTGACCTTACCGGCATTGATTTTGGGTCCTGTGAAATGTTACTTGGGATAGGATGGGTAAACGATAGTTGTATTTACGTCTCAGGTTGTGATTATGTAGCAGATAGTGTGGATTATTCGGATGCATTTTTTAATTCAATGGATGACTGTATTCAGTCTTGTGTCTTTGTATCTGACCTTGAGGTTAATCAATTACCCGTTGCCTTCAATTTATATAATAATTTTCCCAATCCATTCAATCCAGTGACAGCATTACGCTATGATCTGCCTGAAGATGCATTGGTTAATATTACCATATACGATATGATGGGTAGGCTAGTAAATACTCTTGTTAGTAGTCAGCAAACTGCAGGTTATAAGTCAATCAATTGGAACGCCACCAACGACGCTGGTTCATCAGTGAGTGCGGGAATATATCTCTACAAGGTGCAGGCAGGGAAGTTCAGGCAAACCAAGAAGATGGTATTATTAAAGTAGATTTACTTATTCTACAACTTTAAGCCCCACATTCGTGGGGTTTTTTGTTTGTGGGATGATGTGTAGATTGTGATATGAAATTTCAATTCATTAATGATTTTCATATTCAAATAAATATAAATTTGAATCTAAATCTAGTATATACATAGAAAAATGGACATTGTAAGAATCTTAAAAAATATACCGATTTGGTTTTTTATAATAGCACCCATGTTTCTATTTGCTCATGGGGTACCAACTGGAGACCAGGGATATATTCAGGAAATAAGTGGAGTTAATATTATTCCATTCATGTATCTGGGTGCAAAACATATGGTAACAGGCTACGACCATTTACTTTTTCTCGTAGGTGTCATATTTTTTCTTTATCGCTTGAAAGATATTGGTATTTATGTAAGCCTGTTTGCTGTTGGGCATTCATCTACATTGTTGTTAGGCGTATTTGCAGATATTCATATTAATGCCTTTCTAATAGATGCAATTATTGGACTATCTGTTGTATATAAAGCCTTAGATAATCTAGGGGCGTTCCAAAAATGGTTTGGAGTTCAACCGAATACAAAAATTTCTACATTTATATTTGGTCTGTTCCATGGGTTTGGGTTAGCAGCAAAAATCATTGAATTTGAATTAGACACGAATGGCCTTTTTACAAATTTAATTGCCTTTAATATAGGTGTCGAAGTAGGTCAACTGTTGGCATTATCAGCCATCTTGATTTTAATGAGTTACTGGCGGAAACGGAGTAGTTTTCTAATTCATGCTTATTCGACCAATGTTATACTCATGATACTGGGCTTCATGTTAACGGGATATCAACTTTTTGGATTTTTCAATTCATAATAGGTGAAAAAATGTTTAATACATATAAACCATCAGAAAATGATTTACCTTCATCCTCACTACTATTTAAATCTACTATTATTGCTTTAGCTGTTGCAGGAGTTTTGTTGCTTTGTGTTGTAATTCCAGCAGAATATGGCACTGATCCAACAGGTGTTGGGAAATTACTGGGTTTAAAACAAATGGGAGAGATTAAAGCCAACCTTGTGAAAGAATCTCTCAATGAAAATCAAAAGCTTGACGAGAGCATCTCAACAAATGAAGAGATAAGAGAAAGCTTCCAAAAAAGTATAACTAACAAGGATATTACGGAATTTGTGATTGCACCTGATGATGCCATTGAAATAAAGTTAGAAATGCAAAAAGGTTCTTCTGCTAAGTATAAATGGACCACAAAAAGTGGAGGGTTAAATTATAATCTACATGGTGACGGATATAAAGGGTCCCAAAACTCCACGACTTACAAAAAAGGTCGAATGACGACCACTGACAATGGAGAATTCAAAGCTGAATTTGATGGTTATCATGGTTGGTTTTGGCGAAATAGAAATAGTGAAGTTGTAGCTGTGACTTTAGAGACTGATGGTGAATATATTCAAATTAAACAAATACACTAAGAGGCATAATACATATAGAAATATATGGTTTAATACTACATGATAAACTCTTACATATTTATAAAAACCCCACGAATGTGTTTTTTTTTGTTTGTTGGATGATGAGTAGATTCGACGTAATTAATCCCAGAATATTATTATTTGTTGTTATTGATGTTTGACTTTAGACCCAGAACTAATAATAAAATAAAAAATGACATTTATTAAATCCATTCAAACAAGTGAAAACAAGATTATTTTAAAAAATCTTGGAGCACCTTCTCCAGAATTACTGATTACTGACCAGGAATGTATTTCAATTGTTTTTCTGGATACTGAAACAACAGGTGTGAATAGAGCGAATGATAAAATCATTGAACTGGCTCTCAAAATAACAACGTTTGAAAAGTTATCTGGAATGATAGTTTCCATTGACCAAGTATATGAATCATTCAATGATCCTGGTAAAGAGATAAGCCAGGAAATAACAATGCTTACGGGTATCAGCAATGATATGGTTCAAGGTCAGTCTATTGATTGGGGGATGGTTGATACAATCCTTAAGGATGCTGATATAGTCGTTGCACATAATGCATCTTTTGATCGTGCATTCGTGGATAAACATTCATCTGTATCACCGACTAAGATCTGGGCCTGCTCTATAAATGATATAGATTGGTTGGGCAGGGGGTTTTCCAGTGCTAAACAGGAACTTCTTTGCTATTGGCATGGTTTTTATTTTGAAGCCCATCGCGCCATGAATGATGTAGATGCTCTTATACATCTTTTGACCCACTCATCATACGATGTTGACAGGCCAGTGCTTGAACTCATAGAAAATTCTCAAAAACCAACTTATGTCATTTTTGCTACTAATTTTAATTATGACCCTATTAAGAAGGATACAGTGAAAGCAAATAAATACAAATGGAATGCAGGGGATAAAATTTGGTACAAAAATGTAACCTTTGATAATCTTGAAAGTGAAAAGGAATGGTTAACCGGAATTATCTACGATTTCCATTTTGAAGGGCGAGTTGAAGAAATTAATCCTATCGATAAATATAAATTATAATCCAATGACTTTACGTTTTAATTCATTCATTTTCATTCTATCGATTCTGTATTCTTCTCCTTTGAAAGATGCGGAAATTTCAGAATTTATAGAAGCCCGCTATGCCGGTGCTGATTCCATTGTGTATTCCATGATCTCCGAAGACTTTAGGTATTACCATACGCCCTATATCGGGTTAGGTATTTTCACAGAATATTCAGATGGTAGCTTACTGATTACCGGTATTGTAGATGATTCACTGCAAACAATGCTGGATATTGGTGATCTGATCCATGAAATAAATGATAAGGTTGTTTCTGCAAACTCTCCTGTCATTATAGGGAGAGCAGGAGATAGGCAAAAGTTAATTTTGACAAAAAAGGGTGACACCACATTTACTGAAATGATTGTACCCTTGATCCTGGTTCAGTTTTCACAAAATGATTCTCTTTTTCTAGCAGATTTGACACCCTATGCAGACATATGGCATGATTACCATATTGAGATCCTTGATATAGTTTCAAAAAAAGAAAAGGCATCAGTGTATTATCATTGGGAAGGTTCACGTGAAGAGGGTGGACCTGTATATCACTTTTATGCTATGGAATTAATTTATTACTATAAAAAGACAGAACTAATTTATAAAATAGAAACTCTTTGGTCTGAGAAACAATTCAGGGATCAGTTTAAATAATTTTTTTTATTTCCAGAATCATTTCCCCGTGAATCTTTGGATTGGCCACTAAAATATTGTTATCATAAATAGAATAATCCGATCCATCCATTTGAGATACTACACAGCCTGCTTCCTGTGCTATTAAAATACCAGCGGCCGAATCCCACGGTTTTAGATCAAACTCCCAGTATCCGTCCACTTTTCCCGAAGCAACGTGGCATAGATCTACCGCAGCAGCGCCAAGCCGCCTGACACCATGGGATTTATCAGTAAAATCTTTGAACAAGGCCATATTCCTTTCCCACAACTCACCATGTTCATAGCCAAAGCCTGTTAAGAGTAGGCTTTTTTCAATTGAGTCTGTTTGTGAGCAGGTAAAGGGCTGGCCTTCGCACCAAACACCTTCATTTTTTATTGCAGTATAAAGTTTGGTATTTGGCATTTCCAGCACAACTGCAATCAAGGGTTTATTTTGAAATAGTAATGCAATAGAAACAGCAAAGGAAGGATAACCATGTACGAAATTTGTTGTACCATCTAAAGGATCAATAATCCATAGAAAGTCAGATTCAGATGATTCTTTCTCAGATTCTTCTGCTAATAAATCGTGATCTGGATAAGATGCACGAATAATGGATTTAATTATGTTTTCCGAATGAAGATCTGTTTCGGTAACAAGATCTGTTTTCCCTTTA
>Ga0187833_10006113_pt1 | contig 11204 bp, 8 predicted proteins | sample ETNtaG_37_FD_167968 | JGI IMG/M metagenome (GOLD analysis project Ga0187833, IMG submission 167968) | Marine microbial and viral communities from oxygen minimum zone, Eastern Pacific Ocean - ETNP2014_SV_400_PacBio MetaG (Illumina Assembly) | ecosystem: Environmental > Aquatic > Marine > Hypoxic... | reverse complement strand
AGATTTTACCAAACCTTTTGAAGTAATCATGGTTGATGATGCATCCACCGATAATAGTCGGAATATCGTCAAAATGCATGACTTTCCGGATCTTCGATTATATTCTTTACCGTCAAATTCTGGCCCTGCGGCAGCTCGGAACCTTGGGTTAAAGAAAGCTAAGGGAGAGTACGTATTTTTTCTTGATGTTGACGACACTATTGCTGCAAATACATTATCAACCTTGTACAGTATTGCAAAAGAAACTTTCTGTGATTTGGTGATCTCCGATATAAAATGGATTGAAAATTCACAGAATCAAAGAACTAATATTTTTATTTATCCAGCAGACCAAGGTTTAGGAAATTCCGACCTTATAGAAGCAATGCGGAAACGGTTCTATGATCCCATATCCACTGTGGGTCTATTTACCCTTACCGGAAGATTAATAAGGCGTTCAATCATCAGAGATAACAATATATTATTTGAAGAGGAATTAAGATACTTGGAAGATGAAACTTTTACGTGGGATATTCTTGCTTTTGTACGCAGCGCAAGGTATGTCCGTAAACAGCTGTATTCATATTATGTTCATCCCAATGTTAATACCGCAGTTTCCCGTGGTATAAATCTCGGATTTCCAGTATCACATTTTAAATTAGTTAAAAGCCATATACAAAAAAGCTTGAAACAACGTAGATTCTCTGCCCAAGAAATTGAAAAGCTTGTGGATCGGGCATTTATTTATTTCATAATCAGTGCACTTGTATCTTACAGTCGATCCATGATCCTCGGAAAAGTGGAGATAGAAAAAGGCATTAAATGCCGCAGAAAGCTTATAGAGGACATACTTGCTGATCCTGATGTTACGAAGGCCATACGGAATTATTCACGTTCCCAAAAAGAAAGCCCATGGATTCCACGAGCGATTGCCTGGCGTTCTCACAAACTTTTAGAATTCGTATGTAGTAGAAGAGCAAAGGAAATACTCCGGATAAGACGAAAGGGAAAGGTATAACTGTAGCAAAATATGAAAATACTTGTTCTAATTCTTGCTAGAGGCGGATCAAAAAGACTTCCAAATAAAAATGTTTTGAAACTCGGAAAAAAACATTTAATAAATTGGTCAATAGATTTTGCAAAAAAAATACCTTTTGTTTGTGACATTCTAGTATCAACTGATTCAAAAAAAATAGGATTAATTGCAAAAAAAAGAAGAGCATTAGTTCCTTGGATAAGGCCAAAAAAGTTAAGTTTAGATAAAGCTAAGTCACATGATGCAGCTCTTCATGCAATAAATTGGTATGAAAATAATATTCAAAAAGTTGATGCCCTTATGTTGCTTCAACCAACTTCACCTTTCAGAAAATTGAAAACAATTAAAGAAGGTATACGTATTTTTAAAAGTAAAAAAAATATTTCCGTTATAGGTGTTGAGCGAAGTAAATATAATTCAAATAACTATTATACTTTAAATAAAACAAAAAACAAATCTTTGAAAAAATTATTAAAAAAAACTGAAGACGTTTACAGGGTAAATGGAAGCTTTTATTTAATTTCTCCATTCAATATTAGAAAAAACAAATCATTTTATCATAATAAAACTTTTCCATTAGTTTGCAATTCAATGATCGAATCTATTGACATTGACAACAAAGACGAGTGGAAAATTGCAAAAAGATTAGTTAATTTTAAATTTAATTAATTTTTTTTATCAAAATTTTCTTTAAGGCCATAATCATTCCAATATTCATGGAGAGGAAATACATGTATTCTGTCATTCGTTTTTATGGCGATATCAATTAAATCTGTCATGTCAAAATAGTTTTTTGATCTAAGATATTTTTTTATGCTTGGGCTAATTATATATATACCCGCATTGATTAAAAATTTATTCTTTGGTTTCTCTATAATTTTTGATATTCTATTTCCTTTCAAAATAATTCTTCCATAATTATTTTTTTCATCAAATATTTTTGCACTAACTGTTATTAATGATTTATGTTCATTGTGGTATTTTATCATTTCATAATAATTAATATTTGAAATTATATCTGCGTTAGAAACTATAATAGGTTTGTTGAAATTTTTTAGTAATTTAATTGATCCCGCTGTTCCGAAAGGTTTTTTTTCTTCCAAATAACTAATTTTGACATCAAGTTTGCTACCATCTCCTAAAAATTTTTTTATCTTGTGTCCCAAATAATGTATAGAAATATAAAATTTATTAATTCCTTGTCTTTTGGCTATAGATATAATTTGTTCAATAATCGATCTACCATTTACAATTAACAATGGCTTAGGTGTTTTATATGTTAAGGGTCTTAGTCTCATACCCTTTCCGCCAGCCATGATTAACATTTCATTATTAATAAAATGAATTTCAGGGTCTACGTTTGGCAAATAAACATTAATTAATTTTCCATTTTTATTAATCAGAGGTAAGCAATTTATTTCTTTGTTTTTTAAAATAATATTTGCTCTTTCATCGCTGAGTTCTTGAAATGTAACAATAGATTTTTTTTTAACAAATTTTTCAATTTTATCATTTATATTATAATGTTTTAACAAACCCCTCCTTATATCTCCATCCACTAAAGTTCCTAAAAACTTATTTCTTTCATCCAATATTAAGCAGAACTTATTTTCCAGTTTTTGCAATTTTGTAATTGCTTTTATTGCAGTTTCTCTTGATTTAAGAATGTATTTGCGAAAATCAAATTTTTTTTGCATCAGTTTAAATTTTAATTAATATATTAATTGATTAAATCAATCTTTCACGAAAATTTTTCGGTAAAAATTGCATTTATATATTATTTAAATTAATAATTGTAATAATTTAAAATAATTCATGTACATAATTCAATATTACTCTAATTTGATCTTAAAAAAAGTAAGATTATCCAACTTCAAAAAAAGACATATTTTTTCAAAATCAATTTAAGTAGGAAGAAAGTTGAATAAGACAAATTTTGGATCTTTACTAAAAACTATAATAGCTTAATTATTGATGCTGTGATTAAAAATAAAAGAATATTAATTTTGGGTGGAGCAGGCTTCGTGGGTTACCACCTGGCAAAAAAATTAGAAAAACAAGGTTTTTATATTGATTTGATTGATGACTTATCTAGAGGAAAAATTGATAAAGTATTTTAATCTTTAATTAAAAAAAAAAAAGTCAGATTTTATAATATTGACATTAACTCAAATAATAGATTTTTTCATAAAAAAAAAAATTATGTTTATATATTTCATTTTGCAGCAATTGTCGGTGTTAAGAACGTTATAAAAAAACCTTTTGAAGTTCTTACAAAAAATATTTATTTATTTGAAAAAATTGTAAATTTTGCAAATAAACAAAGAAAATTAAAAAGACTAATTTTTGCTTCATCGAGTGAGGTTTATGCGGGCACACTTAATAAATTTGGATTGAAATTTCCCACTCCTGAGGAGACCACTTTAATTCTGAATAATTTGGATGACCATAGATCAACCTATATGATGTCAAAAATTTATGGTGAAGCAATGTGTTATCATTCAAAAATTCCTTTTACCATAATTAGACCACACAATATTTATGGTCCCAGAATGGGTCATGCTCATGTTATACCTGAGCTATTTACAAAAATACAACATTCAAAAAAAAAAATTCTTAAAGTGTATTCACCTTATCATAAAAGAACTTTTTGTTATATTGATGATGCAATAAATATGATAATAAATTTATCTAAATCGAAATTATCAAAAAATAAAACTTTCAATGTTGGCGTAGATACAAATGAAATTAAAATAATTGATTTAGCAAAATTAATTTTATTTATTTTAAAAAAAAAATTAACAATACTACCAATGAAAATTACTCAAGGTTCTCCATATCGCAGATGTCCCTCGATGAAAAAATATAAAATGATTGTTGGTAAAATAAAATTTACGAGTTTAAAGATAGGTTTGAGGAATACTCTTGAATGGTATTTAAAAAATAATAATAAATCTAAAATTATATGATACCATTATCCGTTCCAAATCTGTGTGGCAATGAGTTAAAATACGTCAAAAAATGTATTAAAACTGAATGGATTTCTACTGCGGGCAATTATATATCACTTTTTGAAAAAAAGGTGGCTTCATATTTGAATTCTAAATACGCGATAGCCTGCATCAATGGAACTTCAGCTTTGCAAGTTGCGTTAAGAATTTTAGAAGTTGGCAATGGAGATGAGGTGATTGTTCCAACACTTACGTTTATTGCTCCAATAAATTCAGTTATTTATAACAATGCAAAACCAATATTTATGGATTGCGACAACTTTTATAATATAGACGTAGAGAAAACAATAAAATTTATAAAAAATGAAACAGTATTTCGAAACAATTTTACTTTTAACAAAAAAACTAAAAAAAAAATACCTGCAATATTGCCTGTTCATCTGTGGGGAAATGCAGCAAGACTTGAAGAACTAGTAAAGATTTGTAAAGAAAGAAACATCTCTATAGTAGAGGATGCGGCTGAAAGTTTTGGAACGAAGTATACAAAAGGAAATTTAAAAAATCGATTTACAGGTACAATTGGTAAAGTTGGTTGTTTGTCGTTTAATGGAAATAAAATTATTACAACCGGTGGAGGGGGAATGATTCTAACTAATAATCAAAAATTAGCTAAAAAAGCGAAATATTTAGTAAACCAAGCCAAAGACAAACCTCTGAGATATATACATAATGATATTGGATATAATTTTCGTTTAACGAATATTCAAGCAGCATTGGGCTTAGCACAGCTTGAAAATTTTAAAACTTTTAAAAAGAAAAAAGACCGAATTCACCTGTTCTATAAAAATGAAATTTCTAAAATACGCGGCTTGAGTTTAGCAGTCCTACCCGAGTATGCCGATAATAATAAATGGCTAAATATATTAAAAATTAATACAAAAGTTTATAAAAAAAGAGTTTTGGAAATTATTATGAAATTAAAAAAAAATAATATTGAGGTTCGACCAATTTGGTATCCCAATCATTTACAAAAAAAATATAAATCTTGCCAAAGATATGATGTAATAAATGCTATGAAACTTTTTAATTCAACCTTATGCTTACCTTCAAGCACAAATATAAAAATACACGACTTAAAAAAAGTTGTTAAAGCCCTTAATATGTAAAATAATTTTAATATTATGAAAAAAATTCTCAAAAATAATTTATTAAATTGAAAAAAATAAAAGTCATAATTCAAGGTTTTGGTGTTGTTGGCGCTTCAACAGCAATAAATATTGTTTCAAGTAATAATTTTAATAATATTTTTCACGTTCATTGCATAGATAAAACAAATCAAGCGGGCAAAATAAAAATTAATAATGCAAAGAAAGGAATATTTCCGATCAGCACTTCGGATAAATTATTAAATATTTATTTAAAAAAAGCATTACAAAAAAACAAAATATCTTTTGGTCTAGATCAAAAAGAATATAAAAATGCAGATATAATAATAATTAGTATAAATTGTGGTTTAAATAATAAAAATAAAATTAAAATAAAGGAATTTGAACAAAGTGTTATTTCTGTCTTAAACAACATATCTGAAAATACTTTACTAATAGTTGAATCAACAGTACCTCCTGGAACTTGCGAAAGAATAATTTACCCTGCGCTTAAAAAAATAACCAAAATAAGAGGCGTGGATTTAAAAAAAATATATTTGGCACACTCTTTTGAAAGAGTAACTCCTGGCCAAGATTATTTAAAATCTTGTAGAAATTCTCATAGAGTTTATGCAGGAATAAATAAAATTTCCGAAAATAAATGTAAAAATTTTTTATCAAAAATTATAAATGTAAATAAATATGCTCTCACAAAATTAAAAAATATAACTTCATCAGAAACTTGCAAACTTATGGAAAATAGTTACAGAGCAGTCAATATTGCCTTCATAGATGAATGGGTAAAATTTTCTAATCAACTAAATCTAAATTTATTCGATATTATTAATGCAATAAAAAAAAGGGAAACACATAATAATATTATGTTTCCTGGTCTTGGTGTTGGAGGATATTGTTTAACAAAAGATCCATTATTTGCAAAGATTTCCACAAAACAAATTTTAAAAAAAAGAAGTACAAATTTTCCTTTATGCTCAAGTGCAGTTGATATTAATCACAATATGCCTAGTACATCGATGAAATTTATTGAACTAAATTACAAAAAGAAATTAAGTAAAAAAAGAGTTTTATTTTTTGGTATAACTTACAAAAATGAAATTGGTGACCTAAGACATTCTCCCTCCTTGGATTTAATAAAAAAATTTATTGATAAAAAATCAAAATGCTACTATTTCGATCCTTTCGTTAAAGAAATAAATATGAAACAACTAAATAAAATCCAATTATTTTCTCATCTAAAAAATTTTGATTTGATTATTATTTGTGTAAATCATTTAAAATTTAAGACAATAAAGTTTGCCAAATTACTATCAAATAGTAAAACTTTTTTATTTGATTTAAATAATGTTTTAACAATTAATCAAATAAATAAGATTAAAAAAAACAATATAAATTTTTATTCCTTCGGACGGGAAATAACAAAGTATAGGGTAATTTAAAGATTAAAAAAAACAAAATTTTTTTAAAGTTTTAATATGAGAATAAAAAATAAAATAATATCTGATGATTCACCAACTTATGTAATTGCAGAGATAGGTATAAACCACAATGGATCAATATCGAAGGCAATGAAAATGATAGATTATGCCATTGAATCAGGTTGTGCTGCAGTTAAATTTCAAACATTTTATTTAGATGAAATGCTTCTGAAGAACACCAAACTCGCAGATTATCAAAAAAAAACTGGATTTCAAAACATGACTGATTTATTAAGAAAATACAATCTGTCTTATGAAAGTTTTAAAGTCATAAAAAAATATTGTGATAAAAAAAATATCACCTTTCTTTCTACTCCTTTTGACGAAAAAAGTGCAATTTTTTTAAACAAAATAGATGTCCCAGCCTTTAAGATTTCATCAGGTGACATAGATAATTTTCTGTTATTATCAACTATCAAAAAATTTAAAAAACCAATCATACTTTCCACTGGTATGTCAGTAATTTCCGAGGTGAAGGATACTGTAAAATTTTTGTCCTTAAAGAAAAATGAACTTGCAATTTTACATTGTATTAGCGATTATCCAACAAAAGTATCTGATACTCAGCTTGTAAATATATTACTTTTAAAAAAAATAAAATATGTTGTGGGTTTTTCTGATCACACAATAGGCGATAACTCATCTTGTGTTGCTGTTGCACTAGGAGCAAATATAATTGAAAAACATATAACTTTAGATAATAATCTCCCAGGACCAGATCATGTTTGCTCATTACCTTGCAAAGAACTAAAAAAATTTGTTGAAAATTTAAACAATGTAAAAACATCAATTTCCAGCACATTAAGAAAATTGACAAAACAGGAGGAAATTACAAAGTTGATTGCAAGAAAATCTTTATATTTTAGAAAAGATTTAAATAAAAATCACAAGATTAAATATGATGATTTAATTTCATTAAGACCATTTAACAATGGAATATCTCCCAGCATGTATAAAAAAATTGTGAACAAAAGACTTTCAAAAAAAGTAAAAAAATATTCAAAGATAAAGTTTTCAAATCTTAAAAACTAAAATTATGAAAAAAAGAATTGCAGTTTTCACAGTAGCAAGATCTGATTTTGGTATTATGAAAAATATTATTCATAGAATTGACAATGATGATCGTTTTGAATTGACTTGTGTTATTGGAGCCGCACACGACTCTAAAGTTTTTGGTCAAACAATAAATGAAATTAAAGAGATGAAAATTAAAAGAATTAAAAAATTCAAATTTAATTATGTTAATTCAGATAGCAAAAATATTATGAATTACTTTCAAATGATGATAGATAAAACTTGTAAATTCTTTGATATAAATAAAATTGACGCAGCACTAATTTTAGGTGATCGATATGAAATGATGGCAATCGCATTAACTTGTATTAATTATAATATTCCAATTATGCATTTTTGTGGTGGAAGCGAAACCTTAGGTTCAATTGATGATATTTACAGATATTCAATTTCAAAAATGGCGTTCGCGCATTTTCTAGAAACCAACCATCATAAAAAAAACCTTAACAAACTTAATATAAAAAAAAATCTTTATATTGTTGGGGCTCCTGCACTTGAAAATCTTAAAACAAAAACTTTATCTATAAGCGAAATTGAAAAATATTATCAATTTTCATTTAATAAAGACAAAAAAATTGTAGTTGCATGTTTCCATCCTGAAACATACAAAACTACAATTCAAAATAGAAATTACTTAAGAATTTTTTTAAATTTTCTAAAAAAACAAAATATTAATTTAATTTTTACATACCCAAATGCCGATAAGGGATTTATGCAATTTATAAAATTAATAAAAAGTAAACTTAAAAATAAAAAAAATTGTTTAATAGTAAAAAACCTAGGAATAAAAAATTATTATTCTATATTAAATTTTTCAGATTTAATGATAGGAAATTCATCAAGTGGAATAATCGAAAGCGCATCTTTTAATATTCCCACAATTAATCTGTATAATAGACAAAAAAATAGATACTGTCCAAAAAACGTAATTCATTCAATATTTAATCTTGAAAAAATTAATTATGCTTATAAAAAAGCATTGAGTTTAAAATTTAAAAATAAAATTATAAATTTAAAAAATCCGTATTTTCAAAAAGATACCTCTATAAAAGTTGCGAATATTATTTTTAAATTATTAAATAAACGTGTTTGATATTTTTTAAAAATATAATTCATAAAATTTTTTTTAATGTCTAGAAAGTTTATTTTATTATGTTGAGCACAATACCATTAAGATTAAAGCTTTTCCTATCTTCGTTGATCATGGGAAATTTTTGATTGAATCAATTTATATAATTATACTATATTGCTTTTCCAGGATTAAAATCTTGTGAATGGTAAAAAATATTTTAAAGCACTTAGAAAGCATTCAATATGTCAACTAAAAATTTAAGGATCATATCTCGATTAGATGTAAAAGGTGGAAACGTTATAAAGGGCATTCAGTTTGAATGTTTAAGAGTTATGGGGTTGCCCTTGGAATTGGCAAACAATTACTATTTGGGAGGTGCTGATGAAATAATATACATTGATACTGTCGCTAATCTATATGGCAGAAGTAAACTTGTAGAAATTGTAAAACAGACTTCGGCGAAAATTCATATACCTCTAATAGTAGCTGGTGGAGTAAGAAACTTAAAAGATATTGAGGATATATTAAAAGCAGGTGCAGACAAGGTAGCAATAAATACAGCAGCGACTAAAAATCCTAATCTTCTAAAAGAAGCCTCAAAGATATTCGGATCTCAGTGCATCGTATCATCAATAGAAACAAAAAAAATAAATACAAAAAAATGGGAAGCCTATGTAGATAGTGGAAGAGAAAAAACTAACCTTGATGTAATAGATTGGACCAAAAAAGTACAAGATCTTGGTGTGGGTGAAATATTATTGACTTCTGTTGATAGGGATGGAACCGAATCTGGTTTAGATGAAGAATTGATAGAAGAAGTGTCAAAAAAAACTCATGTTTCCTTAATAGTTTCAGGAGGCATTGGCAGACCTAAAGATTATCTTAATTGTATTAAAAAGTACAAAGTTGATGGGATAGCTGCAGGAACAATATTTCACTACAACAAATTTACAATCAACAACATCAAAGAATTTTTACTACAAAATAATGAAAAAATTAATATGAGAATTACAAAAAGCAAATTAAAGGTAAACACCGATGCAAAAAAGAAATACGATATTGATGATTATAATAAATACTCATTTAATCAAATGAGAAATGAGAAATTAAAGGTTAAAAATGTAAGAATATACAAAGCTCTGGATAAAAGTGAAAAAGATTTTGAGGTCGGAGTTATAAATTATGGAATAAATAATTTACAAAGTGTAAAAAAAGCCTTTGAAAGAATTTCTATAAAATCTAAATGGATAAATACACCCGAGGAAGTTATTAGGTCAAAAGCATTAGTTTTACCTGGCATAGGAACGTTTGAATATGGGATGAAGGGTTTAAAGAAAAAGAAGCTGATAGATGCAATTAAGCACAAGGTTTTGGAAGGAACTCCTTTATTAGGAATTTGTTTGGGAATGCAATTATTATTCACAGAAAGTGAAGAATATGGTCTATTCAAGGGTTTGAATTTAATACCAGGAAGAGTTGTTAAATTCAAAGATTCAGATTCGAATATAAAAATTCCACATATGGGCTGGAATCAAATTAATCCAAAAAATAAAAGCTGGAAAGACACTATTATTAAAAATATTAACACAAAAAAAAATTATTTTTATTTTGTTCATTCTTTTTTTTCAAAGCCTGATAAAGAAGAACATATATTAGCTACTTCAACGTATGGAAAAAATGAATTTTGCAGTGTCGTACAATATAAGAATATTTTGGGTTGTCAGTTTCATCCAGAGAAAAGTGGAGAAACTGGCCTTGACATGTTAAAGGAATTCTCTATAAATCTGACAAAAAAATAACCATTACCACTATGCAATCACATAAACCTCAAGTTGTTGTAGAATTTTCTAAGCTTATTATTAACGAAACCAAATTTAATAAATATGCAAAAAAAAACAAACAAATTTTGGATGAACAAATAGAAAAATTACCAAAAAAAGTTATTTTTTGTAAGAAATGCGTAACTTCAAATCAGCGTCCAAGAACAGAATTTGATGAAGAAGGTGTTTGTAATGCTTGCAGATATGCAGAGAAAAAATTTAGTGGTGGCATTGATTGGGATAAAAGAGAGAAAGAGCTAATCCAATTACTAGATAAGCATAGATCAAAAGATGGTAGTTGGGACGTAATAGTGCCTAGTAGTCATGGAAAAGATAGTGCAATGGTAACCCACCAATTAAAAGAAAAATATGGAATGCATCCACTCACTGCAACATGGGCTCCTTTCATTTACACTGAAGTTGGTTTTAAAAATTATGTGAATATGAATCACGCAGGATTTGATGGGCTAGTTGCTTGGCCAAATGGAATTTTACATCGGAAGTTAGCAAGAACTTGTTTTGAACTCAAAGGCGATCCTTTCGAAGCTTTTGTGTATGGTCAAAAAGCTTATCCATTTAGAATAGCTCAAAAATTTAAGATACCATTAATTTTTTACGGAGAAAATGGTGA
>Ga0187833_10006108_pt1 | contig 11212 bp, 12 predicted proteins | sample ETNtaG_37_FD_167968 | JGI IMG/M metagenome (GOLD analysis project Ga0187833, IMG submission 167968) | Marine microbial and viral communities from oxygen minimum zone, Eastern Pacific Ocean - ETNP2014_SV_400_PacBio MetaG (Illumina Assembly) | ecosystem: Environmental > Aquatic > Marine > Hypoxic... | reverse complement strand
TTGTGGGGCTACATAATGAATGGTTTTAATATTTGATTTTAATTTTTTAACTCTTTCAGCGACTCTTAAAGTAAAATCTGGGCTATCTACACTAAATAAAATATCAGGATTAAATTCTATTATTTTATTTACTGTTTCATTAATTTTTTTTTTAATTTTAAATATATTTAATAAAACTTTGGTAAATCCAAGATAAGTGATCTCGTTTAAATCATATAAAGATTTAATTCCTAAAGCTTTTAAATATTCACCACCTACAGATAAATATTCTATATCAGGCTTTAAACTTTTAAGATTAGCTATAACTTTTGAGGCCAATTTATCTCCTGAAGGTTCGCCAGTAAGAATAAATATTTTTTTCATTTTGCTGTAATAAACATTTTGTTTTTATTGGCAAAATTGATGCATTTGTTTCTTTCTAAAAAAACATTTTGTTTTGCTTTTAAAACTATTCCTTTAAGTCCTGCAGCCTTACATTGAACTAAGGTCTTTAATCCAACGGTTGGTAAATCAATTCTTAAATCCTGTTTTTTCTTGGGAAACTTGGCTAAAACACCTTTATATCTTTGTGTTTTGCTTCTGATTCTTTTTAACATTCTTTCAGTACCACTTTTTCCTTCAACCGCAATAACTTTGTTATTTCTAACTATAGTTCCTTGACTAAAAGTATATTTGCCTAATTTGCTTAACGTTGATATCGCTTTTTTAATATCAAGATTATCTTCTTTGTTTGGTTTAACTTTAGAATAAGTTCCTTTTTTAAGTGTTAGTTCAGGATTATAAGTTAAAGAACATATAGTTTTTATTTTTTCCTGTTTTAATATTTTAATTATTTCTCTTAAAATTGCCGCATCACCTAGTTTTGAGCTTTTGATAATTCTTGAAATATAATAAATTCCTTTTAAATCCAATTTAAGTTTTGAAAAATTTGGTTTTATTACTTTGCCAGCAAACAAAACTTTTTTGCATCTGTTCTCTTTAAGTATTTTAATTATCCTTCCAAATTGACCTATTGAAACACTATAAAAAAATTTATTTTTTTTGAATTTTTTTTTCTTTGTTAAATCAATAATTAAATACTTTAACTTTCTTTTTTTTATTTTTCTTAAAATTTCATTTGGAAAATTTGTTTCTCCAAATATCAACCCGATCATCTTACTCTTTAGAAAATGGTGTGCAAATAGATCTTTTTTTATCTTTCGTAATAAAATTAATTACTTCTTTCACAAGTGGGTTTTCTTTAAATTCACCATTTAATTTATCTAAATTTTCATTAAGGTTTTTTGTTAAAAAAATTTCTTTATATGCTTCTGTAAGACCCAAAATATCCTTATTGTTATAATTACTTCTTCTTAAACCAATTAAATTCAATCCTTGTAAATAATTTCTATTTCCAATTGATAAACCGAATGGAATTACATCATTTAAAACCCCCGTCATTCCTCCGATCATTGCCAATTTTCCAATTCTTGTAAATTGCTGGACCGCTGAGTTTCCTCCTATAACTACATTATCTTCAATAGAAACATGTCCTCCTAAAGGAACGTTATTCGCTATAATGACATTGTTGCCAATATGACAATCATGAGCGATGTGAGAAGAGATCATAAACAAACAATTGTTGCCTATTTTAGTTAACCCACCACCCCCAAATGTGCCTGGGTTTATTGTAACATATTCCCTAATTTTATTATTTTTCCCTATCTCGAGGTTTGTATCTTCACCCTTATATTTAGCATCTTGTGGATCAGCACCGATACTTGCAAAGGGGAATATTTTTGTTCCGGCTCCAATTTTGGTACGACCTGTAATATTGACGTGAGAAAATATTTCAACATCATCACCTATTTCAACATTTGGACCAATCACTGTATATGGGCCAATATTGACTGTTTTTGAAATTTTGGATTTTGAATCAATTATGCTATTTTTGTGAATCATTGCTAACTTTTCTATCCATAATTGTTGCTGCCCATTCAGCATCAGCCATTAATGTTCCATTAACTTTTGCCATTCCTTTATATTTCCAAACTCTACCGCGTGATCTGATAGCCTCGATTTCAAGTAAAAGCTTACAATCTGGTATAATCGGTTTTCTAAAACGAGCTTTATCAACACTTATTAAATAGACTAATTTATTTTCAACTTCTTTTGGATTTAAACTACAAGCTGTAAGCGCAGCCGCAGCTTGGCCAAAAGCCTCCACAATCATCACACCTGGCATAACTGGCTGATCCGGAAAATGTCCTTGGAAAAAAAAAGAATCTTTTTTAACATTTATAATGCCTACGGCAGATTCATGTGGCACAATATTAACTAATTCATCAATCAGTAGCATTGGCTCGCGATGAGGAAGCAAATTTGTTATTTGTTCTTTGTTAAGAGCGTTATTGCTGCCCATTAGATCTCCAATTTTTAACAAATTTTTTAAAATCCATAGAAGGATATCCCATTACTTTTTTATTATCAGGTATATCTTTAATAACTCCGCTATTCCCACCGATTTTTACGTTGTTACCAATTTTAAGATGACCCGAAATTCCAGCTTGACCACCAATCACAACATTATCTCCTATAACTGTGCTTCCAGAAATTCCAACTTGAGAAACAATCATGCAATTTTTACCAATCTTAACATTATGTCCGATTTGAACTAGGTTATCTACAAAAGTATTTTCACCTAAAATAGTGTCGCTAATTGATCCTCTGTCAATTGTGGTTCCCGATCCTATTTCCACTCCTTTCATTAATAATACTTTACCAATATGAGGAATTCTAAAATTTTTCGATTTGTCAGGTATAAAACCAAATCCCTTGCTACCAATTTTAACTCCATCTTTTATATGTACTTCATTTTCAAGTACTGAATTTTTAATTACAACAAAAGATCCTATTGAGCAATTCTCGCCGATCTTTACATCATGCTCAATAATAGAATTATTTCCTATAGCTGTGTTTTTTCCAATTTGGACGTTTTCACCAATTAATACATTTTTTCCAAATTTTACATCGACATATTTGTTTTTAATTTGTTCTGATGAAATAAGAGTTTGATCAAGATGATCAAATTCTGACTCGGGATAGAAAAGTTTTGATACTTTAGCAGCAGATAATAAAACATTATCAACTATTATTTTTATACATTCTTTTGGCAAGCATTCTATCAATTTTTTACTCGTAATACAGGCGGTAGCTTTACATTTCAAAGAATTTTCTTTGTATTTTATGGAATTTAGAAAGGTAATGTCTTTTTCTTTAGCTCTAAATAAATCCATTATATTGTGTACTTTGATGTTTGAATCTAAATCGGAATACACTTGAGCTTCGCATATATCTACTATTTTTTTTACAGAAAAAGGGCCTTTATTTTTAAAAAAAAAATTACAATTCACTCTTAATTTAATTTTATAGATGGTAGTTTTATATCTAATTCATCTATAATTACGTCAGTAATATCCAGTTCACTATTTCCAATAGCTATATTTCTTTTGTACAAAATAATTGAAATCTGGTTTTTCTCAAAATAGTTAGTTATAATTGGATCTAAAATTCCTAACACTTCAGTTCTAGCAGTGTTTCTTTTTACAGCAATTTCATCAAACCATTTTCCTCTTTCAGTTTGATACTTTTGGGCATCTTCATTCAACAATTTAACTTTATTATCAAACTCTTTTCTCGCCAAAACATTCCTTTTGGATATAAGATCTATTTCTTTCTTCTTCAAATTTTCTTCCGTTTTTTTAAAACCTTCTAATTTTGCTTCATGAAGTTCTGTTAGTTCTTTTTCAACGAAAGCACCTACTTTACTTTCATTTAAGACTCTATTCATATCAATATAAACAACTTTATTTTCTGCAAAAGAATTAGTAATTCCTAAAAACAAATAAGTAATTACAAATATTTTTACAATATATTTCAATTTCATTAGAATGTAGTTCCTATATTAAATCTAAAAGATTCTGTTATATCTGTACTTGCACTAGTTATAGCTTCTGAAAAAGAAAAACTCAAGGGACCTATGGGTGTAAACCAGTCTACAGTAACACCAAATGCTGACCTTAACTTGTTCGATTCATCAATGTTTGTATCATAGTCAATTCCCCATACATTGCCCGTATCAAGAAATAAGCTAACATCTGCGTTTGTAAGATTAGGTAACAATTTTGGTAGTGCTGCATTAAAACCTAAAGCTGTTATATAATTTCCGCCTATATAGTCCGATGCATCCACAGGTCCTATTTTTCCGACCTCAAAACCTCTTAAGTATTTTCCGGGTATTGACAGTCTTTCTGAAAGTTTAACATCTTCGCTGCTCGAAAGTGAGTTGATTGTTCTTCCGTGAAATCTAAGAGAACCTATAAAGTTATCACTGAAACTATGATATGCCGATAAATCTATTCCATTTACAAGGGATGGAGATTCTGAATATAGGGGCAATTTTTGGTTAAATGACGCTCTATGACCTTCTGTTGGTTTAAAATTTTGATTCCTTTTGTCTTGAATTATTGAATACCTTAATTCAGTATCAATGTATGTTCCTTCTTGTTGTTTGAGAGCATTAGAAGCATTATCGTTTGTTGATAGACTTTCATAATAAGTAGACAGTTCTGGAGAAATAAAAATATCTTCATATTGTTCGAATGTGGTACCCAAAGAAAATCCAGTTTTGCTACTATCATAACCAAATGTTTGCATTTTACTTGTTTTTGTACTTTCGGCTGTAAATCTAATTTCGTTGCCCGAATAATTATAATTTGGATTAACTACAGAAAACCTTCCCCTTATAGCCGTTTCACTAAGTTGTAGATTGGCATCCAATCTAACACCTCTGCCTAAAAAATTATTTTCTTTAACTCCACCACCAATTGTTCCTCCTTGAGTGCCAACTCCAGCGCCGGCAAAAATTTCACCGGTAGCTTTTTCTTCAACTTCAATAGTAATAACTTTAAGATCTGGTGAAGAGCCTTCGTAAATATTTTTATTAATTTTTCCAAATATATTTCTTGATTTGATGTTGTTTACAGATTTATCCAATAGTAACAAGCTGTAAGGATCGCCCTCGTCAACTTCTAGTTCACCTCTTATAACATTGTCTTCGGTAACGGTATTTCCAATTATATTTATCCTTTCAACAAAAAATTTTTTTCCTTCGTAAACTTCTATTGTTACTAATATCTTGTCATTTTTAACAGTTTCAATTAATTTAGAATTTATAAACTGGAGATCTTTTTTCGTAGTTAATTTATTAATTTTATCAAGAATTTTTATAATTTTTTTTGGCGAATAATAGTTGTTTTTAAGTTTAGGGAAATCTTTTGAAATTTCAAGAAAAGAACTTTTATCTAAACCTTCTGATATTTTTAAAGAAACATCCTCAAACCTGAATCTTTTTCCCGATTCAATATTATAAGTCAATAAAAATCCTTCACCCTCTTCATATAATATGTTCGTTGCCAATACTTTGACCTGATAATAACCTTTGCTTTTATAAAAGTTTTCTAAAAGACGAGTATCTAATTTAATTCTTTCTTGATTTAAATATTTTTTTGTGGATATAAATTTCCATGCTTTGCTCTCTTCCGATGTGATAATTCCTCTTAATTTGCTATCCTTAACTTTTTTATCACCTATAAAAACAATCTTTCCTATCTTGGCTCGTTTTCCTCTATTAATTTCATAAATTAAATCTATTGAATTATTTATATTTTTTTTCGCGTAAGCCTCTACTTCTATAAAATAAAATCCAAGATTTCTGAAGGCTGTTTTAATTTTTTGAATATCTCTATTCAACTTACTTTCTACATAGGAAGTTTTTTCTTTTAATTCAATAACCTCTTTTATTGCTTCTTTATGTTTTTTTGCTTTAATTCCATTAAAAACCAAACTTTGGATTATTGGATTTTCTTTGACTAAAATCTCTAAGAGACCATCAGTTAAATTAATTTCTAGATAAGAAAAAAAATCGGTATCATATAGTTGTCTAGTCAGTATATTTATTTTTTGAGCGTTATAATCCTCGTTTATCTTTATATCTCCAAAGACAATAATGGTTTCTGGGGATACTCTGACATTGCCTACAACTTTAACTTTTTTAACAATTTCTGCATAAGATATTGTTATTACAAAAATAAAAAAAAATAACGATTGTAATAAAGCTTTTTTCATTGAACGAAAGATCATACACTTATGCTATTGGTTTTCAACCTAACCAATTCGCTAACTTTATGTATTTTGCTGAGTGAAGTCGGTTTTTTTGTGAAATATTTTTTACACTCTTTTAAATTAATAATTTTTGTTAGTTTCTCTACAATCTGTCTAAGAGAAATTTTATTCAACAAAAAAAGTTTAACCAATTCCTCATTAGCAATTGTTATCACGGTATCGTAAAGAGTATTTTTTTTAGATATTTTTTTCAAAAGTTTTATCGAAGGAAACTTTAATTTATCAACTTCATAAAAGTTCAAATTATTTAAAGTTTTTGAATTAATTTTTTTTGAAGTTATACGTTTTATCTTTTTATCATAAATGGAATTAAAAATTGGTATTTTCATATCTGTGTCATGCAGTAACATTTTTATTAGTCCATTCTTAAATTTTATGATTGTGTGTGCGTATGACTGCGGATGAATAAATATTTTGTATTTTTCTAAATCAAAATCAAACATTTTGCTAGCTTCCATTATTTCAAAAATCTTATTCATCAAGTTCGCAGAATCTACTGAAATTTTTTTACCCATTTTCCATTTTGGATGCATGACTGTTTTTTCCGGGGTTATTGTTTTTTGAATTCTAATAGGTGAATTTAATAGTGGGCCACCAGATGCTGTGAGTACGATCTCTTCTATATCGTTATTTGAATATCCTTGTGTTAAATTCCATATTGAATAATGCTCAGAATCTATTGGAATAAATTTAGTTTTATATTTTCTTAATTTTTTTTTAATTAAATACCATCCACAGATAATAGATTCCTTATTTGCGCTAGCTATAGTTTTTGTAAATTTTATTACATCTAAGGTGGGTTTAAGTCCTTCTAATCCTGATATACCACATATGGTATAATCAACTTTTTTTTTTAAAATTTTATTTAATTTAGTTTTTCTTGAAAAAATATTTATTTTTCTACCTTTTAATTTTAATTTTAAAAGTTCGTAATATTTATCATTGTAAATTAGAATATTTTTTACTTTAAATTCTTTAGCTTGTTTAATTAATTTTTTATAATTTTTATTAGCTGTTAATAAAACCACCTTAAAATTTTCTTTATCTTTTCTGACTATATCCAATATGTTTTCACCTATAGAACCTGTCGAACCAAGTATTGCAATATTAATTTTCATACTAAAATATCTGCGTAATTTTTAAAATATATACAGCTGGTATAGCAAAAATTAGTCCATCTATTCTATCTAACAATCCTCCATGGCCAGGTAAAATAGTTCCTGTATTCTTAACTTTGTTCAATCTCTTAAAATAAGAAATCAATAAATCTCCTAATTGGCAAATTAAAGAAACGATTAAACAAAGTGCTATATTTATTGGCAAAACTTCTAAGGACACGCCAGTATAATTTTGGAAATTAAATAATAATAATGGTAATATGGAAAAGATAAAGGAACCTAAGCTTCCAGAAATCGTTTTATTTGGACTAATTTTAGTTAATTTTTTTCCTCCTATAACTTTACCAAAAACATAACCACCTATATCAGAAAAGATACATATGCATAAAATAATAATAAAAAAGGTTATGCTTTCAGAATTGTTGCCTCTTAAAGCTATAGACGTACTTAAAAAAATAAATAGATAAACTAATCCGACAAATTGAAGAAGAAAATATTTCCAATTGTTATGTTGTTTGTTCTTAAAATATTTATAATTAATATTTCTCCACTCTCTAAAACATACAAATAAAGTAACAATAAGTATGAATACAAAAACAAATTTATGTATCGAAATACAAAAAATTGCAATTAAAAACAAAATGATTGATGTTATTATTCTTTTTCTTAATTCTACAGCCATTAAATATTTCCAAAATTTCTTTTAATTTTTTTAAATTTAATTAATATTTTTTGAAAATCGTTATTATTAAAATCAGGCCACATTTTTTTTACAAAAAAAATCTCACTATAAGCAGCTTGCCATAACAAAAAATTACTGAGTCTTCTTTGACCACCAGTTCTTATTAGAATATCAGGCTCGGGAAAACCAGAAGTGTAAAGATTTTTTTCAAAATTTTTGATTGTAATTTTTTGTTTTTTTTTATTAACATTTTTAATGCTATTAATTATTTCCTGTTTAGATCCGTAATTTAAAGCTAATTGAACTGAAATTTTTTTATTTTTCCTAGTTTTCTTCTCCGCAAGTTTTATTATTTTCCTTAAATTGTTTCCTAATTTGGACTTATTTCCAATGATTTTTACTTTAATTCCATTTTTAATAACTTTAAGTAAATTTTTATTGAAATAGTTTTCTAATAATTTAAATAAAAAATTAACTTCTTTTTTTGGTCTTTTCCAATTTTCACTTGAAAACGTAAATAATGTTAAATAAGAAATTTTTTTTTTAATTGAATAATCAACTATTTTTTCTATTACCCTGAGTCCACATTGATGACCATAATTTCTCGACTTTCCTCTTTGTAATGCCCATCTACCATTGCCATCCATAATTATGGCAACATGGTTAGCTAAACTCATACTGTCATTATCTCTTTTTCTTTTTGAGATTCTTTTTCATCAATTTTCTTTATTTCTTGATCCGTTATATTCTGAATTTCTTTTTCGAATTTATTGTTTTCATCTTCGCTTATCTTTTTTTCTTTAAGCATTGCTTTTAATGCGTCATTGGCTTCTCTTCTTATATTTCTAACTGATATTTTGCTTTTCTCTGCAATATTTTTAACTATTTTTTTTAATTCATTCCTTCTCTCTTCATTTAAATTTGGAATCGGAATTCTAATCAGTCGACCATCAATTTGTGGATTTAAACCCATTTCTGATTTTCTTATTGAAGAGTCAATAAGCACAACATTATTTTGATCCCATACTTGAATATTTAATGTTCGTGAATCTGGTGCAGTAATTGTACTCAATTGATTTATTGGCATTTTTTGTCCATAAACATCAACTTTGATAACATCCAACATACTAGCATTTGCCCTACCTGTTCTTAAGGCTGATAAGTCCCTCGCAAAAGCTTCGAGGGTTTTATTCATTTTTTGTTTATAAATGTTTTTATCAAACATAATAAAAATATGTATTTTAAAGGGTAAACTTTATTTATTCACCAACTTTATATCTAACAAAATCTTTAATGGTTATGCTATTTTCTTTACTTATTTCAGCGATAACGTCTTTTACTTTTTTTTTCGGATCCATTATCCAAATTTGGTTAACTAAAGTATTTTCCTGTTTAAATTTCTCTAATTTTCCCCTTGAAATTTTTTTTATAATATCATCACTTTTTCCTGAATTTTTAAGTTCCTCACTAATTATCTCTTTTTCTTTTTCCAACATTTTTTTATCAAGTTGACTAACTTCAATTGTCAGAGGGCTTGATGCCGCTATGTGCATTGCCAATTTGTGTCCAAAATCTTTAATTTGTTGATTAAATTTTGTAGATTTTATACAGACAACCACACCAAGTTTTCCAATATTTTTTTTTAATGCCGTGTGCACGTATGAAAAATTCATATATTTATTATTATCAAAAAAATTGCACCTTCTAATTGTAATTTTTTCTCCGATTTTGGAAATAAGATTAATTACATTCTCATCAACACTATTTCCATCTTTCATTTTCTCTTTTTTTAAATTATTTAAATCACCCTTCAGTTCAAAACACAATTTGGAAAGGTTTTCTGAAAAATTTAAAAATTCTAAATTTTTTGCAGCAAAATCTGTTTCACAATTAATCTCGATTATTGAAAATTTATTATTTTCTTCATGAATGCAGACTAATCCATCATTTGCAACACGTTCCATTTTTTTTCCAGCCTTAGAAAATCCCCTTATTCGTAAATATTTTATTGATTCTTCTATATCTCCACCACATTCTTTGATTGCAATATTGCAATCTCCAAAACCTACACCAGTAAGTTCTCTAAGTTTTTTAACCTTATCTAAATGAGCGGTAGATGACATTGGAAAAATTATTTTTTTGTTAGATTGTTTTCTTTTGATATAGTGCTTATAACTTTATTTTTTATCTTATCAATCAGTCCTACTTTTGCTTCATCTTTATCTTTTTTTTTATTTCCTTTTTTTTCAACTTTAATTTCTTTAACTGGAGTCTTGATTTCATCATTATTAGAAACTTTAATTTCTTTTTGTGTGTTTTGAATAGTTTCTTTTAATAAATCACAGTATAGGCTTATTGCTCTCCGTGCATCATCATTTCCAGGAATTGGATAATCAATACCTGTGGGATCGGAATTTGTATCAAGTATTGCAATTATAGGTATATTTAGCTTGGCAGCCTCCTTGATAGCTAATTTTTCGTTATTTGTATCAATAATAAATATTAAATCTGGAACACCTTTCATTTCTAATATTCCGCCAAGTGATCTCTCAAGTTTATCTCTTTTAAGTCCCATTTTGATAATTTCTTTTTTTGTAAAACCTGTATTCTCATCTCCAAGTGATTCGTTAATTTGTTTTAACTTTTTTATTGAATTTGAGATGGTTTTCCAATTAGTTAACATTCCCCCAAGCCATCTAAAATTTACATAATGTTGCGATGTATCTTTAGCCAAATTAGCAATTGACTCTGCACCTTGTTTTTTGGTCGAAACAAATAATATTTTGCCACCATTTGTAATAACACTCGAAACTTTTGTGAGAGCTTCATTTATTAACTCAATAGTTTGAACTAAATCAATTATGTGAACCGAATTCCTTTTGCCAAAAATATAATTTTTCATTTTTGGATTCCATCTAAAAGTCTTGTGACCCAGATGCACACCCGCTTCTAATAATTGCTGAATTGTTAAATTAGGTATATTCAATATATTTTCCCGGTTATTCCACCACAGTTTTACCATTTAAGGACCGGCGGTCTAAAAGACCAACAACCGTGTGCGTTTTGTGTGTGTTTTACAATTTAATCAAATTAATTACAACTTTTATTATATGTTTATTCTTTTCAAATAAGGCTCGTTTTTTAACGATTTTAATATTTCTAGATTTATTTTTCTTTTATTAGAAAGTTC
>Ga0187833_10006107_pt1 | contig 11213 bp, 10 predicted proteins | sample ETNtaG_37_FD_167968 | JGI IMG/M metagenome (GOLD analysis project Ga0187833, IMG submission 167968) | Marine microbial and viral communities from oxygen minimum zone, Eastern Pacific Ocean - ETNP2014_SV_400_PacBio MetaG (Illumina Assembly) | ecosystem: Environmental > Aquatic > Marine > Hypoxic... | reverse complement strand
TCGGCCAATTTCTCCTCGTGGTGGCGCTTTGTGGCGGCCTATTGGCGCTATTGCTGCTTCTTTTGCGGCCTCTGACCGGGCTGTGGAGAGGAACATGGTTGGGAACCTGGGCCGGGCTGCGGGGCGAGAAGGGCGAAATTCCCTATGGCCTGGCGATTTGCGCCGGCGGTCTGTGGCAGTGGCATCACCTGTTACCGGGTTTGGCGGTGGCTCCGTCTTAGCGATGGCGCTGGGATTGGCATACTGGGATGGTGGTTGCCGGGCCCAATTTTTTGGGGTTTTGGCGGCGCTGTTCCGGGGACTTGCCCACAGGGCTCAAGAGCGGTATCGTGTTGGCGGCAAAAATACCTTGATTTCTAGGACTTAGGGGGCGCCGTTAAGCGGTAACCTCATGCGGATGGTCACTATTGTCATCGTCGTCGTCGCGCTCGCCGTGTCGGGCGTCACGGCATTTTTGATCCAGCGCTTCCTGGCCGCCCAAACGCCCAAGATCGAAGAAAAACACGAAGAGGTTCCGGCCGCGCGCGTGCTGGTTGCCAAGATCAATCTGGCTGCTGGCAAGATACTCAACGAAAAGGACCATTTCCGCTGGCAGGCCTGGCCCCGGGAAAACGTGCAGCCGCAGTTCATCATGCGCGGATCAGGGGCCGAGAAGGAGATGATCGGCGCTGCCGTCAAGCGCGGCATTGACGCCGGCGAGCCGATCACCGCGGCCCGTGTCATCAAGCCCACCGACAAGAGCTTTTTGGCCGCGGCCCTGAAGCCGGGTATGCGGGCGGTCTCGATCGCTATCTCCGGCCCCCGTGCCGTGGCCGGCTTCGTTTCGCCGGGCGATCGCGTCGACCTCATTCTGACACTCACCGTCAAATCAAAAGAGATCGAAGCTCTTTGGTTCTCCGAGGACGTCGATACCGACAACCGCGAGCGCGAGAGGGTATTCAAGGGCCGCGTCAGCGAGGTGATCCTGCGCGACCTTAGGGTGCTGGCCGTCGATCAGCAAATTCGCGAGCTTGGCACCAAAACCAAGAAACCTTCGTCGATATCTTTCGAGGTCTCGCTCAAGCAGGCCACGGTGATCGCCACCGCCCGTAGCATGGGGAAGCTCTCGTTGGCTTTGCGCAGTCATACGCCGGGGCCCAGCGAAGAACCGCGCAAGCAGTTCATGTTGACCGACGACATGTTCACCTTCACCAGCGAACTGGAGTTTCTCTCGGTGATGCGGGGCGGCTTGCAGACCCATCTCGATCGTCTCAGCGAGCTGCGTTCGGTCGAGTTCCCGGAATTGCGCGACCAGGAGGAACTCGAGCCCGAGGCACCATTGCCGCCGCCGGAGGTCGACAAGACCGCGGAGATGGCGCTGAACCGCGCCAACCAGGCCCTGCAGCGGGCCGAGGAGGCATTCCAACGGGCCGACAGGGGAGCCCAGCCGACGCCCATCATCGAGCCCCTTGACAGCGAGCCGGCAAAGTCCGCCCCAGCGGTCGTCGCGGCGAAAAAGGCGACCCCCAAGAAGGCTGCCGCCAAGCCTGCCGTAGCGCCCAAGAAGGTGACCACGACGGAAGAGGTGACCGTCGATCGGGCGGGCAAGACGCAAACGCTGAAATTCAAGGTGGCGGAATGAGTGGTCGGGTAGTTTTTGGGGTGCTGTTTTTGGCCTTGGCCACCTGCTCGGTGGGCTGGTCGGTGGGCGCTTTGGGGACGGCCCAGGCCCAGGTTCAGGTTCAGGTTCAGGTGCAAACCCCGACCGCCAGCCAATCCCAGACCCTGCGGGCCAGCGGCGGCCCGTTGCCGCTGGGCGAGCCCTCCGAGGCGGTGCGCAACATCGGCTTGTCGACCGGCAAGGCGCAGCTGATCCGGTTGCCCGTCAAGGTCACCGACGTCATCGTCGCCGATCCCGCGGTCGCCGACGTGGTCGTCAAGTCGCCCGAGCTGGTCTACCTGCTGGGGCGTGCCGTCGGTTCCACCAACGCCATCTTTCTCGATGCCGAGGGTGCCGTCATCTACTCGCTCAATCTGGTGGTACTGCAGGATCTCGGGGAGTTGCGCGCAGCGCTGCGCGCCATAATGCCGAATGAAGACGTCATGGTGACTTCGGTGCGCGGCAACATCGTGCTCTCGGGCGCGGTATCATCGCCCCGTGTGGCCGAAGATGCGCGCCAGATCGCCATACGCTTCGTGGCCGCGGCCATCAACGTCATTAGCCATCTGCGCGTGGTCGCCGAGCAGCAGGTCATGCTGCGCGTGCGCATGGTCGAAGTGCGCCGCCGGATCATCAAATCGCTGGGCATCCGGGCTGCCATCGGCACCGGCAAGGCCGTCAGGGAGGCCGCCCCCACTCTGATCCAGGACCTGACCGGCACCGGCATCATCGGGCCCCTGGCGGAAGGCCATATCCGCTTCGGGCTGTTTCCCGGCCCCTTCAACAACCCGCTGCGCAATGTCGGCTTGGCCCTCGATGCGCTGGAGAGCGAGGGGCTGATCAAGACCCTGGCCGAGCCCAACCTGACGGCGTTGTCCGGCGAGACAGCTAGCTTTCTGGCGGGTGGCGAGGTTCCGGTGCCGGCTGGGGTTGACAGCAACGGCAATCTGACCATCACTTTCCGCAATTTCGGCGTCGAGCTGGAGTTCACGCCGACGGTGCTCGACACCGGACACATCAACCTGCAGGTGAGGACTGAAGTCAGCGAAGTCGATAACTCCCAGTCCGCCGTCGTCCAGGGCACTTCGGTGCCGGGCTTCCGCGTCCGTCGCGCCACCACCACGGTGGAGATGGCGAGCGGCGGTGCCTTGGTCATCGGCGGCCTTTTGCAGAACGATTTTAGCAATATCGTGGCGGGGCTGCCCGGGCTGGCGAACCTGCCCATCCTCGGCGCGCTTTTCCGCTCGACCGACTTCACCAAGGGCGAAACCGAGCTGGTGGTGACGGTCTCAGCCTTCCTGGTGCGGCCCGTCGACGATCGTGCCATTGTGCTGCCCACCGACGGTTTCGCGCCGGCCAGCGACATCGACATGTTCTTGCTGGGGCGCCTACACACCGAATACGGCCGCCCGGGCTCGACGCCGCCGACGGGACGGGTGCAGGGCCCGATCGGCTTTATCATGGAATGATCGACTATGATGGGCGAGCATGGCATGAAATATCTCAAGGCAATCGCTGGCGCTGCGGGCTTGCTGTTGGCCGCCTGTCAGCCTTATCAGCCCAGCCTCTATACGGCCGCCGAACACGATCCGCGGGTGGCCCATCCCCTGAGCGTCGAGCCCACCAAGGCCGCTGCCGCAATCCGCTTCGAGGCCGACAGCGCGGTGCTCGATGCGGCCCAGGGGTCTAAACTCGCGCGCTTCGTGGATTCCTATCTCAGCCTTGGCCACGGGCCCCTGAAGGTGGTCATCGTGCCCGACGGCAGCCCGCGTCAGATGCTCGAGGCCCGGGGCCGGGTGATCGGCCAACGGGCCAGGCAGCGCGGCCTCAAGCCCGGCAACTTGGCGCTGAGCTATGCCGCTGCCGGCGAGGGAGAGGGGGCCGGAGGGCCGCTGGTGCGCCTGGGCTACGATCGTTTTCTGGTCAAGCTGCCGGACTGTGGCGATTGGTCGGGGGCGGCCAACCGGCGATCGCGGAACCAGAACCACAGTAATTTCGGTTGCGCCAGCCAACGCATGTTCGGTGCCATGGTAGCCGACCCGGCCGATTTGGTGCGCCAGCGCCCGGCCGGCGAGTCCGATTCGCAGCGCTTGCACCGTGTCATGGAGCGCTTCCGCGAGGGGCCGCCCACCGGTGGTGGTGGTGGCTCGACCGGCGCGGCGCCTTCGGCTGGTGGTGGCTAGCGATGCGGACCGCACCATCTCCAAGATCCCTGGGAGCCCGCTATGGTGGTTGATGCCTTCCTGCTCAGCGAAGAGGCCCAGGCGCGCATCGGCGATGCGCTGAAGGACCGCAATATCGCCAAGTTCGAGGGCCATGTTGCCCTCGGCGGCGTTGTCGAGGCGGTCGAGTACTACACCGAACGGCCCACCCCGGACATTCTCATTGTCGAGTTCGAGGGCGACGGCGAAGGCATCAAGGGGGGCCTGGAAACCTTGGCCGAGGTCTGCGATTCGGGCACCCGCGTGGTCGCCGTCGGGGCCGAAAACGACGTCGCGCTCTATCGTTCGTTATTGCGCATGGGGGTCAGCGACTACCTGACGGCGCCAGTGACGGCGCGCCAGGTGTTCGACGTCATCCACGGCCTGGTCTCGGACCCCGACGCCCAACCGGCTGGCCGCGTGCTGGCTTTCGTCGGCAGCCGGGGCGGTGTTGGCAGCAGCACGGTGGCCCACAACACCGCCTGGAGCTTGAGCGACAGCTATGACGAGGACGTCGGCGTCGTCGATCTCGACTTACAGTATGGTACCGCTGCGTTGGCCTTCAACCTTGAGGCACGCCAAGGCGTTTTCGATGTCCTGGGCCAGCTCGACCGGATCGATGAGCAATTGCTGGCACGCTATCTCGATACCTACGAGGACCACATCCACGTGCTGGGAACCTCGGCCTCGCTGGCTCTGCCGGCCGACGTCGACGGTCAGGCTCTGGATGCGCTGATCGACATGCTGACCCGCAAGTTCCCCTTCGTGGTGCTTGATCTACCCAGCCATTGGGGCGAGTGGGTGGGCCACGTCATGGCCATGGCCGACGAAGCCGTGGTCACTAGCATGCTCGATCTGACATGTTTGCGCGACGCTCAGAACGTGCTGCGCCAAGTCAACGAAGATCGTGGCAATGATCGCAAGGCCTGGGTCGTGCTCAACCAGGCTGGGCGATTGAAAAAGACCGAACTCTCGGAAAAAGACTTCGAGAGCGTTACTGAGGATCGCTTGGCTTTGACCATGGCCTATGATCCAATACTGTTCAGCACTGCCTCCAACAATGGCCAGCCCATTGGCGAGGTGAACGCGCGCAGCAAAGCGGCCGCCAGCTTCAAGGAATTGGCGCGACGCTTGAGTGGCCGCCATGTTGCTGCCAAGCGCAAGAGAGAGGGGCCGTTTTCGTTCCTTTCACGGGGTAAGTAGCGATGTTCGGCAAACGTCAGCAAATCGAAAAAAAACCGCTGCCGCCGCCACCGCCGTCGGCACCGGAACCCGCCGCTTCAGCCGAGACCGCGGCGGCGCCATCGCCGGCTCCAGCCATGCCGCCACTAACCCCGTCTGCGGTCAAGAAGCCGGTGGTCGGCAAGATTCCGCCGCCGCCACCGCCACCAGCGGCCAACGAGGAAGCGGCGCCGGAACCGGCAGCGGCTCCCGAACCGGCGCCTCCTCCAGCGCCGGAGCCAGCCGCCGCAGCAGCCGAGTCGCCCAAAGCTGCCGAGCGCCCCGAACAGGTCCCGCTGCCGGAACCGCCGGTGCAGCTGCAGCCGCCGTCGCACAATGCGGAGCTGGAAGAGGCCAAGGTCGGTATCTTCAATTCGCTGGTCGATTCGATAGATCTGACTGAGCTCAGCAAGCTGGCGCCCGATACCATGCGGGCTGAGATCTCCGACATCATCGGTGAGATCATCGGCGTCAAAAACCTAGTGCTGTCGGCCAACGAGCAGCAGGGCATGATCGATGACATCTGCAACGACATCCTCGGCCTAGGGCCGCTGGAGCCGTTGCTGGCGCGTGACGACATCGCCGACATCATGGTCAACGGTGCGGGCCAGGTCTACATCGAGACCGGCGGCAAAAACGTGCTGACCGACATCAAGTTCCGCGACAATGCCCAGCTCATGAACATCTGCCAGCGCATCGTCAGCGCCGTCGGCCGCCGCGTCGACGAGTCCAGCCCGATCTGCGACGCCCGTCTGGCCGATGGCTCCCGCGTCAATGTCATCGCACCGCCGCTCTCAATCGATGGCCCGGCGCTGACCATCCGCAAGTTCAAGCAGGACAAGCTGACGCTGGACAAGCTCTGCGATTTTGGTGCCTTCAGCGAAAAGGCCAAGGTTGTGCTCGAGGTGGCCTCGGCCTGCCGTCTCAACATTTTGATCTCCGGCGGCACGGGCAGCGGCAAGACGACGCTGCTCAACGCGCTGAGCCGCCAGATCAGTACCGACGAACGCGTCATCACCATAGAAGACGCCGCCGAGCTTCAGCTCCAGCAGCCCCATGTGGTGCGCCTCGAGACGCGGCCCGCCAACCTCGAGGGCAAGGGCGAAGTGAACCAGACCGATCTGGTCAAGAATTGCCTGCGCATGCGCCCCGACCGCATCATTCTGGGCGAGATCCGCGGTTCCGAGGCGCTCGACATGCTGCAGGCCATGAACACCGGCCACGACGGCTCGATGGGCACCATCCACGCCAACAATCCGCGTGAAGCCATCACGCGTTTGGAAAATATGATCGCCATGGGTGGCTTCGAGCTGCCGCTCAAGAACATGCGCACCCAGATCGCCTCGGCCGTCAATCTGGTGGTGCAGGCCTCGCGGCTGCGCGACGGCTCGCGCAAGGTCATGCAGATCACCGAGATCGTCGGCATGGAGGGTGACGTCATCACCATGCAGGACATCTTCACCTTCGAATATGAAGGCGACGACGAGAACGGCAAGATCATCGGCTCGCACAAACCCACGGGCTTGCGCCCCACTTTCGTCGAGAAGGCAAGTTACTACGGCAGGGGCGATGAACTCATGGCTGCCCTGGATTAGCCGACATGTTGCAGGCACTGCTGGCACCCGGTGGAAGCAACGCGATCTTCTTCATCGCGGCCGCCATCGTCGGCCTCTGCATGGTCGGTCTGATTCTGCTGGTAGTGCTGGTTCGGGCCAACAAGCGGGCGCGTTTCAAGCGCCGCATGAACACCGTTCTCGGCATCCAGAAGAGCAGCCGGCTGGGTGGCAAGGGGCAGCAACGCGGCCTCTTGATCCAGGGCAAGCTCGACGAGATCGAGGCTTCGCACAAGAAGTCCAGGACGCAGCTCAGTATGCGTCAGCGCATCGAGATGGCCGGCCTCGATTTCACGCCCAAGCAGTTCTACCTGGCCAGCGCCGGGTTGGCGCTTACGACGCTACTGGTGGTGGTGATCATGCGGATCGGTATCCTGCCGGCGCTGCTGGCTTCGGCCACCATGGGGTTGGGCATGCCCAGGTTGGTGCTGGGTTTTCTGGCCGCGCGGCGGCGCGGCAAGTTCATCCATAACTTTGCCGACGCCGTCGACGTTATCGTGCGTGGCCTGCAATCGGGCCTGCCGCTGGGCGAGTGCATGAACATCATCGCCCGCGAGGCGGAGGAGCCCATCTGCACCGAGTTCCGCATGGTCATGGAGAGCACGCGGCTGGGCCTGCCGCTGACCGAGGCGCTGGAACGCGGCGTCGGCCGGGTCGACGTGGCCGAGTTCAAATTCTTTTCCATCGTGCTTTCGATCCAGGCCGAGACCGGCGGCAATCTGGCCGAGACGCTATCCAACCTTTCGGGCATCCTGCGCCAGCGCAAGAAGATGAAGGACAAGGTCAAGGCGATGTCGTCGGAGGCCCGCACCACGGCCGGCATCATCGGTTCGCTGCCCTTCATCATGGCCGGGATTCTGTGGCTTACCAGCCCCGATTACCTGAGCCTTTTGTTCAGCGAGTCGACCGGCAATATCATGATCGTCGGCGGTATCGTGTCGATGTCGATCGGCATCGCCGTGATGGCCAAGATGATCAATTTCAAGATCTAGGTGGGATATGAGCGCTGACGAAATCGTCGCGGCCGCGACCAACCTGGAGAACATGATCATGGCCTTCGGCACGGTGGGCATGTTCCTTACCGTGCTGGCGCTGTCGCTGCCCTTTGCCAAACGCGACCAGTTGGCCGGGCGGCTCAAGGCGGTGGCGGCGCGGCGCGAGGAGCTGCGCCAGATGGTCCACGCCCAGGCCGCCGAGCGGCGCAAGAAGGTGCCTGCCAAGCAGGATGCCGTGGCCTTCATGAACAAAGTACTGGGGCGCCTCAACCTGCGGGCCCAGATCGAGAGCCGCGACCTGCGCATGCGTCTGGCCCAGGCCGGCTGGCGCGGCCAGACGCCGGCCATCACCTTCGTTTTCAGCCGCCTTTTGCTGCCCATCGTTTTGGCTCTGGTGGCGGCGCTGTTGCTGATGGTGATGGGTCTCTTCAAACTGCAGTTCTCGACCCAGCTGCTGGGCGTGGCGGCCGCCGCCGGCGCCGGTTACTACCTGCCCAACGTGATGGTCAAGAACGCCGCCACCAAGCGCCAGGAAGGCATCACGCTGGGTTTTCCCGATACCCTCGACCTGATGATCATCTGCGTCGAGGCCGGGCTCTCGCTGGAGGCCGCCTTCACCCGGGTGGCCAACGAGATCGGCGAGCAAAACCCGGATCTGGCCGAGGAACTGGGCTTGACCACGGCCGAACTCAGCTTTCTCGGCGATCGCCGGGCTGCGTTAATGAACTTTTCCGACCGCGTCGGTACGCCCGAGGCACGGGCGCTGTCGACGACGCTGATCCAATCGGAACAGTACGGCACGCCGCTGACCGTGAGTTTGCGCGTGTTGTCCCAGGAAAATCGCGATTCCCGCATGTCGAAGGCGGAACAAAAGGCCGGAGCGCTGCCGGCCATGCTGACCGGGCCGATGATCGTCTTTTTCCTGCCCACCGTGTTCATCGTGCTGCTGGGCCCCGCCATCCTGCAGATCATGGCGCTATAGAGCCGCCGATCACGGTGGATGCCGAGCTTGAAGCCCGAGCCCAGGGGGGCGATGCCGAAGCCCAGTTCCGGCTCGGCCAGATGCTGCTGCACGGCCTGGGCGTGACTTTCGACGAGGCGGCGGGCCTGGATTGGTACCACCGGGCGGCGGCCCAGGGCTACGAACGGGCGCAGTTTGCCTTGGGCGAGGTCTACAAGGAGGGCCGCGTCACCCCCCAGGACCTGATCCAGGCCAGCATGTGGCTGAGCATCGTCATCCAAGGCGGCGGTGACCTGGCTTTGGCGGCGCGCGAGAGCCACGACCATCTGGCTCCCTATCTGACGCCGGAACAATCCCACGAGGCAGCCAGCCGGACCGGTGCCTGGACGCCTTCGAGTTAGAGCGGCTTTCGCCCCCAGGCCTGGAAAACCAGCGAGGTCACCGAGATGGTGCCGGGCTCGGCCAGATGGGCGCGGCAGGCGGCGATGGTGGTGTCGAGTTCGCCTTGTGCCATCAGCCCCAGTCGGGCGATCACCGGGCGCAATGAAATCAGCGTCTGGGGCAAGTAGTCGGCCAAGGCGTCGTGGCTGCGAGCGCGGGCCGTACAGGCGCGGAAATCGAGATCCTCGAGGCCGGCATCTTGCAGCAGGCCATAGACCTGGCGGCCGGCATAGGGATCGGCGCCGACTTTCGTGAAAACCTCCAGCAGCAGCGCCTTCAGGCATTCGAAGGCGGCGTGGCTGGGATAGGCGGCGATGCCGATACCGTCGGCTTCCTGGACGGCCAGCACACCACCCGGCTTGAGGCGTGCGAGCGCCGCCGCGATGACCTCGTGGTGGCGGCTGATGTTGGTGATGACGTAGCGCAGGTGGACGAAATCGAACTCTGCCGGGCCGGGCTCAAAAAGGCTCCGCTGTTCGAAGCTGACTTTTTCCAAGCCCTGCTGCCGAGCCCAGGCGCGGGCCGCGGCCAAGCTGTCGCCGTCGGCATCGATCCCCAGCACGCGGCCGGTAGGGCCCACCCGCTGTGCCAGCAGGTCGACGATGCCGCCGGCGCCGCAGCCCAGATCGAGGCAGGCCTGGCCCTCGGCCAGGCCGATGCGGTCGAGCATGACGGCCGTCTCGCCGGCCAGGGATTCGGCCTGCACGCGCAGCCGCGCGATTTCTTCGGCGCCGCTGTCAAGCGGGTAGTGGCCGTCCCGAAATCGGCTGGGCGGTGGCGATCCCTGGTCTGCCATCAGTTTGGCCAGGTCGTCACTGGGTCTGCACGACCCAGCACATCAGGCTGCGGGCCTGGAGCTTGCCGCAGGCGGTCTTGGCGCTGCCCCGGGTAGGGAAGGGGCCGACGGCGGCCAGGTATTCGGTCATTGGGCGCTGGCCGATGCGGCGGCTGACGATTTCCACCTTGAGCTGGCTGTAGGCCAAGTCCTGGCTGCTGATCGAGCGCCAGCCCTTGATGGCCTGCTGGGCCGTGGCATAGGGCCCGACCTCGATGACGTAGGGCCGCTGCGGGGCGGCGTTCTCCCCGGCGCCGCTTGCGGCGTTCAGTGCGCGCAGCTGCACGCCGTCGCGCATCTCGCGATAGTAGGCCAGGTTGCGCGCCACCAGGTCGGCCGGCAGGTCGAGCCGGGCCAGCCGTTCGGCGGCCGCCAGTTTGCCGCCGACGCCATACAAGAGCGCCAGGTTCTGGCGCACCTGGGCGGTGGCGCCGGGCAACGTGGCGGCCTTCTCGAGCAGTCGCGTGCCTTCTTCCATATCGCCGGCGAGTGCCGCCGATAGCGCCATGTTGTTGATGATGGCGACGTTGTCGGGTGACAATACCTGGGCCGCTTGATAGGCCTGCAGCGCCTCCAGGCGCTGGCCGATGTGGTCGTTGGCGATGCCCAGGGCGGTGTAGGAGCGCCAGTCCGCCTCGCCCAGGCTGAGCGCCTTGGCGAGCAGCTCGACGGCCTCGTGCGGCCGGCCCGTGGCGATCTGCACCTTGCCCAACTCGGCCATCAGCCGGGTATCCTCGGGCCCCACCTTCAGGGCCTTCTCCAACACCTGGGCGGCGCGCCCGGGGGTGCCGGTGTAGCGCAGGTTGCGGGCATAGCCCAGCGCCGCCGTCAGGTCGTTGGGATTGGCGGTGTAGAGCTGGCGGAAGTAGCGCAGCGCCAGGCCATAGTCATGCGACTGCTGCGCCGCCGCCGCCGCCTTGTGCAGCGACTTGTCGATGGCCGCGGCGTCCTCGGCCTCGAACGGCGCGAAGAGGCTGCAACCCGCCAGAAAGGCCAGCGCAACCACGGCCAAAGCTGGCACCCGTGCCCGGTTCATATGCCGCCAATACTGCCCCTGGCGCCAAAAATCAAGTAATTTCAAAAACCTAACGGGGGTGGGCGAGGTGTGGTCGGATCGTTTTCAGCCGGACCACCAAACCGTATAGCTGTGCGGCGCCAGCAACACCGGTATGTGGTAGCGCGCTTCCGCGTCGGGCAGCCTCAGGCGGATGACCACCTGGTCCATGATCTGGCGGGCCGCTGAAGCGGCGAAGACCCCTCCGGTGTCGAAGACCAGTTCGTATTGCGTCTCGGGCTCGACCTCGACC
>Ga0187833_10006106_pt1 | contig 11213 bp, 9 predicted proteins | sample ETNtaG_37_FD_167968 | JGI IMG/M metagenome (GOLD analysis project Ga0187833, IMG submission 167968) | Marine microbial and viral communities from oxygen minimum zone, Eastern Pacific Ocean - ETNP2014_SV_400_PacBio MetaG (Illumina Assembly) | ecosystem: Environmental > Aquatic > Marine > Hypoxic... | reverse complement strand
GCTATGGTTGAATAAAGTTGAAATAAACCGGTACTACTTGAATGAGCAACGGCAAATGGGTTTAAATTTTCTTTAGCAAAGCGATTGACTAAATAAATTATTTTTTTTGCATCAATTTTTATCCGATTACTATTTCTTAAATTTTCTGGAATTTTTTTCCTCTCAATTATGTGAAAATTTGTAAAATCTAATTTGTTTATATTCAAATAAGCATTAATAATTTGAGAGTCTAGACCTGTGCTTAAGCAAAGTGACACTTTAATATCTGCAATCTTCCAATAATTAATGACATCTAAAAACTTATAATGTAATTTTTCAATTAAGTCTTTGCGATTGTTAATTAAAGAATAATTTTTTTGAAAAGGGTGCCAATATTTTGAAATTCTTAAATTGTTTTTTGTTAGCAATAAAGTCGATGAGTAGCCTAATTTTTTTACATTGGATATAATGGTTTTATTATCAAATTCCCTTGCCATTGAAAAATAATCGACGACTTTATTAAAATTAATCTTTTTTTTCATCAAACCACCCTTTAAAATAGCGGAATAATCTGAACTCAGTACAAATTCACTATGGTCATAATTTTCTGAATAATATAAGGGCTTAATTGAAAATCTATCAACGGCTGCAAAAATATTATTAAATTTTGTATCAATTATTACAAAAGAAAAGAAACCTCTTATAAATTTAACGCAGCTATTACCGTATAAAATAAAAAGATTAATTATTACCTCAGCTTCATGTCCATATTGCAAAGTAATTTTCTTTTTTTTCAAATCATCAGCTAAATCCTTATAATTAACTGCCTCGCCATTAAAAACTATTATATATCTTTTACAAAGGCTCTCGTAAGGCTGTGATGCTGTTTTTAAATCATTAATACTCAACCTAGTAAAGCCGATCAAAAAGTTATTTTTTTGAATTATTCTAGTTTCGTCCGGTCCTCTATTTTTCAAAAATTTTATAGATGATATAAATTTTTGTTTAAGATTTTTTGTTATATTCTTAGATTTTACTACTAAAATTCCACACATAATTTATTTTTGATTTAAGTAATTTTTTATAATTCATTTATATTTGTAATTTTAATTAATCTGTCCAAACGCATATTTATTTTTTAGGCTATCCATTTTTCCAGTATCTTTGATTTCACCTTTGTCTAAGTAAAAAATTTTATCACATTCATCTAACAAAGCAATTTTGTGACTTATTATTATAATCGTAGTTTTTTTTCTCAGTTTTTTTATCGATTTAAAAATTTCATTTTCCGTCTTATAATCAAGAGCATTAGTTGCTTCATCTAAAACTAGTATTTCAGGCTTAAAATATAATGCTCTGGCTAATCCTATTCTTTGTTTTTCTCCCCCAGACAGCTTGACACCCTTTTCACCGACCAACAAATTTAAACCTTTTGGATTTTTTCTTACAAAATTCCATATTTCAGCATCCTTTAAACACTTAACTACTCTGTCCTCATCAATTAACTCTTCATCAATTCCAAAAGCAACATTATTTTTAACCGTATCATCTAATAAATAAATATCTTGTGGCACGAAAGAAATCAGATTGTCTGAATTTTTATTTTGATTTGAAAAATTATAAATTACCTCTCCTTTTTCCGGATCCAAAAGCTTTAGAAGAATATTTATTAATGTACTTTTTCCAGCCCCAGATTTTCCAAAAATTCCTACCATAGAATTTTTTTCTATATTAAAGCTAATGTTTTTAATTGAATAATCTTTATTTTCTTTATTATCTGAGTATGTAAATTTTAAATTACTTGCATTGACAATATTTTGACCAATCGTTTCGTTTTGTCTTATTGTTTTAAATTTGTATTTGTTTTCTAATATATCTTTATTAAGGAGAGAAACTATATCATTAGTTATTGTGTCATAAGAATTTTTATAAACTTTTATATGAGTTAAATTTGCTGCAATAGAACTAATAGATGGTAACATCCTAATTATAGATGCCGCCACAAGTGACAAGAATGGGATCAAAAGGTTAAGATCTCTTTGAAGAAAAACAAAAGATATTATCATTGATGATATAATTAATATTGCGATAAACTCAAAAAAAATTTTTGGCAAAGTTCTTATATAGTTTGCTAATAATAACTGTTTTTCAAAACGCGATTTATTAAGAATAAACTTGTCTAAAAAAAAATTTTCTTTTTTAAAAACCTTTACTTCTCTTATTGCGCCAAAAAGTTGATGTGTCGCTTTAAAGATTCCCTGTAGATATGTTACTCTATTTTCTCCAATATTTTTTAAATTTTTGTCTACCAATAATAAGAAAATTATCAAAAATAACAAAATTACAGAAAAAGAAGAAATTACAATAATTGGTTCAATTACAAATAATAAAATTAAAACAGAAATCAAAAGTGTTAATTCCCTTATTATCTGAATTATAGAGCTAAGATAAATAACCGAATGATCTATTTCCATTAATATATTTTTGGAAATATTAGATGAGTTTGTATTTACAAAAAAAATAAAAGGTTTTGAGACATATGATTTCACTAAATGTTGAGATAATTTTATTTTGATTTTTTTAACTATAAAGAGCTCATAATAATTAATTATAAGCAAGTAGATCGCTTTAAAAGCAAATACAACAATTATAACAAAGCTTAAAAATAAAATAACGCTTTCTATTCCGAAGGTTTCCTGAATTATAGCGGTAAGGTCAAAACCTGAAATATCATTAATCATCTCAGGATTGATCATAGTAGACACAATTAATGGAATCGTTCCAAGTCCAACTATTTCAATTAAGGATAAAAGAATGAGACTAATGTACAAAATAAATAAATTTACAAGGGTACTTTTTCCCATAATAAATTTTAATTTTTTGATACTTATCAAGGTCATTTGAGAGTTTATAAAGATTTTAGAGTTTACTTGGGTGGATATACGCTTTTACCAATAATTAAGTCTACCAGTGAAAGTAAAATTATTTGATGTGTATTCTCAATGTGATTATAAGCTTTGCTGTCGGCCCAAAAATTTATATCTCCGAGTTTACTCAGTTTGTTATTTTTTTCGTTCCCAGTGAAAGTGATTATTTTAGAAAATTTTTTTTCTTTTGCTTTGATCGCACCATTAATCATATTAGGAGAATTACCTCCGGCAGAAATAAGAATTACTGAATCGCCTTCATCTCCATAATATTCTATAGATTTTTCTACCCACTTATCATAACCAAAATCGTTAGAAAAACACGTCAATAAATCTGGTTCATTAAAATTCACACATCTTACTCTTGCATTTTTTGTGAGATCTACACTAAAGTGACTTGCAATTGCAGAGCTGCCACCGTTTCCAAATATTATTATCTTTTTTCCGCTTTTATCAGTTTTTTGAATTATATCACTAACATCTATAATCTTTTTAATAGTATCGTCATCAAAATTAAGTAAATTTCTAAGACTTTGGAAATACTTTTTTAAAAAATTTTTTTGTAACATTATTTTTTTATGTGAACTCTAAGTTTTTTTACAATATTAAATGAATTTATACCGTGTAAATTTAAAATTTCAATTTTGAAATTTCTTTAATTCTTTTCATCAAAGCATTAAATTCTATTGGATTATTTCCTTTGCTCTCACAAACTATTGATGCTGCTATACTGCCTAAAATTGAAGATATAACTATATTTTTTGAGGAAATTAATGCTAAAACAGATGTGGCTAACATTGCATCGCCAGCGCCTAAACCATCTTCAAAATTTTTTACAAGTGAGTCTATAGGGAAAAAATCTCTTGGATGAAATGCACTTTTTCTAAATGTAAAACTCCCTCTTTTACCCAGTTTAAGAATTAAATATTGAGACTTTGAATGTTTAAATAAATTAGTCCCAAGTTGCCTTATTCCACTATCTTGATCAGCAAGAGCAAAACGAGCTTCCTTTTCGTTTGGAAGTATTAGATTAAAATTTTTAAAATCTAAAATATTTCCCCAGCGATTACTAACTTGACTATCGGCAATTTTAATACAGGATTTATTAATTTTTTTAGAAAAAAAATTTATATTATGTTTGTTAAAAATACCGTGCCTAAAATCACTGAATATTATTCCTTGAACTTTTGTTTTTTTTATAATTTTTGAAATCTTTGTTTTAATTTTTTCAGAAATCAAATGGTTATCAACAACATCCACCTGTATTAACTTGTGATTACTCGCCCAGAATCTTTCTTTAAGTGTAGTATTTCTGCTATGATCAATAATACAATTATGCTTAATTTTGTTTTTTTTTAATTCACTTAAAATATATTTTCCTAATATATCTTTACCAATTACAGTTGTAAAAACAACTTGTGAGCCTAATTTTTTTAAATTATTTGCAACAACACTGGCTCCACCCAAAAACTTTTCTTCGGAGTCTTTTTTAATACTAAGTGTTGGCGTTTTAGTAGTTTGGCCAAGAGCTGTGCAAAAATTATATTTATCAACTATTGTATCGCCGACTACATGAATTTTAATATTTTTAAATTTTTTAACTATATTCTCTAAGTCAATAAATGATATTTTTTCAAATTCCATTAATTTGATTAATTTTTCATAATTTAATTTAGGTTTATTAATTTTTTGTATTGCAGTTGATGAATAAACTACATCTCCAGGACTAAATAAGATTTCACCTCCGTAGCTGTTAAGGATTTTCATTTCTTCTTTTGTTTTTGGATTAATATTATTTTTTACATACTCAAATCCTTTCAAGAAATAATTTGGTTTAATTTTGGATAAAAGGGATAATGGTTTATAATTATAATCTATTATAACGTAATCAACTAATTGCAAAGAAGCTAAATTAAATGCACGTAGGTATTCTGGCACATATGGTCCCTCCTTTGATTTTGTAGCGTGTTTGTCAGATGTAATTGATGCTATCAGAATATCTGCTTTTTGTTTTGAATATGTTAAATGTCTCAAATGTCCTGGGTGAACAATATCAAAGGTTCCGTGACAAACAGCAATTTTTTTTTGTTTCCTAAGTGGAGACAAAATTTTCACTAGCTCAGAAACAGAGACAATTTTTTTATTAATTTTTTTTGAAAATGTTTTCATTATTAAATTTTATTAAAAATAAAGTCAGAAGAAAATACTTTAATAAATTAATTGTATTAAATCATTTCTATTTAAAAAATATAATTCGAAAATATTAGTTTTCATCTTTTTAAGCTTTTGATTAAATCAATGTTCCTCATTGTAATATATCCCTCGTCAATTTCTTTAAATTTTTTTTTTCGCACTTGACCTTCAAAAAAATTCCATTCGTTATACCAAGAATTATCCTTTGTAAAAATCCATTTTTTCTTTTTTGGCTTTCCAGATGGAAATACTCTTTTTGAAAGAATTACAGTTTGTTTGCCCCATTTAGGTAATGAGTCAACTGTAATTGAACCTTTTTCTCCTGAAATTTCTAGAAAAAATTTATTTTCCCATCTCACAAAGCTATGGTGAATGAAGCCTAGAACATTTGCACTTTTTATAGTTATAAAACCATTGTCATCTTTAAAATATTCATTTTTTTGAGATGAATTATTCATTATTTTAAAATTTTTACTTATAAAATATTCAAATAAATTTAAGCTATGGCTTCCTATATCAAACATCGAACCGACTCCGTTTTTGTTAGATTTGGCTGTACCGTTAACGTATTCAATTTTAAAAAAATAAATTCTTCCTATGTTCTTCTTTGTAAGAAGTTTTTTTGCAAGCATTATTCCATCATCAAATCTTAAATTAAATCCAGTTTTTAAATAGACTTTATTTTTTCTGGCCAAACTTGTAAGTAATTTTGCTTGTTTGGAGTTTAATCCCAGAGGTTTTTCAATAAGTAAGTTTTTTTTTGCGTTTAAGATTTTCTTTCCATAATTCATAAAAAACTCAGGTTGTGTGCTTAAAATTACAGATTGAATATTTTCTTTTAAAGCATCATTGATTTGATTTGAATATTTACAATTAAATTTTTTAGACATTTTACTAGCCAAGTAATCCACAACTTTACTAGGTTTTTTTTTGCCTATTATGATTTGTACCTTAGTTCCTTTGTCTCTCTTAATAGAATTTAATCTTTTAGAACCTATGTTACCACAGCCAATTAACGCTATTCTCATTTTTTTAATAGTTGATCAAATTGTTTTTTTCAAATTTGATAGGATTTAGTGATATTATATAACTTCCTTTATTCTGAATTAGTCTGTTTAACTTGAACAAATCTTTTTTACTTGAGTAATTTAAAATTATAAGAGATCTATTAAAATATTTATTAATATGCTTATAGATTAGGTACAATTTTTCTTTTTCTAAGTTGAAAAAAGAGTCATAGGAGTACAATTTCTTGCTTTTCTTATTTAAAAATTTTCTAAATTTTAAGAATGGTGAATTTACTATTGAAAATGATTCAGACTTGTATGATGGCCCAACCCAAATAATTCTTTTAAATTTAAATTTTTTTTGTAATATATTATATTTTTTAATCAAAAGATTCATTCTAGTATTATTAAAGCTACTCATTTTTTTAAAAATTTTTACTAGATAAAAATTATTAGAATTTTTTATTGCATTAAAAACATCTCTTTCTAAATGTCCGCCCCCTAAACCTAAGGATGGTTGGATATAAGATTTTTTTCCGATCCTTGAGTCATATCTTAGAGCCTCGTTAATTTTTGAAAATCTAAATCCATATTGTCTACAGTAACTGTCAATCAGATTAGCATAGGTTACACTGTTAAATAAAAATAAATTGACTGCGATTTTTACCATTTCAGCCTCACGTGTGGAATAAATAAAAACTCTACATTTAAACTTTTTAAATTCTTTAAATAAATTAATTTTTTTCTTACATCCAATTATAATTCTCTCTGGATAAAGAAATCTATTGATGGCGTTTCCCATAATTAAAGTCTCTACGAAATATATTAAGTTGATGTCTTTTCTATCTTTTAAAATAGTTCTGGCCAAATCATCACAAAAACCGCAATAGACTTGACTAGTAATAATTAAATTTGAATTTTTATACAAAAAAGGTTTTAAAAGTTTAATGGATTGAATTATTTTATTTGTATTAGGTTTGCCAAAATTATCCAGTGGAGTATCAATGGTTAAAAAAACATTTTTATATTGTTTTATTTCCTCTAATGAGTAACAAAATTTTATTTTTTTTTTATTTTTTTTTAAGTATTTTTTAAGATTGGGTTCTTCAGATGTTACTTTTAAATTTTCAAAATTGCTTATTTTATTTTTATCAAAATCAGAAACAGCACATGATCCCATTTTTTCAGACCAACCAATACTGAAGACCTGTCCAACATGTGTTAATCCGAAAAATAGAGGGTTTTTTCTTAATTTTTTAATCATTTAAATGTTTACCATTTCGTTGGTTTTTCTTTTAATAACGGATGAGAAACCAAGTAATGCCAAATCACTGCTTGAAAAGACTCAGATAGAGGCGTTAATAATTTTTTATCGTTAACCGGCACTTTTAGAACATAATCGCCTTTTTTGTAAAGATATCCATCATCTTTACCAACTACTCCAAAAATTTTTATTTTTTTTCTAATAGCTAGGTCTATAGACTTTATAAGATTTGTACTAACATTAGCTCTTTTGTTACCACCCCCAACTGACATAACGAACAGAGCATCATTTTTTTTAACTTTACTTGCAATCAACCAATCACTGTATGAACTATCCCAACCCTCATCATTAATTCTAGCAGTTAACTCCGAAACATTATCTACTGGAGAATAACTCTCAAAATTACAAAGTTTTCGAAAGTCATTAACTGCGTGAGAACAATTTCCAGCACTTCCTCCTACTCCAATAAAAAAAAGTCTGCCATTTTTTTTTTTAACTTTAGCAAGCTCATTTGCAAATTTTTCGAGCTTTTTATAATCAATCAATGAGCTGGAAATAATTAAATTTTTAAAATAATGCTCTGCAAATTTATTTCTTTTTTTCATTTTTATATCTCTATTAAAAAAAACTTATCAAAATAATGTATTTATTAACTAAATAATTTTTTTTTGATATTAAATATTAAAACCGGAATCTTTAGCGTCGTTATAAAATTGTTTAACTGTCTCTACAGAATATTCCTCTAATGCTTTTTCAAAAACAGACAATTTTTTTATTTGAGATAACTGCATTGTTATTATATTCGTCCCAGTTTCGGTTGCGCTAATGTAATCATAAGACATCCTCGGACTAGCCCACAAAGTTTGACAATTACTATTATTTTTGACAAAATTGCAAATTTCAGTCATAATTTTTTTTGCATCAACGCCGCAATCAAATATTCTGCCTGCAAATATAGATAGAATTGTTTCTGTATTTTTTACAATAGGCAATATTTCTTTAATTTGATCCAATGTAAAAATAGCTGTTATGTTAAGTTTTAAATTTTCATTTACCAATTTTTTTAAAACAGCTGATGTATATTTTTTGTTTGTAAATACTATAGGAATTTTTACAAACACATTTTCCGCTAATGAACTCAAAGTCATAGCTTGATCAATCATTCCTTTTTCATCATCTGCGAGTACTTCTAGAGAAACTGGTTTTTTTTGACTTTTTAATAAAATATTCTTCGAATACTCTAAGTAATCCTTTGCTCCATTTTTTTTGAAAATTGATGGATTAAAAGTATACCCTTCTATTTCTATACCATAATCTTTATTAAACTCTTCCAATCTTAAACCGTCAGCGTATAATTTTATCTTTTTTTTATGCTTAATATTATTCATTAGCGTAAATATTATAATTGATTAGTTAGCTTTACAAAATAAATGATAATCATGTGTATTTATTAAGTTTTTTTACTAGGTTTTTTTTATAGCCTATCGATCTATCATCAATTAAAACATCAAAAGATGGTTTGCCAAAAATTAATTTATGAAATTTTAGATTCCAGCTTTTTAATTGTTCTAATGTTGTTGTATAACCTTCTTTACGAGCAGCTTTAATATTATCATTGTTTCTACCCATATATCTCGCAGTAAAAATCTTTATGAAATGTCCTTTGTTAAAAAGTTTATTAATTAATTTAATAACACTTTTGTAAGGCTTTGCAGATCGATAGTTTTTTCCTTTTGTTTTGCAAATCACATTATCTATATCGAAACAGAATATGGTTTTTTTCATTTTTTAAATATTGTTGAGTATTTCCTCAGAAGTTTTCTTAAAAAAATTAGAAAAAAAATTAAAAAAAATAATTTTATTTTTAAATCAAGAGTTAAAATCTTTCTTGGATTTAAAAAGGTTTCGGATGCTATATTCATTTTTTCTTTAAAATTTTCCTAAGATATAGAGCCAATTTTTTTTAATCTAATTTAACCAGTCAGAGTTTTTTCTCAAAAATTTTGTACCGTACTTAATTTTTATCTCACCATGTAATTTTTTTTCATCAAAATTTAGTTCTTTTATGGTTTGATTTTTCTTTATTGATCGCTCATTGGCGAATTTTGCAGATAAATAAATTTTCCAAAATTTTTTTTGACGACTCAAATCATCTTGATTCTCGACCCAAGTGCCCTCTAAACGACCCAACATCTCTAATGAAACATCATTTATATCCTCTTCGGTTGACTCTAATATTTTTATACCTTTTTTTTTTAAATCAAAGTAATTAAGCTCAGGGACATTGTATGAACCAACAATCTCAGTTAACTTCAAGTTTCTTTTTTTCTTTTCAGAAAAATGGTGTCTAATAATTACTAATGAGTTTTTGCAGTGACTAAAAAATGAACCTAAAGAATGGCTTATATAAACCAAAGGTTTTCTGAATATTGACGGAATATGATCATATCCCGTCTGAGTGGATATACAAAAAAAACATTTTGCTCCCAAATAAATATCAAGAAAATCATTTCTTTCTCTTGAGTTTGCATAATCAATTATTTTAGGATTTTTAGTGTCAAAAGATGTTTCTACAATTTTACCCATTCTTATGACATAATATCCTCTGTTAGCTAAATTTTCTGCAGTAAGTTTGAACTTATTTATATTTATATCCCTATGCTGATGATAGGAAAAATCATGTAGAGGAAAAGAAGTTTTCAAATACTTTTGATCTCTAGCTATTAGACATATAAATTTTTCGTTATTTTTTATTCCAATACTTTTCAAATATTTTTTTCCTTCCTCTTCCTCTTGGGGTGTAAAACTTAGGTGTGGATTGAATTGTTCTAGTAAATTATATATGTCACGCTCATTACTTAAACTTACAGAATTCATGATGATGTCATGTTTTTTAGGAAAATGAAAAAAAGTACATAAAAATTTATTTATAAAAAAAATTGGAGAAATGAAAAACTTGGGAAAAATTTTAATTTCTCTTTTCCACATTTTGACAAGTTGTTTATTTGAAATTCCATTTAAATAAAAAATATCTAAAAGTTTTTTAGAAGATCGATTAATTTCTGCATCACGCTCACAGCAATAAAGTTCGGTAGTAGAAGCAAAAGGACCTATTCTACTAGAGTTAAGTGGCGAAAATCTTATAAGAAAAAAGGGGCTTATCAAGTATACAATTAAAATTAATGGAAAATAAAATACGATTAAGCATAAATTTGTCAAAATCATCAGAGATGTTGAAATTTTACTATAAAAAATTTTAACTCCTCCTTTCTTAATTTCTTTGAAATTCTTTAATATAAAATCTTTAAAAAACATTTTTTAATTTATTGATTTTCCTAATTTAGGATCAAGTTCAAAACTTGGATCATTAGATATACAGGCTAAATGTATAACAACTTCGTGATTTGGTAATTCTTTGTTAAGCGTAAATTAAAAAGTTGAATAATTAGTTTTTTGATAAAATTTTGAACCACTCCTTGGTAACAAACTCTATTGTTTTTGGGGTCCCAACAGGTGCATTTTTCCAATCATTGATATTTTCTAACAATCTTTTTACACCTTCCTCTACAGTTATTTTGGGCTCCCAATCTATATTACTTTTAATTTTTGAAATATCTGCACATGATCTATCTGGCTCGCCAGGTCTTTTTGGGATGAAGACTTTTTCTCCACCAAATAAATCGGCAATTTTATTTACTGATGTTTCTTTACCTGAACCAATATTAAATATTTTATTTGATAAACTGCTTTTCGCAATTTTTATTAACACGTTAATTAAATCATCAACATGAATAAAATCTCTAGTTTGATTTCCGCGCCCAACTATTGTTAGCGGTTTTTTAG
>Ga0187833_10006104_pt1 | contig 11214 bp, 11 predicted proteins | sample ETNtaG_37_FD_167968 | JGI IMG/M metagenome (GOLD analysis project Ga0187833, IMG submission 167968) | Marine microbial and viral communities from oxygen minimum zone, Eastern Pacific Ocean - ETNP2014_SV_400_PacBio MetaG (Illumina Assembly) | ecosystem: Environmental > Aquatic > Marine > Hypoxic... | reverse complement strand
GGGGATTCTTAATTGTCGGTTAAAAATTGTAATATTGTGCCCCCCTTTTGTTAGCTCGGACAACATCAAATAACCAATAAATCGCGAACCTCCCAATATCAAAATATTTTTTTGTATCATAAATATAAAAACTATTCTTGATTTGTTTATGTAAAAATATATTTTAACGATTTTTCAGCAAAAAGTTAAGTCCTACCATTGAACTAGAAATAAATTAGGAGTCTTTAAATTTAGTTACATCACTATGAAGACTCGAAATCATTAGTTAGAGGGCCATTTTGAGTGCAGTTGATGAATTGAAAATCATTGACCTGACATAATCAATTCTGTGCTCTTTGAATATATTGATCAAATTTATGAAAGAGAAACTAGAGAGATAAAATATTCTGGAAAGAAAAAATGTTATTTTGCAATAAACTTTGAAGAACTTTGTACCATAGTATGTAAAAAAAATTTGAAAATTAACTTTATATAAAGCATAATCCATGGCATTAGACAGTAGAGCGTCCAATTTTTAGAATGTTAAAATTAATTTCAAAGTCTACAAAAGAGTTATCAACTAATAATATTAAAGAAATATGCCGTTTAAAAGATACTCAATGGAAATTTGGATTAAAATCTCAACGTAATTGGTTTAAAAATAATGTTCAATCATATGATATACATAATTGTTTCTACATAAGAAATCTTCTTATTGGATACACTTTGCTAAAAAAAAGAAAATTAGAAATATCAGGAAAAAAAATGAATTACTTGTTATTTGATATATTAATTATTAGAAAAAATTTAAGAAAGAAGAAGTTATCTTATTTAATGATGTTGTTTAATAATAATGTCATTAAACGTAATAAAAAAATCTCTTTTTTGTTATGTAAAAATGAACTGATAAGTTTTTACAAAAAATTTCATTGGAAAAAATTAAATAAAAAAAAATTAAAAATAATGGACCATACTTTCGACACAAATGGAATGTTATTTAATTGTACAACTAAATTTAGTAAAATAAAGAAACCAATAAAAATTTATTTTAATAAATAGTATTTATGATTAAAAAAAATATAGAAAAAAATAAATTAAAAAGTGGTATAAAATTAGTCAACCAAATTCAAAAAATTAGATCCAGAAATAATAAAAATTGGATGGATTTGTTAAAATTATCGCTTCAATTAGATTTTAAAAAAACATCTAAAATTCTAAAAGATATAGTTGCTGATGATAAAAAAATTTCTGATCTTGCGAAAAAAATTTACAAACTAAAGTAGTAATAACATCTTAATGAAATTTAAAATTCCTTTTTTTGTTGCTGAAATTTCAGCAAACCATTGCGCGAAACTTACTTTGGCAAAAAAACTAATTAGATGTGCAAAAGATAATGGTGCTGATGCTGTAAAACTCCAAACATTTACTGCAGCGACGATGACTATAAAATCAAATAAAAAATATTTTAATATCAAAAGTGGTTTGTGGAAAGGATATAACCTGTGGAAATTATATGAGGAAGCTCATACCCCCCTTGAATGGCACAAACAACTTTTTGATTATGGCAGAAAATTAGGAATCGTTGTTTTCAGTACTCCTTTTGATGAAACTGCTGTTGATTTATTAGAAAAATTGAGATGTCCAATTTATAAGGTTGCGTCATTTGAAATGACCGACATACCTCTTATTAAAAAGATTGCCTCAACAAAAAAACCTATGATTATTTCAACAGGCATGGCGACATTGGATGAGATTGAACTAACTTATAAAACAGCAAAGAAATATGGAGCAAAAAATATAAACCTTCTTTATTGTGTCAGCAACTATCCATCAAAAAATACTGATTTTAATTTAAACAATATCAAAATATTGAAAGATAAATTTAAGTGTAGAGTAGGTTTATCAGATCATTCCAAAGATCAAAGGGTTGCTATTGCAGCTGTTGCTGCTGGTGCTGAAATAATTGAAAAACATATTGCTTTAGACAATCAAAAAAAAGGTCTAGATATTGAATTTTCTTTGAAAGGGAAACAAATAAAAAATTTTAAAGAGAATATAAATTTGGCATATACTCTTCTTGGTAAAAAACAATTTCATAGAAATAAGACAGAAAATAAAAGCAAAATATTCAGAAGATCAATTTTTGTGACTGAAGATATTAATAAGGGAGAAAAATTCAATACTAAGAATATAAGAAGAATTAGACCAGGATATGGATTGGAACCTAAATACTATGAAAAATTAGTAGGTAAAAAAACACCATTTAAATTAAATAAAGGAGAACCACTAAAAAAATCATTATTAAATAAGTTAAATATAAAATAAGTTTGTTTCCCCAATGAAGTTTGCAGCGAAGAATTTCAAAACAACTAAGAAATCGCAGGATAAATTGAAATTATTGTATATAAAAAGAAAAAATTTTGTTTGCAAATACTATGAATATTTATATTTATAACCTTGATTAATTATCTATAATTATTTTTATACTTAATATGTCACATTATAATCATGCTAAATAATAAATCGATTTTAATTACAGGAGGCACAGGAAGCTTTGGTAAAAGATTTGTTAAGAAAATTTTAACTAAATATAAGAAAATAAAAAGGTTGGTAATTTATAGCCGCGATGAACTTAAACAACTTGAAATGTCTAAAGAAATCAGTAATAAGAAACATCCATGTGTTAGATATTTTATAGGTGACGTTAGAGATAAAGATAGATTAAGATTCGCTTTAAATAATATTGATTATGTTATTCATGGTGCCGCCCTTAAACAAGTACCAACAGCAGAATATAATCCATTAGAATACATTAAAACAAATGTCATTGGGTCACAAAATGTGATTGAAGCATGTTTGAGTCAACGAAGTATTAAAAAAGTTATAGCACTTTCAACAGATAAAGCCGCTGCACCAATCAATCTATATGGTGCTACGAAACTTTGTGCGGATAAACTTTTTGTCTCTGCCAACAACATAGCGGGAAGAAAAGATTTAGTTTTTAGTGTGGTTAGATATGGAAATGTTTTGGGAAGCAGAGGGTCAGTTGTACCAGAATTTTTGAAACAGAGAAAAAATGGTAAATTAGAAGTAACTGATTTAAGCATGACTAGATTTAATATAACTTTAGATGAAAGTGTTGAATTTGTTCTTTGGGTTTTAGCGAATTCATTAGGGGGTGAAATTTTTGTTCCAAAAATTTCAAGTTATAGACTTTCTGATATGGTTGAGATTATTGGATCTGGATGTAAAATAAAAGACATTGGAATAAGATCTGGTGAAAAGTTGCATGAGGAAATGATAACTAAAAGTGACAGTGTTAGTACTGTAGATTTTGGTAAATGCTATGCTATCTTATCTCCAGATTTGTATCATATGAAAAATTATGTAAAAAAATATAGTAGATTGAAAAAAGCTAAATTAGTAAAAAAAAATTTTTCCTACAATAGTAAAGAAAATAACCATTTCTTAAGTAAAGAAAAAATAAGAAAATTAATCAAAAAGGAATTCAATTATACATTATAAATTGTGATACCTTACGCGCGTCAATATATATCAAATAAAGATATTAATTTTGTAAAAAAGATTTTAAAATCAGAATATTTAACCTCTGGTCCGATAACAATTAAGTTTGAAAAAAAAGTAGCAGAATATTGTAATATAAAATTTGCAGTTGCTACAAATAGTGGCACATCTGCATTGCATATAGCTTGCCTTTCTTTGGGTTTAAAAAAAAATGATTATGCTTGGACTAGCCCAATATCTTTTGTAGCTTCATCAAATTGTGCTTTCTATTGTGGGGCAAAAATAGACTTTGTTGATATAGATCCTTCAACATACAATATTTGTATTCATGCATTAAAAAAAAAACTTATCATTGCTAAAAAAGAAAACAAATTACCAAAAATTCTAATTCCGGTACATTTAGGCGGATTATCATGTGATATGCTAGAAATAAAAAATTTAGCTAAAAAATTCAAATTTAAAATTATCGAAGATGCGTCCCATGCTATTGGAGGAAGATATAAAGACAAACCTGTAGGAAATTGCAAATATTCCGATATTACAGTTTTTAGTTTTCATCCAGTAAAAATAATAACATCAGCAGAGGGTGGGATGGCATTAACCAATAGCAAAATATTAACAAATAAAATGAAAATGCTTAGAAATAGCGGGATAACTAGAGATAAAAATTTAATGAAAAATAACAATAATAGTCCTTGGTACTACGAACAACTTAAACTGGGTTATAATTATAGATTATCAGATGTACATTCTGCATTGGGATTAAGCCAATTAAGTAAAATTGATATTTTTACTAAAAGGAGAAATTATCTTTCTAATATTTATGACAAAGAGCTAAAAAGAATGAATATAAAGTTCCAAGAAAATTTAAATAATTCATATTCATCAAAACATCTCTATATATGTAGAGTTCCTGAATCAAAAAGGAAAAAAATTATTCTTTACTTATCAAAAAAAAATATTATGACAAATTTACATTACATACCTATATATAAACATCCATTTTATAGGCGTTTAGGTTTCAAAAACTATAAATTAAAAAATGCTGAAGATTATTATAAAGAAGCATTGACTTTACCATTATATTATTCACTTAGTTTAAAAGGGCAAAAAAAAATTATAAGAATATTACGGGGAGCCTTAAGAGCAAAATAGTAAATTTGTAGTAAAAAAAAATTCTTTCAAGGAAAATTATTGAATATACGAATTACATTAGATGAAAAAATTGATTTTCAAGTAATAAAAAATGTAGTCAATTATTTTAAAACTAATTTAATTTTTTTACCAAGAGGAATTATTCAAACAAACCAAAAGTAACCGGGCTTATTCGTATTTAATAACTACATAATTAAAAAATTTTTTATAATTTTTTGTCCAGATTTTTGGCTTTTTTCCGGATGAAATTGAACACCAAGTATATTTTTATTTTGGATTATAGCAGGAAATTTGCTTCCATAGTTTGTATATGCCACAACATATTTGTCTATTGTTTCAAAACAAAAGCTGTTTACAAAATAAAAACACTCACCATCCTTTATTTTGTCAACAATACTGCTCTTTGAATTTTTAATAATTTCATTCCAACCTATATGTGGCAAAGGTAAAGATTTAGATTCTATTTGTTTTACCTTTCCTTCTATCCATCCCAAACCATGTGTTTTTTCAAATTCATAACCTATTTCTGACATTATTTGCATACCAACACATATACCAAGTATAGGTTTGGATTTATTTAAAACTTCATCAGTTAAAATATCTAACGGTAGATTTTCATTAATTTTTTTCATAACCGTTGAATAAGATCCAACACCAGACAAAACTAAATGTGTGCTACTAATAATATCTTTTTTTGAATTTGATAAACAATAATTTATATTTAATTTTTCAAAAATATTTTCAACTGATTTGGTATTACCAGAATCGTAATCTAAAATACAAACTTTTACCATAAAATTAAATCTTATATTCTGACATTAATGCCTTTTTCTACTAAATACAATTTAGCTTCTTTTGGAGTCATATTCCTAAAATAAAAAATTGAAGAAGCAGCTACAGCATCAACCTTGGAATAACTTATTGCTTTAAACATATCTTCATAACTTCCAGCACCTCCGGATGCTATTATTGGTATGTTAAGATTTTCTTTGACTTCTTTCAAAGTACTGTAATCATACCCAAGCATAGTTCCATCTTTATCTATGGATGTAAGGAGTATTTCTCCTGAACCCATATCTTGCATTTGTTTTGAAAATTCAATTACACTAGTGTTTGTTTTAGTTTTTCCTGAGTTTATGTATACAAGATTTTGTTCATTTTTTTTTTTATAATCTATACTTATAACAATACATTGTGATCCAAACTCTTTACTTGCCTCAAGAATAAAATGAGGATTTAAAAAGGCCTCTGAATTTATTGAAACTTTATCTGCCCCACTTTTAAAAATTTTGTAAATTTGCTTTAAATTTTTAATTCCTCCGCCTACGCAAAGAGGAACGAAGCAATCCTTGGAAATAGTTTCAATATAATCATATTCTGGATCGCATCTATTTTTTGTCGCATTAATATCTAAAAAAATTAATTCATCAACCTCTCTTACTTCGTATAATTTTACAGATTCTAACACACTTCCAACTACTCTGGATGAATCAAAATTTTTTCCTTTAACTAAAGAATGATTTTTAAAAAGTAAAGTGGGAATTATTCTTGTTTTTAACATAAATGTTAACTAATTATCATAATTTATTTTAGTTAAATTTAAGTTATTATCTTTTTTTAAATTTCCATTTGGCAAAGTTTTAAATATTTTTTTGTTTGTGAATTTATCGCTTATATCTATAAACTGATCTAACGTCATTTCTATTTCTGATAAAATTTCCTCCAATGGTTTGTCTAAATAACTTGTTGGGAATAAACCTTCGTTTTTCGTGACAAATTCTAATGCTTTTGGTCTTATTATATTTCCTCTTCTTATTTCCATTGATATTTGAGCAGTAGCTCTTCCATAACCAAATTTTAAAAAACAAAAATAATCATGTATTCCAGTTTGGTAGTTATCTAAGTTTTCAAAATCAAAATAAGATCCTTCAACTTTTTTATACCAAGATTTAAAGCCATTTTTTTCAGCTATAACTTTATGTTCATAGGAATCCCAGGGAAAATAGTGCCCTAAAAATAGACCATATATGTTTGCTTTGTTTAATTCTTCTTTGTTAGGATAATGATAATAAATTAAGTCTGACTTTTTGATACCATCTACATCTATCAGATCAAAGACCCTTAAGTTATTTAAGCCACCAAATTCCTGTAACCAAATATTGTCTAATACGTTTTTATTTGCGGCGGTTTCAGGACCACCATACTCAAATTGAGGATTTTCTCCCCAAAGAATTAATTTTATATTATTTTGAATCGCTATTCTGATTGGTGCAGTAAAAATTGCAACGTGCTCTGGCCAAGATATATCACCTATTGTTTCTAGTGAGAATCTGTTAATTTTTTTTCTTATTTTTTTATTTAGAGTTACCTCAATAAAGTCTACTCCTAGATCTTTAATATTTTCTAAATTTTTTTTTCCTATTGGAGTAATAGAATCTGTTGAGGCATTTACGCAAAGAGGGGTTAATCCACATTCCAAAGCTTTTAAAACTTGATATGTACTGTCCTTTCCTCCTGAAACAGGAACTATACAATCATGAGTGTTTAAATTTGAATTTTTAATTTTATTAACTAATTCAAAAAATAATTTTTTTCTGTTTTCCCAATCAATTGTTTTTCTATTTGCATAATTTATACAAGCCGAACAAACTCCTTCATTATTAATAAATAAATTAGGTTTAGTATCTGGATATAAACATTTCTTACAGTATGTGATCTTTTTCATTTTTTTTGTAGTAAAAACCAGGTAATATCATCTTGTGGAAATTTATCTCTGTGATAAACAAAACCATAATCAATTAATTTTATTTTCTTAAAGCTATCAATAAACTCTCCAGCAAAATCTCTTTTGTACAAAACATGTTTGTATCCGCGATATTCAGTCTTGATTGGATAAGGATTATAATATTCAGCAAATAATATATATTTATTTTTTTTACAACTATTGTAAATAACTCGGTATGCCTGAATCAATTTTTTGGGATTTAGATGAATCAATAAACCTTTTAGCAAAACAAGATCGTACTGTTTTTTTGATACAAAATTTAATATAGAATCGTTTATTACCTCAACATTATTTATTTTTTTTAGTTTTGCACAACTATTTTTATTAATTTCTACAGCTGTGATTTTTTTAAGTTTTAGTAATTTTTTAAGTAGAATTAAATTTATGCCAATATTTGGACCAAATTCAATAATTGAATTAATTTTATTGGTCTTTATTAGTATTTTTTTGAGAAACTTCCTGTTCGTAACTAAAAGAGATTTAGCACGATTTCTTTTTAAATATTGGTTACCAAATTTGCCTTCCCAAAAAAGTTCTTGTTTCGTTTGGAATTTCATTATTTATAAGCATTAAATTTAATGCAACTATATATTAAATTTTAAACTTATTTAAAAGTTTAAAAATATTTGGGTCAATGCATTAAACGGGAATATTAACCTGATAGACTATATTTAACAAATGAATCGCCCATATTTTTGTAAATATCTCTAAGATATTTCGCATCATTATATCTGACTTTTCTAAACTGACTTTCTAAATTACTTATTCTAGTTACAATCTTTGATACAGCATTAATATCTGTACCATAACGTTTAAAAGCATCTTTTCTCATTTTTATTTGATCTTTGGTAAATTCAAATACCAATTTCTCTTTGCTATTATTTGGAAATTTATAATCGCTAGGTTTTTTTTTGCTATCATCATCAAGCCATTTAAGAATATCAAATTGAAATTCATTTTCTACTGGGTCAGTATTAGCGCTAACATTCAATAAGGCATTTATTTTTAATTTACAAAAATTAGAGATTTCTGATAACTCTGATTTAATAAGTTCTGTAGAAGCAATATTCTTTTGAGTTTGTCTAATAGCGTTAAAAACTTGATTTTTGAAAAAATCAATCCAGCTTAAACTAGCCTCAACTAAACTTTTCGATTTATATTTGTATATTAAATTCCCTCCCACTTCACCTTTTTTAAGCTTAACAAAATTTTCATCTTCATTATAATAATTAAGTAAATCTTTTTCGCTATCCCATAACTCACTTTTTGTCTCATTAATAAAATCGTTCATTATTTCTTGAACATTTTTAGGAGCCATCGAAATATTATCATACAATATTTTTAACAAACTAGCGGGTTGGATATTAAAGAGTTTTGCATATTTAAAAAATTCGTCAAAAGGCTTCCCATTATGCAAGGACTCTGCCAGTAAAGCTAGAGCTCTAAGATATAGATAGTCATCGAATGAAAGATCCTTTGTAGCTACGCCGACTTCCTCATGATCGAAAATTTTCTGTTTCTCGTATTCACCAAAATTTAGTGGAACGATTCTAAATTTTGTTATGTATTTAAATTTTTCACGATATTTTGGTATTTTAAAATCTGTACCATGTAACATCATCAATGTATAAATTACGAGTCTTGATACTTTCGAATTTATAACATCATTCAAACCTGTAATAAAAGTTTCCTTTGATTCACCGGGTAGTGGCAATATTAATTCTGTAGTTGTAGTTCTTCCTTTTCTTCTTAAGTTATTATTTATTTCAATCATGTGATCCAATTTGATATTGGATCTTTCAAGATTATTTAAAACTTGTTCATCCATTGATTGCATAGACATAGTTACATCGAACATGTCGCCTAAAATATCTGTAATTTCTATTATTCTATTTTTACTATTTTTCCCTGTGGTAGACATTATTTGAAGAGGCCATCCGTATTTTTTCTTTACTTTTAAAAATATTTCACAGGTCTTTCTATCCTGGGGATACATTCCAAAATTAGTATCAGCCAAATGTAGATTTGTTATACCAAGATTTCCAGCTCTGTACCCAATATATTCTATTTCATCTTTTATTCTATCTTCAGAAAATTTATTTAATTTATGAAAGTAATCATCTCCAGTATGGCAAAAAGAACATTTAAACGGACATCCTCGATTTGTTTCAATAAATGGAGTTAATTTTCCATCAAAAAATTTATCCAAAATTCCTGTTAAATATGGTGATGGAATTTCATCTAAGTCCCTAATTCTATCTAAAATTTTTCCCTTTACAAAATTTTTATTATCCAAATTTTTGGTATCGGGATGAATGAATAAGCATCCATCGATTGCCTTTTCAAAAATTTTTTTTCTTTCTTTATTAGATTCCAATATTCTTTGAACTATATTCGAGCAAGATTTTTCTCCTTCCAAAAATGTAAAAATATCTGTCGCAGGTCTTTGGGCTAAAAATTTTTTTTGGGTCAATTCGTCATGAGGAAAATTTGTTCCACCTTGTACTGTAATAACACTTGAGTTGTATTTTTTTGCTATCGAAGCTATAAACTCAGCCAGGTTGGTATTCCATGAATAATTACTTAAAGCAATCATATCGGGAGGGTTTGATTTTATTGCATTTATGATTTCTTTTGGATACTTAAATAGCGATATATCAACCATTTCGCCAAATATTTTTTTCATATAAGAGGCAATAAAACCAATGTTGATCGGTATAGTATCTGATACTAAAATTATTGTATCATGAGTAATGTCACCCAGATAAATCTTTAGTTTATTATTATTTTGTGACATTAATTAATAAATATTAAATTTTTAATATAAGTTTTTTATATGAGTTTAAATAAAAATACAATTGAAATTGACATTCTTGCAATTGAAAACTGCAATCTCAATAAAGAAAGGCAAGACAAATCTTCAAAGAGAGATTGTAAAATTAGATATGAACTTTACTAAGAGTTACGAGCCTGGTGCTTTACAAAATAGCAATTAAAAAAAAATTAATTTCATATAAGAAATAATTTTTATCGAATGAAAAACTCTATATTGGTAATTATATTATTTTTTTTGAGAAAAGAGATAAAATTAATAATTCTCAGAATAAAATTTCTTTGCTATTTTGTTAAAGATTTTAGCATATTCAGGTTCATTTGTTATTTGATAGACAATTCCGTGATACCAAGCAGAAGTAAGATTTTTAGAGAATATATTTTAAAAAATACACAAAAATGGAAGATTAAAAGAGAGGCTGCAATTAAAAAAACCAATAAATATATTTTGATCACAAATATTGTAAATCATTTAAGTTACACTATGCCCGAGATTGTTATTGGTAAAAATTTAATAGAGATATTCGAATCCGACGGTATGGCTCTTTTGAAAAGATACGATCTAAGGTCCAAACTTATTTTTGAAAGTTTTGGAATAAAAAAATTTATTTTTTTGGACGATTTAAATTTTTTCATGAGAGCAAAGTATATTTTAAGAGCATATTCTATAATTAAATCATGTAGGACAATGGATAATTTTTTAAAATTTAGATTAAATAAAGTTAATATAGGGCAAGCAGTATATGATCATTATCTAAGATATACAGGGATAGGTACATCAAATGATTTTAATCCTAAATTTTATCTTTTCTTATCTGAAGCTTTATTAAATTATTATATGATAAATAAATATTGTAGTGAATTTAAATTTTTAGCATGTGTACAATCAGAAAGGCAATTCATCCCGGGCAACATTATCTACCAAAACTTGTTAGTTA
>Ga0187833_10006103_pt1 | contig 11214 bp, 13 predicted proteins | sample ETNtaG_37_FD_167968 | JGI IMG/M metagenome (GOLD analysis project Ga0187833, IMG submission 167968) | Marine microbial and viral communities from oxygen minimum zone, Eastern Pacific Ocean - ETNP2014_SV_400_PacBio MetaG (Illumina Assembly) | ecosystem: Environmental > Aquatic > Marine > Hypoxic... | reverse complement strand
ACAATAGCAGAATCTAAGGGATTTTTAATAGTTGCTTCATCACCTCTTACCAGATCCTCATACCATGCGGATGAAGATTTCTCTAAAATGAAAAAATTGAGAGAAAAACAATCCCAATGCCATCAGCCTCAATAACAAAAGAAATTCCCTGTACTAAAAAGAATTTAATCGAAATGATACTCGATATTGAAAAATATCCGGAATTTGTACCTTGGTGTTTAGGTGGAAAAATTCACAGTGCAATTGATAAGGGAAAAACAGTAGAAATTACAGCTGACCTTACCATTGGAAAAAGTTTTTTTAGTGAAACGTATAAAAGTTTTGTCATTTACGATAAATCAGCTGACTCAATACATGTAACCAATATAGGAGGACCTTTAAAATATTTAGAAAATAAATGGACCTTTAGACAGACTGGCGATTCAAGTGAAATAGATTTTCATGTCGATTTCGAACTGAAAAATAAGATTTTAAATATTTTAATGATTAAAACTTTTGATTTAGGATTAAAAAAAATAGCTGATGCATTTGAAAAAAGAGCCAATGAGTTATTTAATAAAACTTAAAATAATCACTAGAGATTTATTGACTGCAGCTTTTTGAATATACAAACGACCTTTATTTTTAAATAAGTGTTTTTTAATTAAAATTTTATTTCCCTTTTTAATGCCAATATAAACTAAACCCACAGGTTTTTTCTTTGAACCTCCTTTAGGACCAGCTATCCCTGTAATGGAAACTGATACCTCAGTCTTACTAATTTTACTTATTTTTTTTACCATGGATAGACAAGTTTCATAACTAACAGCACCGTACTTTCTTAGAATTTTTTTCGAAATTTTAAGAATATTATTTTTAGATTGATTAGAATACGCAACAAAACCGAGAGCAAATACTTTAGAAGATCCACTAACGGAGGTAATAGCGCATGAAAGCAAACCTCCAGTACATGATTCGGCAAAAGAAATTTTTAACTTTTTTTTACTTAATAATTTTACTACCTTTCGTGACAACTTGTTCATTTTAATATCATGTATACAACAAGAATTAATACAACATATAAACCCGCACAAATATCATCAAAAATAACACCAAAACTGTTTTTGAATTTTTTATCAAAATAGTTCACAGGGAAAGGCTTAATGATGTCAAAAAATCTAAAAAGTATAAATATTATTATATAGAAAACTAGAGCATCATCAAATTGTTTCAATGTACCATGTGATATTTCATAAAGATATATTGGTATCGATTGTCCAATTACTTCATCTATTACAACTTCTTTTGGATCTTTATTGGTAATTTTTTTTATGTATGAATTAACTGCATACAAAGAATAAAAAAAAATAAAAAAAAGAAAAATCAAAACAATATTTGAAGAAATATTTAATATATGAAATGAAATAAATAATAATATAGATGTTATTATTGATGCGGCAGTTCCAGGAGCATATTTAACATATCCAATTCCAAAAAAAGTTACAAAAAATAAGTTTGTTTTATTAATCATATTTGATTATAGAAGTTATAACTTCAGAGGCTATGGCCTTTCCTTTTCCAATTAAACCTAGTTTTTCAGTTGTTTTGCCTTTAATATTTATTTCATTAGGATTTATTTCACACAACTTGCTTATTATTTGTATCATTTTTTTTGAATATTTTTTTATTTTAGGTTTTTGAGCAAAAATATTTATATCAATATTGTTAATTGAGAAGTTTTTAGATTTGATTAATTTAATTACTTTTCTAAGTAAAATTGTGGATCTTATATTTTTATATTTTTTATTTTTATCAGAAAATAATTTTCCAATATCACCCAATTTACATGCACCAAGCAAACTATCAATGAGAGCGTGAAGAACAGGGTCGGCATCAGAGTGACCTTTAAGCCCGAGAACAAAAGGTATTTTAATTCCCCCTAAGTAAAGATTTCTTTTTTTAACTAATTTATGAACATCAAATCCGATGCCAGAATAACTTTTTCCTTTTATTAAAGATTTAAATATATCCAGATCTTCTTTGTCAGTTATTTTTAAATTTTTTTTGCTACCATTTATGCTTACTACTTTTTCACCATCATCTGTGAATAAAGCGGAATCATCATCAATAGAAGTATTGATATTTTTTTTATGTTTTTCATATATTTTTTTGAAAGTAAAAGCTTGTGGAGTTTGAGACAATCTTAAACTGTTACGTTTAATATTTTTAAAAATTATTTTTTTTTCAACTCGTTTTGTAGCATCATTTACTTTTATTATAGGTACTACTGCATGATTTGTTCTAAGTTTTTTTATAATTCCATTTATAATTTTTTTAGAAGGAAAGGGTCTAGCGGCATCATGAATTAATACTTTTTTACAATTCATTTTTTTTATCTTTTTTAGTGCCTTAAATGTAGATTCCTGCCTGGTTTTGCCACCTACAATTTTTAAGATGTTTTTTGGATTTAATTTATTTAGATGTTTTTTATGTTTTTTATTATAAACAATTACAGTTTTTTTAATTGCACGAAAATCTCTGAAGGAATTTAACGTATGTTCTAATAATTTTTTATTGTTAACTGTTATATAGGGTTTTGGTATACTAGATTTTAGCCTTTTACTTTCACCAGCAGCTAGTAGTATTAGAAAAATGCTCATTATGTATTATATATCAATAATATTTAAATATTTTATTATTTTAAAATGCTAGATTTTATTAAAAAAAACAAATGGATCTTTGTTATTTTTTCAGTAAGTTTTTCATTAGGCATATTAACATTTTTTACATTTATTGATGAAAATTTTATTGAATTAAATTATTTTAATTTTCAAACTCTGTTAATTACAGACCTGTCATTGGTCTTGATATTCTTTTTTATAATTGTAAGAGAGATTTATAAACTTTTCAAAGATAAAGAGAAACAAGTAGTCGGTTCAAAGGCAAATCTAAGATATATTTCTTTTTTTTCCACATCTATTTTATTACCATCCATACTTATCGCAATATTTTCTTTAATTTTATTTTCTGTAGGATTACAAAAGTATTTTGATCAGAAAATTACAACGGCAGTGAATAATTCATATGATGTTGCAAAAAATTATGTGGATGAAACTAGAAATAATATAGAATCTGATGTTTTATTAGTTGCAATAGATATAAATAGAAACGCTAATTTTTTTCATGTTAATCCTAAAATTCTGAAGGATGTCTTGAGACATCAGAGATTAATTAGAAGATTAGATGAAATACATTTATTGGATGGATCTGGGAAAATATTAATGTCCGATGTAAGAGATGTTACATTAGAGTTTGTACCACCGCTTGACAAAGCTTATGAATTATTAGTTTCAGATAATAGACCAATTAAAATTACTGATGCGATTACAAATAGATCGTCTTCATTACTAAAACTTGAAAGCTTTATTGACACCTATTTGTATGTTGTAAAATTTTTAGACCCAAAGATTATTAACTATTTAAAAGAAACTGAACAAGCCTTAAATTTTTATTACAGTGTACAAAATCAAAAAACAGGAATAAAAGTAACATTTGCATTAATCTATGTAATTGTTGTGACGCTGCTATTATTTTTATCAATTACGATCAGTATAAAATTTGCTTCAAGATTTTTTAAACCCATAGTTAATTTAATTAAAGCGTCAGAAAGTATCAGTGCAGGAAATTTAAACACAAAGGTTCCAATAATAGAAGCTGAAGAAGAAATTGATAAATTAAATAAAAACTTTAATTTAATGATAGATAGATTAAAAGGACAACAAGATAAATTATTATTATCAGAAAGACATGAAGCATGGGAGAATGTAGCTAGAAAATTAGCACATGAAATAAAAAATCCCTTAACTCCAATCCAGTTATCTATTGACAGATTAAAAGAAAAATATTTAAACAAAATTTCAAATATAGATGATAAGAAAAATTTTGAAAATTATTTAAAAACAATTAATAGACAAATTAAAGACATAGAACATCTAATTAATGAATTTTCTGATTTTGCAAGAATGCCGAAACCGATTTTAAAAAATATAGATATAAAAAAAGTTGTTTCTAGAGCTGTTAAACTATATTCTCTTTCGAATAGCGGTATTAATTTTACTTTATTATGCAAAAAAGAAAAAATATTAATATCTGCTGATGAAGAACAATTGAACCGGGTGTTTATAAATCTAATAAAAAATTCCATTGAATCAATAACAGATAAATCAAAGAAAAATGGAGAATTTGCTTATAAAATTGATATAGAAATTAAGGAAATAAATAACTATATATACTGTACAATAGATGATAACGGCATAGGATTTTCAAGCGAAAATTTAAATAAAATCGTAAAGCCATATTTTACCACAAAAGTTAAAGGCACGGGTTTGGGTTTGGCTATTGTAAACAAAATAGTAAATGATCATGATGGAAAAATTAATTTTAAAGCAAAACAAGATGGTGCAAGAGTAGAAATTATTTTACCTAAAAATGTCAGCTGAAATTTTAATCATTGATGATAATTCAGATATAAGATTTTTAATCTCTAGTCTTTTGAAAGATCGTGGCTTTTATATTAGACAAGCGGCAAACTATAATCAGGCTTTAAGTGAAATTGATAAAAAACTACCAGACGTTGCAATCATTGACGTAAAACTTGACAAAGGAGATAACGACGGAATTGAACTGTTAATTCATATAAAAAAAAAAGATGCCGATATACCAGTAATAATCATTTCTGGTCACGCTAATATCAAAATGGCTGTAGATTCATTAAAATCTGGTGCATTTGAATTTATACAAAAACCTTTTGACTCCAAAAGATTAATAAATTTTGTAAATAGGGCAGTTGAAAACTATGGTTTAAAAAAAGAAAATATAAACCTTAAAAATAAATTATTCCACTCTTATGATCTAATAGGAAAAAGTCCTTCTATAATTAAATTAAAAGAACAAATAAGAAAGTTATCCTTAACAGAAAGTAGAGTTTTTATTTTCGGACCAGCAGGCTCGGGGAAAGAATTGGTTGCAAGAAAAATTCATAAGAATTCTAATCGGGCAAAAAAATCATTAATTATTTTAAATGGAGCATTATTAGATCCCGAAAAATATGAACTGGAGCTTTTTGGTTCGGAAAATAAAGATGGAACAATACTTTATGGTGCATTAGAAAAGGCATCTAATGGCATACTTCTTATTGATGAGGTTTCTGAAATACCATTAGAAACACAGGCAAAAATTTTGAGAGTATTAACCGATCAAAAATTTAAGAGACTAAACGGTAATCACGATATTAATGTAAATGTCAGGATAATATGCACTTCTAGCAAAAATATAAATAAAGAAATAGAGGATGGAAATTTTAGAGAAGATCTCTATCACAGATTAAACGTTGTTCCTATATATCTCGAACCGCTAAGGAATAGAACAGAAGATATTCCATTGTTAATAGACTATTTTTCTAAAACAATTCCATATTCATATGGGGTGCCTAAGTTTGAAATTGATACCAATAATCTATATTTATTTGAATACGATTGGCCAGGAAATGTTAGAGAACTAAGAAATTTAGTTGAAAGAATTGCAATATTATCTCCGAATAAAAAAAATGAAAACATTAACATGATTATAAATGAATCATTAAAAAAAAATTCTATAAATAAGACTGATCTACCTGAAAAAAATTTTTCTTTTCCTTTAAAGGAAGCTAGAGAAAATTTTGAAAAATCATATTTAACATTACAGTTAAAAAAATTTAAGGGTAACATATCAAAAACTGCAGATTTTGTTGGTATGGAAAGATCTGCTTTGCATAGAAAATTGAAAACCTTAGGAATCAAGGGGATAAATTAATGAATGTTATTGTTTGTGGCGCTGGGAGGGTGGGATTTAGTATAGCCAAACAACTGTCAGTTCAAAGTCATTCAGTAACAGTGATTGACCAATCAAGCGAAGATATTCAAAAGATTACTGAGTCGATCGATGTTAAGGCCATTGTAGGAAAAGCTACATTTCCTTCCGTTCTTGAAAAAGCGGGAGCAAAAGAAGCGGATATGATTATTGCTGTTACAAAAAGTGACGAAGTCAACATGATAATTTGCCAGATAGCACATTCTATTTTTAGCGTTACAAAAAAAATTGCAAGGATAAGATCGCACGATTATCTTGACCCAAAATATGGTAAACTTTACAGCAAAATAGAACTGCCGGTTGATGTAATTATTTCTCCTGAATTAGAGGTTGCAAAATCTTTGCAAAGAAAATTAGAGGCTCCAGGAGCATTAGACAACGTTCCTTTTGCCAAGGGTAAAATAAAAATGTTGGAGATTGCAATAGATGAAAGGTGTCCTTTGGCAAATATTCAATTAAATAAATTGACAAAAACATTTCCAGATTTAGAGGCAAATATTTTAGGTGTAATAAGAGATGAAAAATTTTTAATACTCAGCAAAACAGATAAAATGAAATTAAATGATAAAGCTTATGTAGTAATTAATTCTTCTCAATTAAAAAGAACCCTAGCAGCTTTTGGACATGAAGAAAAAATTGCAAAAAAGATTCTTATTGTAGGAGGTGGCAATATTGGCCTAAATTTAGCAAAAAATTTAGAAAAATCTTTGCAAGATTCAAGAATAAAAATTATAGAAAAAAATAAGGAAAGAGCTGAACTAATTGCGAGTGAACTTGAAAATTCAATAGTTATTAATGGTGATGGCCTGGATGAAGAGGTACTAAAGGAAGCTAACATAGAAGAAATAGAAACGGTCCTAGCTTTAACTAACGATGATGAAAATAATGTAATGTTATGTGTATTATCTGAAAAATCTTCGCCAAACAAAAGAACAATTGCTTTGGTAAACAAATCAAATTACAGCTTATTACAGTCATCACTAAAAATTGATGATCTGGTAGATCCAAGAATGATGACAGTTTCAAACATATTAAAACATGTTCATAAAGGCACTATAGAAACTGTATACAGCTTACTAGATGGAGAATATGAATTCATAGAAGCAGAAATTATAGAAAGCTCAGAATTAATTAATAAGAGTTTAAAAGAATCCAATCTTCCAAAGGAGATTAGGATAGGGGCAATTTTAAGAAAAGACGATATTATTATTCCGAAATCAAACTTTATCTTTGAAAAAAAAGATTTGGTTGTTTTTTTAACTAAAAGAGATGAACTCAAAAAAGTTGAAAACTTATTTAGGGTTAGTTCTTTCTAATATATCATTTAATTAATAAATGTTTAGATCAGCATTTTTATATTTAGGAATATTTACTATATTCGTTTCAATTTTTTCGTTATTAAGTATTCTTTTTTGTTATTATTTTGACACTTTATTAAATATACAAGTATACTTTATTTGCTTATTGGTTTCTTTGTTTCTTGGTTCTACTCTTATTTTTTTTAATAAGAAATTTCTTAACGTAAAAGTAAATTTTTTTGAGAAATTATTTATTGTTATCGCTGGTTTTTTTTATTTTCCATTATTAATTTCCGTACCTTATTATTTAAGTATTTATGATATAAGCTTTATAAATTCTTACTTTGAAGCAATATCCGGATTTACATCTACGGGATTTACAATATTCGAAAACGTTAAAGAGATCGACGAACCTTTGTTAATTTGGAGATCAGGTTCTCAATGGTTAGGAGGTTTATATTTTTTATATTCTTTGTTTTTATTGAGTGAATCAGCGAAAATTAAAATAAAAAATATTTATACTAATTATGAAGGAGTAAATTTATCCGAAATAAAAAATCAATATACAAAAGTTTTGTTTATTTATTTTCTATTAACCGTACTAGTTTATATACTTTTAGCTTATTCGGGTATTCGACTATTTGAAGGATTTAACTTATCGATGACAATAACTTCTGCCGGAGGTTTTATTCCAACAAGCTTTTTAAGTGAAATTATAAGATCAGAAAATCAAAAGTTAATTTTTTCTTTTTCTATGTTAATTCCATTTTTTAATCTTTATTTAATTTATAATGTGCTTTCTGGTTCTAGATCACTAATAAATAACAAAGAAGATCTCTACCTTTTGATTTTGTTATTATTTGTTTTGGTTACTGCTTATATACTTTTTATCAATAATTTTGGATTTATCTCCATTTTATTTGCAGTGTTAAGCAGCCTGTCCAATATAGGGTTAGGTTTAGATAATCAATTTTCTAATTTATCATTTCTTTTTTTAATTTTAGTAATTATTGGAGGATCATCTTTTTCGACTTCATCAGGATTGAAATTCATAAAATTATATACTTTGTTTAAATTTTCAATAAACGAAGTTTATTTGCTCGTAAAACCTCTACAGATTTCGAGTAAAACACTTTTCTTGTCCAAAAAGAAAATCAAAGATGAAGAAATCAATATCTATTTTTTGTCTGTTGTCTTTTTTATTTTAAGTTTATTTATATTATCAGGAATTTTGTCTTTAGAACAAATCAATTTCAAAGAGTCGTTAACATTATCTATTTTAACAATTAGCAACACAGTTAATTCAAATATCTATAATCTTAATGAGTTCTACTTTTGGGATATAAATATATTTTCAAAAATTTCCTTAATCTTCTTTATGATTATAGGAAGAGTTGAATTATTAGGTTTTTTAATTTTGATAAAAAAATTTTTTTTTAAGTAACTAATCTTTATACAAAGATATCCAAATTTTCATATATTGTTTATTTAAAATCTTGTTTTTGACACAAAAGACATTTATAGTAGTTTTTGATGTCAGAATTGAAGGATCTGAAAAAAAAACACAAAAAACTTGAAACCCTAACAAAAAAAGTTACAAAAAAAAGATTAAACGATCGTGCCTCTGATTCTTGGAAAGATTTAAGAGAATTAAAAAAGTTAAAATTAAGACTAAAAGATAGAATTAGCTACTTAAAACACTAATTAAATTCAAGTTATCTTTTATGTGTGGGAGATATGTTGTTACTAATGCCGTTCATAAGACTAGAGAAATTGTAAAATCAGCTATTGCGGTTAATGATTACGATAATTTCAATGCTAGTCCACAACAAAGACTTCCAATTATTAAATCCTATAGTAATGGAAAAACAATTGAAAGTTTGCAATGGGGATTAACTCATTCTTGGGATAAAGAAAAAAAAATTAAACCATTAATCAATGCAAGACCAGAAACACTAAAAGAAAAAAAATCTTTTAATAATCTTATTAATAATAGATGTTTAGTTGTGGCTGATGGTTATTATGAATGGAAAAGAGAAAAAATAGCCAAACAACCATATTATTTTACACGATTTGATAATAAATCAATGTATTTTGCTGGTATTTATAAAAATCATCAATTCATAATTATCACTATGCAAGCAGATTTTAATTCAATAGATATTCATCATCGGCAACCTGTTATCATTAATGAGAAAGATTTAAACAATTATTTTAATCTAAGAAATGAAGGATCAAGTTTTTTGAAATCCTACAAAACACCCGAACTAAAATTTCATCCTGTAAGCAAAGATGTAAATAATCCGATAAACAATACAAAAGAATTAATCGAAGAACTGAAATGAAAATAGTCGAAAAACAACTGGTTATTTTTTTTGCTATATTTAATATTTTTATAACTAATTCATTAGCGCATGAATATAAAATAGGTAATTTAAAAATCCTTCATCCTTATATTATAGAAACACCCCCAGGAGCAAAGATAGCAGGAGGATACATGAAGATTGTAAATTTAGGCAATCAAACTGATTATTTAAGCTTGGTAACGGTTGATTTTGCCAAAGTTGCAGAAATTCATGAAATGAAAATTGAAAATGATGTTATAAAAATGAGGAAAATAAAAGGTGGAGTAGAAATTCCTGCCAAGGATTTTACTGAATTTAAACATGAGGGATATCATATTATGTTTATGAACTTACTCAAACCCATGATCAGGGGTGAAACTCATAAAGGAACTTTATATTTTGAAAAAGGTGGCAATGTTAAAGTTATCTTTACTATTGAGAAAATGGGTTTTAAATTTGAGGAGAATAATTAAATCGTGAAAATTAATTCGGTACGTGCCTTAATCATAGCTGGTTTTTCTATTTTGATATTAAGCTTAATCGGTTTATTTTTACCTAGTATCTTTAAAAAAGATATCCAAACACATTATTCGACCGAAGCAAAGTTGGGAACTCCTTTTGAACTAATAGATTCTAATGGTAACAAAATAACCGAGGCAGCTTTCGTCGGATCTCCAACCATCTTGTTTTTTGGTTTTACACACTGTCCCAACGTCTGCCCCATTGCCTTACATAGATTATCGTTATTGATAGAAAAGTTAGGCAAAGATCAAAATAAATTAAATGTTTACTTTATTACCCTTGATCCAGAGCGTGACACTTGGAAGATTTTAAATAGTTATTTGAGTGCTTTCAATAATAGAATTATTGGAATTACCGGAGAATCTAAAAAAATCAAAGCTTTAGCAAAATCTTGGGGAGTGTATTCAAAAAAAGTTCCGCTTGATGGAGAAAATTATACAATTGATCATACTTCATTAATATTCCTGTTAAAAAGTGACGGAAATTTTCTAAAAACAATCGATTTTGAAGACGATTTTGAATTATCTTTAAAAGAGATCAAAAAACTCTTAAAATTTTAATTTCAATTAGTAAAAATTAATAATGAAAAATAATTTTGAATGGACATGTAAGCATACTTGGAAACGTAGTGCTTATAATACTTCATGGTGTTTAATTGGATGTTCAATAGGTGATTTTGGAACCATTATATTTTTTCAATTACTAAATATAGTTTGGTCAACTTTTTATATCATGATTTTAGCAACCATTAACGGTTTGATTACAAGCATAATATTAGAAACCTCAATTTTATTAAAACAAATGAATTTTAGTCAATCGTTAAGGACAGCGCTTGGTATGAGTTTTATCTCTATGATTAGCATGGAAATCGCAATGAATATGGTAGATTGGTGGTTAACTGGTGGTGCTAAATTAACCTGGTGGGTGATACCCATTATGTTGATAGTTGGTTTTGTTACACCCTGGCCCTACAATTACTGGCGTTTAAAGAAATTTAATATCGCATGCCATTAACCTATATGAATAATCGTAGCTAATTTACTTGCATTTTCTTTATTCACATTTTCAAATCAATATAACTAGTTGAGTCAGGTGATCCGTTAGCATGCCGAAAAATTGGTTTATTTTTATTCAGTTTAGATTTGAAGCTTGGTAAAGCTATA
>Ga0187833_10006099_pt1 | contig 11220 bp, 13 predicted proteins | sample ETNtaG_37_FD_167968 | JGI IMG/M metagenome (GOLD analysis project Ga0187833, IMG submission 167968) | Marine microbial and viral communities from oxygen minimum zone, Eastern Pacific Ocean - ETNP2014_SV_400_PacBio MetaG (Illumina Assembly) | ecosystem: Environmental > Aquatic > Marine > Hypoxic... | reverse complement strand
GATCAGAAAAAGGCAGAATCCTCACAAGGAATGTAAAAGGTCCAATCCGTCTTGAAGATATCCTTATGTTGAGAGAGACTGAACGAGAAGCCAAGAAGATAAAGTAGGTCTAAAAAATGCTAAGCGAAAAGAAGTGTACCTTCTGTGGAGACGATATATTTGCATCTCATGGTATTACTTACATTAGAAATGATGGTGTTATTCAACATTTTTGTTCATCCAAATGCAGGAAAAATACCCAAAAGCTAAAGAGGGATCCTCGAAAGTATAAGTGGACAGCTGCATATCAAAAACCTCAGAGTAAGAAATAAGATTGGAGCAAACTCTTATCGTCATAAAGCCTGATGGTGTGCAAAGGAAACTGGTTGGAACTATACTATCAAGATTTGAAAAAAGAGAGTTTACTATTCACAAGATGAAGATGTTCCAATTTACAAAAGAAGAAGCTGAGGAATTCTACTTGCCACACTCTGAAAAAAAATTCTTTTCAAGTTTAGTCAGATTCATAATATCTGGTAAAGTTGTTGCAGTAATACTTGAAGGGAGCACTGCAATCGAGGTTATAAGGCAAATGATTGGATCAACAAAATCAGATGAATCTGCACCAGGCACTATCCGAGGGGACTTTGGTCTTGGTTTAACCGATAACGTCATCCATGCCTCTGACTCCAAAGAAAGTTTTGAAAGAGAATCTAAAATAATCTTCTAAATTTCCCTTTTTTCTTAAGATACCCAAAATTTAATCTATATCCTTTATATCCTATTCTATATCTCCTGATAATATACTTAGAAGTGAATCAATTGAATAATGAGATCAGACAGCCGGTTGTTGTAGTCCTTGGGCATGTTGATTCAGGGAAAACCTCATTGTTGGATAAAATAAGAGGGACAGGCGTTCAATTTCGCGAAGCTGGAGGAATAACCCAACATATCGGAGCGAGTTTTTTTCCCACAGATACTCTCAAAGATGTATGTGGTCCATTGCTTAAACAGGTTGGTGGAGAGATTGCAGTTCCAGGACTTCTTGTTATAGACACACCAGGTCATGAAGTTTTTACCAATCTTAGAAGTAGAGGTGGCTCAGCTGCTGATATTGCTATTTTAGTAGTTGACTCTGCCAAAGGTTTCGAAGTTCAAACCATTGAGAGCATGGATATTCTAAAGAATAGAAAAGTTCCATTCGTTCTTGCAATGAATAAGATCGATATGGTGTCCGGTTGGCATCCAGGATCTGATATGTTTATTGGGAAATCTCTGAAAAACCAATCTAAACCTATTGTTGACGAAATAGATAATCGGATTTATTCAATTATGGGGAATTTATCCGGACAAGGTTTTGAATCCGAAGCATTCTATAGAATAAAAGATTTCACAAAAGAAATAGCTATTGTTCCTGTCAGTGCTAAAACAGGTGAAGGTATTCCTGAGCTTCTTGCAGTTCTGGTGGGATTAACTCAACAATACTTAGCAAAACGACTAAAGATCTCCAAGGGGAAACCTCGTGGAATAGTTCTAGAAATAAAAGAGGAACCCGGTCTTGGAACAACTGCAAATGTGGTTCTGTTGGATGGTATCTTGAAAACTGGTGATAAAATCGTTGTGGGTAAGCGTGACGAAGCAATAGTAACTCATCTTAAGGCTATGTTTATGCCTAAACCTTTGGACGAAATGAGAGATCCCCGGGATAAATTTTCATCTGTAGAAAAAGTAGGGGCTGCTACGGGTGTAAAAATCATTACTCCAGATTTAGATGGAGTTTTACCTGGCTCACCTTTTATTGGCCTCAAACCTGGTGATAAAATTGAGAATCTAGCTAAAGTTGTTTATGGAGAGATTCGTAGGGCATTTATCAGTACTGATCATAGTGGAATAGTTTTGAAAGCTGATACTCTCGGTAGTCTTGAGGCTCTTGTTGAAATGTTGAAACAAAGAAATGTACCTATTAGGATAGCTGATATTGGGCCTGTTTCTAGGCGTGATATTATAGAAGCAAATGCTGTGGCTGATAAAGATCTTTATCATGGTGTAGTTTTAGCTTTTAATACCAAAATTCTCCCAGATGCAGAAAGAGAAATTGAAAATAGAAATATCAAAATCTTTTCTAATCCTGTAATATATAGTATAATTGAGGAGTATTCGAGCTGGGTTAATTCAGAAAGAGAATTAGCAGAAAAAGGTGAATTCAAGTCTTTAACTCCACCTTGTTTCTTTAAAGTGATGAAAGGGTATATTTTCAGACGAAGTGATCCAGCTGTATTTGGTGTAGAAGTTTTGGTGGGTAGATTGAGACAAAAATCAGAGGTTATGAATGCCTCGGGAAAAATGGTTGGAACAATTCGTCAACTTCAAGAAAAGGGAGAAAACATCGATGAAGCTCCCCAAGGATCTGAAGTAGCTGTATCAATGAATGAAATAATTATGGATAGGCATATTCATGAAGAAGATGAACTATTCACAGTCCCTAAGAGTGATGCGACAAAAATTTTACTGGGAAAGTTCTCTTCAAGATTAACAATAAATGAAATTGAAACGCTGAATAAAATAGTGAAAATTAAACGAAAAACTAATCCACTCTATGCTTTTTGACTGGTAATACTTTTTGCTGCACTTATTGTATTCTTAAGGAGCATACCTCTTGTCATAATCCCAGTGCTCCCCGTATTGGGCGTTATATATCCAGCCTTCTCTTTTACATCTTCAAAATCAACATCAAAAACAAGTTTGCCTGTTGCGGGATCTCTTCTGACCCCTATACTGATTACAATTACTCCTTCTTTAACCATATCTGCTGAAAGTCGAAAAGCATTTTCTTGATACAATTCTGGAGGTCTTCCAGCAGCGGTTACAACAATATCTGCTTTCCTTAATCTTTCGAATAGGTTCTTAGTCTTTCTATGAGTGCAAGTTACAGTCGCGTTTTTATCTTGAAGTAATTTTCGGAGGGGTTCTCCTACAAGAGCACTTCTACCAACAATTATCGTATCTTTTCCTGTCACATCAATATTAAAGTGGTCTAATATTGCCATTGATCCCTTTGGGGTACATGGAATTAAACTGCTTTCCATACTATATTCACCAAGGAGAAGCTTACCCATATTATGCGGTGTAAGCCCATCTGCATCTTTTTGTGGAGAAAGTGTTTCAAAGACTTTCTCTTTATTAACGAAATTTGGAAAAGGTAATTGGATAAGTATCCCATGAGTTTCAGGATCATTATTTAACTTCATAATGAGATCTAACACTTTCTTATTCCTTGTCTCAGGAGGATAATCAAACATCCGATAAACCGTAGATTTTATTCCTACTTTTTCACAATCCTTCTCCTTTAAAGATACGTAAACCTGAGAAACTGGATCATCTCCTATAAGAATTGCAGCTAATCCAGGCGTTACACCCTTCTCTTCTTGCAGAATCTTTACATCTTGTCTAACTTCCTCTAAAAGTTGTTGAAAAAGTTCTTTGGCACTCATAATTACAGTCAAGAAACACACCACAAATTATTGTTCCCCCTTAAACCATCTTTTATCTTATGTTTAAATTATATCATACAAAAAAATTTAATTCTATTTGAATTGGACGCTTAATGTTTGAAAAATAATCTCACTATACTAATCATTGTAGTGGCAATTAGCATTCCAGTGATAATGCAAATGCAGTTCTATGAATCAATCACTAATACTGTTTTTGTGACCGATACTACCACTGAAACTTCTACTACCGTCATAACCAACACTACAACTATTACAATCACAGCTATTTCTACTGTTGATGATCCAAATCCACCATCTTCATCTGAGATTGATTCGATTGATTTAGTATATGTTGATAACAGGGCAGTTTCGTGGAATCATACACATCTTAATATTCTAATTAATCTTCAAGAGACACTGGATATTGAAGTTGATTATTCAGTAATTGATGCTATCCACAACGCCATCGATCAGTGGCAAAGATCAATTTCAGAATTTGTTAATATTTATCCAGAATATGAATATCTGGGGGATATAGTTTTTTCAGTTTATATTCAAGGCGTAAATAACACTTTACTTCAGGGAGACCCAGATGTTCAGATTAACTTTGAAGAAAATCTTCACGATTCGCTACTTGGAGAAACAATATTGCTGATATCTAATATCAATTCGATCAAAACAGCAACAATCGATATAGCATTATCGGATCTTAGTTTATTAGGAATGCAAAATGTAATGACGCATGAACTAGGACACGTACTGGGATTAGAACATAGCTCAAATGAGACTGATTTGATGTATTCTGAAAAAGAGAAAAGTGAAGTTAAAGAAAAAAAACTTTGCCCCTCAACACTCGACATATATGCTCTAGCACTTATTTATCATTGGATTGAAACATCATCTTATCATCCATATTATACAACATCTGTTACACTGCCGAATTCTATTAATAACATAGTCTTAGCATGTTCGTAATAAAATCTATTTGACTGATATGAATGGTTATTATTATGAATCTCTTACTTCTACTATGGAAACCATAATACTGAAAGAATGAAAAATATTTATTAGCTGAACAAATAAGTTAGTGGCGTCGACTTCACATGGTGAAATCAAAACTAATAGTTGCAGACCCAAAAAATGGTAAATCCATTATGTACGAACTCAATGATGATCAGTTCCGAGCCTTTAAGGGCTTAAAGATCGGTAGTGATATAGATGGTTCAACTGTAAGTGTTGAAGGTAAGCTTACGATAACTGGAGGCAGTGACCATGGGGGTTTCCCAATGCGAAGTGATGTTCTAGGTGGCGTTAAGAAATATGTACTCCTTACAAAAGGGGTTGGATTTAGATCCACTGAGAGAGGAATAAAGCGAAGAAAATTGGTTAGGGGCAACACTATTACAGAAGAAATTTATCAGATAAATGCACTTCTTACAAGTAAACCGACTAAAAAGTCTCCAGCGAAGGAAAAAGAAGCATCTTCTGACATTAAAAAAGATGACGAGATTCCTAAGAAAGAAGGGGAATCAAAGGTAATAGTAAAGGAAGAAGTAACGAAAAAGCAAGACAAAAAGTCATCAGAAAAGAAATCTGCCTCTTCTAAAAAAAAGAAAATGAAAGCAACTAACAAACCAAATGAAACTCCTACTTTAGAAAAAGAAGTATCTTAGATTTAGTAATATTAATTACCCACCTTTCTTCGTCATTAATTGATGACCGCCAAGGAGAGCACTATACTTCAAAAAAATAGATTACCACACCAACCTGAAGTAAATATTGGTGCTATTGGTCATGTAGATCACGGTAAAACTACACTAGTTGAAGGAATAACCGGTGTATGGACATCTGCACATAGTGAAGAATTGCGGCGTGGTATCACTATAAAGGTGGGATATGCTGATGCAGCATTTTACAAGTGTACTCAATGTAATCCACCTGAAAATTACTCAACTACATCATCTTGCCCTAAATGTGGAAAAGAAGCAAAATTATCTCGAATAGTTAGTTTTGTAGATACACCGGGACACGAAAGTCTCATGGCGATTATGCTTTCTGGTGCAGCTGTTATGAACGGTGCTATACTGATTATAGCTGCGAATGAAGATGTTCCTCAACCTCAAACACGAGAGCATCTTCTGAGTCTTCAGATGCTAGGAATGGAGCATATTGTAATAGCACAGAACAAATTAGATCTTGTAACTAATCAAGAAGCGAAAAGAAACTATAAATCTATTCAGAAGTTTGCAAATGGGACTGTCGCTGAAAATGCTCCTATTATTCCTGTGTCTGGTCATCACAAATTGAATTTAGATGCATTAATAGGGGCGATTGAAGAATACATTCCCACCCCCTTAACGAAAACAAAAAAGAAACCACTAATGCAGACTCTAAGGTCATTTGATGTGAATCGACCCGGCATGAACATTACCCAAATTCGAGGAGGAGTAATTGGTGGGACCCTAATTGAAGGAGAATTCAATATTGGTGAAGAAATTGTTCTTAAACCTGGTCTTCTAGATGAAAAAACCAAGAAATATAATCCCATTAAAACAACTATTGCAAGTTTAGGAACAAGTGTTGGGTTGGTAAATAATGTTAAGACAGGAGGATTAGTTGCTTTAGGTACAACATTGGATCCAACTATCACAAGAGCAGATAGTCTCCTTGGATCTGTAGTTGGGCTTCCCAATGAGCTGCCACCTGTACATAGTTCACTCAAAATTGAGACTAAACTCCTTGATATGGCCGTGGGAGCTCCAGAAATGATAAAAGTCGAAAAGATACGACAAGGTGAGGTTTTGCGTTTGAATATAGGAACAGCGGTAACGTTAGGACCTGTTGGATCAATAAATGGAAATATAATCTCAGTCAACCTTAAGCGACCAATTTGTGCTGCACCTGGAAGTAGGGTTGCAGTTACTCGACGGATAGCTGATAGATGGCGTCTCATTGGTTCGGGAATAATAATATAGTCGAGCCGAGTATAGTGGAATTACTTCTAGATTCAAGTTTTCTAATATTCGCTGTTTCTACCCCCTCGCAACGATTGGAACAATTACACGAATTTTTTGGTAAAGTAGAACTTGTGGTTTTAGATGCTGTTATTAATGAATTACGTGGTTTAAGCAGAAATTCTTCTCCAAAGCGTGCTAAGTCTGCTAAAAATGCTTTGGACTTTGCTTCAGGATTGAAGAATATTTCATTTGATGAAGGCGAAAATGTTGATGATAAAATAATGAATTGTGCAGTGTCAAGAAGAGCTTCAGTTGCAACTTTGGATTCTAATTTGAGGAAGCAACTTAAGGTGTCTGGGATTGCAGTAGTTTTCCGTAAAGGAAATCTACTGGCTGTAGAAAAAACATAAATTCTTAGATGGTGAATCAGCAAAAGGTTCTTAACCAAAGATATTTCGTACCTCAACGATTAGGAGTTATTATTGATTGTTTCAGATAGACCAAAGAACTGATGTTGTCCGAGTTTCTCCAGATAAGTTTGGGAGTAAACTGAAGAAGGTTGCATTTGAAGTTTTAAGAACGAAATATGAAAGTACTATCAACTCAGATATGGGTTATATTATTCAAGTAACTGATGTAGATATGGATCCTATTGGTAAAATAATTCCTGGTGACGGTGCAAGATATCATAAGGTTAAATTCTCGGTTTTATCATTTTTCCCAACGCTTCAAGAGATAGTTGAGGGTGAAATTGTGGAAATAACTGATTTTGGTGCTTTCGTAAGAATAGGACCCACTGATGCATTGCTCCATCTATCACAGATAACTGATGATTATCTTACAAGTGATGTGAAACAAGGTGTCATTCTAGCAAATCAAAGTAAACGAACATTGAAGGTCGGTTCAAAACTTCGTGTTAGGATAACTGCTGTAAGTCTAGGTCGCGGAGCTTCTATGGGGAAAATAGGGGTTACTTGTAGACAGCCTTACCTTGGTGCTCTTGAATGGATAGCTGATGATATTATCAAGTCGAAAAAGAGCGTTGAAAAGCCGAAGAAAGAGTAGGTAATTATAAAAATGGTCCGCGAATTTGCTTGCAGAAAATGTAAGAGTTTAGCCAGCGGTAAAATCTGTCCATCTTGTAACTCTACTGACCTTAGTAAAGATTGGTCAGGACTTATTATTATTCTTGAACCTGAGAAATCAGAAGTAGCTAAATCACTTGGTATCTCAAGGTCGGGAAGATATGCACTTAGAGTAAGTTAAGTTTACCATTGGTAATGCTGAAATATTATTGTTTTCAATCATTCTAAAAGATGAAAGTATATTCACTTCCAAAGAGTTTGCGAGATAGATTAAAACATCCTTCAGGTAAACTCATCAAGAACTCAAATGTGAACACTAATAATCTTAAAGGAGAATTTGAATCTAAGGCTCTAATAGTGGCCGTAGGAGATGCCACAACTGAAACACTTCTTTCATTTGGATTCCCTCCAAACATCGAAGTAGTTGATGGTCGTGAAATGAGGATAGTGAGGGATCCTCCTAAATCCAATTATGAAAGCTTGATCAAAGTAAAAAATCCATACAGTTGTCTAACTGAAGAGTCTTTGCAAGCCGTTTCAGATGCTTTATCTGCAAAAATGCCTGTTAGGATATTTGTTGATGGTGAAGAGGATCTTCTTGCGCTTCCTATTATGGCGTTATATCCCATAGGTACAATTGTGGTCTATGGCCAGCCTCGAATTGGATTGGTGTTTAATTGTTTAGATCTGAAAATTAGGAAATCTGTTATGACAATGCTAAATATGATGGGAATTTATTTATGATGTATTTTATTGACAAGGTATTAATATACCACGGATTTTGGGGGTTTCAAGTGTAAAGTGTATCTAAATGGATATTGAGATTAGTAGCGATATTGAGAATCTGCTTGTAGGTCGTAGAGAAGTAAAGTGTATATTCAGAGACTCATATGGTAGTTTCAATCGTAATGATGCTATCCAGGCTTTATCTAAAAAGATAAAAGCCACTAACAAGAAAGTTTTTATTGTTTCTATTGATGGCGAATCAGGTTCACGTGATGCTAAAGGTTTGTTTTACATTTATGATGACGAGAATAATGCAAAAAAAGATATTTCTGATTATATCTTAACAAGGAATAAACCCGTAACACCTAAACCCGAAAAATCTAAAATCCCATCAAAAGATATTGCTGAAGAGAAAGCCGAACCCATCCAAGAAGGTGATGAAAAATCTTCAACCGAAGATACAGAAAAAATTTCAAAGGAAGAATCAGAATCCGAACCAACCACCGATTCATCTGAAGAGCCAAAAGATGAACTAGTAAAACCAGAAGAAAAACCAGGAACATTATCTGAAGCAACAGAAGAACAAAAGAAGGAATAATTATGTTGGAAGAAAAGACCCAAGAATCTAAAGAATTAGAAGAAACTGCAACCGAATCTAATCAGATAGAAGAAACACCTGAAGAAGCTGAACCAGTTGTCAAACCTCGTAAAGAGAGATCAGTCAAAAAGGTAAAGCCAAGTACACAAGTCTGGAAATTTTATAAGATTGACGGAGACCAAGTGAAAAAGTTAAAGAAAGACTGTCCACGTTGTGGAAAAGGTGTGTTCCTCGCTGAACATCAAGACAGAGAAACATGCGGAAAATGTGGTTATACTCAATTCAAAAAGTAAAATAATATAATTATGCTGCTCGTTCCTTTATGACTTTTCTAATTGCTGTAGCAACATTTGGCGCTATTATTGGTTGAAATGGAGCAAGATATTTCAGTTTATGAGCATCTTTTACAGATTTATTATCTCCATATTTTAAGTATCCATCCAGAAATTCTCTAACCAATTGTTTCGCAGCACTAGTATCCAAAGTAAGTTTTGATGAATAATAAATGAATTCAGCTATATCCCAGCTCTTATCCCCATTCTTGGCAGCTTGCTCAAGATCAATTAAGAATATTTTACCTTTTGAGAGAATAGAATTGCTTGGTTTAGTGTCTCCAAGTGTGTACCCAGATTTATGTACTTTTCCTAATTCTTCACCATAAATTCTAATATATTTCATCATATTTTTTTCTCCTTTGAAAACCTTTGAAAGTATTTCTCCCAAATTTGAGCCTTCTATGAATTCAGTTACGAGTATTCTTTGATTAAATGCAACTAATAAAACCCTTGGTGTATTTAGACCAATTTCTCGAATTTCTTTCAAAGAAGAGTATTCCCTAGAGAGCCTAGATATGGGACTCATGTCGAATCTCTTTGACATCAATGCCCAGATATTCAAAACAATCCATTTCATCGCTTTTATATCTGCAAATCTTTTTACAATGAACTTTACATTTTGTTCTTTATCGCTAGCAGAATATACTTTTGAAGAGGAATAGATATCACCAATATTATCCTTATTCGTTATAATATCTCCTTTTAACTGAAAATGTTCAAAAACTTTCTGTAACCATTCTTCTTCCTCTACAATAAGATCCCCTTCACTTAGCTTCCAGAGAGACTTTGGATTTCTTATCACTTCTGGGACCTCGTATCCCTTCCTCACCCTCGATATTTTGGACATCAATTCTTTACTCATAATGTTAAGACCGACTGTTCCAGCATAACCGTGGACGGCATATTGGGTTAGCCCTCTTTGAGTATATTTGATCATTCCTGAAAAAATAGTTGTCCACCCTTTGGATTTACTATCTTTTATTTTTACTAACCCATCTTTCAGGGTAATCAACTCCTTAGATTCTAGGTCTTTTAATGCAATAAGAAATCCTTGACAAGCTGCTTCTGTGTTTTTAGCCCTTAACTCATCTCCATAGGTTTTGGCGTAACTATAAAGAACAGGAGGATAAATTGAAGAACGTTTCTTGAGTTTATCATATAGAAAATATTCTACTGGAATTAGTATTTCTTGTGAAAATTCACCTAGAGATGATCCAATTTCATTTAGAGATTCAGCTATCACTCTTTTCTTAATAATATTTTCAACTTCTTTGAAGAATTTTTTACCTTTAATGGGTAAGTATATGTTGAGCAATCTACCTGCAACAAATTCTCCAAGTGATGCCTTTTGAGCATCGGCTAATATTGATTCCTTATCAACAAGAAGTGCCGATATTTCTAATTCTCCCTTAATGTAACGATATTTTACTCTAGGACTATATTCATCTAGCACAACAATTATATCATAATCACTATCTTCCGTTGCATAATTAGCTATTTGAGAACCATATGCTGCAACACCTATAATCGTTTTTTTAGAAGATATCTCATCTGATATTCTGAGTAATGTTTCTATATCCGTTTTATTGAGTGTCCCTTTTTTACCTGATTTACTTTGCATTATCTACGACCCTTATCTCTTCAAGTTCTTCAAGCCTATTCTTTAGCAACGGGTCGAAATTAGTTTTTAGTATTGAGGCAATGGAAATTCTAACAACATTTGCATCTGGAGGTAGAATTACAGAAGGGAGATCTTTCTCTACCCATTTTTTTAGCGTATTCTTATTCAATTTATCATCTACAAGTCCATCAAGAAATCTGTTATTGAGGAGTCTTATTAGTCCTCTATCTTGGAAAAGCCATTTGGGTTCGTATAACCTCTCGTAATCTGAGTAAACAGTTTCGTGCAATGTGCCCACAGTTTCATCTGAAAGAATATCTAACGTAGTAAATTTCCTTACAAGTTCCACATAATGCATGAATTCATGTGCCAAAACAGCTTGTATTGTTCCCTTTAATCCAAATGCAACTAAAGGTGCCGAGAGCTCA
>Ga0187833_10006096_pt1 | contig 11224 bp, 7 predicted proteins | sample ETNtaG_37_FD_167968 | JGI IMG/M metagenome (GOLD analysis project Ga0187833, IMG submission 167968) | Marine microbial and viral communities from oxygen minimum zone, Eastern Pacific Ocean - ETNP2014_SV_400_PacBio MetaG (Illumina Assembly) | ecosystem: Environmental > Aquatic > Marine > Hypoxic... | reverse complement strand
TCGACCCGGCAGACTGGCCGCATGTCCTCCCTCGAAGAGCGCCGAGCGCGTGGCGCACTCGGGCACCTCCGCATCGCCGACTTCAGCAGGGTCCTGGCCGGCCCGCTCGCCACGATGGTGCTGGGCGACCTAGGCGCCGATGTCGTCAAGGTCGAACAACCCGGGGTCGGAGACGACACCCGCACGTGGGGCCCGCCGTGGTGGGACGACGGCGACGGCCCGACCAGCACCTACTTCCTGACCCTCAACCGCAACAAGCGATCCATCGCCCTCGACCTGCGCCGGCCGGACGACCTCGCGGTGGCCCGACGCATTGCCCTGGGCGCCGATGTCGTGGTCGACAACTTCCGACCGGGCACGATGGGCCGCTTCGGTCTCGACCGTGAGTCGCTGGCCGCCGAGCAGCCGTCGATCATCACCTGCTCGGTCACCGGCTTCGGCAGTTCCGGTCCCGGAGGCGACCTGGCCGGATACGACTTCCTCGTCCAGGCCATGAGCGGCCTCATGCACGTCACCGGCGAGGTCGACGGCGAACCCTCCAAGGTCGGCTCGGCCGTGGTCGACAAGCTCACCGGCCTCTACGCCGCCATCGGCATCCTCGCCGCCGTCGAAGAACGGCGCGAGACCGGCCTCGGCCAGCATGTCGAGGTCTCCCTCATGCAGTCGGCACTGGCCGGGCTGCTCAACGTGGGCAGCGCCCACGTCGCCGCCGACGTCGACCCCGGCCGACACGGCAACCGGCACCCCTCCATCGCCCCGTACGAGCCCTACCGAGCCGCCGACGGGATGGTCGCCGTGGCGGCCGCCAGCCCCGTGCTCTGGGAGAGCTTCGCCGGCGTGCTCGGGCGACCCGAATGGTGCGAAGACCCGAGGTTCGCAGCCAACGAGGACCGGGTGGCCAACGTCCACGCCCTCGCTGCCGAGGTCGAGCAGGTGATGGCCGCCGAAACTGTCGAGGAGTGGGTCACGCGATTCCGGTCAGCCGGAATCCCGGCCGGACCGATCAACGACGTCCGTTCGGCATTCGCCACCGCCGAGGCGCTCGGCCTCGACCCGATCGAGGTGTTCGGCGAAGGCGATGGGGCGTTCCGTTCGGTGCGTTCGCCGATCGGCCTGTCGGCCACACCACCCGTCGTCCGACGGCCGCCACCTCGCAACGATGAACATGGCGAGGAGATCCGGGACGGCCTCGGCGCCTGACCGCCGGTCAGCCAGAGTGTGAAGCCCGGAAGCGGGCCGGGGTCTCGCCGGCCAGTCGGGCGAACTGCCTCGTGAAGCCGGCCTGGTCGTAGAACCCGCAGGTTGCGGCGATCACCGCGATCGGGTCGTCGGTGCCGGTGAGCATCTCGGTGGCCCGTTCGACCCGTACCCGCAGGACGTACTGGGTGGCCGTCAGGCCGAACACCTTCTTCATGCGGCGCTCCAACTGTGCCTCGGAACAGTCGGCCGCCTCGGCGAGGTCGGCCACCCGCAACGGCTCTTCGAGGCGGGTCTGGACGAGTTCGACGACTCGGGTCAGTGCCTCGAGGGCGATGCTCTCCTCGCTGGGCGTTGCCAGGTCTCGGCTCACGCTCACCAACGCCGCGACCTCGCCGTCCTCCTCGACCGGCAACTTCATCGTGAGGTACCAGCCGAACGACCCGTCGGGCCGACGGATCAACTCGAGTTCGTCCCGGAGGGGCTCACCGCTGGCGAAGACATGCCCGTCCTGTTCCTCGTAGCGCTCCGCCAGCGGTGCCGGGAAGAGGTCGGTCGCCCGGGCGCCGAGGACGTCGCGCTTCGATTTTCGGCCCGATCGACGGACGAAGGCATCGTTCACGGCCAGGTAGCGGCCATCGGCGGCCTTCATGCAGAACATGACCAGGGGCAGCGAGTCGAACAGTTCCAGCAGGGGCTGGAACGCCCCGGTCGACCCGTGGTCAGGGGCGGGTGGGGTCGAATTGTCCGATTCGGACGCCATCAGGGCCCCGATCGTACAAGACCACGGAAGGTCGTTCCTTCAGACTGGAGGCATGCTCGAGACGACTGGCGCCCACTCGCCCGATGACGCCTCCGACGAGGCCGGCCACCTCACCGAAGACTCCGTCGCCCTCGTCACCCGCTGGATCAACCTGGCCCGTGGCGACGAGACCCGTGCCGAACGGACCCTCGGCGACCGCCTGGCCGGGCTCGTCGCCGACCCCGAAGGCGTGGCCTTCACGATGCGCTTCGTCGACCGTGTGGCCCGCCACCGCGACGACCGTGCGGCCGCCCGCGAACTGGCCCACCTCGTCTCCTCCGGCGACCTCCCCGGCTTCCTCGGTCCACTCGACCGGATGGCCCTGCGCATCGGCGGTCGCCTCGCCGTGCTGCTGCCGGGCCTCGTCATGCCGTTGGCCCGCCGCCGAATGCGCAACCTGGTCGGCCACCTCGTCGTCGATGCCGAACCCGAGCAACGTCGCGCACACCTGGCTCGGCGCAGGTCCGAGGGCTACTCACTCAACGTCAACCTGCTGGGTGAGGCCGTACTCGGGGACGGCGAGGCCGGACGGCGCTTCGAGCAGACCCTCCGGTTGATCGACGACCCCGAGGTCGACTATGTGTCGATCAAGGTCTCGGCCATCGCCAGCCAGATCAACCTCTGGGCCTTCGACCACACCACCGAGCGCATAAAGGACAGGCTCAGCGTGCTCTACCAGCGGGCGATGGCGTCGTCGCCGCCTACCTTCGTGAACCTCGACATGGAGGAGTACCGCGACCTCGAACTCACTATCCGGGCGTTCACCGAACTGCTCGACGAGCCCGACCTGCTCGGCCTCGAGGCCGGCATCGTCCTGCAGGCGTACCTGCCCGATTCGTTCGACGCCCTGCGCCGGCTCACGGAGTGGGCGGAGGGTCGTCGTGCCGCCGGCGGGGCAGGCATCAAGGTCCGCCTGGTCAAGGGAGCCAACCTGGCGATGGAACGGGTCGAGGCCGAGGTGCACGGCTGGGCCCAGGCGCCCTACACCACCAAGGCCGAGGTCGACGCCAACTACAAGCGCTGCATCGACTGGGTACTGCGCCCCGACCACGCCGGGGCCGTGCGCATAGGCCTCGCCAGCCACAACCTCTTCGATGTGGCCTGGACCCACCTACTGGCCGGACAACGGGGCGTCGCCGATCGGGTCGAGTTCGAGATGCTCCAGGGCATGGCGTCCGCCCAGGCCCGATCGGTGCTCGACGCCACCGGCGGAATGCTGCTCTACACGCCCATCGTCGGGAGTGACGACTTCGACGTGGCGATCAGCTACCTGTTCCGACGCCTCGAGGAGAACGCTGCTCCCGAGAACTTCCTCTGCCACCTCTTCACGCTCCAGCCCGGCACGCCGGAGTTCGCCGAACAGGCCGACCGCTTCCGCGAGTCCGTCACCATGCGTTGGGCAGTCGGCTCGGCACCCCGCCGCGAGGCCGAGCTCGTCGAGGTGCCCGAGATCGGCTTCGCCAACCAACCCGACACCGACCCCTCACTGCCCTCCACCCGGACGTGGTTGGCGTCGCTGTCCGACCGTGAGGCGCTGCCGCCGAGGGCCCCGCTGACGACCTCCGTGGCCGAGGTCGACTCGGTGGTGGCCGGGGTGCGCTCCGCACAGGTGGAGTGGTCGGCACGCCCGGCGTCCGAGCGCCGCCAGGTGCTGCGCCGCGTGGCCGACGAACTCATGGCCCGCCACGACGAACTGCTCGTGACCATGGCGCACGAGGCCGGCAAGACCCTGCCCGAGGCCGACCCGGAGGTCGGCGAGGCAGTTGACTTCGCCCGCTGGTACGCAGAGCGCTGCCTTGCATCGGAGCGGATCTCCGTCGCAGAGTTCACGCCCCTGGGCGTCGTCGCCGTCGTTCCGCCGTGGAACTTCCCGGTCGCCATCCCGTGCGGCGGCGTGGTCGCCGCCCTCGCCGCCGGCAACGGCGTCGTCTTCAAGCCGGCACCCGAGACCCCCCGCTGTGCCGAGATCGTCGCCGAGGCCTGCTGGGCCGCCGGCGTCCCCGGCGGCCTGCTGCGCTTCGTTCGCACGCCCGACGACGAGGTGGGGCAGCGGCTCGTCACCGCCGTCGACGGCGTGATCCTCACGGGTGCCGTCGAGACCGCCGACCTGTTCCGCTCGTGGAGGTCCGACCTGCGGCTCTTCGCCGAGACCAGCGGCAAGAACGCCCTGATCGTCACCCCCAGCGCCGACCTGGACCTGGCCGCTGCCGACCTGGTGAGGTCCGCCTTCGGCCACCAGGGCCAGAAGTGTTCGGCCGCCAGCCTCGGGATCCTCGTCGGAAGCGTCGCCCACGACGAGCGGTTCCTCCGACAGGTCGTGGACGCCGCCGCCTCGCTGGTCGTCGGTTCCGCCACCGAACCGGCGACCACCTTCGGACCGCTGATCGGGCCCGCCACCGGGAAGTTGGCCGACGCCCTCAGCACCCTCGCCCCCGGCGAGCGATGGCTCCTCGAGCCCCGCCGGCTCGACGACGAGGGTCGGTGCTGGACCCCGGGGATCAAGGCCGGCGTGGCGCCCGGTTCGGACTTCCACCACACGGAGTGCTTCGGCCCGGTGCTCGGCCTGATGGCCGCTCCAGACCTCGACACCGCCATCGACCTCCAGAACGCCGTCGACTACGGCCTCACCGGCGGCATCCACACCCTCGACCCGGCGCAGGTCGAGCACTGGCTCGAACGGGTCGAGGTGGGCAACGCCTACGTCAACCGTCCGATCACCGGGGCCATCGTCCGGCGCCAACCCTTCGGAGGCTGGAAGCGCTCCTCCATCGGGCCCGGCGCCAAGGCCGGCGGGTTCGACTACCTGCTCCAACTCGGCACCTGGCGACCGGTCGGAGGGTCAGCGGACCTCGCCGGCCACGTGGCCGACGACGATCGCTGGTGGGCCGAGCACTACGGCGTCGAACACGACCCCAGCGGCCTGTCCTGTGAGGCCAACGTGCTGCGCTACCTGCCACATCCGGATGTGATCGTCCGGATCGGCGACGGCGCCACCGACGGCGAGGTCGCCCGGGTGTTCGCTGCCGCCCGGCGCTGTGGTGTCGATCCTCGGGTGAGCCGCCTGGTCGACGAGGACGACGCCTCGTTCGCCGCCTCGCTCTCCGACCACAGGTTCGGCCGCATCCGGACCGTCGGCACCGTCGGCGACGAGGTGCGTCGTGCCGCCATCGCCGCTGAGGTCGACCTGGTCGACGAGGCCGTGACGGCCTCCGGCCGCCTCGAGTTGCGCTGGTACCTCCGCGAGCAGGCCGTCAGCCGGACGCTCCATCGCTTCGGGAACCTGGTGGGTGCCGAAGGAGGATGAACGTGGCGAACGGGGGCCGCTGATCGGCATCGACGGCGTCCTCCCGATTTCCCGGGCCGCCACCGACTTCCGGTACCCCGGACGTGGTGCTGGACTCCCTTGCCGACGTCCCCGCACTGCTCGACGCCTGAATCGTCAGGGTTCGAGCGCCGTCGGGAGCGACAGGCGGACGGTGCGGCCGCCCTCGACCTGGATGACCTGGCCGGTCACGAAGCCGGCGTCGGACGAGGCCAGCCAGAAGGCCGTGGCGGCGACGTCGGCGGGGTCGCCGATCCGTGCGATCGGGTGCAGGCGTGCCAGGTCGGCGACCACCCGGTCGCGGTCGGGGTGGCGTTCGACGTAGGACCGGTTCAGGTCGGTGTCGATCCAGCCCGGGGCGATGGCGTTGCAGCGGATCCCGAGGGGGCCCAGGTCGACGGCGAGGGCGCGGGTCAGGGCGTGGACGCCGCCCTTGGAGGTGGCGTAGGCGGCGTGCAGGCGGTTGGCGGCCAGGCCCTCGATCGAGCCCATGTTGATGATCGAAGCGTCCTCCCGGCCCTCCATGAGGGGGACGAGGTGCTTGGCCATGAGGAACGGGCCGCGCAGGTTCACCGCCATGGTGAGGTCCCACTCGGCCAGCGACTCCTCGGTGATCGACCGCTCCGCCATGATCCCGGCGTTGTTGACCAGCACGTCGACGCCGCCGTGCCCGGCTTCGACCGACTGGGCGAACTCGAACACGGAGGCCTCGTCGGTGACGTCGAGGGGCACCCACTCGCGGTGTCCGGCAGAGCCGATGCCGGCGCCGACCTCGCCGGGGTCGGTGAGGTCGCCGATCACGACCGTGGCCCCTTCGGCGGCGAAGCGGTCCACGATCGCCCGGCCGATGCCCCGGGCGCCGCCCGTGACGACGGCGATGCGGCCCTGCATGGGGCCCTGTGCCCGGTCGTCGTGGCTGCTCACCTCGCTGTGTACCCCCCGTCGATCGAGATGTTGGCGCCGGTGATGTGGCGGGACCGGTCGTCGGCGAGGAAGGCCACCAACTCGGCCACCTCCGACCCGTCGGGGATGCGGCCCTCGGGGATGTCGGGCAGGTTCCTGTCGCGGACCTCGTCGACCGTGCCGGATCCCTCGGAATAGAGCATCCGGGTGTCGACGGCCCCGGGGCACACGGCATTCACCCGGATGCCCTCGGCGGCGTGGTCGAGGGCCATCGCCCGGGTGAGGTTCGTGACGGCCCCCTTCGAGGCGCAGTAGGCGGCCAGGCCGGCCGCACCCACCAGACCGTTGGTGGAGCTGATGTTGACGATCGTCCCGCCGCCTGCCGCCCGGATGGCGGGCAGGGCGGCCCGGCTGGCCCGGAAGAGCCCGTCGACGTTGGTCGACATGACGCGGTGCCACTCGGCGTCGGTCGTGCCCTCGGCGTCGGAGCGGGTGATCACGCCGGCGGCGTTGACCAGCACGTCCAGGCGGCCGTGTGCGGCGACCGTGGCGGCTACGGCGGCATCGCCGTAGTCGGGCTCGGCCACGTCACCGAGGGCGGTGGTGGCCGTGCCGCCGCCGGCGGTGATCTCGTCGACCACCTCGGCGGCCCGCTCGGCGCTGCGCCCGCCCACGACCACGGCGAAGCCGTCTGCGGCCAGGCGGAGTGCGCAGGCACGGCCGATGCCCGACGTGGCCCCGGTGACCAGTGCGACGCGCTGTTCCATTGGTGCCTTCCCCTACATCTCGCGTCCGGCCTGCAACTGCAGGCGGCGGGCGTACATCCTGACACCCCAGCCGAGGACCGGCGCCGGGAGGTTCCGGTTGGGCCTGCCCATGGCCAGCATCATGTCGAGCAGGTCCGAACCCTCGCCGCAGGCCATCTCGGCGACGAGCCTGCCACAGATGGTGCCTCGGCTGATCCCCGTGCCGTTGTGGACGAGGGCGCCGAGGAGGCCGTCGCCCAGCCTTCCGAAGAGCGGCTGGCCGTTGCGGGCCATCGAGAGGGCGCCGCCCCACGTGTATTCGAAGGGCACCCGGGCGAGCCCGGGGAAGCGCCGCTCGAAGGACCGCCGGTGCGCCCGTCCGGCCCGCTCCCTCGCAAGGCCGTCGATCCGTGACCGCCGGCTGTAGCTGTAGACGTTGCGGACGAGGATCCGCCCGTCGTCGAGGCGGCGCACGGTCGTGCCCGACGGGTCGGCGGGGATGACGCCCCAGGTGCGGTCGCCGCCGATCGATGCCGACTCCTCGTGCGTGAGTGGGCGGGTCATCGACCCCCAGGTGATGACCGGGATGAGGCGACCCCGGGCGATGCCGAACCCCTCGGCGAAGCCGTTGTTGGCGAGCACCAGCTCCGGCGTGCGAACCGTGCCGCCGTTGGTGTGGAGTTCGTGCGGTGGCCCGAGGTCGATGTCCGTCACGGGTGACTCCTCGTGGAGTGCGATGTTGGCCGGGAGGTGGTCGGCCAGCCCGCGCACCAGGGCCGCCGGCTGCATCTGGACGGTGCCGGCGGTGTGCAGCGAGTGCCGGTAGAAGTCGATGCCCAAGCGGTCGACCGTGGCCGCCTCGTCGAAGACCTCGTAGGGCTCGTCGATGCGGTCGAGGGAGTCGGCGAAGTGCTCGAGGTGGCGGGTCCCCCTGGCGGTGCAGGCGGCGTGCGTCTTGCCGGCCCACTCCCACCCGCAGTCGATGCCGTGTGCCGCCACGGCCGACCCGAGGTACTCCTGCCCGGCCCGGTTGAGGCCGATCTGGCGCCGCTCGTGCTCCGCCGTGTCGCCGAACCCCTTGGCCCGCAGGTTGTGGGCGTGGTCGATGGCGAAGCCCGACGAGCGGCCGGCGGCGTTGTTGCCGACCAGCCCGGCCTCGAGCAACACGATGGAGGCGTCGGGCCTCAACTCGCCGAGCCGACGTGCGGCGGCCAGGCCCGTGAAGCCGGCACCGACCACGACCACGTCGGCATCGACCCGGCCCGACAGGGGGGTCGCCGGTGGCCGCTCCGGGAGGGTTTCGAACCAGCCGTTGTCGCGGTCGTACCGGGGGAGGAGGGTGACCGCGCCCAATCAGGCACCTCGCTTCACGAGAGGTCCATCCAGATGGTCTTGAGTTCGGTGTACTGCTCGTGTGCGGCGATGGACTTGTCCCGGCCGCCGAACCCCGACTGCTTGAACCCGCCGAACGGCGTCGTGATGTCGCCCTCGCCGTAGCAGTTCACGGACACGGTGCCGGCCCGCAGGGCGCGTGCTGCCAGGTGGGCGGTCCGCAGGTCGGAGGTGTGGATCGTGGCGGCCAGGCCGTAGTCGGTGTCGTTGGCGATGCGGATCGCCTCCTCCGGCGAGTCGAAGCAGGTCACGGCCAGGACGGGACCGAACACCTCCTCGCGGGCGAGGCGGCTGTCGGGGTCGACGCCGGTGAAGACGGTGGGCTCGACGAACCAGCCGCCGCTCTCCTGGCGCACCCGGTTGCCGCCCAGTACGCACGACGAGCCGGCCTCGTGGGCGTCGGAGATGTGACCCAGGACCTTGTCCATGTGGGCCTCCTCGATCATCGAGCCGACCGTGGTCTCGGGGACAAGCGGGTCGCCGACCACCCAGTCTCCGCTCCGCTCGGAGATGCGCTCCAACAGTTCCTCCTCGACCGACCGGTGCACGATGAGCCGGGAGTTGGCCGAGCAGTTCTGGCCGGCGTTCCAGAAGATGCCCTCGCAGATGCCGGCGGCCGCCTGGTCGAGGTCGTCGGCATCGGCCATCACGATCACGGGGCTCTTGCCGCCGCACTCGAGGAGCACCTCCTTGAGGTTCGAGCGGGCCGAGTACTCGAGGAACATGCGTCCCACCTCGGTCGAGCCGGTGAACCCCACGCAGTCGACATCGGGGTGCAGGCCGACTGCGGCGCCGGCGGTCTCGCCCAGGCCCGGCACCACGTTGAAGACGCCGTCGGGGATGCCGGCCTCGATGGCCAACTCCGCGATCCGGATCGTGGTGGTCGAGGTCTGCTCGGCGGGCTTGACGATGCAGGTGTTGCCGGCGGCGAGGATCGGCCCGATCTTCCAGCCGGCCATCATCAACGGGTAGTTCCACGGCAGGACGGCGCCGACCACGCCGATCGGCTCGCGCACCACCATGCCGACGAAGCCGCTTCCGGACGGCGAGAGTTGGTCGTAGAGCTTGTCGCAGGCCTCGGCGTGCCAGCGCATCGTCATCACCAGGTCGGGAAGGTCGACTCCGGCGCAGTCGCTGATCGGCTTGCCGGCCTCGAGCGACTCCATGACGGCCAACTCGTCGGTGTGGGCCTCGACCAGTGAGGCGAACCGGAGCAGCAGCAGCTTGCGGTCGGCCGGAGCGAGGCGCCCCCACGGCCCGTCCTCGAAGGCGGTACGGGCGGCGGCGACAGCGCGGTCGACGTCCTCGGCATCGCACTCGGCGACCTCGGCGAAAGGCTGCCCGGTGGCGGGGTTGAGCGACGTGAAGGTCCTGCCACTGGCGGCCTCGACGCTTCGTCCGCCGATGACGGCCCGGGTCGGCGGGGCGATGGTCTCGGCCAGGGCGGCCGCGTCGGCGAGGGCGATGGTCATCGGGGGCTCCTGTCCGTCATCTGTGGCTCCTTCCTACACCGGCCCGATCCGTCATCCGGACCAGCCAGTCGCGTTCGTCGTCCCATTCCCGGTACACGAGCCGTTCCCGGTCGACCCGGTTGACCGGCAACGTCGACAGGGCGGCCTGGAGGGCCACCCGCCCCTGCCGGGTCATCGGCAGCACCGGACGGCGACAGGGACCCAACACACGGCCGACCATGTTGGCGGCGGTCTTGACCGCCGAGTTGTACTCGGCCTCGACCCCGTTGTCCCAGAAGAAGAGGTTGGCCGGCAGCATCCGGGCCCACAGGTCGAGCGCCTCTGAATGGCGGTCGGCGGTGATCAGCTCGTATAGCTGCACACACTCGTGGGGCATGACGTTGGCGGCACCCCAGATCCAGCCGGGACAACCGGCCAGCAGTGCCCACGGCGCCAGCGGGTCGGCGCCGGCCAGCACGTTGCCGCCTATGCCGAGCAGTTGCTGGATGCGGATCAGGTCGCCGGTGCTGTCCTTGATGTAGTCGATGCCCTCGACGGCGATGAGCTTGCGGTACAGGTCGGGCGTGATGTCGAAGCCGCTCTGGACCGGGATGTTGTAGAGCACGATCGGTGCGTCGATGGCGGCCGCCAACTTCTCGTAGTGGTGGCGCACCCCCCGCTCGAAGGGCCCCTCGAAGTAGGGCGGCAGCACCATCACGGCGCTGGCGCCCAGGTCGATGGCCGCCCGGGAGTTCTCGATGGCGTCGACGGTCGTGATCGCCGAGGTCTGACAGACGACCGGGATGCGCCCGGCCACCTGTTCGATCCCGACCTCGAAGATCCGGCGCTTCTCGTCGGCGGACAGGAAGGCGAACTCGCCGGTGCCGGCGGCCAGCACGAGCCCGTGGACCCCGGCGTCGACGAGGCCTTCGACGTGGTCGCGCAGCCGGCCCTCGTCGAGCGACTCGCCCGAGTCGTCGAACGGGGTGCTCATCGCGGCGCAGACGCCGTGCAGCAGGGGTGGTTCCGGAAGTCGGCCGTTGGTCGTCATGTCGGTCTCCTGTTCGGTCTTGATCAGCGGACGGTGTCGGGAAGTTCGGCCTCGCGGCGCGCCACGAAGTCGTCGAGCTCGGCGGCCACGTCGTCGGACAGTGCGGGCTCTTCGTACTCGTCGAGCATCCGGCGGCACCTGGCGACCGCCCGCTCCTCGGCGCTGAGTGCACCGTCGGCCAGCCACTGCTCGTAGTTGTCGCTGTTCATCATCTCGGGCATCGAGAACGCCGCCTGGAAGTTGGCGAGCGTGTGGGCGGTGCCGAGGAAGTGGCCACCCGGCGGCACCTCGCGCATCGTGGCGAGCACCTCGTCGAGGTCGTCGAACGACGGGCCGCTGTTGAGTCGGTACATCATCTCG
>Ga0187833_10006094_pt1 | contig 11229 bp, 11 predicted proteins | sample ETNtaG_37_FD_167968 | JGI IMG/M metagenome (GOLD analysis project Ga0187833, IMG submission 167968) | Marine microbial and viral communities from oxygen minimum zone, Eastern Pacific Ocean - ETNP2014_SV_400_PacBio MetaG (Illumina Assembly) | ecosystem: Environmental > Aquatic > Marine > Hypoxic... | reverse complement strand
CGACGTGACTTCGTTGTTCAGAATTATTGACGAAGTTGAGCCTGACGAAATTTATAATGAAGCCGATCAGGACCACATTAGCTGGAGCTTCGACATAGTTGGGTATTCTGCGGACATTACGGGCGCCGCCGTAGGAAGGCTTTTGGAGGTTATTCGGCAGATAAACCCAGCTATTCGTTTTTTCCAGCCCTGTACGTCGCATATGTTTGGACGTTCAGAAGCAATGACGCAGAACGAAGAAACGCCATTTAACCCGCAGAGCGTTTATGCACTTAGCAAAATATCGGCCTATTATTTTACCCGTTATTACCGTGAAACATTCCAGATGCATGCCTCGACGGCGATTTTTTACAATCACGAGTCACCCCGACGCACATCGGAATACGTTACACGTAAAATCACCCAATCTGTTGCCAGGATTGCGCACGGCAAGCAAGATCGTCTTGTGTTAGGTGATCTTTCAGCTCACATCGATTGGGGCTATGCGCGCGAATATATGGAAGCGGCCTGGAATATTCTTCAACAGCTGGAATCCGACGATTACGTCATCGCCACCGGTGAGGCGCATTCGATTGAGGAATTCGTCGATGAGTCGTTCAAGTGCGCCGACCTTGATCCCGCTAAATATGTTGAATTTTCAAGTGAGCTTTTCCGTCCTACGGCAACCAGCACCCTTGTCGGCGATACGCAAAAGGCCCGTGAAAGGTTTGGGTTCAGTCCCAAAATCCATTTCAAGGAACTTGTAAAACTGATGGTTGAGGCAGACTTGAAAATGGAATCCGGCGATATTTAAGATTATTGAGATAATGCGTATGGGTGCATATGGTGTGTAGGCGGATGATTTTTCCTGCATATATTCTAGGCTAAGGGGCTCAGAATACGGTTACTTTACGCTCTAAACGCAAGCAACGTCTTCAAGCCGGTTAGGCATCTACTGGAGCCGGTTTTTTCGCCACGTGAATCCGCTGGTGCATAGTGGCTGTGAGCTTATCGAAGACCTCATTTGGTGAATGGTAATTCAGTGTTTTGCGTGGTTGGCTATTGAGTAAATCTTCCACATGCAGCACGTCGGCTGGCTAAAAAGTTTTTACATTTTTGTCGTATCGAGTGGCGATGCGGCAGAAGTCCTTGAGGCGACCAAACATACACTAAAGAATGCTCCGACCTTTGCACCTAGTCTTGTTGAATGAATGCCGTTGTATCCGATTGGATTTGTTTCGAATCACGGGCTTGATTCATTAGGGTTGGAAAAAGTTTCTCTGATGACCGGCATAACTGTGGCGTTCAAATATAGTAATGGAAATTTAAACTTAGGTACACCATGTCATTATAATAATATTTGATCACAGATGCACGGCAGGCGATGCCTTCTTCGGAGGCGGCTGTGAAGACGTTACACGATCTATTGGCGAAAGGGATAATTCGTGAAAATTCTGATGATTAATCCGCCTGAGGAATATACGGTTTTTGAAAATGCAAGTGAAGAATCGCTAGCTTTTATAGATGGGGATGATTTTGGGAAATTCCCTCCTCTTGGGATGCTTTATGTAATGTCATATTTGGAGAACAATACCTCTGGGCATGTTCTATCATTTATTGATTGTGTAGCAGAGAAAGTAAAATACGGTACACTTCGTGATCGCGTTGCTGACTTTGCCCCCGATGTAGTAGGAATTACAAGTTTTACCACGTCCTTGGTGGATGTCTGTCGGACAGCTGAAACTTGCCGTGAGGTTTCTCCTGATGCTCATATCTGTATGGGTGGACACCATCCTATCTCATTTCCAATAGAAGCGGCAGAGCTTCCTCAATTTGATTCGGTGGTTGTAGGCGAGGGCGAGCATGCCTTCACCGACCTCATTAACGCCTTGGACAAGGGCGAGGATATTACCTCCATTCTCGGTGTGTATACATGCGAGTCTATTCAGAAGTATAAAAATATCGAAATGGAGAGAGACCGTAGATTTCTTCCCGGTGTGAATGTACCAGCAGCATATGTTGAAGAAATCGATGATTTACCTATCCCAAATCGTAAATTTATCCGCGAAATTTCCTATCACAGCATTGTTGGTGTAGGTGACAAATTAGCCACCATTATTACTTCAAGGGGATGTCCGTATTTATGCACTTTTTGTAATGTTCCTTATAAAAAATATCGCGAGCGAAATCCCGATCTTATTATGGATGAGGTTCAGGAATGTCTAGACATGGGATATAACGAGTTTCATTTCTACGATGATCTTTTTAATGTGAATGAACAAAAGGTAATTGACTTTTGCGAGGCCATTGAGCGGCGAAATATGAAATTTGTGTGGGACTTCCGCGGCCGTGTAAGTGCGGTAACCTATGAATCGCTGAAAATGGCAAAAAAGAACGGCCTTCGCCAAATTTCCTTTGGTGTTGAGACTGGGTCTGATGAAGGACTAAAAATACTTCGCAAGCAAGCAAGCACTGAGAAGACCAGCAATGCCTTCAAATGGTGCCGAGAACTAGGCATTCGGTCAGTTGCTGATTACATGATCGGCTTGCCTTTCGAGAAATCTATGGATGATGTCCGTAGAAATATTGATTATCTAATTCAACTCGATCCAGATTTTGCACAAATCAGCATATTATGCCTTTGCCCGAATACTCAGATTTATGATGAGGCAATAGAAAAGAGGCTTATTGACGGAGATCGCTGGCGGAAATTTATTCAAAATCCAATACCTGGGTTTGTTTTTGACCACTGGAATGAATTTCTTTCAGAAAAGAATCTTGCTGACCTGCATAAAGAGTCATATAGAAAATTTTATTTAAGACCCCTATTTGTTATCAGAAACATTTTTCAAACTCGAACTCTCTACGAATTTAAGGCCAAGATGAAGGGCTTGTTTAAGCTTACGATCAGAGGCCTAATGAAACGAGAATTCAGCATGCCGCCAACGTAAAAAAACGACTGAGTTCATTGTATGGGCCGTTCGCGAGGAGGACTGACCACCAAGGTCCATAAAGTCCATGTGCTCATGGATGCGCGTGGCCTGCCCATCAAACTGGTCCTCACCACCGGCCAGACCCAAGACGCCAAGGTGGCCGCCACACGTGACATTGACGAAATAACCTGGGCTGTTTTATCGGCCTTAAAAAGCAATACAAGCCGACATTCCTCTTTAACCGAGGCTTTAGCGCCTGTAGATGATGAACCCCTTGTTATGCTTGTTGACCGTTGTCTCCATCTTGATGAACCCATGGTCTATAAATATATCCGGATGTCCGGGGTTTACGTAAACTGCGAAAATATCTCGGGGCGCCTTGTCTTGTGAGTTGCAGATTCTTGAAATAACAGGATTCATGACCGTTTCATCAAAAGGGTCGTTGAAGAAAAATACTGTTGCATCCTCAGGGACAGCATACGTCGTGGCATCATGCTGGACAATTTCCCATTCGGGGGTTTTCAGGCTTTTTCGAGCGTAAAATTCTGTAAGATTATCCCCCGCCTCCTGACTCAGGTTCGGGGAGGCTTCAATGCCGATAATCCGTCGAAAGGGATATCGCGTGGCAATAAACAGAACCCGGCCAAGCCCGCAGCCATAATCAATAAAAGTTGCCCCCTGAATATAGACGCCAACTTTTTTAAATGCCTGATAAATAAAATAATAAGGACAAGGCACGTACATATGACCATGGTCGGAAACCGATCCATCGACATTTAACTCATCTAGCCTCACTATTCGGCCAGTTTTTGATTGAAGAATAATTTCGAAATAAATTTCGGCCAAGGCTAGTGGAAGGGTTCGCAAGATTCCATAAAGTGAAAGCGTTTGGCCAACACGCATAAAAAATTTCCAGCGGCGGTGGAACCCCATTTCAATAATTTCTGTCCTCGGGCGCAATTAGCGTTTTGTCATTGACGCTATGGTTTTACTGTCCTTAATGAAAGGTCCCGTTTTTGCCTCTATCATTTCAAGCTCTTCAAGGACCGTAAAACCATGACCTCCTGATACAATAAGAATCGTATCCCCGGCGCCTACTATGCGGCTTTCGAGGAAATTCTTTTTTTCATCATAGAAGTCAACACGTAATTTTCCTTTTCGGATCCACAGGACTTCTTGTGTGTTGTTTATAGTTCGCTTAAAAGGAACATGAAGATGAGGAAGAATTTCATGCCCTTGCGGATGACACATGACCCCAACCTGCATTGGTGCTTCGTCCGAGGTGAGGAACTCGACACCCTGACAGGTGTATTCTTTACGTATTATAATAGCCAATAGAGCATTATTACTTGAAATTTGTTCTAACATACTTGGTCCAAAGAAAAAGTAGGCATTAAGGTAGGGTGGCTCAACGCAACAAGTGTTCCCTCAGTATTTTATGTACTGCTGCCGCGTAAACTGATGACCCCAAATTCGAGAAATGACCATCATGAGGGATGTTGAAAAGGCGGTCTACGTTTCCATACTGCTTTTTAAGGGCCAAGACATCGGGCAAGAGATTATAGACGGGAATCTTTTCGAACTCTTCGATGCCTGTGATAAACTCCCGGGCCAATTCCAGGATTTCTTTCTGTGCGAGTTCAGAATGCATGGGGCAGAGCAGCATAACAGTATCGTGCTGTTGGCGAGACATAAAAGCCACGAAATCCGCACCATTCCTTAAGGCAACTTCGTTATCTTTTGTACGAATGCTATGTTTGCCGTAGTGGGACACATCAACGTTTCCTTTTTCAAACAATGCCGGCAGCCATATGGTTGATCCTAGAAGAATGCGATGGAGAAGATATGTTTCTCTGGCCTTTTCTCGCGCTGTTAACATTCTCTTTGCATCAAGTGCAATGGTTTGTGGGGCGATATAGGAATTTGTGGGTATGCAGGTATCGTTTGTCAGTGAAAAAGGTGGGTTAGAACAGTTGCGCAGTATTAGCTCTACGTCGCTGGTTATCGCAATTTGGTGCAGAAGCCTTGATCCCTGTTTCGCCGATAGATCGGCGGTAATCTGATCACAGGTTGAATTGCGACTGTCATCCTTTACAACATCGTATATGTCGCTAGTCCTGTACAGATCATCGGTGATGAAGCTGGTGACCACAAGATTCGGCGAAAACTCTCTGGCGACGTAACAGTAAATCCGAATGAAATCGCGGAAACCTGCACCCGATTGGCCAAAGTTCAGGACTTTGATCTGGTCGACATTCAATTTCCGGTGTAATTCTCCATCACCCTGCATACGCTCTTGGAGTTGGTCTGCCCAAGTGACATCGCTGGGTAGCGACGCGGCCAATGAATCACCAAGTATGGCAATCCGGTATTCCTTGGAATCCGGTGAGCGCCCTATAGCGTAGTTATTCTGTGAAATCAGGCCATAGTTATTAACTTTGAATGTTGATTCATGGCCAAGCACATGACTGGCATCAAAAACGAAACGGTTGACGGTAATATTTGGACGATAGACTCCATGTCCTAGGGCTGGAATGGTTTCGATGGTAAATGCTTTGTCGGTAAATACCACTTGGTCTTTAGGCGCCGAATGCTTCCAGTATAAAAACGCTCGTGCAGAGACCTCCGCCATCACACACACAACAATGATCGCGGATATCAACAGACAAACATTTCTCCAGTCCTTCAGGCCGACAATCATCCCGCGAATTTTCTCCCCTGTTGCTGACAGGGCACGCCGACATCCTTCGGCCAAATGCCGACATCCTTCGGCCAAATAATGTGCCGGCAAAATGAGATGTTTCCGGATGGCCAACAGCACCACGACCATTAAAATGGCCAGTGAATAGATGAGGTGATATTTGCGGGCAATGCCCGCCGCCTTGTAAAAGAAATAATCTTCCCCTGTTCCCAATCCTATAAAGGGGGCTAGCAAGGGCAGGGTGGAGCTAATAGATGCAATTAAAAATAATGCTATTACGATAATCCGCATTAGCCCAGTATGCCTTTCTTAATTTATACAGCTAAGAGGCAATGTCTTATAGGTTGCGCAGAGGCAGGGTAGAGTATGCCGGAGTGGAAATCAGCCTCTTTTTGGTTTATGGTACCTTTAGGAGTCGGAGAAAATTTCCTCCAGGGCCAGATGTTTATCCGCCGCATGATCAGGTGAGTGGCTTGCGGCCAACGTGATAAACATTCCAGCTTTCAAGCCAGCCGCCCCGCTCGTCAACGGGCACTGAATCCGCCTTGTTGGGCCATTTCCCCTGGCGTGTGGTGCGGCGGCAGGAACTGTCGAAATTGGCTTCGAGACATTCCGTTTCTTTAAAGAGAAACTTCAGGCATTCAGACGAATAGCGCCAATAATCGATGGGTGTGGGATGATAGCGCCAGGCCCAGAAAGTTACGGTAACCGTTAATCCACCGGGTTTGAGAATACGCGTAATTTCCTCAGCGGCCTTCCAGGGCTCGGCGATATGTTCGAAGACATGCATGCTAAAGACGAAATCCATACTTTCACTCTCGATGGTGTCCTTACAGTCGGTAATGTCAGCGACAAGGGTGTGAATTTCATCGTTGTCCAAGAGATCTACGTTTAGATAATCGAATTCAGGAAACTGCTTCATTCCGTTCCGGGCAAGGGAACCGCCGATTTCCAACATCTTGCCGCCGGAAATATCATTAAGGCGGAGATACTTGCGAGAGAGTTCGTAAAAATCGCCGATGACGACGCAATCGGGCATGGTGTTATGATCAGGCGCAAGAGGTTCCGTGGTATGTGGCATGGCCCGAAATAGTTACCCATTGACTTGGGGGGCGGCTTCCATGCGTCATCATGGGTAAGGTCGCGGCCGATGAGGGTGTTCATCCCGGTATTGGCGCCGCGTTTGAAATACCCTCCCAATAACGAGGCGGCCTTTCTCTTGATATTTCCGGGCGTAAAGGAGCGCAGTTTCATAACGGAAGCTCTTGGTTCTGGTGGCTGGAAACTCATGCTGGCGCATTTGCTGAAGCTGAGAACCGTTATTGCCATGGCAGGAAGATCATCTTCTGCTTGCCGGGACCGGAAAAAATCAGAAAACAGTTGTGCTCTAAAATAGTCTCGAATGGAACGCACTGTCGGTATACTGACAAAAAAGTGCGGCAACTGTAATACGCTTTGAGAATATATCGGAGAAAATTCCCTGTTCTGGACGTGATCGTAAGCGGGTATGATCTTGATCCTCGTGGGGCGGGCGGTGGCCGAGACCAATCACATGAGCATTGATTACATATAATGATTATTTGCGAAATTGGGCTCAATCATCTTGGCGATTGCGACTATGCCGATGAGTATCTCACGCAGATTCTAGACAGCCCCGCCGACGCGGTGACGTTACAACTCCGCGAGAAGGCGTTTTACGCTGACCCCGCTTATGCGCAGCTGACCCTGCCGCAAGCCTATTACAAAGAGGCGTCTCGCCGGATCAGAAAAAGCGATGCCAAGCTCGGCGTCGCCTTGGCTGATGAAGAGGCGATGGATTTCTGCGAGGGCCTGGCGCCGGATTTCTATAAGGTCCTCAGCCAGGACATTACCAATTTTTCACTCATAGACGGTCTGGTCCGTAAAACCGACAAGCCGCTTTTTGTTTCCACCGGAATGAGCAATCTGGACGAAATCGGTGTTTTTTTTCAGCATATAAGACCCCACGGGGAGCGTTTTACCCTCATACATACCCAACTCACCCAGGACCTGGAGAGCGTTCACTTGAGGGCCATGCCCCTGTTGAGCAGGGAATTTTCCCTGCCGGTGGCCTATGGACATCATTGTGACAACCTGAAAGTGTTGTATCTGTCCCTAGCGTTCTCTCCTTCCGACGTTTTTTTCTACGTAAAGGGGGGGCGGACATCGGCTCACCTGGATGAGGGACATGCCATCGCCCTGGAGGATCTCGCCGAAGTGGTCAACAGTATGAAAATTCTGCCCGCCTCCATGGGCCAAGAGGTCAAGGTGAAAATGGACAACGAGATCGAGAAAGGGAGGGAAGCAATGGCAGACAAGGCTGACGGGTGATGAAAAAAGCGATCGTTCTGGCGGGATCACGGGGCATTGGAAAGGCCATAGCCGACGCCTTGGCGGAGTCGGATCTGGAGGTGGTGGCGACCTCGACGAAGGAACTGGACACCTCCGACCTTTCGCAAGTCCGGGAATTCGTCGTGAAACAGCAGCAAACGGACGTCCTGGTGCTGAATACGGGCGGCCCGCCCGCGACGAATTTTTTTGATCTTACCGAGGACGAATGGCTGCGCTATCACAACCAGCTGTTTCTGGGGTTTTGCCTGATCCTTCAGAATCTCAAGATTAATGATGACGGATATATCTTCCTTATCTCGTCTTGCAACATGAAGGAGCCCGACCCCAACCTAGTGCTTTCAAACGCCTATCGCATCGCCTTCTCGAGCATCCTAAAAACCCTGAGCGCTGAATTCGCACGCCGCAACGTAAGCTGCGTCAATATCGCCCCCGGCCCCACCAAAACCGACCGGCTTTACAGTCTGGTGGAAGACATGGATGCTTTCGAGGCCGCCCTGCCCATGGGCAGGGCCGGAAAGCCGGAAGAGATCGGCGCCTTCGTGCGGTCCATCGTGGACCATGAAATTAAATACCTGACGGGGGTCACCATCAATTTCGATGGCGGGATTTCCAAGTCTCTCCTATAGCTTTGATGGTCAGTGGAGGCCTTTCAACCGCGCCTTGAGATTGAAGGGGTTGAGGCGAACCGCCTCACGGAAGTCGTTCCTGGCCTCGTCGTCCCAGCCTATCTTGACACAATTGTCACCGTGCTTGGTCAGATCGGTGCTCATCTGCTTTTTGAACTGGGTTTTCTTTTTTTTCAATTCCCTTAGGGCTGCTGCAGACGATCCTTCATTCTCATTCAATTTGGTATCAATGCCCTTCATTTCTTCTTCAACGATGGTATGGGCCCTGGAAAGGCAGCTGGCTGCAGAAAGAGGATGGCCACGTTGTTCAAAATTTTCAGCTACCTTTTCATACCAGCCGGCAGAGCCGATGACGCCGTAAGGGGTATCATTACTGTCCATATAGGGGGGCACGAGGAAGGTGTCATCGAACCAGGACGGATCCTGGGCTTGGGGGTCATCAAAGCCTGATAGGAGCAGCCCTTTTTGTTTGATGAGGGCCACAAGCTCTGGAGCGGGCGAAGAGTACAATAAGTCCTTACGGAAAAAACGGTAAAAGTAATGAACCTTCCGGGTCCATTCGTTGTCCGCACCATAAGTAAAAAATATGGTCTTTTTTGACTGAGGTTGTGCAGGACAGGGGAGCTTCGTGTCCGGGTCTATGAAACAGCCAGCGTGAAGTAGCCGCAAGTCGAAGGCCGCCATATCACCCCTGCGTGGACAAAACAGTACAGGGGGGTCTACGCCGTCGGCCTTCGCCAAATCATCTCCTCCGGCTTCAGAAAAATAAGGATCCTCGTAGGTATCTATTCCAAAATAACGCTTTGAATTCTTCATTTCATTGTGTGCAGACTTAGGAACCATGGCAAATGCCATTTCCCCGGGATCCACATAGAAGCAGATTTTCACCACCCTGAATGGAGTTTCAACATCATCATAGGCGATGGGCATGTCCGAATGTTTGTAAGCTAAATCCCGGTGCCACTGGTGAGCATTGTGGTTGGCATGAAGGTCGCCTTGAAGAGTGTATTTGAGGTCAGGTCCAACCACAGATCTGAGAATTTCAATAACCTGTTCGTGGACAATTAAAGGCCAGAACTCGGCGTTCAGATTGGGGCCGTCGGGGAGGAAGCGGTCTTCCTTGTCATGAATCGCCAGTCTGTTGTCAACCGCAGCCGTATAAAGGTCACATTCCTCTTCACTAAGAACACCTCGGACATAAAAGTATCCTTTGGTGTCGAACTGTTCCTTAAAAGTATTCATTTCCGTGCTCATGCTGTACTGATGGGAGATACACGATGCAAAAAAAAGAAAAATTTTATTCCCATGGCTGCATCAAGATTACCAAAAGATAGCACCTATTTGTAGGGAAAGTTGCGAGCTTTTTATCCATAGGGCAAGATATATGCATGCGGCTAATAGCCACATCCTTTGGCTAAATATAAATCTTTAAGGAACGGCTATGGAATGTCTAGCTGTTATTCCAGCTCGTGGCGGCTCAAAGGGACTTCCCAGAAAAAACCTCCAGACAGTGGGCGGCAGGCCCTTGATAGTGCGCGCGGTGCGCTCGGCACTCGCAGCCAGCCACATCACACGCACGGTTGTTTCCACCAATAATGAGGAAATAGCCAACGTGGCGCGGGATGCCGCCGCCGAGATTATTATGCGTCCCACGGAACTTGCGAACGATGTTATTATGCCAGATTTTGCAGTCTTGCATGTTCTGGAAACCCTGGCGGCTGAGGAGGGATATCATCCCGATCTTACCTGTTTTATCCAATGCACGTCGCCGTTTACCAGGCCGGACGATCTCGACCGGGGAGTTGAAGAGCTTTTGGCTAAGGAGGCTGATTGCCTACTGTCGGTCATCGCGACCCATGTTTTTCTGTGGCGCAGAACGGCGGATGGATTAGCCGAGAGCGTGGGTCATGACTCGAATGTTATCCGTAAGGGACGGCAAGAACTGGAACCCCAATACCGGGAGACCGGCGCCTTTTATGTGATGCGAACGGACGGATTCATAGCCGCCCGCAATCGTTTTTTTGGCCGGATAGCATTGTTTGAAATGCCCCAGGAAAGGTTGGTGGATATCGACACTCAGCTGGATCTGGAGTTGGCGGAGTTTCTGATTGGTCGCGAGGGCTGAGGCGTTGACGGGCGTCTGGCGTTGTAGAGGGGGCGGAGCCCGGTTAATACGCGATGCTGGAAAGGAATGATTTAATGAACAAGAAAAAAATATATATATACGATACGTATAATAAAGAAAACCAGAATATAAAGCCCTGGCTTAAAGAAAAAAACGAATTTGAACTTTTAAATAAAGATATTGGTTCTGATTTTGGCATAGTTAATTTATGTAAAAAGCTGTTTTCCCCGGCCGGCGGGTCTAAACTGGATAAATTAGAAGATGGGGCCGTTCTTGTTAATTTTGATTTCAATAATAATTCTCCCGGCGATTTTATAAGGTCGTGTAGAAAGCTGTCGAAGAGAACGCCCAATCAAACCATTTCCATATGGCATCCTTCCACATTGATAGATATCCTGCCCCTGAATCTGCGGGGGCGTATCTGTTTGTTCGGCTATCCGGGGGCCGGAAATTTAACGACGGTCAGTATTATCAACAAGCTTCTGGAAAATACTG
>Ga0187833_10006093_pt1 | contig 11229 bp, 11 predicted proteins | sample ETNtaG_37_FD_167968 | JGI IMG/M metagenome (GOLD analysis project Ga0187833, IMG submission 167968) | Marine microbial and viral communities from oxygen minimum zone, Eastern Pacific Ocean - ETNP2014_SV_400_PacBio MetaG (Illumina Assembly) | ecosystem: Environmental > Aquatic > Marine > Hypoxic... | reverse complement strand
ATGAAATTGATTGATATATTGCTAAATGTATTTTTAGTAGGTATGGGAATTCTCTTGATTTATTGGTCTATTGAGTTATTGTTTGGAGGTAGTCCAACATTGCAGGATTTTCATATTGCTATTACTTTTGTTGTACTGGGATTCGTAGTTAAGATGAATAGGGAGATTGAAGAAATGAAAGTTGGTCTAAGACATGTGAGAGGAGAGATGAAGGATAAAATGGTTAGTTAAATCTCCTCTAATTCGCCAGTCTTCTTTCTATGTAATTTACCAAAGAATTTACTTCTTTCTAAGAAGTCTTTTTTGAAAATAGTTCCATCAACACATGTCCTCATACCATCCATTGAACAGATACCACAAATACCTACACCACATTTCATATATCTCTCCATAGAAGCTTCAATTTCTTTATGAGGATATTCTTTTACAATGTCAAATGCAGCTTTCATCATCTTTTCAGGACCACAAATATAATTGTAAGAAGTTTTTTCTTTATTATTCTGCAAATAATCTTCTAAAGCTTGTGTGACAAACCCTTTGAAACCCAATGAACCATCATCAGTTGAGATATGTGTATGGGCTATTTTTCCAAACTCTTCAACTAGATAGATTTGATCAGCATTTCTTCCCCCTAAGAAGACATGGATATTCTCTTTAGGAATTCCTTTTCTGTTTAATTCTAATGCAAGGTGATACAAAGGAGCAATTCCTGTTCCGCCACCGATTAAATGATATTGCAGGGTTTTGTCTTCCATGACAGTATATCCATTACCATACGGTCCTCTAATCATTATTTTATCACCAGGAATCATTTCAGACATTGCAGTTGTAAATTCACCCATTACTCGGATTGCAAATGAAACGGGATCAATAGTTGCTGCTGCAAATGGTTTTTCCATTCCGCCAGGTTTCCAGAGAAAAAAGAATTGTCCAGGTCTGGCTGTTATTTTTTCTTTGTAATGGTGTAACACTAAATCATTTGCTTTTTTATCTACTTTTTCTAAGGTTAACTCACTAAATTTCATACAGTTATCATCAATCTTACATTGAGGGCCTTTAATTGTGGTAGCATTGGCAAAGAATTGTTTGATTTCTATGGTTGATAATCCTGTTAAAGCTGTTCCTATACCTATAATGTTTGCTCCTGCTTTCTCATAGGCATCAATATCTTCTTTAGAGGATATTCCGCCCATTCCTATGATCGGAAGGTCTCTATTTATCTCCGTCATCGCTTCTTTGATGAGTTTTACTTTTTCTAATCCTATTTGAACTACTTCTTTCCCAGAGATGCCTCCTGTTTTGTGTGCTAATACAATCTCTCCAGAGATAGGTTCTTTGTATTCTTCAGGGCCCACTGTGTTTATTGCAGAAAATCCATCCGCTCCTGCCTGGATTAATGCAGAAGTTACTTCTTTGATGTTGTCGATATTAGGAGAAAGTTTACAGAGAACTGGTTTGTCAGTTACTTCTTTAACTGCTTTGAGATAGGTGGATGCAATTTCTCCACTTGAACAGATGGCTTGACCTAATCCTTCTGCATGGGGACAGGAAAAGTTTAATTCTAATCCGTCAGCATAGGGTTCTACTGCTTTTGCTACTGTTGCAAATTCTTCAGGTGTTCCTCCGAAGATAGAGATTAATAGAAATTTATCTTTGGGTAATTCTAAGGTTGCTAGTTCTTTTGCAAAAGCTTCACATCCCGGATTTGCTAATCCTACTGCATTTGTGAACTTATCTTTGTTAATTTGAGCATATACGGGTTCTGGATTTCCTAATCTGACTTCTGGACCTATAGATTTGGTTGTTAGTACTCCTATTTGTGGTATTTCTTCCGCTATTTTTTTTATTACGTCTAATGTTACTGTAATAATACCAGAAGGGATGGTAAACTTGCCTGAGATTGTTTTTCCGAGAAATTCCATAAAGATTAGGTGAGTTAGGATATATTTAAGTTTTATTACTCTTCATACATCATAATTCGGACTCTTAGATAGAGATATGTTGTATGTGCTACTTTTCTTTCAGGACTTTCTGGAACTGTATCATCTTGATTTGTATTGTCTCTTTCCCATTTAGTAGCGGCATAGAATTTTTTAAGACAATTGGTATGGTTGAGACCGTCTAATTTTGATTGAGCTTCATTTAAGTAGATTTCATTTTCTGGAGTTTGTTTTATCCCTAATTTTTGTAACAGTGATTCCCTTGGTGTGCAGTTCATACCTTATCACAAAATTGGCCTCTATTTAAACGTATTGATTATATTTTCCAGTCTTCTGGGAGTTTATCACTAGCTTGTAATGCAGAAAGAATGTCATGTTTCATATTGATTGTTGCTGATCTTGCAGACTCAGCAAATTGCTCCGGATTAGAGTCTTTTTCATATGCGAAAATGATTCCTCTTGATGAATTGACTATTGCACCTGTGCCTTCGTTTGTAAAATTATGAACAGTATCTGCACCAGCTCCTCCTTGAGAACCATATCCTGGAACTAAAAAGAATGTGTGTGGCATTAGTCTTCTTAATTTACTTGCTTGTTCAGGATAGGTAGCACCAACAACAGCTCCTACACTCGAAAATCCTGAATCTCCAATGGAGTCTTTTCCCCAATTTTCAACAGCTCCAGCAACTACTTCAAATACTCTGTCATCATTTATTTTTTGATCTTGAAATTCTATACTTGATGGGTTAGATGTTTTTACTAATACAAAGACACCTTTATTTTTCTCTTTACATACTTCTAAAAATGAATTAATAGAATCAGAACCTAGATAGGGTCCAATGGTGATAATATCTGTATCGAACATTGATTTTGTTGAATCGTCTGGCAAAGGAGATTCTCCCAGGATTGATGAAGCGTATGCATCTGATGTAGATCCAATGTCTTGTCTCTTTGCATCTGCTATGATGATTAAACCCTTTTCTTTTGCATAGGCAATTGTTTCTTGTAATGCTTTTATGCCATCATGACCATACATTTCCCAAAATGCAAACTGTGGTTTTACTGCGGGAACTAAGTCATGGGTTTTATCTATGATCTGGATGAAGAAGTCTTTGAACGCTTCTGCAACAGCTTTTGGAATATTACCATGACGTTCTACATGCTTTTTTACTAAGAATTCAGGTATTTGTTTTAATCTTGGATCTAATCCAATACAAATAGGAGATTGTTTTTCGTTTATTTGTTCTATTAGGGTGTCGAAGATGTTCATATTATATAGTGTAGTTTGATTCTTTTTAAGCATTTCTTATTAATATCTTCTTGAGTAGCCAAATGTTTATTAATCATAAATATTGAGATGTGTAGATGGATAAAACAGGCTTGACAACAGTTGAAAGAGTTGATAGGGGTAATTGGGGAAATCATAATTGGCATTTTACAGAAGGGGACATTCGAACAGCATTTAGAAGAATTCATCAACCTGATAATTCTTATGTTATTTTCAAATCAGTTGCTAATCAGGAAGCTGTGGATTTGCTGATGAAGTATAAAGGAACACGAAAAAATATGAAGGATCCCTGGCAACTCGAACTTCGAGCTGAAAATGATGATCTTGAAGTTGTTCCGGGTGCTAGTGATAGAGATAATCCTCTTTGTTTCACAACACAACTTCTGGAAAGGTACCACAGTGCAATTGACATTTTAGCTTCAGAATCAATATGGGAGCAAAATTTTTCACATTATTCAATGGTAGCAAGAACAGGTATTCCAGATGAAGATTATAATGCTATATTTTGGCCTGAAATTTATATGGTGAACGAGGCTCGTGCAGATGAACTGCAAGGCATAATTATGGATTTATCTAAAGCTGCTAGTTTGGCTTTTTTGAAGAAACAGGAATCTCCTCAAAACTATTATATGGGCGAGATTCAACTTCTTCATGATCAAAAAATTCCCCCTTTGATAATTCAAGAACCACAATTAACTTTTGGTGCTGCAGAATTAGGCCAATACATTGATTTCTTTGCCCAGATGAGTGAGTCCTATAGTTGGTCTGGACGAAGTCATGATGTAGATTGATTGCCCATACCTATTTAAAAAAATAGTAAATTTTTCAAACACCATACATATCCATATAGGCATCGAATTTCTGTTTTATATTTGAGGGAATAGCTTGAGATTCTTTATTGATTAAAACTGGAAACTTATTCTCATACAAATATTCAATAACAGGTCTTATTTTAACAACTGAGAATACAGGAACATTGGTTTTCTCAGCAAATTCTCCTAAGGCATTGGTTCCTTTCACACCAAGTTTAACAGTAGAGATATCATTGGAATCTTGATATAATGCTGTTGTTTGTTCTCTATCAACAGCTAATCCTAATCCAACAATATTAATTGAAATGCCTTCTCCTTTAGCTACATCTTGTAGTTTTTCTATGGCGGTATATTTTGTTGCTGCTGAAGCTGCAACATCATCCACCATAAAGATATTACATCCATCAAATAATTTAGCACCTACTAATGTAGATTTTGCATTGGAGCCTTCTCCGTATGTTTTTATCTCTTTTCGATCAAAAACGATACCTAAATCAATTTCATATTTTTGCCAAAGAGCATATCCTGTGGCTAGAGCGATTGGCATCCCTTTGTAAGCAGGACCGAAAATTAAGTCAATTTTCAAGCCTTTATCGATTTGCTCTTTAATCATGGCAGCATAATATTTTCCCATAGTCTCTGTGAGGGAAGCTTTTTCCCCAAATACGCCCATATTTACAAAATAAGGAGATGGACGTCCATCTTTGAGCATCAATCCTTCTTCAAAGAATAAAATATTATTTGTTGCTAAAATATTGGCGAATTCTTCTTGATATTGTTCCATATTTACCAAGTCAATTGGATTCTATAAAAGGTTTATGGTGATAAAAAAGCGTAACCTTTATATAGTACTGTAGTCTATAGTGCTATAGTACACTGGTTTGGCAGCCTTTACAGTGTGTCATTGGCGTGACACGTATGGTAACAACAATACAGGTGACGGAGGAGGTGCTTGATTACCTCAAACACTTTAGAGATCGTGCTAGTGCGGAATCCTATAATGAAGTGATTAAAAAAATGATCAAGCAAATTTCTAAGCAAGACAGTATGTATGGATATTTAGGGAAGAAATCGATGAAAGGTATTCTAAAAGGTTTGAGGGATGCCGAATGAAATTAAAAATTCCTACAAAGGATAAATATCTTCTTGATAGTAGTGCTTGGTTGGCTTATTTCTATGGGGAAAATAAACAAGTTGCTGATTATATTGAATCGGAATTAATTCTATTGAGTTCTAGTATTTCTTTACTAGAAGTTAAAAGAAAACTTAAAGTGGATAAAATAAGTGTAGAAAGAATTGCCAAAGTAGTTCAATTTATGTCTCAAAGAAGTATTGTGTTAGATGTTACTCAAGAAATTTCAGAGCAAGCTTCAGATATTTCACTAGAAAATGATCTTCCCGTTGTGGATTCAATTATGTACACTACTGCTACAGTGAATAAATCTATATTAGTAACCGGTGACCCACATTACAAAGATATAAAGAATACGGTGGTGATCTCCTAATGGTATTTGCATACACTCAAGGATTGTGGGCATTGTTGATACTTATCCCTTTTATAATTTTATATCTCATTCGGCCAAAAATGATCAAGATGAAGATTCCATCTTTGATGTTTTTGCTCCATGATGAATCTAGTAAACAACAATTAAGCTTTTTACGGAAGTTTTTACGAGATCCTTTATTTTTGATTCAATTATTCCTAATCTTAGCTCTAGCGTTTAGTGTTGCTGAACCATTCATTATTTTACCTAAACAAGAGACTGCTACAAACACAGTCCTCGTATTGGATGGATCAGCTTCTATGCAAGCTGAGTTCAATGGTAAAACTCGGTTCGAGGATGCTGTTGATAGAGCTTTAAAGGATCGAGATGGAAGAGTGAGTGTTGTATTAGCTGGTCAAGTTCCTGAATTACACCTAGAGTCAAGTGGATCTACTCGTGCAGGACAGATTTTAAGAGGTTTGGATGCAAGAGACACAGCAACGAATTTGGCTGGAGCCATGTTTATGGCAAAAGATCTCTTAAGGAATAAGAAAGGTCAAGTAATTGTTTATTCAGATTTCCTCACTACTAATTCAGAGGATAATGTGTTGATGGCTAAACGATCTTTGAATGCAGAAGGTATTATTGTACGATTGGAGAATGTTGGATTTGAGACAGATAATGTAGGTATTGTAGACATGGATGTCAATAAAGTCAATGTGTTAGCAACCGTGAAGAATTATGCAGATCAAGCACGAGAGGTGCAACTACAATTAGTTAAAGATGATAAAGTGCAAGAATCCAAACAAGTAAAAATGGGACCCAACAGTATTGAATCGGTAAGTTTCCCAACACTATCTGGTGTGAGTAGTGTGAAAGTAAATGCAAAGGATAATTTCTTGCTAGATAATACAGCTCACGTAAGTTCTCCTCTAGGCGATAAAATCAAAGTGTTGATGATCACGAATAACAACAATAATTTCATCATAAAGGCAATGCAAGCTATTGGTATCTTTGATATTGAGACAAGGGCACCCCCTATTGTAAAAGCATTTGACTTAGATCACGATATTATTGTATTGGCAGACATAGAAAAAACCATTGTTCCAAGTGATGTCATAGATATTAAACGATATATACAGAAAGGTGCTTTGGTGATTGTAGCAGGGGATGAGGATATTCCTAAATTAGGTTTACAAGATCTATTGCCAATTACTATTGAAGGAACAGGAGAATCTACTGGGATAAATGTTAAAATTATTAATGAGTTTACTAAAGACAAGGATTTTGGTACGAGCAAAAAGCATATTATAGGAGCTCCTAAGGAAGGAGCTATCGTGTATGCTGTAGCTGATGATGACAGTCCTATGTTAGCAGAAATGAAAGTCAAAGATGGAACTTTACTATGGTATGGTATTATTGATACTGGATCAGAGTTTAAGGCTACTGAAGATTATCCTATTTTTTGGTTTTCTTTGTTGACCACTTTACTCAATACGGAAGATATTAGAGAGTATAATTTCAAATTGGAAGAACAGCCAGGACAGTATGAACAAGGAATTCATGAAGTTGATGACAAAATGATCGCTTTAAACTTATTACATGAAGGAGAATCAGATATCGGAAGAAGTTCTCAAATTATTGAGGAAGATCAAGCAGCATTCCAGAATAAGAGTTTCAAAGGATTTGCAAAGCAAGATTTTAGTGTTCCTTTGCTCATCATTGCATTATTATTTGTGTTAGGAGAGATTTTTTATCTTAAATGGAGGGGTGATTTCTAATGCCTATGCAACACCCTGCTTTACTATGGTTAATCATTCCTGCAATTATTGGACTCTTGTTTATGTTACGATTGGATTTAGTTAAGTTTCACGATAAGAAGGAGCAAAAGCAATATGATAAACATAAACGAAAAAGAAGATTAATTGCTACCGTATTTACTATAGTCATTATTTGTTTAATTGCTATAGCGGCATCTTCACCCTTTACTACTACTTTAACTAAAGAGAAAGGAAACCCTCAATTGGTTATTTTGTCAGATAACTCGAGCAGTATGAATTTATTTGAATCAGGATTATCAAATGTATTAGGATCAAAGTTGGAGGGAGAGTTTCCTGTTACTGTACGTCAGATTGGAGTTGGAGATAGAAGTGCTTTAGGAGATGGAATTTTAAATAATATGCAAGGTGATGATAGTCTTTTACTAGTAAGTGACGGTCAAAGTACTCATGGACGAGACTTTGGAGATATTTTACGATTAGCGTATGATTTGAACACAACAATCAGTGCTATGAACTTAGTTGCTCAGAAAAGTGATGCATCTATTCAGATTTTAGGTCCTGATAAGCAGATTGAACAGTTAGATACTGAGTTTTTGGTGGCTGTGAACAAAGTTGGAGATCCAAGCTGTAGTATTACCATAAAGAGCGATGGAAATATTGTCGTTCAAACATCCAAGTTAGAAGATTTTACATTTAATCGAAGATTTGGCCAGGGAGATCATAAATTACATGCACAAATGGCTTGTCAGAATGATCATTTTTCTGCAAACAATCAATATTTTAAAACCATCCAAATAGTACCAAAACCGAAGATACTCTATCTAGCAAAGGAAGCTTCACCACTTGATACTTCTTTCACACGATACTATCGATATGAAAGAACACCTACCATGCCGAGTTCATTATCATCCTACCAAGCTGTAGTGATTAATGATTTTAGCGCTCAAGAATTACTTCCCCATACACCATTATTACAAGATTATGTGGCTGAAGGAAATGGGTTAGTCGTTGTGGGAGGAAAAAATGCATATGATCAAGGAGGATACAAAAATAGTCTTTTAGAAGCGATGCTTCCTGTTCAAGTTGGTACTAGCGATAAATCTGAGGAAGGATCATTAAATATTATCATTGTTATAGATATTTCAGGAAGTACGGGATCAGGATTTTCCTCTGGAGGAGATTCTTCCAAAGTGGATGTCGAGAAGAGTTTGGCTATCGATATCTTAAAAGATATTCGAGTTAATGATAAAGTAGGTGTCGTTGCCTTTAATCGACAAGCATATGATGTGAGTCCTTTGACCAGTTTATCAGAGAAGAGAGATATTACTACTAAGATTGCTCGTCTTCAAGATTCAGGAGGGACTGAAATCTTTAAAGGATTGAGAAGAGCTTCCCAAATGTTGGCTTTTGTTGAAGGTGGAAAGAATATTGTGATTATTTCAGACGGAGAGACACAATTTGGTCCTACTGTATTATCATATGCAGATGTTTTAGCTACAGGCGGAATTAAGATTCATGCGGTGGGTATTGGAGAAAATCAAAAACATGAGTTTATGCAAGCTTTAGCAAGGGTAGGAAATGGTGTCTACTTGAAACCTAGTGAACATGAACAACTTAAGATTTTATTTGATAATCCAGAGCCTGGACAAAAAGATAGAGATTCACTTACCATTGTCAATTCAAATCATTTTATTACTCAAGAATTAACGTTACAAGCTAAACTAACTGGATTTAATCAAGTCGTTGCAAAACAAAGTGCAAGAACCTTGGTTACGACGTTTGATGGGAGTACGATTGTTGCAGAGCATCGATTTGGGCTCGGAAGAATTGTGAGTGTTGCTACCGATGATGGAACCGCTTGGTCTGGTCAATTGTTTAAAGCACCTAATTCATTGTTGTGGACACGTATGGTGAACTATGCTATTGGAAACCCTACAAGAAAGAGTGACTTTACGGTTCGAATGGATGATGTCCAATTAGGAGATGTTGTAACCATTACTGTTCAAAGTGGACAATTTCCTACTCATAACTTAGTTACATTCAGTAAAGTAGGAGAAAATTTGTATGAAGGAACTTTTACACCCAAATCAGTTGGATTTTATGACTTTTTTGGAGGGAGTGTAGGTGTGTCCTATCCTAAAGAGTTTACTCAAGTAGGCGTTCATGATAATCTTGAAGGTCTTGTTGGAAGCACCGGCGGACAAATGTTTGATTTGAATGATGTAGAAGAGTTAAAACAGTTTGTCCAGGAAAATTCCGTTCGGATTCAACAAACGGTACGATATTGGAGATGGCCTTTCATTATGGCGGCTTTAGGTTTATTCATAATTCAATTATTTATACGGAGATACTCAAAAAGATAGGTGATAACAATGGCATACATGAAAAAAAATGTAAACATGATATTAATTTTGGTAGTGGTGGTGTTAGCACTCTCCTTTACTGTTTTTACAACAGTAACGCAGGAAAGTTACTACAATCTTACCGAGAGTTTTGACATGAAATCTAAAGAATTAGATCTTGTGACTAAAACGCTTAACTTGGAGAAGAATAAGCTAGATGAAACTTCCTATCAATTAACTATTAAGAAATCTCGAGAAGAGAGCTTATCTAAGATTAGTGAGGAATTATCTCAAGAAAAAGGTAAGTTAGAGACAGAAAAATCAAAGTTAAATGCAGATTTGGCTCAAAAATCAACTGAATTAATTTCCGTTAAAGATGAATTGAATACATTAGCTGTTCAGGTATCCAATTTGAAAGATGATATTGTGGGATTAGAGGCTGATGTAGATAAATATAGAGACCGAGCAGATGATAGAACAAGTGAGAGGGATGAGGCGTGCGGATTAATCACCGTAGAAAAGCCGAGTTTTTGCTAATGAAATCGTTTAAGTATGCCATCAATGACGTGAAAAAGCATTTAACCTATTTTATTGCTTTTGATTCACTGTTGACTTCGTTATTGATTTATCTCGGTGTGTATTTTGTCTTTGTTTCGATAGCTTTCAAGGGAGTGTTGGCAATTTTACCTGCTGGATTGTATCTCTGGTATGATCTCAGATTAAAATTACGACAAAATGTGGTTCGAAATGTCGAGGAGAAGTACCCTGACATGGATGAACAGTTAATCACTGCTTCAGAATATCCACAGGATGAGAATAATCCCTTTGTTAATGAACTTCATAGAGAAACAATGAGTGAATTGAAGAAAGTTGAATTGAGTAGGTTTATTGATATGAATGTTAATTCCAAGAAATTAGGTGGGATTGTTGTGTTGTCATTATTGATAATCGTTTTTGCCCATTTTGGATTGTACTATGATGTTACAGGAAACTTTGGAGATATTGTTGATAAAGTGAAGCCAGTATTCTCTCAAGGGGGAGACGATTCAGGTAGTGGCGGAACAGAACAAGTAGTTGGAAAAGAAGGTGGATCAGACATTTATGGAGAGGCAAGTCTTGCAGATTTAGGAGATGATGCTGTAGATCTGAGTTTGCTCAGTAATAATATGGAGTTTGACTCTACAAATATTTATGATATTCAAGAAAGACAATTCAAAGATGTGATGTTGTTTCCATCAGATATTCAGACGGTGGAATCGGATGTTTCAACACAAGGAGAAGTAAGTAAAGAACATGCAGAACTGGTGAAAAATTATTTTCTCCAGGCGGCGAGGTGATGATGATGGATAATCAATTTACAAATTTGATAATTACTGAGGTGATTCGAAAATGAAATTATCTCGATCAAAGATCTCGAAACTTCATTTTCGCTTACATAATGTACTTAGAGGTGATCTATAATGAGCAAAACACATACTTTAACTTATATTTATACTGAGGTGATTCGAAAATGAAGTCATACAAAGCAACCTTCGACTCCGTTAAAAAGGAGATCAGTAAGGTCATTGTAGGTCAGGAACAG
>Ga0187833_10006091_pt1 | contig 11232 bp, 10 predicted proteins | sample ETNtaG_37_FD_167968 | JGI IMG/M metagenome (GOLD analysis project Ga0187833, IMG submission 167968) | Marine microbial and viral communities from oxygen minimum zone, Eastern Pacific Ocean - ETNP2014_SV_400_PacBio MetaG (Illumina Assembly) | ecosystem: Environmental > Aquatic > Marine > Hypoxic... | reverse complement strand
ATGAGTGTTTATGTGGAAAATACAAAAGAATGAAATTTAGAGGCATTGTATGTGAAAAATGTGGAGTTGAGGTTACTAAATCAAATGTAAGAAGAGATAGAATGGGACACATAGAATTAGCTTGTCCCGTTTCACATATATGGTTTTTAAAATCATTACCGAGTAGAATTTCAGCAGCCATTGATATGAAACTTAAGGATGTGGAAAAGGTTTTGTATTTTGAAAGTTTTATGGTTATTGAACCCGGACTTACTAAACTTAAAAAAAATCAACTTCTTTCTGAAGAAGAATATTTAAAGGCTCAGGAAGAATATGGCGCTGATGCATTTGAAGCAGGTATAGGAGCAGAAGCTATAAGAAAAGAGTTGGTGAATTTAGATCTAAAAGCTGAACGAGAAAAATTAAAATTAGTATTACAAGAAGTTGAATCTAAAGTTGCTGAAGAAAGGGCAATTAAACGATTAAAATTAATAGAAGCATTTATAAATTCAGGAAATAAACCAGAATGGATGATTTTAACATGTATTCCGGTCATTCCTCCAGAACTTAGGCCTTTAGTTCCGCTTGATGGAGGAAGATTTGCTACCTCTGATTTAAACGATTTATACCGAAGAGTAATTAATAGAAATAATAGACTGAAAAGATTAATGGATTTGAAGGCTCCTGACATAATTGTGAGAAATGAAAAAAGAATGTTGCAAGAGTCCGTTGACGCGTTATTTGATAACGGAAGGAGAGGAAGAGTAATAACAGGTTCAGGAAAACAACCACTCAAATCTTTAGCAGAAATGTTAAAAGGTAAACATGGAAGATTTAGACAAAATTTATTAGGTAAAAGAGTGGATTATTCTGGAAGGTCGGTAATTGTCGCAGGTCCTGAACTTAAACTTCACCAATGCGGACTTCCAAAAAAAATGGCTGTAGAATTATTTAAACCTTTTCTGTACGCTAGATTGAACAAACTTGGTTTAGCAACAACCATAAAGCAAGCGAAAAGATTAGTCGAAAAAGAGAAGCCAGAACTTTGGGATGCTTTAGAGACAATTATTAGAGAACATCCCGTAATTTTAAATAGAGCACCCACTTTACATAGACTTGGCGTTCAGGCTTTTGAAGCGAAACTGATAGAAGGTAATGCTATAGAGTTACATCCTTTGGTATGTGCAGCTTTTAATGCTGATTTTGATGGTGACCAAATGGCTGTACACATACCATTGAGTTTAGAAGCTCAATTAGAATCTCGCGTATTAATGATGTCAACAAACAATATATTAAGTCCATCTAATGGAAAACCGATAATCGTTCCTAGTCAAGATATGATTTTAGGATTATATTATTTGTCTCAAGCTATGGATGACAAAGAGAAAGATAAGAAATCCAAAGGATATTTTAATACTATTACCGAAATAGAGCAAGCCATAGAAAACAAAAGTATAAGTCTACATTCTAATATAATTTGTAGATTTGAAACTGTTGATTCTAATGGAAATAAAATTTTAGAAAAATACCATACTACCGCAGGAAGATTTATTTTATCTAATATTTTACCAAAAAATCATAAAATTAAATTTAATTTAATTAATAAATTGTTAACAAAGAAAAATGTTTCTGAAATTATTGATCTTGTTTACCGTTACTGTGGACAAAAGGAAACTGTAATTTTTTGTGACAGATTAAAAACATTGGGTTTTAAACATGCATTTAAAGCAGGAATCTCTTTTGGAAAAGATGATTTAATTATACCAAAAACAAAAGAAAAATTTGTTAATGATGCTAAAAGGCTGGTAGAGGACTACGAAAGTCAATATGCAGAAGGTTTAATAACAAGAGGGGAAAAATATAATAAAGTAATTGATGTTTGGTCTAAATGTACTGATTTAGTAGCAAATGAAATGATGAAAGAAATTTCATCTGCAACAAAAAAAATGCCTAATGACCGAGTTGAGACGAATTCAGTTTTTATGATGGCAAATTCTGGCGCAAGAGGATCTGCCGCGCAAATGAAACAATTAGCTGGTATGAGAGGTTTAATTGCTAAACCATCTGGAGAAATTATAGAGACTCCTATAACTGCAAATTTTAAAGAAGGATTAACAGCATTAGAGTATTTTAATTCCACTCATGGAGCTAGAAAAGGTTTGGCTGACACTGCTTTAAAAACAGCAAACTCTGGTTATTTGACCAGAAGACTTTGTGATGTTGCTCAAGATATTTCAATTACAAAAGATTATTGTGGTGCAAAATTAAAAGAGTCTATTTCATTATCAGAAGTAATTGATGGTGGTAATGTTATGGTGAGCCTATCAGATCGCGTTTTAGGAAGATCAGCAGCTGAAGATATAAAACACCCTATTACTGGCGAAGTTTTAGTGAGGAAAAGAGAATTGATTGATGAACAATTATGCGAAAAAATAGATACGGCTGGGGTAAAAACTGTTCGAGTTCATTCAGTAATGACTTGTATTTCACAAGAAGGTGTTTGTGCGGTTTGTTATGGAAGAGATTTATCTAGAGGAAAATTAGTCACAATAGGTGAAGCAATAGGAATGATAGCAGCACAATCAATTGGAGAACCAGGAACACAATTAACGATGAGAACATTTCATGTTGGTGGAACAGCCCAAATTAAAGAACAGTCTCAGGCTATAGCACATTTTGCTGGCAAAATTAATATTATAAATAGAAATATAATTGAAGATTCTAAGAAAAATAAAATTATAATGGGGAGGAATACCCAGATATCTATTCAAGATGACAATAGTCAGCAACTTGCAGTCTACAAAGTACCTTATGGAGCGAAACTTTTTTGTGACAATAATGAGAAAATATCAAAAGGTAAAAAAATCTGTGAGTGGGATCCTTATACATTACCTGTAATTGCAGAAAAAAGCGGAGTAGTAAGTTATATGGATTTAGTTGATGGAATATCCTTAGCTGAAATAGCTGACGATGCTACTGGGATAACTTCAAAATCAGTTTTAGATTGGAGATCTCAATCAAAGAATACTGAATTAAAACCACGAATTACATTAAGAGATGAAAAAGGAAATGTTATAAAAAAAGCTGACGATAATGAAGCTAGGTATTATTTAGTTCCTGATTCAATTCTTTCTGTAAATGATGGTCAACAAGTTTCAGCAGGCGATGTTTTAGCTAGACTACCTAAAGCAACATCGAAAACAAAAGATATTACCGGAGGTTTACCAAGAGTGGCTAATTTGTTTGAAGCAAGAAAACCCAAAGACAGTGCTATTATTGCTGAGAATGACGGAGTTATACAATTTGGGAAAGAACTCAGAGGTAAGCAAAAAATTTCTATAAATAAAAATGATGACACAGTATCATCTTATTTAATTCCTAAAGGAAAACATATTAATTTCAACCAAGGTGAAAAAATTAAAAAGGGAGAATATCTTTTGGATGGCAGTCCAGCACCACATGATATTTTAAGAATTTTAGGCGTTGAAGCTCTAACAGAGTATTATGTTCATGAAGTTCAGGAAGTTTATCGTTTACAAGGTGTTGTTATAAATGACAAACATATAGAAACAATATTGAGACAAATGTTAAAGAAGGTTGAGATTAAAGTGGCAGGAGACTCTAAATATTTGAAAGATGAACTTGTTGACAAAATTGATTTTGATATTGAAAATGGGAATTTAAAAATGGAAGGAAAAAAACTTGCTGAAGCTGAAAGAATATTGTTAGGAATTACTAAAGCATCTCTACAAACCAAATCATTTATATCAGCGGCTTCATTTCAAGAAACTACAAGAGTTCTTACAGATGCTGCTATTAAAGGTAAAGTTGACACACTTAAAGGCTTAAAGGAAAATGTTATTGTTGGACGTCTAATTCCTGCGGGCACAGGACACACACAGATTAAGTGGCAAAAAATTGCAAAAGAAAGAGATGATGCTCTGTCTCAACAATCTACTGACGAATCCTCTAATAAACAGCTTCCAACTTCTTGATAAAACCTTAATTATCTAGTTATTCAGTTGACTTTCAACTTTTCAATTAGTAGTTTAGCGAAATTTTGATGGTTAGAAGTAGGGCCGTACTAGCCTTAAACGCTAGCTGAAAGTTTGGATTAATTCAAATAAAGATTACTTTTTCCCGTCACAAAAATAAAATTAATTAATTATGCCAACAATAAATCAGTTGATTAAGAGATCTAGAATTAAACCGAAACTAAGAAGTAAGGTTCCGGCTCTAGAGAAATCTCCGCAAAAAAAGGGCGTTTGTACAAAAGTTTATACAACAACACCTAAAAAACCAAACTCAGCTTTAAGAAAAGTTGCTAGAGTTAGATTATCTAACGGTCACGAAGTTACATGTTACATCCCAGGAGAAGGTCATAACCTACAGGAACATTCAGTAGTTTTAATAAGAGGGGGTAGAGTAAAAGATTTACCAGGGGTGCGTTATCATATTTTGCGAGGCAATTTAGATACTCAAGGAGTTTCAGCTAGAAAACAACAAAGATCTAAGTACGGAGCTAAAAAACCCAAATAAAAATATGTCAAGAAAAAACAAACCACCAAAGAGGATTTTTTATCCAGAAGCAAAGTATCAATCATTAGTTTTATCAAGGTTTATTAATTTTGTTATGTACAATGGTAAAAAGGCTGCAGCAGAAAAAATAATTTATGCAGCATTAGATCAAATAAAAAACAAAACTAAAGAAGACCCAATAAAAATTTTTAATGATGCAATAACTAACATTCGTCCTAATTTAGAAGTCAGATCACGAAGGGTTGGTGGAGCAACGTATCAGGTTCCACAGGAAGTTAAAATAAAAAGATCACATACATTGGCTTTACGATGGCTTTTAGAAGCCGCAAGAAAAAGAAAAAATAAAACAATGCCAGAAAAATTATTTAATGAGCTTATGGATGCTTCACAAAAAAAAGGAAATGCTATCAAAAAAAGAGAAGACACTCATAAAATGGCAGAATCGAATAAAGCTTTTGCCCACTTTAGGTGGTAATCATGACTAGAACTCACAATTTAGAAAAATATAGAAATATCGGGATCATGGCACATATTGATGCTGGAAAAACCACTACCACTGAAAGAATATTATATTATACAGGAAAAAGTCACAAAATTGGTGAAGTTCATGATGGAGCCGCAACAATGGACTGGATGGAACAGGAACAAGAAAGAGGAATTACAATTACATCAGCTGCTACCACATGTTTTTGGAAGAATCACAGAATTAATATTATAGATACACCAGGTCATGTTGATTTTACGATTGAAGTCGAAAGATCTTTAAAAGTCTTAGACGGTGCTGTGTGCGTTTTTGATGGTGTAGCTGGAGTCGAACCTCAGTCTGAAACAGTTTGGAGACAGGCAGATAAATATAAAGTTCCAAGAGTTTGTTTTGTAAACAAATTGGATAGAACAGGTGCGGATTTTTTTATGTGTGTTGATATGATTAAAGATCGACTAGGAGCAAAACCTCTAGTAATGCAAATACCTGTTGGCATTGAAGCTTCTCTAAAAGGTGTAGTTGATTTAATTAAAATGAAAGCAGTTTTATGGAAAGAAGAAAAGTTAGGTGCGGAATTCGAATATGTAGAAATACCAAAAGAATTACAAGAAAAAGCAAAAAAATATAGAAAAGAATTATTAGAAACTGCAGTAGAGCAGAATGAAAAACTGATGGATGATTATTTAAATGGAAAAGAGATATCAGAAGCTGATTTGATATCTTGTGTTAGAAAAGGATGTTTAAAATTTGACTTTGTACCAGTATTAACTGGATCAGCATTTAAAAATAAGGGAGTTCAACCATTATTAGATGCTGTTGTAGATTTTTTGCCAAGTCCAATTGATATTGGATCAATTAAAGGAACTAAACCAGATTCCAATGATGAGATTGAAAGAAAATTTAATGATAATGAATCTTTTTCTTCATTAGCTTTTAAAGTGGCAACAGACCCTTTTGTAGGAACTTTAACGTTTATAAGAATTTATTCAGGCTCACTAAAAACGGCTACTGGAATTTATAATACTTCGAAAGATAAGGAAGAAAGAGTTGGCAGAATGTTATTAATGCATGCGAATAGTAGAGAAGATGTAAAAGAAGCTAATACTGGAGATATAGTAGCTTTGGCTGGTCTCAAATATACAATAACAGGACACACTTTATGCAATGAAGACAATCCTATTATTTTGGAACCCATGGAATTTCCAGATCCTGTTCTTGAAATTGCTGTTGAACCTAAAACTAAAGGGGACCAAGAAAAAATGGGAGAAGCATTAGGGAGATTGGCTAGAGAAGATCCATCATTCAGAGTTACTTCTGATGAAGAATCTGGCCAAACAATAATAAAAGGTATGGGCGAATTACATTTAGATATTATTGTTGATAGAATGAAAAGAGAGTTTAAAGTTGAAGCCAATATTGGAGCTCCACAAGTTGCTTATAGAGAAACAATTTTAAAATCAGTAGAAAATACATATATACATAAAAAACAAAGTGGTGGAGCTGGACAGTTTGCAAAGGTTGAATTGAGTGTTGAGCCTTTACCTCCAGGAAAAGGTAGGGAAATTGAAAATAAAATCAAAGGTGGAGCTATTCCAAAAGAATTTATTCCAGGAGTTGAAAAAGGAATTGAAAGCGTAGCTGATAGCGGAATATTAGCTGGATTTCCTTTAATAGATTATAAAGTTACCATTATAGATGGATTACATCACGATGTAGATTCAAGTGTTTTAGCATTTGAAATTGCATCAAGAAATTGCTTTAAGGAAGCATGTACTAAAGCAGCTCTTAAACTTTTAGAACCAATAATGAGAGTGGAAGTGGTTACACCAGAAGATTACATGGGAGATGTTATTGGTGATTTAAACAGTAGACGTGGTCAGGTTTCAACAACAGATAAAAGAGGTAATGCAACCGTAATAAGCGCGATGGTGCCTCTAGCTAATATGTTCGGTTATATTAATAATCTTAGATCAATGTCTCAAGGAAGGGCATCATATTCAATGTTTTTTGATCACTATGAAAAAGTTCCTCAAAACGTTCAAGACGAAGTAACAAAGAAACTGGCTTAAATTTATGGATAAACAAAATATAAGGATTCATCTCAGAGCTTACGATAATAAAATTTTAGATTTATCAACTATAGAAATAGTTAATACAGCTAAGAGGACTGGAGCACAAGTAAAAGGCCCAATTCCTCTACCAACTAAAAAAGAAATTTTTACAGTACTAAGATCACCCCATATTGATAAAAAAAGCCGTGAACAGTTTGAAACTAGAACACACAAAAGAATGATAGATATTTTAGAACCAACACCACAAACTGTCGAAGCGTTAATGAAATTAGATTTAGCTTCAGGAGTAGATATAGAAATAAAACTATAGAAAATTATTATGGATATTGGATTAATAGGAAAAAAAATTGGAATGACGAGGGAATTTTTTGATTCAGGTATTTCTGTTCCTGTTACGGTTCTTTTTATTGAAAAAGGAAGAATACTAGACGTTATAACTAAGGAAAAAAGAGGATATGACGCTATCAGAGTGGGATTTGGGAAAATAAAAACTTCAAAAATAACAAAGCAAATGAAAGGTGTGTTTGCAAAAAAGGGCACAGAACCAAAAAAAATATTGAGAGAATTTAGGGTAAAAAATATCTCCGATTTTAAAGAAGGTAACGAAATAGGTTTAGAACTTTTTAAGGATCAAAAATTTGTGGATATAACATCAAAAACTATAGGAAAAGGATTTGCTGGATCTATGAAACGACATAATTTTTCTGGTCTTCGAGCTTCTCATGGTGTTTCAGTGTCTCACAGAGCCCATGGTTCAACGGGACAGAATCAAGATCCTGGAAAAGTTTTTAAAGGTAAGAAGATGGCTGGCCACATGGGAGATAAATTTAGAACAATTCAAAATCTTGAAATAATTAAGTCCGATCTTGAAAATAATCTTATATTTGTGAAAGGATCAGTTCCAGGTTCTAAAAATTCATTAGTTTTAATACAAAAAAATTCTAAAAAAATTAAAAGAACAACTACGCTAGAAAAGAATAAAAAATTACAAGCAGAATCAATCAAATCTTCTGCTAAAACTAAAATAAAAGCAACAACAACAATAACAAAAGAAACGCCGGTTAAAAAGACAGAAAAAAAAGAGGAAAAGAAAAAATAATGAAATTGAAAGTAATTAATATAGATGGTAAAAAAGTTGATGATATTGAAATTTCAGATAAAATTTTTTCACTAAAACCTGATAAATATTTGATCCAATCTTTGATTGATTGGCATTTTAATCATTTTAAAGCAAGAGTTGCGAAAACAAAACAACGAAGTGAGATTAAGGGATCTACTGCAAAAATATATGCACAAAAGGGTACAGGTGGCGCAAGACATAGTAGTAGGAAAGCCCCCATCTTTGTAGGCGGTGGTGTTGCTCATGGTCCCAAAGGTGCGATTTATAAAATAAATAAAATAAACAAAAAGATAAAAAAAAATGGATTATTTCACGTTTTATCACAAAAAAATAAACTAAATTTACTTTTTGTTGTTGAAGATTTCAAAGAAGAGATAAAAAAGACTAAATTATTTAATAATTTTTTAGAAAAAATGAAATTAAAAAATTCTATTATAATTTCAGATAAAAATTCTAAAACAAAAATTATGAAGTCTACTAGAAATATTGCAAATTTAAAAATTATTGAACAAGATGGAGTTAATGCTTATGATATTTTAAAATATAAAAACGTTATATTTACCATTTCTTCAATTAAGTCTTTTCAAGATAGAATTACAAAATGAAAAAACTCCATTATTTAGATACAATTATTTCGCCAAATATTACAGAAAAATCAACAGCCCTATCTGAATTTAATAAAATTGTTTTTAAAGTTCATAAAGGTGCCTCCAAAAGCTCAATTAAAAGAAGCATAGAAAAAATATTTAAAGTAAATGTTGTGAAAATTAATACAATAAATTTAAAAGGCAAAACTAAAATAGTAAGAAATAAAAAAACGTCCAAAACAGGTTATAAAAAAGCAATTATTACTTTAAAAAAAGGTCAAAATATAGATTTAGCTACTGGAGTATAATTTTATGTCATTGAAAATTTTTAAATCATATACAAAATCTACGAGAGGAACGGTTTTGGTTAATAAAATAAATTTATGGAAAGGAAAGTCTTTAAAAACATTAACCATTGGAAAAAATTCTACTGGTGGAAGAAATAATTTGGGTAGAATTACCTCAAGAAATAGAGGCTCAGGTCATAAAAACAAATATAGAAAGATCGATTTTTATAGAAATAAAGATGATTTAAAAGCTAAAATCGAAAGAATTGAATATGACCCAAATAGATCAGCTTATATTGCTTTAGTTAAATATGAAGATGGAACTTTTAATTATATTCTTGCTCCTAGCAAAATCAAAATAGGTGACGAAATTATTTCGGGAAGAAATAAAGAAATCAAAATAGGTAACTGTATGCCTTTATCTGATATTCCTGAGGGGACGAACATTCATAATATCGAATTATCTCCTAATGGCGGTGGTAAACTGGTACGTTCTGCCGGATTATCAGCACAAATTTCAGGATTAGACGAAAATTATTGTATTATAAAATTAGGATCAGGTGAAATAAGAAAAGTTATTAATACAGCGAGAGCGACAATTGGCTCTGTATCAAATAACGATCATCAAAATATTAAATTAGGGAAAGCAGGAAGAAATAGATGGAAAGGCAAAAGACCGTCTGTTCGAGGTGTGGCCATGAATCCCGTAGACCATCCTCATGGTGGAGGCGAAGGAAAAACTTCTGGTGGACGAAATCCAGTATCACCGTGGGGACAATCGGCGAAGGGTTTAAAAACAAGAAAAAACAAAAAAACAAATAAATTTATAATTTCAAGAAAGAAAAAGAGGATATAATTTATGTCTAGATCAGTATGGAAAGGACCATTCGTAGATCCAAATTTACTAAAAAAAGTTGAAAAACTGAAAGACAAAACAAATACAACTCCAATAAAAACCTGGTCAAGAAAAAGCACTATTATTCCAGAATTTGTTGGTCATAGTTTTCTAATACATAATGGTAAAAAATTTATTCCAATAAAAATATCTGATGAAATGGTTGGACACAAGTTAGGTGAATTTTCACCAACAAGACAATTTTCGAGTCACACTCCAGCAGATAAAAAAGCGGCACAAGAGGCTGCTGCATCTTCTACTGTTGGTGAAAAACCTAAACTTAAAGGAACTCAGGGAGGCGAAAATGAAAAAAAATAAAAATATAGTAAAAGCAATAAATAAAAATGTTAGATCAAGCCCAAGAAAAATAAATATTTTGCTTAAAAATATACGTGGAAAAAAAGTAGATATGGTTATTAGAGATTTGTCGTTCGCAAGACAAAGAATAGCTTCAGAGATTAAAAAAACTGTGCAATCAGCTATAGCAAATGCTGAAAATAATAATCAGTATGATATTGACAATTTATATGTAAAGGAAGCTTACGTTGGAAAATCAATAGTTTTAAAAAGATTTAGAGCTAGAGCTAAAGGAAGAGCTTCCGGTATTAAAAAACCGTATGCTAATCTTACCATTATTTTATCTGAAAACACCAATAAGAAAGAGGAATTACATGGGACAAAAAGTTAATCCAATAGGTTTAAGGGTAGGTATCAATAGAGGTTGGGATTCTATTTGGTTTGCTAAAAAGCGCGAATATGGAAAATTTTTAATAGAAGATTATAAAATTAGAAATTATATAAAAAAAAATGTTGTAAATTCTGGAGTTTCACAAGTGATAATTGAGAGAACAGCAAGAAAGTGCATTGTTTCTATTTATACATCTCGACCTGGATTTGTAATTGGAAAAAAAGGATCAGATGTAGATAAAATAAAAAAGAATTTGTCAAAAATAACAAATAGCGAAATTAGTTTAAATATTAAAGAAGTTAAAAAACCGGAGTTGAACGCTTATCTCGTTGCAGAAAATATAGCTCAACAACTAGTTAAAAGAATAGCCTATAGAAAAACTATGAAGAGAGCGATGCAATCCGCATTAAGATTGGGAGCTAAAGGTATCAGAGTATGTTTAGCCGGAAGGTTAGCAGGAAATGAAATAGCACGAACGGAATGGCTAAGAGAAGGAAGTGTACCTCTTCATACATTTAGGGCCGATGTTGATTATGCTGAAGCAGAAGCTTTGACTACTTACGGAATAATTGGAATTAAAG
>Ga0187833_10006089_pt1 | contig 11233 bp, 8 predicted proteins | sample ETNtaG_37_FD_167968 | JGI IMG/M metagenome (GOLD analysis project Ga0187833, IMG submission 167968) | Marine microbial and viral communities from oxygen minimum zone, Eastern Pacific Ocean - ETNP2014_SV_400_PacBio MetaG (Illumina Assembly) | ecosystem: Environmental > Aquatic > Marine > Hypoxic... | reverse complement strand
CTATAACAATCTGCTGTAATGAATGAAGCCCACAGGTGTAGTTTTGGATTTTCTGGATGTATAACTTATCTGTAATAAATCAAACACATGAGCAATGATATAGAAAATATACTAAATAAAATTAAAAAGCCTTGACTCTGAACTGGCGAATGAACTGTTTAACAAGATTTATAAATAAGTCAGAAAAAAACACCCACCCCAAACCACATCTGTAATATCCCTGTGAATCTTGAGGTTCTAAGTTTCCCCTTGATTTCAGTAATTACCTGAGTAGTATAATCCTTAGTATTTCTACAATCTACAAGATTTCATACCATACAGATGTATACCATCAAATGATGGATATGCTTTTCATAAATAATTAGTCTTGCCTTTCTGGATATCATTATAATAGAGCAAAGCTAAGAGAGTTTAAAATGCTTGTTTTAACAAGGAAGCAAAATGAATAAAGAAGAAGATATTGAGGCTTGCGAACAAGCGATAAAGATTAACACTGAAGATCGTTTGCTACTTCACCAGTTACGCTTGCTTGAATGGATGGATGCTAAGTATAGCAATGAAGAAGGAGGAAGTGATGAATGTGTGCCGGCAGAATCCGTACTTCCTGACAAATGGCATTTAACTAAAGGTGTAACGTTGTATCCGTGGCAGACAGAATGTATCAGGAGCTGGTTTAGAAATAACACCAGAGGTACTGTCAAGGTGGTTACAGGAGGCGGTAAAACTATATTGGCACTGGCTATAATAGAAAGATTACAGAATAAAAAGTTGTCTGATCTACGTGTTGCTATCATTGTCCCTACAATAGTATTGATGAACCAGTGGTATGAAGAGCTAATTAAGCATAGCAATTTGTCTGCAGGGTTTATTGCGAGGCACGGAGGAGGGTATAAAGATGATTTCTCCGGAGATCATCGTATATTGATTTGTGTTCTTGCTTCAGCGTATAAGGAATTACCAAAGATAGTAAAGGAAGCAAAGATCGGGAATAAGCTTTTTCTAATTGCCGATGAATGCCATAGGTTTGGTGCAAAGAAAATGTTACGTGTATTTGAAACAGAACGGGCTTTTAGTTTAGGGTTGTCTGCCACTCCGGAGCGTGATGAGAATGAAAACGAAGATGAGAATATTCTTGACAATGATAGTTTCGGGTACGAGGACACCCCTTTAGGTAAAGAACTGGGGAAAGTTATTTATGATTTTACTTTATCTCATGCATTAAAGCTTGGGATAATTCCACAGTTTACCATAAATCATTATGGTCTAGACTTAAACTATGAAGAACGGGTTCGGTATGATCGCCTTTCTAAATTTATCAAAGATAAAAGAAATGAACTACAGGAGCAAGCTCCTAAAGGATGTTCTTTTTTTGCATGGGTCATGAAGAAAGCCAAAGGAAATGAAGGGCGATTGAAAGAGGTCGCCAGTCGCTTTCTCAGTGAGTGTAGTGATCGCAAAGAACTACTTTACAAGATGAACTCACGGAAAATAGCTGTGGAAGAGCTTATAGATAAAGAGTTGACAGACAATCCGGATGCAAGGATTGTCTTGTTTCATGAAAGGATCAAGGGAGTGATGGATCTATTTATCAGACTGAAAAGTAATAATTTCCCGGTAGTTGCAGAACATGGTGAGTTGCCGGACTCTATGCGTGAAACAGGGCTTGAGCTTTTCAGAGAAGGTATTGCACGGATAATAGTTTCTGCCCGTTCTCTTATTGAAGGATTCAATGTTCCCGAAATTGATGTTGGGATTATAGTTGCGTCGTCGTCTTCTTCACGGCAAAGGATTCAGAGCCTTGGACGAGTGCTTAGGAAGCACCGGACTCCAACAGGAGAAGAAAAAACATCATGTATTCACATACTATATGCACATAATACTAAGGATGAAGATATCTACAGTAAAGAGGACTGGGATAAAATAACAGGAATTGATTGTAATAACTATTTCCTGTGGGATCCACCAAATGCCCCTCAACCACAGGATGCCCCCCCAAAGAAGCCACTGCCTGAAGATATTAATGTTGATCCAAGTAGACTTAAACCCGATTGTGTATACCCAGGAAAATATGATGGTGAAGAATTCAAATATGATACAAATGAAAACATAAGTAACAGTAGTGGACAATTTGTGAAGAATCCTGGCTCTATTATAGAAAATATTCAGAAGGTTAGAAAGGGGTCTGGCAGCTTCAAGGTGACACCACAATGTAATTATGTTCTGGTTCTTTTTCATGATGGTGAAGAGTGGATTACAAAATTCGTTTGTAAATTGAAAAATCAATTTGAATATAGGATTACTGATCCTGAAGAATCCATTAGTGATGGAGATGTTAAAGAATGGATTAAAAATGCAGCCCTAGGTGAAGAATACAAATTTCAGTCAGTGCCTATTGAGTATAGTGTAAGATGTAAAATTAGAATGGGGAATATTATTATTACCAAGAAGATTAGGGGGGGGGTAGTATTTGCAAGGACAGAAGAAAATGCAGAGGATCAACTTATGGGTAAAGATGCGGATTCTCTAGCTGGTTGGATTAAAAAACTAAAAAAACAAGGGGTTTCTGTATCAAAATTTGAAATAAATAAAAAGGGTCATGTTTTGTATAGACAGAGAGGGTCTTTTCATTTTGTCTATGCACTCATAAAGGGGCTGGAGTTTCCGGACTAAGCAATTAATTGGAGATATACATGACAGTTGAGTTTTATCCATGTGAGATAAAATACTGGCCAGGACGTTATGGAAGAATTGCAGGTAATGAATCAACCTTTCATATTCGTTATAATAATGGTGAGTGGTGGCTTGTGATAGACTGGTATAATGATGGGCATATAGCTACATGTTCGGCAGTAGATTGCCCGGGAGTAAGAGATCTAGCCAGAGAAGTAAACGCTGGCAAGGAAAGGCTAGGAGGAGCTGAAGGAGGCGCATTTTTGATTAATGAGTTTTCTCAGGTAATAGTACCATCCAGTGCTGAGGACGATGTGGGTATGGGTATGCGAGTAATCGTTGGTGAAATAAATGGAAGTATTTTGTTTGATAATCCTTTTGATGATGAAGATAATATTGACATTTCTGATTCTGGTGGACTAAACTGTGGTGATCCGTGGAAGCTCCCTTATGTTGGGATTCCTCATAATCTCAATAGGGATAACGAGATTTATTTTAGACAATCTCATCAACGAGGTATAGATTTTAAACTTCCACCTGAACAAGATAGAGAATTAGTCAACAAATTGAGAAATGTACGCCCTACAGGGCCTGTTAGATTTATAGTTAATCCATATGGTATTGTTCTGACAAAAAGACCACCAGAATGGGAGCCTGTTTATGTTGGTCACATTAATTATAATTGCTGGTTTGGAAAGGAGGAGGTTTAATTATGTCACCGTTTTCAGTTTTTCAGGGTAATTGCCCCAGAAATGTTAAAAAAGATGCAAAGTATTCCGTTAAAAGTGGAGTGAATGATCCTATTGTCGGGATTATTTATGAAACCAGGGAAGATGAAAGGTGGTATGTAAGCACAGAAGATCATCCTGAGCTTGTTAAAATGGTCAACGACGTAAAAACGTCCTTAGGACAACCACCAAATGGATCATTTTACATTAATGAATACAAGCAGGTAATTGTACCAGCGGTTGGCACAGAAAAATATTATCTGGCAGGTACATATGAAAGGCCACTAGAATTTAAGTTTGAAAGTAAAATTATTAGTGGTGAACCTGTTGATCTGGATGGAAATCCTATTAATCCGGGTGATAATTGGTTTGGACCACATGTAGGCATTCCATACGTTTTATGTGCAGGTGCTAAGGATATAAGGTACACAACAAAACCACGTCCTAACGTTGAGAAAGATATAAAACTTAGTAATGTAATCGGCAAGGAATCAGCAAAATCTGTAGCCGGAAAGATTCGTTCTTGTAAGGGCTATGAAGGTGGTCGTTTTTACGTTAATGAATTCTGCTCTATTTTTGCGCCTATTCAAGCTGATGATGAGTTTAAATATATATATATAGGAAAGTTAAATTTGCAACAGTGGTTTCCTGCCCCTAGTCAAGAATAGAAATGAGGAATTATCACAGGTTTTTTCGGCAAATTTTGTAGTAAAACAAGCCTACTCTTTTATAATGACCATCAATAGGCAGCTGCTACAAATCACTTTTACCACATTTTATATATCTTCAAAAAGATAGTCTTACTTGTTTATACGGGTCGCATTCACTATTATTTCAACTTAGTTGATAGGTTGTTGTAACCGTTTTTAGCTTTGTAATAGAAATGCAAATATCCGAAAATAAATCTAAATCAAAGCGTGGCAATGAATTCAATGAAACTGTTCTTCTAACTTTAAAGAGCATAAAAGATAAAGGTGTTATTGATAATATAGATATGAAGAAAAGATTTCCTTATACAGAAGGGCATGGACCTCAATTTTACGCACCTTTCATAGTACTAAAAGAAAACAAAAAAGTCCTTGTCTTCACAATGACCACTATGCGATCAGACCGTAATAAAGAAAAACAATGGGATGCACTAGGAATCAAAAACTATTTTAAGGGACAGATAAGTGTTGTTGTTGTTCTTCCAGATGAACTTTCTGGAAAAGAATTATGTCATCATGTTAGAGAAAAAAAGAAAATAAAGCAAAAAAATTATTTCTCAGTTATTGATGAAATTTGCCAGCTTTCAGAATTAAGCAAAGTTTTAAGGAGTATCGTTGAATAAAAAGAGAGTTTAAATGGAATATACGTGTGTAGAGTTATTTGCAGGAGCTGGTGGAATGTGCCTTGGCTTTGAACTGGCCGGGCTTAGAACAGTTGCTGCAATAGATATTGACAAAAACTCCTGTGAGACCTTTTATTTAAACAGAAGGAAGTTAATTGACAAAAAAAGAATTAATTTTCTGAGAGAAATTGATATCGCTGATCCACGAAAAGTAAACAGAAGAATACTATTTAGAAATGCTAAAGACTTACAACTATGTGTACTTGCTGGTGGTCCTCCTTGCCAGGGCATGTCGCTTGCGGGGCCAAGAGATATTGATGATCCCAGGAACAAACTGTTCAAGCATTATGTTAGATTACTTTCGGCTTTGAAACCGAAAGTTTTTGTTTTTGAAAATGTAAAAGGTTTGAAGTCTGGCACCAGCTACATAAACCTTTTAGAGCATATTGAGGAATGCCTCAGTGATAGCGGCCCGGGCTACTGGGTGGAATCAAAGATATTAAAGGCAGACGATTTTGGAGTTCCCCAGAAAAGAGAGCGTGTTTTTATAATCGGCGCCAGTAAAGCTTTTTTTAAATCTAAAGAACCTGTTGATCAGTTCTATAAATCTTTATCTATCAAAGGTAAGCAAATCAGAAAAGAACTTAAAGATTCAGCTTTAAAGAAAACTACTGTGTCAGATGCTGTCGGAGACTTGCGGATAAATACAAAGACAGCAAGAGAAGTTACTTGTTACAGTTCAAAGCCACTTTGCCAGTATCAAAGAGTTATGCGCAGAGGCTATAACGGGTACTTAAAAACACCCAGAAACCATAAACCTATGGGACATACTGATAGTATTAGATTGCGTTTTGCTTTAATTGATGAGGGAAAGGGTTTAAGAGATCTTTATAACAAACTAAAGGATCTTGGTATTAATTCTAAAAGTTTTGAGGACGGACGTGATACAGATGATAAAAATATTATTGCTAGTAATTACTGGAATTTGATACAAAAACATGGAATTAATATGGACAGAGTAAAAGTTCAAAGAATCACTCCTAACAAGACTTACTTTCAACGTCACAGGAAACCAGAAAGAAGTGGACAGTGTCATACGGTCACCTGCCATGTTGAAGATGAAGTAATTAATCCATACGAAGCCAGGATAGTAACCCCGCGGGAAGCTGCAAGGCTACAATCTTTTCCTGACTGGTATGAGTTTTACGGACCAAGCATTATATTCCATGGTAAAAGTGAGCGTTCGCAAACCGAACAGATTGGTAATGCCGTACCTCCTTTGCTGGCGTATGCTATTGCTAAAGCTATAAAAGAGGTATTTCTCAATGATACAAAAGGAAGTAAAATTAATTTAAGAAATGACTGGAAACCACTCAATAATCAGAAATAGTAAGAAAATGCGGCAAAAACTTTATGCCTGGTTCAAAAGGAACAGAAGAAGTTTTATCTGGAGGCAGAAGAATGACCCCTTTTTAATATTGCTATCAGAAGTTTTCTTGAAGAAAACTAAAGCTGGGACGGTAGAAAGATACTTACCATTTTTTCTGAAAGAATATCCAAATTTCAAGTTAATTGCTTCCAGCAGTATTAGGAAACTAGAGCACGATCTTTTACCTTTAGGACTTTACAAACAAAGGTCAAGGCATTTGAAGAAAATGGCAAATTATATATATGAAAATTACGCAGGGAAGGTTCCGCATGATTATTATGAATTAATCAGAATTGAAGGAATAGGTGATTACACTGCATCTGCGGTTGCCTGTTTTGCCTTTTCTCAAAAAAGAAGCATAGTTGATACTAATACAACCCGTATTTTTTCTAGGATTAGCGGGATCTATTGTTCTAAAGGTGAGTTAAGGCGGAACCGTAAACTCTTAAAATTTATCAATAACTTTTATGCCCAGCACATTAGAAAAATAAAAGAGCTAAACTGGGCATTGCTTGACTTGGGAGCCCTTATTTGTAAACCAAGAAAACCTTTATGCAGGGAATGCCCAGTTCTGTCCTGTTGTAAATTTGGCAAAATGCATTTAATACCAATACATCATAATAAGGAGGGTAATCTATATGCTAACTATAAATGTAACACCTGATCCAAGAATTCTTGAAGTTATAACGCATAACCCGATGCCTCCAATAAGTGCACTGTGCGAATTGATCGATAATTCAATAGATAGCTTTGATGTTGCTAAACAAAATTCAATAGAAATTGAGAACCCGCTGATTGATATTTCGCTGCCGAGCAGAGCAGAAATTGAAGGTGGTATTGGCAGGTTTGTAATAAGGGATAACGGTCCAGGTTTAAGCAAAGAAGAAGCCAATGATGCTCTCAAGGCGGGTTTTAGCGGTCATGTAAAAATCGGGATGCTTGGTCTTTTCGGGATGGGCTTCAATATCTCAACAGGAAAGTTTGGAAAAAAAACGGTCTTTAAGACTTCCCGGAAAGAAGATGATAAGATTTTTTGCGTTACAATTGACCTGCCGCAGTTATGCAAAGAACAAACATTTAATGTTCCTGTCGAAGAAATTCCTAAACCAGTCGCTGATTATTCTGGAGTTGAAGTGGAAATCTCAGGCTGGTGGGAGGAAGGAACCCCAAACTACGGGTTCATAAAAAAGCTTGTTCATATTGGTGCGCCTAAACTAAGAGAACAGATTGGCAGGAGGTATTCTACCCTTTTGAGAAAAAAACTACAAATAAAAGTAAAAAACGGAAAATGTCCTGTTTTTCACCACTGCGTATGGGATGTGAAAAGGTTTGTAGAAAGGAGGGGTTACGGGCGTATACGTGCAAGGGAAGATTTCAAAGAAACTCTGAGAACGGAAAAAAGATGTTATAACTGCGGAAATCCTGTTTATGCAGAAAATGATACGTGTGATTCTTGTGGCCCTGAAGGCAACGTAAAGACAAGGGAGTGTGAAATTAGGGGATGGGTCGGGATTCAACGTTTCGATGATACAGATAAGTTTGGTATAGACTTTATAAGAAATGGTCGGGCTATACTGATTGATGAGAAGGATGCGGTATTTACATGGACCCCTGAAGCCACTGGCGAAAAAATTAAAGAATACCCTGTTGATGGAATATACGGACGTATTGTAGGAGAGGTACACGTTGACCATGTACCTACAGATTTTACTAAAACAGATTTCCAGAGAATGTCTTCTGAGTGGACAGAGGTAATTAAATTTCTGAGGGGAGAAAGCTCCATACTGCCTATGACGCAACAAAAGTATGATGAGCCGGAAAACAATTCGCCTGTTTATAAACTTTTCCAGGGATACAGAAAAGTTAGAAGAGCCGGGCGTACCGATATGTACATGGGGTACTGGGATGAAGATAAAAATAAACCAGAACGTAGTTCTAGGGAAGAGGTACAGGAATTTTACGAAAAGTTTTTAAGAAACGAAACAGGTTATGGCCCGAATGATGACTCTGAGTGGTGGAAATTAGTTGAACGGGCAGACATAAAACCAACTCCTGAAATGAAAGGTTGCCCGGAATGCGGGACACAGAATCTCAAAGACTCAGATAGATGCCAAGCTTGCAATCATATTCTCATTTCAAAAAAGTGCGTAAGCTGTGAAAAGGAAATATTCAAATCAGAACTACATTGCCCTCATTGTGGCGCAAACCAGGAACCTAAAGAAGATGAGGAATGGCCTTGTCGATCATGCTTCCGCAGAAACCCCCCTGAAGCCGATCAATGCAGGAGATGTGGACACCCTCGCGGAGTTGAAGACAGTCTAAAAATTGAATTCTTAAAAGAAAACTCTGCAATAGTTGAGAAACTTTCTAACCATAATCTTTCTATTGAACTGCCAGGTGATATTGCTATGACACCTATAAAGCTAATAACTTATTATGTGAACAATAATGTAATTCTAGAGAGAGACGATTTTAATATTCCTGCGGTAATTCACAGTATTGCAAACGAAATGCATGTCTTCATCGACCAAACACACCATTTATTCAATAAGTATCAAGACAGGCATGAAGATGTTATTTCTCTGGAGATTGCAAAATGGATTTTACTAAATTACCAATCCAGGATCTCAGACCATTGCAGGCCTTTAATGTCACTTTCAAACTTATATTACCTGATACATTCCGAAGTATGGGGCGAAAGATTAGAGTTAGATAAAGAAGCAGTATTAAGAGAAGTGAAGGAGTTCTTTGATACTGTAAAAGACTACCTTCCTGATTTATTAGCAGACGATGCTTCATCTATATATGAAGATCTAGAGGGTAATGACAAATCACGAATAATTGAACAACTTCAAAGAAATAACCTTTTACATAGACATAGAGAGGTCCTAGAGAATGGTGAATATTTAAGGTATTTACCCGAAGACCTTGTAATAGAGGTTTTTAAGAAGTATCCTTATAAGTTTCTTGATGGTAAGTTCTGGAAAGATCCTTACGAAGCTTTAGAAGCAGATATACCTGATGCAGTAACGCTACAGAAAATCCAGTCCGGAATAGCTGGTAAATACCAGAGATGCTTTGAAGATATGTTAACTTTTTCAGAATACAGGGATCCAAACACTAACTATGTTCGTAAAACAAATCATACATTGCTAATGGTACGTGAACATTTAGTTTGTCATGTTTAGGTGGATTAATGTCTTTTATTAACGATAGCTTATTTGCAGATGGTCCCTGGCAGGCAATGGAGCGTGCTGTGGCCAGGCTAATGTTACATGGTAACTTCCAAAATGTGAAGCTAGTAGGAAGGACGGGTGACGGTGGAGCAGATGTTCTAGCAAGCAGGTTCGGTAAACGCTATATTGTCCAGGTTAAATTCCGTAGATCTGGTGGTATCGGCCAAGACGTCGTTGATGATATTTTGGAAGCTAGAATAAGGTACCGGGCAGATATACCTATAATTGCAACAAACAGGGTTTTTAGTGAAACTGTTTATAGAAGGCAAGTTGAGCTTATGTCGTCTGGTGTTCCTTTACAACTTTGGGATGGTATGAAACTAAAGGAAGAGTGGAACCTGTTAACAGAAAACAGTAACTGTTTAAATCCCCCGCGTAAGTACCAAAAGGGACCTATAAATAATATAATAGATTTTTTTCTCTCTGGCGGGAAATCAGGTATTATTATTATGGCTACCGGGTTAGGCAAAACCTTCGTTGCTGCTTCAGCAATACGCCAGATATTTGATACGGGCGGCAGAAATGCTTGCAAGATGCTTGTGCTTGCCCATACTAATGAACTCGTGTACCAGCTTGAAAGAGCTTTCTGGCCTTTCCTTTCAAAACACCAAACAACCTCTATCTGGAACGGTTACGAAAAAGGAAATTTAGAGAGTAGTTTAATTACTTTTGCTTGCATTGCATCGGTTTCAAGTGAGCTGGAAAGGTATAACGAATTACCGGTAGACTATGATTTAATTGCAATCGATGAAGCACACCACGCTGGAAGCAGCTCATATAGGAATCTAATCCAGGAAACAGGTGCTGGAGCCCCGCATGGGCCTTTTCTGCTCGGGATGACAGCAACTCCATGGAGAAGCGATGAACATGACATTGAAGAAATATTTAAAGAAACTCTTTGCAGTATAGATATAGTTCAGGGCATGGTAAATGGTTATCTTTCAAATGTAGATTACAGAATGCACGTAGACAATATCAACTGGGAGCAGATATCAAAAACAAAAGATGTCACACCCCGTGCTTTAAATCGATCCCTTTTTATCCAGGAATGGGACGATGCTGTTATAGACGTCCTTCAGAAAACATGGGATGAAGTGGTAAGACCTAAGGCAATAGTATTCTGCACAACCATAGACCATGCATTTACTATAAGAGATAGAATTAATGCAACTGGTTTTAGTAGTGCAGAAGTAATATATAGTGGAACCTTTAACGGGAGAAAAATGAGCCCGATAGAACGTAGTGTAACTTTATGTGATTTTTCTGACGGTATGACTGGAGTTATGTGTGCAGTTGATATTTTTAACGAAGGTATTGATGTACCTGATGTAAATATACTGGTTTTCCAAAGGGTAACCCATAGCAGGAGGATTTTTGTACAGCAGCTTGGACGCGGCTTACGGGTAAGTCCTGGCAAAGATAAAGTAATAGTGCTGGATTTTGTATCTGATATACGGCGATTTGCTGCCGGGCTAGAATTAAAGAACAAACTTGCCTCAGCCCAACGTTATTTAAGGCTTGGCAATCCTGTAAAATTCGTTAATAGAACTGGCGAAGATCCCAGGGCAGAAGGTTTTCTTAAGGAATGGCTTAGAGACGTTGCTGCTATCCAGGATGCGGGAGAAGATGACCATATTTTAAAATTTCCACCTGACTTAGATAGTATCAATGAATGACTTCGAGTTTTTTGATTGTAAATGGAAGGTGAGTGAGAGGATTTGAACCAGCGACCTCCTGCTCCCAAGGCAGGTTCTAACCATTTATTGTTAATTTCATAACTGCCTGATTTAGCGTCTGTTATGACTGTTACGCCTTATACCATAATAGGTTAAGTCTTTCA